>Ga0136617_10003366_pt1 | contig 14278 bp, 14 predicted proteins | sample AntDrymUQ3222106_2_FD_129672 | JGI IMG/M metagenome (GOLD analysis project Ga0136617, IMG submission 129672) | Polar desert sand microbial communities from Dry Valleys, Antarctica - metaG UQ322 (21.06) | ecosystem: Environmental > Terrestrial > Soil > Desert | place: Antarctica: Dry Valley... | reverse complement strand
GAGGTCCGTGTCGCGGCGGGCGCCGACGAAGCGGGCGCCGCCGGCACGCTTTATCACACGGCTGGGGGAGCGGTGCCCATCGCATCGGGCCTGCCGGTCGTGGCGACGCTCCTTGACCTTGCTCCCTGGGAGCTGCCGGAGCGATACGCAGCCACGACCGCCGCGCGCTTCGGTCATCGACTGCGTGCCCGCAACCTGCGCGATGCGGCGCGCGTCATCGTCGCTTCCAGTGCCGCATCGGAGGCGGCTCGGCGCCTGCTGCACCTGCCCGAGGAGCGCCTTGCCATCGTGCCCCTCGCGGCCGACCCGGCGTTCAGCCCACGCGCGGCTGACCGCGCGCGGTCCGCGGCCCTCCGCGTGCGCTTTGACCTGCCGCCGCGCTACCTGGTCTTTGCCGGTCGCTACGACGCGCGCAAGGACTTCGCCACGCTCTTTGCGGCGCTGGCGGCTCTGCGCGAGCAGGCGCCTTCAGAGTCGGCGCCCGAGTCGGCGCCGGAGCGCACGGCGCCGTGCGCTCCGGCTTCGGGGGGCGGTGAGTCAGCTCCCTGGCCGCCGGTGGTCGTGCTGGCCGGTGCCGCCGGGGACGGCCATGAGGACTCGCCAGCCGTGGCTCGGAACGCACGTCGGGCCGGCGTGGCTGATCTGATCCGCCTGACGCCGCAGCTCGACGTGCACGATCTGGCGGCTCTCCAGGCGGGCGCCGTGGCGCACATCCAGCCCGGCCTCAGCGACGGCACCGGGCTGGCCGTGTCCGAGGCGCTGGCCGTGGGCATCCCGGTCATCGGCACTCGGGTGGGGGCCATCCCCGAGACCATCGGCGCGGCCGGCATCATCGTCGAGCCGCGTGATACGGCTCGATTGGCCACCGCCATCCGTGTCATCTGGGAGGGCGGTGCCGTGGCCCGTCAGGTGACGCGCCGAGCCCGTCAGCGCGCCGCCGGCCGGCAACGCACGTGGGCCGATGTGGCTCGCGAGACACGGGCTGTCTATGCCGCCCTGTTCGATCGCGATCAGCCGTGACGACCGTGGGAAACAGGCTGCTAGGCTGGCTCGACAAGGCATGAGGAGGACAGAAGTGACCGATCCGGAGCGACCGACCGAGGTGGGTGCACCTCTCAAGGCGGCTGAAGACCAGGCAGCCGCAGAGGCAGCCCGCGAGGCGTCACAACCTGGGTCGAGCGACCAGGCCGCCGCGACATCGAGCGAAGCACCCGCATCTCCATCGCGCCAGGTGGTCGGGCCCGGCGCGCGCGATGCGGTCATCCGTGCCGAGCACGTCGAGTTCTCGCAGGGCGGAGCTTCGCGGATCGAAGCCACGACGGTGTCCCTCTCACAGGGCGGAGCGGGACGGATCAACGCTCGTGAGGTGACCATCAGCCAGGGCGGCGCCGGCATCGTGCAAGCCGGCACCGTCCGCCTGGAAAGTGAGGGGAACGCTTTTCTGGTCCTCTCGCGCAATGCCGATGTGACGGCCGGCTCGCGCGTCGCCGTGCTGATAGCGGGCCGCACGTCGGGGGGCACCCAGGCGCTCTTCGACGCCCGCTCCGCGCTCGCGCTGGTCGGTGGCTTCCTGCTCTTCCGGCGGCTGCTGGGCATGTTCCGCCGACGCTGATCGCCGCATGCTGAGGACTTTTCGATGAGCGTCCTTCTACGGTCCGTCGGTGTCCGCTCTTTGGCCACCGCCTGTCTACTCGTCTCGTTCGTGCTCGCGCTGCCATCCCCGGCTGCGGCCGAGTGCCTCAGCTACGACCCCTGACCATCGTTCCGAGAGGTTGCACCCACGGCCGGGACCGTCGTTTCTGGGGAGGTCGTCCATGCACGTGACAGGGACTCAGCGGGCATGGTCATCCGCTTTGACCTGGGCGTCGACCGAGTCTATCGCGGCGACACACCGACCCTCCTGCAGATCGATGTCCTGCGATCCGGTGTGTCCTTCCTTGTTTGCACGGAATCGATACTACGTGTGGAAGTGGGCGACGTGATCGCGCTTGCGTTGGACGGTCGAGTGGAGGGAGTCGACGGTCCAGTGAACACAGTGGCATGGATCCGAGGACGACCTGATCGCTTTTCGACCCCAGAAGTGGAACGCATCACGGAGGCTGAGATTCGCCCGCTCCTGGAGCTGCCGCCCACGGATGGCGATGCGGATGCCGATGCTTCCGTGTCGGCTCTCCCGTTGATCGCCACAGGGTCCGTTCTTGGACTGCTGTTCTGGCTCGGCCGGCGACGGAAGGTCATGCGAACATCCTGAGACCCCCTCCATCTCCTGAGGGCACGATCAGGGCGCGATCGGCTGTCAGCCTGGTGCGCGCTCCAAAGAGCCTTCACGCCGACCGCGAGCCCTCGACCGCGGCCGGGTTTCTCCTCATATGCGCGCCACACGAGCGTTACGCGGAAGCGAACGCGGGACCGGGACCGCCGGAGCCGTGAAAGTAGCCGCAAACGGCTGATTCTCACGATTGATGCGCCTCCTGGACACGTGCGAAGTGAGGAAAGTGCCGTGTAACGCTCGCCAGGCGAGCATTCGAGAGGAAGCCGTGTAGCCAGAATGAGCCTCGCTCAGCACGGCCCCTCATCCGTGCCCGTACGCGAGCCCCCACCGCCGCTCGCGCCTCTCCCGCTCGCGCCCTTCCCGCTCGATCCCTGGGTGGCTGCCTCGATGATCTTGCGCCGCCGCTTCGGCTCCCGCTTGCCGGTGCGCATGTCCTCCATGACCGCCCGCCGGATGGTCCGGCGCTTCTCGGACTTCTCGACGTGGAGCGCCACGACCTCCTCGGGCGACCCGTCGGCCACGATGCGTCCCTTCTCCAGGAGGATGGCCCGGTTGCAGAAGTCGGTGATCCAGCTCATGTCGTGGCTCACCAGGACCACCGCCTTGGCGGCCGTGAGCACCTCCCGGATGCGCCCCTGGCTCTTCTCGCGGAAGGCCTCGTCGCCGGTCTGTAGCACCTCGTCCAGCAGCAGGATGTCGGGGTCCACGGCCGTCGCGATGGAGAAGCCCAGCTTGGCGCGCATCCCCGAGGAGTAGGTCCGCAGCGGCGCATCGATGAACGCCCCGATATCGGCGAACTCGACGATGCTCTCCTCGCGCTCCTCCATCAGCCGGTGGTCGATCCCCAGCAGCGCCCCGGCCAGGTGGATGTTGCCTCTGCCCGACAGGTCCTGATCGAAGCCGGCTTGTAGATGCAGCAGGGTGGACACGTGGCCATGCACCTCGACCACGCCCTCGGACGGCTGGATGATGCCCGCCAGGACCTGGAGCAGCGTGCTCTTGCCCGCGCCGTTGGGCCCGATGACGCCCAGGGACTGCCCCGGATCCACCCGGAAGGAGACGTCCCGTAGGGCCCAGAACGAGCGCTCCCCCCGCTCCGGGTGCAGCAGTCGGGCGAAGGACCGGCGGATGCTCGTCTTCTTGGTGAAGCGGAGGCTGTAGCGCACACCCATGTCGCGAGTCTCGATGGCGTAGTCGCGTGCGGCGCTGGCGCCGTCGCCCATGCTTAGAGCACCTTGGCGAAGGCAGGCTCGAGCCGCTTGAAGATGATCGTCCCCAGCAGGACCATGCCCACCGAGATGAGGAACAGGATCCCCAGCTGGACCAGCTCGGGCGATTGGCCGGGGGTGAAGCCGGTCCCCGCCAGATCGACGCGCCCGTATACCACGTCGCGGTAGGCCGTGAGCAGGATGGCGAAAGGGTTGTAGCGGAGGATGGCCACGCCAGTCTCGCCCAGCGCAGCCTCGATCGCGCCGAAGCGGCCCACCGTGGAGTCGAACGACCAGAGCGTCGGCGAGAGGAAGAACCAGAGGCGGATGAGGTGACCCATCAGGATGCCCACGTCCCGATAGAACACGTTGACCGCCGAGACGATGAGAGCCAGCCCCAGCGTGAACACGAACTGCACGACGGCGATGACCGGCAGCCACAGGACGTTGATGGTGGCATGGGCCGGGAAGGCCAGGAACAGGATCAGCAACATCAGCAGCACGCCGAAAGCGAAGTTCAGGATCTCCGCCACCAGGGCCGAGACGGGCAGCACGATCTTGGGGAACTGCACCTGCTTGATCAGGCGTTCCTGGCGAACCACGGTGTTGACGGCACCGCTGATGCTGCTCGCGAACCACTTCCAGGGCAGGATGGCCGCGAAGAGGAACAGCGGGAAATCGGGCGTCGACCGCTGGAAGATGACCGTCAGCAGGATGAGGTACGCGCCCATCTGGATGACCGGGTCGAGCACCCACCAGACATTGCCCAGGATGGTGTCCGCGCCCTTGCGCTTGATGTCCGCGTCCATCAGGTGACGGATCAGGCGACGACGTCGCAGGATCTCCCCGCTGGCTTCCCGGATCAGACCGAGCGGTCCCGGACGCAGGGCGCTGCTGCGGAACGAGGACGGCGCCTCGGTGGCGGTCTGCATGGGCGGCGCCACGGTAGCATGCCCGCGATGGCACAGCCCCAAGCCGGCGACCCACCCATCTTCATCGTCGGTCTGCCGCGATCGGGCACCACGCTGCTGGCCTCCATGCTCTCAACGCATCCGGCCATCGACTGCGGACCGGAGACCTTCTTCTTCGCCCGCCTGCCGTCCGACCCGACCAAGCTCCTCGACCCCGCCGGCTGGCCCGACCGTGCGCTCGACTACGTCTGCGGGCTGCGTCTGCGGGACGCTCCCGTGCATGAGCTGTACGGGCGGACGCGCCAGGACATCCGGGCCTTCCTGGTCGCGCGCCCGCCATCTCTGGCGGCGATGCTGGAGTCTCTGACCGCCAGCCGGGCGGCGGCCGGCGGCAAGCGTCGCTGGGCGGAGAAGACGCCCCGGCACCTGGGGCGCCTGGGGCTGATCCGGCGTACCTACCCGAAGGCCGCCGTTGTCCGCCTGGTGCGCGATCCGCGGGACGCGGCGATGTCCATGACGCGCGTTCCCTTCGCCAGCGATTCGCTCATCGCCAACCTCTACCTCTGCGCACGTGCCGATGCCGCCGTGGCGCTCCTGACGGGCGATCCCAGGCTCCTCACCGTCCGCTACGAGGACCTGGTCTTCGACCCCGAGGCCGAGTTGCGGCGCGTGAGCCGCTTCCTGGGTGAGTCATTCCATCCCCGCATGCTCGACCCGGAGCTCGCTCCCGCCGATCTGGCGGCGGGCCACGAGTGGTGGAAGGGCAAGGAGACCCAGCCGCTGGACCGGTCGCGCGTGGAGGCCTGGCGCCGGGAGATGTCCGAGGCCGATCAGCGCATCGCGGCCGTCATCTGCCACGAGATGATCCGCGCGTACGGCTATGAGGATCCCGTCACGCCGCGTGGCGGGATCGTGGTGGTGCCGGACGTCCGAAGGTTCGTGGCCGACCATGAGGGCATCGCCCGTTCGCTGGCGCTCAGCGCGATCGTGGTGCACCCGCTCGGCGCTGGCCGCGGCAGCGCGCCCGATCCGGGGATGGAGCTGGCCTTCTGGCCGCTTCACGGCGCCGACCGGTGGGCGCTGGGACGCGCCGCTCGCGTACGCGTCCGAGCGCTCGCGCGCATGGGCCTTATCCTCGTCCGGCGCCGGCTGGCCCGACGCGCCACCGTCTGGGTGCGGCCATCTCGCGCTCCCTCCGGCCCGACCCTCGTGGCGCCCGGACGAGACATGGGGACGCGCGTGGCGGAGCTGATGCTGCGCGTCTTGGCTCGACCCGTCACTCCCGAGGCATGGCTGGAGGGTCTCGGCGTGCGGCGGTCCGAGCGGGACCTGCGCTAGACTACGGCGCCGTCGCCGGTGGCCGCGAACGCGCGCCGCTGGACCCGCCTCACCGACCGACCCCGCACCGGTACACCATGACCCTTCGCCTTCCGAAGCTCTCACGTCCCCGCCGCCGCACCCCGCACGCCGATCCAGAGGAGCGTTTCCAGTTCCTGGTGACGGTCGGCTTCATCGCCATCATCGCGCTGGTCGTAGGCATCCTCCTGGCTGCCCTGGCGCTTAACTACTACAACGCCAACCTGAAGCCGGTAGCCAGCGTCAACGGCACGAGCATCACGCGTGACGAATGGACCTCCCGCACCGACCTGACGCTCTTCCGGCTGGACCGTGCCCGGCGGCAGCTCCGCGAGGCGCTCGCGGCGGGTCACATCGAGCAGGCTGCGGCAGACCAGCGTGAGCAGCAGCTCCTCCAGGCAGCGCAGACCGCCGAGCGTGCCTCCATCGACGCGTTGGTGGATCTGGTGTACCAGGGTCAGCTGGCCACGGAGCGGGGCCTCCAGCTCACCGAGGATGAGGTCCAGGCGGCCATCGATGAAGAGGCCACCACACCCGAACGGCTTCGCATCCAGGCCGTCTTCGTGGAGCCGGAGACCGACGATCCGGCGGCGGAGCCGACCGCGGAGGAGGATGCTGCTGCCGCTGCCATCGCCCAGGAAGCCGCCGATGCGCTTGAGGAGGGCTTTCCCTTCGCTCAGGTGGCCCAGCAGTACAGCACGGACATCAGCCGCGAGAACGGCGGTGAGTACGGCATCATCACCGAAGAGAACGTCTCGGATCCGGCCTGGGTAGAGGCACTCTTCGCCCTTGAGGTGGGCGGCACCACGGAGATCATGAAGGGCGCGGACGGCGTCTATCGCATCGGGCGTGTCACGGAGATCCTCCCGGAGGCGACCGATGCGCTCTTCTTCCCCCTTCTGGATCAGGAGCTCAGCCAGGACGAGTATCGAGAGCAAGTCCGCAAGGAGCAGCTCGCCACCAAGCTGCGCGAGCAGGTCACGGAAGAGGTCCTGGCTGGTCCCATCGAGCAGGTCAACGTGTCGGAGATCCTCATCGAGGTCAGCGGCACGGAGGACGAGGCGTCCGGTGAGGGCGAGGTCATGGCCGCTCACATCCTCTATTCGCCCGGCGACGACCCGGGGTCGGCGGCGGAGCTGCCCGAGAACGATGCGGCCTGGGCTGCGGCGCAGGAGGAGGCGCAGGCTACCGTCCATCGGCTGGCGGCCATCACGGACGTGGAGGAGCGAACGGCGGCTTTCGCGGAGGCGGCGCGGACGGAGAGCGACGACCCCGGTTCGGGCAGCGCTGGTGGCGACCTGGGCTGGTTCCCGCGAAACGATCAGTACGTCAACGAGCTCACCGATCCGCTCTTCGAGGACGAGGAGCTGACCACGGGCGACATCGCCGGCCCGTTCCGCAGCGGCTTCGGCTACCACGTGGTGCTCTTCCAGGATCGCCGCGGACCGTCCGCGGAGCGGCTCCAGGCGGTGGAGGATGCACTGGCTGAGCCCGATGCCGACTTCGCGGCGATCGCCCGGGAGTGGTCCGACGGCGATGAGGCGGCCGACGGCGGGGCCCTCGGTTGGCTCATCGAGGCACAGCTTCCGGCCGAGGCGGCCGAGGCGGTCTTCGCCCTGGAGGCCGGTGAGGTCACCGAGTCGATCGGGTCGGAGGACGGTTTCCGTATCTACAAGGTCCTGGATCGTGAGGAACGCCCGCTCGACGTGACCCAGGAAGACATACTTCGCTCGACCGCCTTCTCGGGCTGGTACGACCCCCAGCGCGAGGCCGCGGAAGAGCAGGGGACGATCACGCTGGACCTCGGCGAGGTGGCCGATCCGGCAGACTCGGGAGGCGAGTTCGATCCCGATCAGCTGGACCTTGAGGGAGGACAGGAACTGCCCCCCGGCGAGGTTCCGTGACGCAGGGCGCCTGCATCTGGTTCACGGGGCTCTCCGGGTCCGGCAAGTCGACCACCGCAGCGGCCCTCATCCCGCTCATCGCGGCGCGCGGCCGTCAGGTCACCGAGCTGGACGGTGACGTGGTGCGCACGCACCTGTCCAAGGGCCTCGGCTTCAGCAAGGAGGACCGCGACACCAACGTGCGCCGCATCGGCTTCGTGGCCGCGGAGGTGGTCAAGCACGGCGGCATCTGCGTGGCCAGCGTGGTCAGCCCCTATCGCGCGACGCGAGACGAGGTCCGCCAGATGGTCGGTCCCGGTTTCATCGAGATCTTCGTGGACACGCCCATCGAGGTGTGTGAGCAGCGCGATGTGAAGGGCTGGTACGCCGGTGCGCGGCAGGGAACGGTGACCGCCATGACGGGTATCGATGATCCCTACGAGCCGCCCCTGCAGCCCGAGCTCACGATCACCACCACGGACACCACGCCAGAGCGCAATGCCGAGGCCGTCGCGGCGTTCCTTGAGGAGCGCGGCGTGCTGGCGACGGAGCGGTCGCCGGCGGACGCCCTCGCGGAGTAGCGGCCATGGACCATCTCATCGCCGACTTGCTCAGCGGGATCACGGAGCGACACGGGTGGCGGCCTTCGGACGGGCTTCAAGTGGTGACCGCCAACGCGTTACCTCTGCGGCCCTTCGATCCGGGCATACCGCTGCTCATCCTGCCGGCTCGGGAAACGAGGGGCGTGGACGTGGCTGACGCCGTAGGCTACCTCCCGGCGGCTTTGCCGGGGCGACACGGTCATGGCGCCGATCCGGTGGCCCTGCTCCGGCGCCTCTATCCGGCTGACCATCCCGTGCTCGACCCCTCCGGCGCCGACGATCATCCGCTCGGCGATCTCCAGGGTGGCATGCTGGAGTCAGCTCGCTTCCTGCCTGCCGTCGAGCCTCAGCTTTCTTTGGCCGGTCCGTACGGGCTGCCCTGGCTGGCGGCCCGACTGCGTGCCCCGGACGGGTGCCCTTGGGACCGCGAACAGGATCACCGCAGCCTGCTGCCGTTCCTGCTGGAGGAGACCTACGAGGTCTACGACGCTGTGGAGAGCGGCGCCAGCGACCGGATCGCGGAGGAGCTGGGTGACCTGCTGCTCCAGGTCGTGCTTCACGCGCAGTACGGGGCGGAGACCGGCGCCTTCGACCTGAGCGATGTCTATCGCGGCATCATGAGCAAGATCATCCGACGCCATCCGCATGTCTTCGGCGACGTGGAGGCCACCACGTCACAGGAGGTCAGCCGCAACTGGGAGGCCATCAAGGCCACGGAACGTGCCGACGCCGCGGCCGCCCGAGCGGCAGATTCCGCCGTGAACGCCACCGAGGGCCGCGCTGCCACAGATGGCCGGAACGGCAGCGCCGAGCCGCCCGACCCGGACATGCCCGCGGCCTTCGCCGGCCTGTCGCGCTCACTGCCTGCCCTCGTCTATGCCAGCGAGATGCAGGAGCGCGCCGCCGCGCAGGGCTACGACTGGCCGGACCTGGAGGGCGTCATCGACAAGATCGCCGAGGAGACCGTCGAGCTGCTGGGGGCCGAGGATGACGCCAGCCGGCGTGAGGAGCTCGGAGATCTCCTCTTCGTGATCGTGAACCTCGGCCGCAAGCTGGGCATCGACGCGGAAGGGGCGCTGCGCGGAGCCAGCCGCAAGATGGCCTCGCGCTTCGCCAAGGTGGAGCGCTTCGCCGAAGCCGACGGCGTCCAGTTGCGGGCGCTGGGGCTTGATGAGCTGGACGTGTTGTGGAACAGGGCGAAGGCCCAGGAACGCGAGGAGGCGGAAGTCGCATGAGCATCGGGGGAGGGGTGCGCTTCCGCGCGGACGGCCGGACGCCCGGCCAGATGCGCCCCGTGTCGATGACGCTGGACGTACAGAAGTGGGCCGCCGCCTCGTGCCTCATCCGGATGGGGGACACGCACGTGCTCTGCGCGGCCACGGTGGAGGATCGCATCCCGCCGCACCTGCGCGGGAAGGGCACGGGCTGGGTCACCGCGGAGTACTCCATGCTGCCCGGCGCTACCTCGGAACGGAGCCAGCGCGAGTCGACCAAGGGTCGCGTGGGCGGCCGTACGCATGAGATCCAGCGGCTCATCGGACGCTCCCTGCGAGGTGTGGTCAACACGTCGCTGATGGGTGAGCGGACGGTCACCGTCGACTGCGATGTCCTTCAGGCGGATGGCGGGACGCGTACGGCGTCGGTCACCGGCGGCTACGTCGCGTTGGCCATCGCGCTCAAGCGGAAGGGACTGGAGAGGGCCATCACGTCGCGCATCGCGGCCATCAGCGTGGGCATCGTGGACGGCACACCGGTGCTGGACCTCGACTACCCCGAGGATTCGCACGCGGAGGTTGACTTCAACGTGGTCGGCACGGACGCCTCGACCTACGTGGAGATACAGGGCACTGCTGAGGGCAAGGCGTTCGACCGGGCGCAGATGGACCGGCTGCTGGCGCTGGCCGACGGCGGGCTTCAGCAGCTCTTCGCGGCGCAGACGCAGGTCATCGAGGGAGCGGCCATCCGCCGGTGAACAGTGAGAGAACGTCCGCCGTGCGGCGACTGGTCGTTGCCACACGCTCGGAGCACAAGCTCGAGGAGCTCCGAGCGCTCCTGCGGCTGCCGGACCTCCAGCTGCTCGGTCTGGCGGACATCGGCGTAGAGGAAGAGGCCGTCGAGGACGCGCGGACCTTCCGCGGCAACGCGATCCTGAAGGCTCGCTTCTATGGCGAACGGTCCGGACTTCCGACCCTGGCCGACGACTCCGGGCTGGAGGTCGATGCCCTGGGTGGCCAGCCAGGCGTTCGCACCAAGCGCTACGCCGGGGAATCGGCCACGGACGCGGAGAACAACGCGCTACTCCTGGCCGAGCTGGGGGACCTGCCGCCAGACCGCCGGACCGCCCGCTACCGGTGCGTCCTGGCGTTCCTGGATCCGCGAAGCCGAAACGCCGCTGAGCGGCCCTGGATCGTGGTGCGCTCCGGGTCGTTCGAGGGACGCGTCGCCTCCCACGCCCGGGGCACTGGTGGCTTCGGCTATGACCCCATCTTCGAGCCACGCACCGAGCCGCCGGGTGGCCGGACGGTGGCCCAGATGAGCGCGGAGGAGAAGAACCGCCGCTCCCACCGGGCCCGCGCGGCCCGCGCCATGGCCCGCTATCTCCGAGCGCGGGCGCCCTGAAGGTCGCCTCCAGGCTCCGCAATGGAAGTGCACCGTCAGACTTGATCCTTGACGGCTTGCAGCGTATAGCTCGCAGCCAATCGCTCGGGACGATCGTGCAGCTGCCACTCGCCAAGACCAACACGTTCCATCGAGGGGCCGAGCGGGTTCCAGGGGACAGAGGTGTGCTCTTCGAATGATGAGAGCGTCAGGCCCGCGTTCGTCACCGCCGTGAGGATCTCACCGATGCCGTGGTTGAACTGCACCGTCTCGGGCGAAGCCAGATCGTCCTCATGGCCCACATACGTCTTCCGTTCGACGAACCGTGTGCCGGCCGTCTCGAAGTACGGGAAGCCGACCGCGATGATCCCATCGTCCCGAGGATCGGCCAGCGACCACAGCATCGGATGCCCTTCCCGGATGAACAGGCGTCCACCCGGCTTCAGCAGCGCGCTGACGACATCCGCCCACCGGCCAACGCTGGGCAGCCAGCAGAGAGCGCCGATGCCTGTGAAGACCATGTCGAAGTGACCCTCACCCAGCACATCGGGCGCCCGGTAGACCTCGGCCTCGACATAGCGGATGTCGGCTCCCGTGTCGTCAGCAAGGCTCTTGGCCACGTCGAGCGCCGGCGTCGAGAAGTCCAAACCGGTCATACGCGCGCCCAAGCGCGCGAGCGACAACGTGTCGGTGCCGATGTGGCACTGGAGGTGGACCACGTCCATCTCGCTCACGGAGCCGAGGCGCGGCAGGTCGAAGCGGATGACCGAGGAGATGTGGGCCGGATCGCGGCGGTAGGCGTCCAGGTCATAGGCGGCGGCGTGGACAGGAACGCGGCTGTCCCAGTTCGCTCGGTTCATCTGAAGGTACTCGTCGCCCACAGTCCGCAGCATGCCACACCGCTGGTCCGTGGAGGTGGCTGGCGGGCGGCCAGGTGTCACAACACGGCCGCCGCCCAGAACGATGCCTGGCACCCCGACTCGCGACGCCAGATCGGCCTCAGGCTGCGCCCGGAAGGGGCTCACGAGGAACGATCACGCTGAGCACCTGGTGCTGAGTGACGAACTCCACGGGGGTGCTGCCCAGATCCTCCGAGTCGGCCCGGGCGGGCAACGGTCGGGACCCGTCGATGCGCACCCGCCGCGACCGATAGGTGCGGACGTGCGGTGAGTAGGCCCGTCGCCCGAAAGCGATCGACCCGAAATGGCGGATCAGATCGAGCTTGGAGAAGTGCCGGAAGACGCTGATGTCGAAATGGCCGTCGTCCACGCGCGCGTCCGGCGCCACGGTGAAGCCGGCTCCGGTGTAGGGACCGTTGGAGACCGTGATCATCATCGCGCGCGTCCGAAAGGTGCCCTCGTCGAGCTCTACCACCATCCGGGCGGGCCGGTAGCGAAAGGCGGTCCGGAGGGCCCGGGCGATGCCCCGGTAGTCGCCCTCGTCGGCCTGCTGCACCTGCTTGAAGATGGCCGCGTTCATGCCCACCGAGGCCGATTCGAAGAAGGGCTCGTCGCCGCAGGTGCCGATGTCGATGCGCCGCGTCCGGCCCGCCTCGATGGTGGCCGCGGCCTCCTCCAGGTCGCGCGAGATGCCGAGCATCCGGGCGATGTTCATGACGCTGCCCATGGGCAGGATGCCCAGCGAGGTCTTCGATCCCAACAACTGCGTGGCGGTCAGCCGCACGGTGCCGTCGCCGCCGGCTGCCACGACAGCGTCGTACCCGTTCTGCCGAGCGTCGCGCGTGGCCTCGATGGCCTCTTCCTCCGAGGTGGACGCCACAAGGTCGTCACCCAAGCCGTGGCGCCCCAACAGCTCGCGCAGCTCGGACTCTCCGGTGCGGTTGGTCGAGACGCCGCCCTTGGAGCCCGCGTTGGCGTTCCAGAGGACACGGATCCGCCGAGTCGAGGCTGCCGGCCCTTCTTCGCTCAATCGACCTCGACCCGGGTGCCATGCAGTCGACGACCCTTGAGCCGGCGGTAGACCGACGCCAGGCCCACCAGGTAGCTCATGCCTAGCAGATAGGACGCGGCTACGTCGGTCGGCCAGTGATGGCCCTGGTAGATGCGGCTCGGTCCGACCGCGGCGACCAGCGCCGTGAGTCCGCCGACCAGCACGCGGCGCGGCCACCGCGGGCGTACCAGCGAGTGGGCCACGTAGGCCAGCCACCCGTACGTGCCGGCATAGACGATGACGTGCCCGCTGGGGAAGCTGGAGCCGCCCAGGGGAGCGGCCACCACGCGCAGGTCCGTGCCGCCCACCGGGCGCGGCCGGCGCATCACGGACTTCAGCACCTCGGACAGCCCGCCCGTACCCCAGGCCAGCAGCTGCATGACCGCCTCCACGCGCAGCCGTGCGAGCCAGAACACGCCCATGATGAGCGGCGGGATGATCCGGCTCTGGGGCGGAAAGCCTGGCCAGGAGATGGCGGTCATGATCCGCCCCAGCGAGGGGTGCTTCACCGCCTGCCAGCGCAGCATCAGCGCGGCATCGATGGCCTCGCTGCGTCGCGCCTTGACCAGCGCGAAGAGCGCCCCGAAGCCAGCCAGGCCGACGAGCGCGGCACTTTGCGCGGTGTCCGCACGGCGCAGGACGACCCGTTCGGGAAGGACCGCCATGGTTCCGCCGGGGCGCTGCTCGTCGTCCAGGGCCGGGGATGGGGCTGGCATGGCAGGAGTATCGGGGCTAGCGCCACGTGTCTCAGGCAAAGATGCGCACGAGGCATCGCAAGGCCATCTCAGGGGCGCTTGCGGACGCGCCGATCGAGCCACCAGACCAGACAGAGCCAGGCCACGCCGACCAAGACGCCCCCGACCACGTCCGAGGGCCAGTGCTGACCGGCCCCTATGCGAGCCACACTCATGAGGGCCACTCCGAGCACAGCCGCCGCGGTCATGGTGAGTGCCATGAGCGGGCGCTGGGGGCGGGGTGTCTCCTGGAGCGCGAACCAGGCGAGCAGTCCCAGCAGCACCACCGTCCGTGTCACGTGGCCGCTGGGATAGGCGTAGCTGGGTCCACCGAAGAGGTCCAGGAGCTCGCCGCCCAGTGGTCGCGGCAGGGCGAAGGCGATCTTGATGAGGGCCGCCGCTCCATCCGCCGTGACGGCGGCGAAGAACCAGAGGGCGGTCAGGCGCCTTCCTGAGAAAAGCAGCGCGAGCCCGATGAGCCAGGTGAGGACGACCCACGGAACGAGGTCCCCGACCGACTCCCAGGCGGTGGCGATGCGTCCCAGCGTGGACGTGTGTCCGGCCAGGACGGCCGCGGAGACGGCGTCATCGAAGGCTCGCGTCACGTCGAGCGAGACCAGGACGCCCAGCCCCAGGCAAGCGAGAAGGGCCGTGGCGGCTATCGATAGGGGGAGTCGCCCTGACTCGGTCACGCCGAAGCCAGCTCTCAGCGACGCCGCAGGTGGTAGAGGACCCGCGACGTACCCGCGATCGGCGTTCGCCCT
>Ga0136617_10003365_pt1 | contig 14281 bp, 16 predicted proteins | sample AntDrymUQ3222106_2_FD_129672 | JGI IMG/M metagenome (GOLD analysis project Ga0136617, IMG submission 129672) | Polar desert sand microbial communities from Dry Valleys, Antarctica - metaG UQ322 (21.06) | ecosystem: Environmental > Terrestrial > Soil > Desert | place: Antarctica: Dry Valley... | reverse complement strand
CGATCTCGGAGGATCAGCCGGGCGGTCGCATCGAGCCGGAAGATCGCCGCGCCTGCCAGCACAGCGAAGGCGTCATGATCGCCCCTCCGTGCCCGCTCGACGAGATCCGGCTGCATCGCGCCCTCGGCGGAGGCGTGGCCCATGTGGCCGCGCTCAATGAGTATGGCGAGGGCCGAGGGCCGAATCGTTCCAACGATCGCGGCGGGCCCGCATCCGCGCGAGGCCCGGCATGTGGCGTCGCCGCGCTGAGACCCGCCACAGGTACCATCTCCCTCCTGCCCCTGCGTCCCGGAGCCCACTCGTGATCCGCCCAGCGGATCCCCAGCCGGAGAACGTCCGCGCGTGAAGATCCAGGAAGCCGATGCCAAGGACCTGCTGCTCGGGCAGGGTCTGCCCGTGCCCGGGTGGACCGTGGCGCGCACGCCGGCGGAGGCCCGGACGTCAGCCGAGCACTGGCTGGCGGAGGGCGCGTCGCAGGTGGTGATCAAGGCCCAGGTCCTCGTGGGTGGCCGCGGCAAGGCCGGCGGGGTGAAGCTCGCGGGGTCGGCCGAGGAGGCAGAGCAGGTCGCGGGCCGGATCCTCGGCATGGACATCAAGGGCATCCCGGTTCGCAAGGTGCTGGTGGCAGCCGCCGCCGAGATCGTGCGCGAGTACTACCTGGGCGCCGTGCTGGACCGCGCGGGTCGCCGGATCCTGCTGATGGGCTCCGCCGAGGGCGGTGTCGATATCGAACAGGTGGCCGTCGACCATCCGGAGGCGATCACCTCTCTCCACGCGGATCCCTACCTCGGCCTCCTCGATCACCAGGCTCGGCATCTCGCGTTCGCGATGGGCCTCGGGGCGCACTGGAAGGCCGGCGCCGCGGTCGCCAAGGGGCTGGTCCAGACGATGCTCGCCAACGATGCGGACCTGGTCGAGATCAATCCCCTCGCCGTGGTCCGCGAGGCCGCGCCCGACGGCGCGTCGACCGAGCGCCTGGTCTGCCTCGACGCCAAGATCACGCTCGACGAATCGGCGCTCGCCCGCCATCCCGGGTTGGACGCGCTGCGCGACCCGGACGAGGAGGATCCCATCGATCGCGAAGCGCGTGAGGCGGGGATCAGCTTCATCAAGCTTCATGGCACGATCGGCTGCATGGTCAACGGCGCCGGGCTGGCCATGACCACGATGGACCTGATCAAGCGAGCTGGTGGCGAGCCGGCGAACTTCCTCGACATCGGGGGTGGTGCCCGGGCTGACAAGGTGGCGGCGGCCATGCGCCTGATCCTGACCGACCCGAAGGTCGACGCTATCCTGGTCAACATCTTCGGTGGCATCACTCGTGGCGACGAGGTCGCACGTGGCCTGATCGAAGCCCGGGCGCAGCAGACCCGGTCCGTGCCGATGGTGGTGCGCATCGTGGGCACGAACGCGACGGAGGCCGATGGGCTGCTGCGTGAGGCCCGGTTCGAGACCGCCGCGTCGCTCGACGAGGCGGCGGCGAAGGCCGTGGCCGCGTCGGCCGGGTCGGACGGGTCCGCGGGGATGCCGGCATGAGCATCCTCATCGGGCGCGAGACGCGTCTCCTCGTCCAGGGCGTCACAGGTCGCGAGGGCGAGTTCCACAGCCGGTCGATGGTCGAGTACGGCACGGCCGTCGTGGCCGGGGTGACGCCCGGCAAGGGTGGTCAGTCGGCGATCGACGGCCGCGTCCCGGTCTTCGACACCGTGTTCGAGGCGGTCACCCAGACCGGCGCCGACACGTCCTGCATCTTCGTCCCGGCCGCCGGCGCGCCCGATGCGGTGATGGAGGCCGTGAGCGCGGGCATCCGCACGATCTTCTGCATCACCGAGGGGATCCCGGCGCTCGACATGGTCCCGGTCGTCGCGATGGTCCGCGCCGCGGGCGCGACCCTGATCGGCCCAAACTGTCCGGGCGCCACATCGCCTGGGCGGGCGAAGGTTGGGATCATCCCCGGCTCCGTGCATCGCGAGGGCCGGGTCGGCGTCGTGTCCCGCTCCGGGACTTTGACCTACGAGGCGGTGCAGGCGATGAGCGATGCGGGGCTCGGCCAGTCGACGTGCGTTGGGATCGGCGGCGACCCGATCATCGGAACGACGTTCACCGAGGTCCTCGAACGGTTCGCCGGCGACCCCGAGACCGATGCGATCGTGCTGATCGGCGAGATCGGCGGCGCGGCCGAGGAGCATGCCGCGGCCTGGGCCGCGGAGCACCTTGCGGACGTGCCGAAGGTCGCGTTCATCGCCGGTCGCACGGCACCCGAAGGCAAGCGGATGGGCCACGCCGGGGCGATCATCTCCGGCGGTGCCGGGACGGCGGCCTCCAAGGTCGAGGCGCTGGAGGCCGCCGGCTTCCGCGTCGCGGGCTCCCCCACGGAGCTGCCGGGTCTGCTGCGCGACGCCGGCTATCGCGGCTGACGCCTTCAGGATTCACACGAGGACAGGCCGATGGGTGCGTTGATGGACCTGATCGCCGGCGATAGCCGGGAGATCATCCTCGCGGTCGCCGTCGACGATTGGGCCGCGTTCGACGACCGCTCACGCTTTCCAGCGCACCTCGCGCTGGGCGGCGGCCTGGACCCGACCTGGCTGGACCTCTTCTCCGAGGCGGCCCGGCGCGTCACCGGTCGCGACGAGCCGGCCGACTTCCTCGACGCGCGGCGTGAGCTCGACGGGCCTGGAGACGTAGGCGGGCGGAGCGTCGAGCCGGTCGATCCGGCCTGGGTAGGCGCGGTCGCGCGCGTGGCGGACGACCAGGTGGGTGCGCTGGCAGGCCGCTGGATCGACCTCGTCGAGGAGGAGCTGGGCGATCTGCCCAGCGACGAGAAGCCATGGATCCGGTCGCTGGCCGGCGATCTCGTACGCTTCGCCCGCGATGCCGCCGACTCGCCGGCCGTGATCTTCGGCTGGTCCCTTAGCGGCCTTCCGGATCAGCCGAGCCGGACGGCGGTACCCGACGCGGTCACCATGAGCATGGAGCCGCCCTGGCCAACGGTCTCGTAGTCGATGTCGATGCCGACCACGGCGTCGGCCCCGAGCTGCTGCGCTGCCGCTGCGAGCTCCTCGAGCGCGATCGTCCGGGCCTTCCGGAGCTCCTGCTCGTACGCGCCGGAACGACCGCCAACGATGTCGCGGATCCCGGCGAACAGATCCTTGAAGATGTTGGCGCCGAGGATCGCCTCTCCCGCGACGATGCCCCGGTACTCCGCGATCGTCCGGCCCACCACGTCCGGCGTCGTCGTCATGATCATCCTGGCCTCCATGTCTGCCTCCTGTGTTGGATCAGCCGTAGCCCAGCGAGACCCACGACGGGCCGCCGGCCGCCTCGATCAGCTCGACGAGAACGCCGTGCCCTGAGCGCGGGTGGATGAACGCGACGGGTCCCTCGGCGCCGCGCCGGGGAACCGCGTCGATGAGCTCGATCCCCTCGCCGGTCAGCCGGTCGAGCGCCGCAGCGAGATCGCGCACCTCGTAGCAGACGTGGTGGACGCCCTCGCCTCTCGTCTCGAGGAAGCGCGCTATGCCGGTCGTCCCGTCGGTCGGCTGGACGAGCTCGACCCTCGACTCGCCCACCCCAAGGAACGCGATCCGGACCCGATCGGCCTCCATCTCGCGGACCGCCTCCAGCGCCAGCCCGAGGACGTCGCGATGGAACGGCAGGGCGGCCTCGATAGATCGCACGACCACGGCGACGTGGTGGATCCGGCCTGGCGCTTCGCTGATGGTCCCCTCCCCCTCAGATCGTGATGAGCTCGCGATGCTCGCCCCACGCGGCTCGCAGGCCGTCGCTGATCTCACCGACGGTTGCATACGCCTTGACCGCGTCGATGAGCGGTGGGAGCAGATTGTCGTTCGCCACCGCTGCCTCGTCGAGCCGGGCCATCGCCGCGCTCCACGCCTGCGGGTCGCGCTCGGCGCGGACGCGCCGGACGCCTGCGATCTGGCCCGCCTCGGCCCCGGGATCGATGCGCTGGATCGGCGCCGGGATCGCGGGCGCCTCGTCGCGGAAGCGATTGACGCCCACCACGATGCGCTCGCCCCGCTCGACCTCGCGCTGGACCCGGAAGGCGGCCTCCTGGATCTGACGCTGCTGGAAGCCGGCCGCGATCGCGGGCAGGGTTCCGCCCAGCGCGTCGATCTCGTCGAGATAGCCCTGGGCCGCCGCCTCGAGCTCGTTCGTGAGGCTCTCCACGTACCACGATCCTGCCAGCGGATCGGGGGTCTCGGTGACCCCAGATTCCCAGGCCAGGATCTGCTGGGTCCGCAGGGCGAGGCGGGCGCTCTCCTGGGTCGGCAGCGCCAGCGCCTCGTCGCGGGCGTTCGTGTGCAGGCTCTGGGCGCCCCCCAGCACGGCAGCGAGCGCCTGGACGGTCGTTCGCACCACGTTGTTGTCGACCGACTGGGCGGTCAGGCTGGAGCCCGCGGTCTGGACGTGGAACCGGCAGGCCATCGAACGAACGTTCGACGCGCCGAAACGGTCGCGCACGATGCGGGCCCACATCCTGCGCGCCGCCCTGAACTTGGCCACTTCCTCGAAGAGCTCGCTCCAGGCGGCGAAGAAGAAGCTCAGCCGACCGGCGAAGGCGTCGACATCGAGACCACGTGCGATGGCTGCCTCGACATAGGCGATCCCGTCGGCCAGCGTGAAGGCCAGCTCCTGCGCCGCCGTGGCCCCGGCCTCGCGCATGTGATATCCGCTGATCGACACCGTGTTCCAGCGCGGCAGCTCGCGCGCCCCGAACTCGAAGATGTCGGTCACCAGCCGCATCGACGGACCTGGCGGGTAGATCCATGTGCCGCGCGCGATGTATTCCTTGAGGATGTCGTTCTGGGTCGTCCCGGAGATGCGATCCCGGGGCACGCCCTGCTTCTCGGCCGCCGCCACGTACAGGGCGAGGAGGATGGCGGCGGTCGAGTTGATCGTCATCGAGGTGCTCACTTCGCCCAGCGGGATGCCCTCCAGGAGCGCCTCCATGTCCACCAGCGAGCTGACCGGCACGCCCACCCGGCCCACCTCTCCCTGGGCCTGGACCGCGTCTGCGTCGTAGCCCATCTGGGTCGGCAGGTCGAAGGCGACGGACAGCCCCGTCTGGCCCTGCTCGAGCAGATAGCGAAACCGCCGGTTGGTCTCGACCGCGGTCGAGAAGCCGGCGTACTGGCGCATCGTCCAGAGCCTTCCCCGGTACATCGTGGGCTGCACGCCGCGCGTGAAGGGGTACTCACCTGGCATCCCCAGGTCCGCTGCGGGGTCCAGGTCACCCACGTCCTCGGGCGTATAGACATCGCGGATGTCGAGACCGGACGTGGTCTCGAAGCGCTCGCGCCGTTCGGCCGTGGCATCCACCGCGCGCGCCCGCGTCGTCCGGCGCCAGCGTTCGCGGTCGGACTCGGGGAGGCTCACTCGAGGACGAGGAGGACGTCGCCGAGCTCGACCGTGGCGCCCGGCACGGCGGCGATGCGGCCGACAGTCCCGTCACGTGGTGCCCGCAGCTCGTTCTGCATCTTCATCGCCTCCAGGACGAGCAGGGGCTGGCCGCTCACGACCGGCTCGCCCTCTACGACGGCCAGCGATACGACCCGTCCCGGGATGATGGCACGGATCTCGAGCGGCCCGGAACCTTCGACTCGGGCGCGGTCGCGAGTGGCTCGCTCGCGCAGCTCCGCCCGTGCCGCGTCCTCCACCTCGAGCTCGAACCGCCAGCCGTCGACGACGACCTCCACGATTCCGACGCCGTCGATCCTCTCCGTCCCCCCGATGAGCGCCCGGTCGGCGACAGGCGCGGCGACGGCGTCCCCCGGGTCGACGACCATTGGTTGGTCGCCCGGCAAAGCCGTCACAGGCGTGGGTTGGACACGCAGGCTCACCGATTCGGCCACCGGCCGGTGGCAGCGCGCCGGCCGGTCGCGGCCCAGCCTTCGCGCCGGGTGTCTTTGCGCAAGGACACCTGGGACCCTGCCCCCGGCAGCCCCACGTGGCCCGCGGCCGCGGCCATGGCCGTCGCCAGCGCGGCGTCACGCGAGGTCGCCGGGTCCCAGCGGTCGGCGACGAACCCGGTCGAGAGCTCACCGGCGCGGAAGGCTACGTCCCGCGCCACGAACCGGAGAAACGGCAGCGTCGTCTGGATGCCGGTGATCTCGACTTCGTCAAGGGCGCGACCCAGCCGGGCGATCGCCGCGTCTCTATCCTCCCCTACCGCCAGCAGCTTGGCGATCATCGGGTCGTAGTCCGGTGCGATGCGGTCGCCTGCTTCGACCGCGCTGTCGACCCGAATCCCAGGCCCGGCCGGCATCTGCCAGCGGCCCACACGACCCGGCGCAGGAGCGAAGTCCCGGGCAGGATCTTCGGCCGAGATGCGCACCTCGATCGCGTGGCGGACCGGTTGCGAAGCAGCGTCGGATGCGGCGAGCACGCGGTCGGAGAGGTCACGCCCGGCTGCCAGGTGGAGCTGCTCGATCACGATGTCGACATCGGCGACCAGCTCCGTGACGCCGTGCTCCACCTGGAGTCTCGTGTTGACCTCGAGGAACCAGAAGTCCCCGTCGGGGTCGAGGAGGAATTCCGCGGTGGCGGCGTTCTCCAGCCGAGCCGCCTCGCCAAGCCTGACGGCCATCGCGTGCAGATCGCGGCGGCGACCAGTGGAAAGGCCGGGAGCCGGCGCTTCCTCCACCAGCTTCTGGTGCCGGCGTTGCAACGAGCAGTCGCGCTCGCCCAGCGCGACGATGCGGCCCGATCGGTCGCCCAGCAGCTGGACCTCGATGTGGCGGGCCGGCTGGATCTCGCGCTCGAGGTAGACGGCGCCGTCGCCGAAGGCTGCCTCAGCCTCGGCCGATCCGGCAGCCAGCGCAGCGGCCAGCTCCGGACCGGACGTCACGCGCCGCATGCCCCGTCCACCGCCGCCGGCGGCTGCCTTCACGAAGAGCGGAAATCCGATCCGCTCTCCCTCGGCAATGAGGCCATCGACCGCATCCTGACGCCACGCCGCGGGTTCGAGCAGACCGGGGACCACCGGGACGCCGGCCGCCGCCGCAAGGCGTCGAGCGGCCAGCTTGTCGCCGACTGCGGCGATGGTCTCGGGGGCAGGGCCGATCCATGCCAGACCCGCGGCGCGAACCCGTGCCGCGAACGAGGCCCGCTCAGAAAGAAAGCCGTAGCCGGGATGGATGGCGTCGGAACCGGTGTCGAGAGCAGCCTCGATGATTCTGTCCGCCACGAGATAGCTCTCGGCGGCAGGAGCCGGGCCGATGCGCACGGCGACATCAGCTGCCCTGGCGACTCGTGAACCAGCATCGGCGTCGGAGTAGACGGCCACGGCTTCGACGCCGATGTCATGGCACGCCCGGATGATGCGCAGGGCGATCTCGCCGCGGTTCGCCACGAGGACCCGCTGGAACGGCGGCGTCCGGACGTCTTTGCGCAAAGACGACGCTGCGGGCACGACGGGCGATGTTGTCATAGCGGGATGTTGCCGTGCTTCTTCGGCGGATTCGTGTCGCGCTTGTCGGCGAGCATGTCGAGGGCCGCGATGAGGCGGCGTCGCGTGTCGCGCGGGCGGATCACGTCGTCGACGTAGCCCCGCGCAGCCGCGATGTACGGGTTCGCGAACTGCTCCTCGTACTCCGCGACGAGGGACCGGCGCTCGGCCTCGGCGTCACTTGCCGATGCCAGCCGCTCGCGGTACAGGATATTGACCGCTCCCTCCGCGCCCATGACGGCGATCTCCGCGGTGGGCCACGCGAGGTTCATGTCGCCCCGGATGTGCTTGCTGCTCATGACGTCGTACGCGCCGCCGTAGGCCTTGCGGGTGATGACCGTCAGCTTCGGCACGGTCGCCTCGCAATAGGCAAAGAGCAGCTTCGCTCCGTGGCGGATGATGCCGCCGTCCTCCTGGCCGACGCCGGGCAGGAAGCCCGGCACGTCGACGAACGTGACCAGCGGAACATTGAAGCAGTCGCACGTCCGGACGAACCGCGCGGCCTTGGTCGACGCGTCGATGTCCAGGGCTCCCGCGAGTACCGACGGCTGTTGGGCGACGATGCCCACGGACCGGCCACCCAAGCGAGCGAAGCCCACGATGATGTTCGCCGCCCACGCCGGCTGGATCTCAAACAGGTCGCCGTCATCGACGACGCGTCGAATGACGTCGTGCATGTCGTACGGCCGTTGCGGGTCGTCGGGCACCACGTCATCGAGTGCCGGATCGGCGCGATCCACCGGGTCGCTCGTTGTCATGCGAGGCGGATCCGCCAGGTTGTTCTGCGGCAGGAAGCCCAGCAACCGCCGCGTCGACGCCAGCGCCTCGGCCTCGTCATGCGCTGCCAGGTGGGCTACGCCGGAACGAGTCGTATGCGTCGTCGCGCCACCGAGCCGCTCGGCGGTGACGTCCTCGTGGGTGACGGATCGGACGACGTTGGGACCGGTCACGAACATGTAGCTCGTGCCCTCGACCATGATCGTGAAATCCGTGATGGCCGGGCTGTACACGGCGCCGCCGGCGCATGGGCCCATCACAACGGACAGCTGCGGGATGACCCCGGACGCCAGCGTGTTGCGCAGGAAGATGTCCGCGTAGCCGCCGAGCGAGACGACGCCCTCCTGGATCCGGGCCCCGCCCGAGTCATTGAGGCCGACGAGCGGCGCCCCGACCTTCATGGCCAGATCCATGACCTTGCAGATCTTCTCGGCGTAGGCCTCCGAAAGCGATCCGCCGAACACCGTGAAGTCCTGGCTGAAGACGAACACCCGACGGCCGTCAATCATGCCGTGCCCGGTGACGACCCCGTCACCGAGATAGCGCTCCGCCTCGAGACCGAACGCGGTGGTCCGGTGGGTGACGAAGGCATCCAGCTCGATGAACGACCCGGGATCGAGGAGGAGCTCGAGTCGCTCCCGCGCGGTGAGTTTGCCTCGGGCATGCTGCTGCTCGATCCGGGCCTGCCCGCCACCGAGGCGCGATTCCGCGCGAAGCGCGTCGAGCTGGCTGATGCGCTCGTCGTTCGTCGGCACAACCCCTCCCATCACCGTCTTTGCGCAAGGACAACGGCATGATAGGACGCGCGGAACCGGGGCCGAACCGGGAACGACGGGCGCTCACATATCCACATAAACGGTGAACAACTGGCCGTTCGTGTGGATAACCGGGTGCCGATGCAGCGGCGCTCGGAGTAGCATCAAGCCACCCCGTCGCAACACGCGTAGTCAGAGATTCGAGGTGATGCCCTGGTGACGAATGTGATCGCGATCGCGAACCAGAAGGGCGGCGTCGGGAAGACGACGACGGCAATCAACCTGGCCGGCGCGCTCGCAGAGTCGGGTCACCGCGTGCTCTGCATCGATATGGACCCCCAGGCCAACCTGACGGCCGGGCTGGGCGTCAATCTGAACAACGTCGAACGGTCGATGGCCGATGTCCTCACGGACGGGCGATCGACCATGGCCGACATCATCCTGCCCACGGAGGTGCCCGGGATCGACGTCGCCCCCGCGCACATCGATCTTGCGTCGACCGAAGGCGAACTGTTCACGGCGTTCGGGCGGGAGCAGATCCTGCGCGACGCACTCGAGGGTCAGATCGACCAGTACTCGTACGCGCTCATCGACTGTCCCCCGAACCTCGGCCTGCTCACGGTCAACGGTCTGGTCGCGGCCAACAACGTCATCATCCCGGTTCAGACCCAGTACTACGCGATGAAGGGTCTGAACAACCTCGTCAAGGTCATCAACATGATCCGCCTGAAACTCAACCGCGACCTGAAGATCCTGGGCTTGCTGCCAACGTTCTTCGACAGTCGCACGAACCTTGCCCGCGACATGCTCGACGAGCTGCGCGTCATTGGTGATCACCACGTCTTCCAGAGCATCGTGCGGACGACCGTGAAGCTGGGCGAGGCACCGCTCGTGGGGCGGCCCATCACGTCATACGCCACGGGCTCCGCCGCCGCGCATACGTATCGGGAGCTAGCCAGGGAGGTGATCGAGCTTGGCCAGGCCTGACTTCAGGGCGGCAGCCGCTCGTCGCCTGTCGGAGGAGAGCGAGCTCTCGCCAGCGATCGTCTCGCTGCTCTCGTCAGATTCCGCGGGCCGCGCGACGGGCGTCCGGCACATCCCCATCGACCGAATCGAGTCGAACCCGGAACAGCCGCGGCTGGCGTTTGACGAGACGACGCTCCAGGAGCTGTCGGCGTCCATTCGCGAACACGGCGTCCTTCAGCCCATCCTCGTCCGGCCCCTCGGCAACAACCGCTTCCAGCTCATCGCGGGTGAGCGGCGTTGGCGCGCCTCGCGGGCTGCGGGCCGCGAGACGATCCCGGCCCTCGTCGAGGAGATCGATGACGACACCGCGCTGGAGATCTCGATCATCGAGAACCTCCAGCGAGAGGATCTCTCACCGCTCGACGAGGCGGCGATGTACGACCGGATGATCCGGGAGCACGGCTACAGCGTCCGAAAGCTGGCCCAGAAGCTGGGCAAGGACAAGGGCTACCTGGAGAACCGGCTGCGGCTGGCCGACGCGCCGCAGGAGGTGCGTGAGCTGGTGTCTGTGCGCAAAGACACGTTGTCCCACGCCTATGAGCTGCTCAAGGTCGGCGACCAGAAGAAGCGACGACGGTTGGCCGAGCAGGTCGCTCGCGGTGAGCTGTCGCTGGTGAAGCTGCGTGAGCGGATCGAGGGCCGCCCGGCGCGTCAACGACTGGACGAGCCGGACGAGCCCGTCGAGGAGTGGGAGCCGGACGAAGCAGAGCAGCAGCGCGCCGAGGACGAGGCTGCCGGATGGATCCCGGGAACCAGCGAGCGACCGGCCGTCGGCGACGAGTCCCTGGTGGCCGCCAAGCAGCAGCTGGCGGAGGCCGTCGAGGACCTGGTATCGGTCCTGCGGGCGCCGGACGTGATGCGCTCGATCCCGGACGTCGATCGGGCGAATCTCGCGAAGTACCTCACCATCGCGAAGCTCAAGCTCGAGAACGCCATCGCGGTGGTACGGACCGGCGACGGCTGACTGAGGGCACGTGCTAGCGGAGGGTGACGGCGAGCCAGCCGGCGGCGAGCAGCGCCACGCCCACCGCCTGGAGCTCCCAGCCCCGCTCGCGCCGCTCCGGTGATGGCGACGCGGCGAGGGCGACGGCACCGGCCAGGATCACAGCAGGCACGACCGTTGCGGCAATCGTGAGGCCGGAGGGGACCTTGCCCGGACCGCCGATGGCGGCGATCGTGACGACGGCGCCGTAGAGGGCCGCCATCACGCGCCACGCGCGGGCCCGGCCAAGGCGGGCCGCGATCGAGGTGACCCCCGCAGCGCGGTCGCGTTCCACGTCGGCCAGCGCGTTGCCGATGGCCAGCGCGGCACCGGCCAGGAATGCCGCCGGCAATAGCAACATGAACCCATCCGGCAACGGACTCCCCGACCCCAGCCATGCGAACACCGGCAGCAGCGGGATGCCCACCGCGAACGGCAACCATGACCAAGCCGTGCCCTTGAGCGCCAGGTCGTAGATCACGCCGATGCCCAGGATGAGCACGGCGAGCAGGAGCGTCGGTCCGCCCGAGGGAGCGCTGAGCAGGACGCCCGCGGTCGCGCCCGCGGTCGCTACCAGGAGCCCCAGCCGGGGGCTGATCAGGCCCGCCGGGATGGGCTTGCCAGGCTTGAGACCCGCGTCGCGGGGTGCGTCCCGCACGTCGTTGAGCGCGCCGATCGCCGCCTGCAACCCCAGCATCGCCACCCCCAGCCGGAGCGCGGTCGCCGGTACGGCGCCCGCGACGAGGGCGATGGCCGCCGTCGCCACAGCATCGACGAGGACCGGGAACGGATGGACGAGCCGGATGAGCGCGGTCAGGCGCTGGGCGCCGCCGATCCGCCGTCGCGAACCGCCGGATGGACGATCAGACGTAGACGAGCTCGTGAAAGTTCGCGACCAGGTATTCGATGAGCCGGTCGCGGCCATCGGTCACCTGAGCCCGGATTCCGGAAACCAGGGCGTAGAGGGTGACCGCAGGGGCCATCAGACGCCCTTGGGCGTCGTGGCCCAGCGCTTCCGGAGGCCCACCGCCGGAAGCGAACACCCGTTCGAATTCGCGCTCATCGAGGCGCGCCGCGCGGCGGAAGTCCGCAATGACCGTCAGGACGCCTCGACGAATGGCGATGTCACGCATCAGCTCGGCTGCCCAGGCGTCGATCTGCTCGTCGGTCTGGTCGGCCAGCCGGGCGCGGTACTCGTCGACGTCGGCGGACAGTCCGGCGGTGGTCAATCGCTCTCCCAGCTGGGCGTCGGGAGGTGACGCCGTCCGAGAGTATGCCAGAGGGCCTGCGCCGGCCCGCACCTGGCCGCGGCCGCGATCAACGCCTCGCATCCTCCGGCCAGTCGTTGAACAGCTCGGTCAGCCAGCGCCCGAAGCGGCCCGGTGGCGGCAGCTCCGGGTGGTCGGCGACCAGCTCGTGGAGGCCGTGCCACGTCCGGGCGGTCAGGGCGGCGATCGCCCCGCGGGTGGGCCGGTCGCCCGTCGCGATCGGCTCGCCGATCCGTACCCGGATACGTCGCCCAAAGCGGAGCGAGCTCGTCCCGTTGATGGCGACCGGCACCATTGGCACGCCCGACCGCAGCGCGAAGTAAGCCGCTCCCTCGTCGAGCGGCAGCAACTCCGCCTCGCGCCGGTGGATCCGGCCCTCCCCCGCGATCGCCAGCACGCCGCCCGCCGCGAACACGGCGCTCACCGCCCGCGTCGCCGCAAGCAGGTCGTTCTTGCCGGGTCGGTACGGAACGGTCGTGCCGGTCCAGGTCATCAATCGGTTGCGTGCGCCCGCCGCCATGTCCTCCTCCTTCGGTCCGAAGAAGAAGAGGCGCGGCCGCATCGGCAGGGTGCCCATGAGGACGAACGGGTCGACCCAGTTGAGGTGGTTGAAACAGAGGACCGCGGGGCCGGCCGGCAGCCGGTCGCGACCCTCGACGCGGATCCGGAACAGCGCCCGGGCCAGGCCGCCGGCGACGACCCTTGCGATCCAGTAGCGGATCGTGCGTCGCCACGGCGCCACGCGCGGGCCGGGCAGGTGCGCCCCCGGACGGCCGGGCTCAGGCACCTGCGTGCACGGACCGCGCGGCGGCAGCCGGATCAAGGTCCGACAGGCGGTCGAGCACGAGGTGGGCCAGCTCCACGGTGCCCGGCGCAGGCGGGATCGATCGGTTGGGCACGAGAACCACGATCATGCCCGCCGCGCGGCCGGCCCGGACACCGTTGTACGAGTCCTCGACGACGAGGCACCCATCGGGTGGCACGTCCAATCGGCGAGCCGCCTCGAGGTACACGTCGGGCTCGGGCTTGCCGTGCTCGACCTCATCGGACGAGACGATGACCGGCAGGTGCCCGGTCAGGCCGACGGCGTCGAGAGCGGCGTCGATGACCGCGCGGTGCGCGGACGACGCGACGGCCACCGGCCAGCTCGCGGCGACCCGACGCACGGCCTCGGCGGCACCCTCGATGATCGGCGCCCCGTCGGCCTTGTAGCGGGCCACGACGCCGTCGACGATCGCCCGCTGAATCAGCTCGAGCGGCTCGTCCAGCCCGAGCCGGTCGCGCATGATCTGCGCCCACCCACGCGTGTTGGCACCCATCACCGCGACCCGGTCCGCCTCGCTCCACGAGCGGCCGCGCGCCTGCGCGAACGACTGGCGGACCTCGTCCCACCAGATCTCCGAATCGACGATGACGCCGTCGAGATCGAAGATCACCGCGCGGATCCGATCGGCCGGGTCGGCGGTCACGCCCCGCTCGAGCGTCGGGCACGGGCTGTGCGGCCTGGCTTCGCCGATGCCTCGGTCAGGTCGCGCCCGTCCGCCGCCGCGAACAGCAGCTGCGCGAAGGCGGCCACCAGATCGGCCAAGTCGTCGGCGCCACGCAGGATCGTCGACTCGACCTGGAACGATACGAGACGGTGGCCGCCCTGCGTCTCCATCGCGAGCTCGCCCAGCTGGAGGCGGCTCCAGCGGATGAGCTTCGAGGTCGCGCGGGGCCCTTCGCCCGGCACGTTGACCCGGACGAAGCATTGGACGAGACCAGCCGGACTCGGCGCAAGGATGGAGTACCGGATTGCCGGATCGTCGCCCCAGGCGACCCAGCAATGCGGGTCGCCCTCACCGGCCAGCGCAGTGAGCACCGGCTCGACCACGGCAACCACCGTGGGCCCCAGCGCGTCGCGGACGGGAGCATCGGTGCGCCATTCGCTGAGTCGCATGGATGGTCGCTCCATTGTCCGGGCCGCGGCGCCGCGAGGGTAGCACGCGTTCGCCGGGCGACT
>Ga0136617_10003364_pt1 | contig 14282 bp, 15 predicted proteins | sample AntDrymUQ3222106_2_FD_129672 | JGI IMG/M metagenome (GOLD analysis project Ga0136617, IMG submission 129672) | Polar desert sand microbial communities from Dry Valleys, Antarctica - metaG UQ322 (21.06) | ecosystem: Environmental > Terrestrial > Soil > Desert | place: Antarctica: Dry Valley... | reverse complement strand
TGGATCGCGGCTCGATCGCCGCCAGCGGAGCCACCGCCGACGTGCTCGTCCCGGAGGTGCTCGAGCCGGTCTACCAGGTGGGCGTTCGGCGGTTGGTGGACCGCGACGTCGTTCAGTTGATCTTCAGCCCGCTTCAGTCAGGAGAGCCCGCCGGCGAGCGGGAGCGAGAGGAGACACCATGAGCAACACCACACCTGTCGAGCTGGACGCCGAGGCGTGGTTGCGTCGCTGGGACCGTCAGCAGGCCGGGTACGTGCCCGACCGGGAGCACACTTTTTCCCTCATGCTCGACGTCCTCGAACGCCTCGGCGCGGCACCGGGTCGCCTCCTGGATCTGGGGTGCGGCCCGGGGTCGCTCGCGAACCGCACGCTCGCCCGGTTCCCCGATGCCGAGGTGGTCGGCCTGGACCTCGATCCGGTGATGCTCGAGCTGGGGCGGCGCACGTTGCGCGACCGGGTCCGGTGGGTGGAGGCGGACCTGCGCTCACCGGACTGGTCGGACCGCCTGGAGCCGGGATCCTTCGATGCCGTCGTGTCCGCCACGGCGCTGCACTGGCTCGACGCCGAGCACCTGCCGCCGGTGGCAGAGGGGTTGGCCGGTGTGCTGCGACCCGGCGGCGTGTTCCTCGACTTCGACACGTTGCTCGCCGACCCCGCCGCACCGCGACTGGCCGAGCTCACCAAGGACCTCCGGCAGAAGCTCCAAGCGCAGACGACCGGCGCCGCGGAGTTCGAGGACTTCTACACCTGGTGGGACCTGTTGGCCGCGGAACCGGAGCTGCGCGAGCTCTTCGTCGAGCGCGACCGCCGCTTCGGACCCAAGCGCCACGGTGCGGGGACGACGCTGCGCGACTGGGAGCAGTCACTGCGAGCAGCCGGATTCGCCGAGGTCGCCCCCTTGACCCAGATCATGGACCGTCAATTGTTGGTGGCGATCCGATGAGCTCCGCTGTCCTGCGGTCCGGCTACCGGTTGAGCCCCGACGCGGCGCTCAACCGACCGCTGCCGCGACCACCACCCCCACCGACACCGCCGGAAACACCCACCGGAAACACCCGCGGACCCCTATCCTGACCATCGCCACCCGGTGGGAACCGCGGTGAGCTCGGGCCGGCGGCGAACCCTTGGCCGTGGCGACCGGGTGTGCGTCGGCCAAGCAGCGGGTGACAGGGGGCGAGGCTGAAAGCTGGTGGACGAGCGGGATGGAGCGGCCAGCAGAGGCCAGGTGATGACCAAGACGAAGCCACTGTGCAGGAGAAGTGGGTAGATGAGTCGGCGTGTCCTGGTGGTCTTGGCCTGTGCGGGTCTGGCCTGGGGCGTCTATGGAGAGTGGGCGTACGCGCGGGGAGGCGCTGCCCCCGAGACACTGGCGCGGGACTTGGCCGTAGGCTGGACCTTCATCGCCACAGGACTCGTGGCCTGGTGGCGACGGCCCGCCAACCGCCTCGGTCCCCTGATGACCGCCGCAGGATTCTCCTGTTTCCTCAGCAACCTCGAAGGTACCGGCGTTCCTATCCTGTTCGCCATCGGCCTGTGGCTCTCCTTGCTAGACCAAGCCATCATTGCGCATCTGATCCTTGCTTTTCCGAGCGGCCGCCTGTCCTCCCGGTGGGAACGCGTCGTGGTCGGGACAGGCTACGGCGTGGTGCTGGTGCTCAGACTGATGTGTGTCGTTACCTACGACCCGTCCATGTATTTCGGCTGCCGCGAATGCACCGCAGACCTTTTGCTTGTCTCTAGCAACACGCCAAATCCACTACTACTTTACAGCAGCACGACGGTGTTCGAGGAGCTCAACCGAGTCTCTGCGGTAGCCGGGGCAGTGCTTTGCCTTGCCGTCATCGGGATAGTCATCGGGCGCTGGCGGAGCAGCAGCAGCCCGGCCCGACGAGCCCTGACGCCGGTATGGTTCTCGACAGCCGTGTTCGTGGTGCTCGGCGGCTGGGCCGGAGCGACAGTCGTCCGCGAGCTGCGTGGATTGACGGGCGTGGTGTTGGACTGGGCCATGGACATCGCCCAGCTGGTGGTGCCGGTTGTGTTCTTGGTGAGGCTGTTGCAGATGCGTCTGGCCCGAGCCGGGGTGGGGGAGTTGGTAGTCGACCTAGGCCAGGCCCCATCGGCGGGCAAGCTGCGGGATGTGCTGGCGCGGACGTTGAAAGACCCCTCGTTGCAGGTGGCCTTCCGGGTTCCTGACACGGAACGCTACGTTGACGCCGAGGGAGATCCGGTGCAGCTACCCGGCCGAGACTCCCGGCGGATGGTCACGTTGGTGGAGCGTGAGGGGGTGCCGTTAGCCGCGATGATCCACGATCCGGCGTTGGCGGATGAGCGCGAGCTGGTGCAAGCAGCGGCCGCCGCCGCTCGTTTGGGGTTGGAGAACGAACAGCTGCACGCTCAGGTGCGAGCACAGCTGGAGGAGGTCCGGGCCTCCCGGGCTCGAATCGTCGAGGCGGGCGACGCGGAGCGGCGTCGGGTGGAGCGCAACTTGCATGATGGTGCTCAGCAGCGACTGGTGTCGCTGGCGTTGGCCCTTCGCCTGGCCCAAGTCCAGCTGGGACCAGACGCCAACCCCGAGTCTCAGGCCAGCCTGGCCCAGGCGTCGAAGGAGCTGCAGGTCGCGCTGTCAGAGCTGCGGGAGCTGTCCCGAGGGATCCATCCGGCGATCCTCACTCAGCAGGGCTTGGCAGGCGCGGTGGAGTCGCTGGCCCAGCAGGCTCCGCTGCCGGTCGAGGTTGCCGTTGCCTGCCGACGCTACCCCCCGACGGTCGAGGCTACCGCCTACTTCGTGGTCTGCGAGGCGTTGACGAACGTCGCCAAGTACGCCCATGCCGATGTGGCAACCGTCGCGGTTGAGCAGGCGAACGGGCGGCTGATCGTCGAGGTCACCGACGACGGGGTCGGCGGCGCCGATCCCACAGTGGGCTCCGGTTTGGGCGGGCTGGCCGATCGGGTGGCCGCACTCGGGGGAGTGCTGCAGCTTGACAGCCCCCCCGGGCAGGGCACGCGGGTGCGGGCCGAGCTGCCGTGCGACTGATCCTGGCCGAGGACTCGGTCCTGTTGCGTCAGGGCCTGGCCAGCCTCCTACGGGAGGTTGGCTTCGAGGTCATCGGCGAAGCAGGCGACGCCGAACAGCTGCTCGAGCTGGTCCGTAGCGACCCTCCCGACGTGGCCGTGGTCGATATCCGCATGCCGCCCTCATACGTCGATGAGGGGCTGCGTGCCGCCCACAACATCCGCGCTGCGCATCCCAGTGTGGGGGTGCTGGTGCTCTCGCAATACGTCGACACAGGCTACGCGCTCACGCTGCTGTCCAAAGGCGCCAAGGGCCTTGGTTACCTGTTGAAGGATCGCGTGTCCGACCTGCAGGAGCTCATCGACGCGGTGCACCGGGTCGGCGCCGGCGGGTCGGTCATCGACCCTGAGGTTGTCAGTCGTCTGCTTGAGCGTCGCCGTCAGCGTAACCCCTTGGATGCGCTGAGCGAGCGGGAACGCAGCGTGCTGGCGCTGATGGCCGAGGGCCGCTCCAACCAGGCGATCTGTGAGCGGCTGGTCCTGAGCCCCAAGACCATCGAGGCGCATATCCGCAGTGTCTTCACCAAACTCAGGTTGCTGGTCACAGCCGAAGACCACCGGCGGGTCCTGGCAGTGCTCACCTACCTGCGCCCATAACTGCCCCATCCCGGAAAGGCTCAGTCGGCTGTTGCCAGCAACTCGGCCAGCATGGCCCCGGAAAGCTCACTCTTGGGGATGAACCCTCGCGCACCGCATTCATCCAGACAGCGTCCGTAATCGGACGCGTCTCGGCTGGAGATCAGCACTACCTGACAGGCCGGGGCGTGCTCTCTCAGCTGGCGGGTGACCTCAATGCCATCGCGGTCGGGTAGCTGGACATCCAGCAACACCACCTCAGGCTTGAGCGCGGCCACCGCGATCACCGCGGAGGCGCCGTCGGACGCCTCGCCCACCACCAGATAGCCGTCGGCCTCCAGCAGCCTGCGAGCCATTGACCGAAAGCCGGGGTGATCATCAACGATCAACACGCTGACACCCATGGCCGTAGCCTCCCATGCCCCAACTCACCGCTCTACAGGGCTGACCCCGAACCCGAGCCCCATCGATAACGTCAGGCAAATGAGCCCAGGGGCTAGCCCGCACCGTAAACTCAGAGCTGGCCCCGATGTTGTCGCCGCGATCCGTCCGCCATGTATCGCTGGAAGTTAGCCAGCCTTCCTAAGGATTTACCGCTTTGCCGGGACTCTACCATCCATGTAATAAGGCCGATCGGCTCAGGGCTAGCCCTCATCGCAGATCCAGAGCTAGCCCCGATGCTGCCGCCGTCATACTCGGCCATCCTTAGCGGCGATCAGTTTCACGGCTGAGCCAACACTCACAGCGCAAGCCCGCAGTGACCGAAGAACCAGGCCGGACCCACACGAGGAAACCGCAGCCTTTTTACTTTGTCCCATCCCACTCTCGACCAGGAGGTCATGCGATGCTAATCCGATCAGTTCCGGTGGGCGGCGGAGCGACCACGTCCGAGCAGCTCGGCGGCGACACCGCCATCGGGCGGGGATCACCCAGCATTGCGGCTCCCCGCGCCGGGCTCGATCTGCCCTGCTGTTCCGGGGACACCGACCTGTGGTTCGCCGGGGCACCCGCTCAGCTCGAGCAGGCCAAGGCGCTCTGCGGGAGGTGCCCCATCCAGGCTGAGTGCCTGGCCGGTGCCCTGCGCCGAGCGGAGCCGTGGGGCGTCTGGGGCGGAGAGATCTTCGAGCGCGGAACTGTCACTGCGCGCAAGCGGCCCCGAGGCCGCCCGCGCAAGATCGACCTCACCCACGACCGCACCTTCATTGCGGCCGGAGCATGAAGCTCAATGGGATCCCAAGCGCCGGTTCGAGACGCCGCGCGAACTGCGGTCGTGGCGGTCCGTCTGGCCCTGTCGCTGCGGGGGCCGGGACAGGTGGCGAACCTGCTGCGACTGCCGGATCTGCCAGTCGGCGTGGCTTTGTCCGGTCGTGACGACGATCCATTCGTTGGTGAAGGATACGGACCGCGAGGTCGTCGCCATAAGAAGCAGACGAAGTCCATGCGGGGCTCGACCGGGTGCTCGCCGACCTGACAGCTGAGTGGAAGCCCCTCCACGAGGTCTGGCCCAGGAACGGGGTCAGTGGAATGTGGCGCCGTTGGTTCGGCTGAGCTACAGGACGGTGTCGTCGGGCCGCCGGCGGGCGGTGCGGGCGAGGTGGTCGGTGATCCGGTCGTCGAGGTCGGCACATGCCGGGGAGGCGGAGCGCAGCGAGTGCACCTGCCGTTGCAGGGTGCGCAGGCGGTCTACAGTGATGGTCGAGCTGACGTCGGCGGCCGTGCGCAGCGCGTCGCGGCCGAACGCGGCGGCCTGCTCGGGGTCGCGGGCGAGGAGATGGGCGATGGCGAGATCGGTCTGGTCCACACACCGGCCGCGGACCCTCCAGGGCTCGCAGCCGCGCAATGCGGCAGTTGTCAGCGTGATGGCCTGCTCCGTCTCACCGATACCGCTCAGACAGCGGCCGAGATCACTCACGAGGTTGGCTTCCGTGTAGAAGCTCATCCACGGGGGCTCGTTCTCGGGGCGCAGCGATTCGTAGGACCGCTGGGCCGCCAGCACCGCGCGGCGGGCCTCGCGGGCGTCGCCGAGTAGAGCAAAACCGCGTCCCTCCAGCGCGTGTAACTGCGCGGCCAGCGCCGCAGTGGCCGTGCCCTGGGCGACGGTCAACCCGGCACGGGCGAGCGCGACGGCCTGGCGCCCGTGCCGTAGCGTATCCTGGCTGGCGGGTGCATTCTCCCCGATCCGGGCCGTCAAGCGGCACATACAGCCCAGCACGTCGGCGGCGTAGCACCGATCGCCGGCCCGCATGGCCAGGTCGAGGGCCTGGATGTGGTAGCGCTGCGCCAGCGCATGCCGGCCGACATCAGCGGTCATGAAACCAGCCGACCGGGTGGCTCTCGCGACGGCAGACAGCAGGGCCTTGCCGGTCTTCTCCGCGTAGCTGCCATGCAGGAGCTGGTTGGTCTCCCGGTGCAGCAGCGCCACCATCTGCTCGCGCACCCGCCCCGAGCCGTACTGGTGCTGCAGCTTGTTCAGGTGGGTGATCTGCTCGGTGAGGACCTCGACATCGGCCATCCCCACCCGCCGCCCCCCGGCGGTGCGGGCGGTGCTGGGAGCCGGGGGCACGGTGAGCGCGAACAGCGCCGGCTCGGCGAACGCGGCTGCGCTGAATGCCGAGCCGAGCAGGAACTTCCGTCGGCGCATATCCCGTCCTGACAACTCGACCACTGTACGGACCGTGCCCTCCAGTGTGCCCGAACACCGCAGCCCGTCATAGGGATCCTCTCCCGGTGGGGCACAGTCGGCGAACCCGCACTCGGATACACTGACCTCACGCTGCAACCGCGCGGAGAGCACCGCAGCCACCAACCTCGGTGCTGGCCAGTGTGGTTGACCACCATCCACCATCCAGCATCCGCCGTACCGACGTGGTGTTGGTGCCCAGGTGCGTCCCCTCTCTGGCCCCCGCGGCCACCACCGCGCGACCCAGCGCGATGTTGCTCATCTGCGCCTCATCCAGCAACCCCCGCAATGCGGTGTTCACGTCGTGCCCGCTCATCGCCCCTGTGCCCCCTGTCGTCCTGCTGCTGTTGGGCGTCGATAATCGACGGTGAGTCGTGGTCCTGGGAAGGGCTCCGACGAAATGCGAGGCAAGTGAGACCCCCGGACCCGCTCCGGGTATGGCGCTCAGCGCCCAGCACTGCCCGCGCCCCCGGCCGGCACGCTTCACTGACGGGGACCGATCAACACCGAACGGTCATCCCCGTGGCCGGCCGCGCTGGACCCCCCGCAGGGCGGCCGGCCACCTGAATCCCGCCCGGGCGGGGAAGACCCACGATGTCGGGTGGCCGCCGTGTCCCTCACACAGTGGTGTCTCGACCGCTTCGGTGTGATGACCCTGGAGAAGCAGATGATGATGACCTGGAGAAGTAGATGTTCCGTGTCGATGGACACCGCCGCCCTGCGATGACCGGGTTCTGGCATCGGATGTGGACGAGTCCTCGTGAGCAGCTCGTCACGAGGGGTCGGACGCGGGTATGTCGGCTCATCTGTGTGGGATGTCGGCGTCCGACCTGGGTCATCGTCGGTCCACCTCAATGCGCAGACTGCATCGGCGCCGCACCGCCCCCGGCCAGATGACTCGCCCCGGTAGCGCGCGCCGGCCCACCCCGAACAGGCAGGGCCAGCGATGCCGGTCTCCTGAACACCCGTCGCCGGCCCTGCCATCCACCACCCCACCACCGGCACGCACTGCTGGCCACCGCGCCGCACCCGTGTGTTCGCACCGCCACGAAGCGTGGCATCAGCGAGGCACACGGGTACGATGGACGTCGCGGGAGGACAGCGCAACGCCGGGTGGATCGCGTAACGAGGCGCTGGAGCGGCTACTGGCTCGGGCCGGGTGGAACCCGGAGAACCTGGGCGACCGGCTCAGCGAGCTCGCTTCCGCGCTCAAGCTCAGGGGACGCGGGCACCGCCGGTGGGTCTACGCCGCGCGTACTGCCGTGGTCTGTGCGTTCGATTCTCGGCGCTGTACCCTTATCGGAGAATCTTTCGCCTGAACAGATCGCTCATGTCCATCTCGGAGGTGCTTGTGTTTCCTGGATCTGACCCACTCGCCCCGATCTCCAGCCGGTTTCCGCTCAGTCCGGTCGGCGGCCGTATCCCGATCAGCGACTCCGGCCCGTCCGCCTCCCGACCGTTCGGATTGAGATTCGCGGTAACCCCGCCCCTGCGAGACATGGGCGAACATGAGAAGAAAGAGACGCGTACCACCAAGACCCGGGAAACTCGCAGTACGAAAGACGGGCAGAACGAGGGTTCAACTCCCGATACCGAAACGTACGTCGAGATCACCTACGAATGACCGACCGCGGTTGCGTCCTGTTGATCGCCGATCCGGAGGACGTCGAGGCGGATTTCGTCGCTGTCGCACTGGCGGAACGGTCCTGCCTTGTCGTGCGCATCGACACTGCGGACTTCCCGCAACGGCTCGGCCTCGCAGCCACGCCCGGACAGCGACACCCTGGCTGGTTGCGCGTCGACGACCGCCTTGTTGATCTCGGGGCGATCAGAGCGGTCTACCGACGCAGCCCTGGGGTCTTCGGACTCGATGGGGAGATGTCAGGGCCTGAGCGTCGATTCGCAATGATGGAAGCGATCCAGGGAATCGGCGGAGCCCTTGCAGGACTTCCCTGCCTCTGGGTAAATCATCCAGCACGGGTCGCGGACGCCTCGTACAAACCGATTCAATTGTGCGCAGCGCGGCAGGCCGGCCTCAATGTGCCATCCACTCTTGTCACGAATGAGGGCCCGGCGGCGCGCCGGTTCATCGCCAGTGTCGGCGGCACCGCGATCTACAAACCCATGTCGCCGGGCGTGTTGGCCGAAGAAGGTGTGGTGAAGGTTGTGAACACCAACCTGGTCACCGTGGATCTTATTGATGATGAGAGTGTCGCCAAAACCGCACATACCTTCCAACAATTTATTGAGAAACGGTATGACGCACGCGTCACCGTTATCGGCGACCAGTGCTTCGCTGTGGCGATACACGCCGGAAGCGAATCCGCCCGCATTGACTGGCGTGCAGACTATGACGCATTGAGCTACGAAGAGGTTGCGCTGCCGCCGGATGTTCGGGACGGGATTCGAGTCTATCTGTCGGAAGTCGGCCTAAAATTCGCCGTGTTCGATTTCTCGGTCGACGGCAACGATGAATGGTGGTTCCTGGAGGCGAATCCGAATGGGCTGTGGGCCTGGCTGGAGGAACGAGTAGAGATTCCTATTGCGTCCGCCATCGCCGAGTTCCTCGTAGTGAAGGGGTCTGCGTGACCGTACGGTGGGAGACCTGCGCGCTCGCGCTGGCGGCCGGGCTGAAGCCTGAGGGAGGGCTCGACGTCGAATGGCGGCAGGCGTTCGCCGAAACCCCCCGCCACGTATTCGTGCCCAAGTTCATCGACGATACGGCCGAGGGCGGCCCGACGGTCGACGGGAACGACCCGGGGCAGCGCGAGAGGTGGCTCGGGCAGGTCTACGCCGACATGAGCCTGATCACCCAGGTCCGCGCGGCGGGGGCGGACGGGACCGGCGCCCGGCGGGCGACCAGCTCCTCGAGCATGCCGAGCATCATGGCCTGGATGCTTCAGGCGCTCGGCGTCCGGGCCGGGGACCGGGTGCTGGAGATCGGTACCGGCACCGGTTACAACGCGGCCCTGCTGGCACATCGTCTCGGCGACGGGAGCGTCGCGAGCATCGACATCGACCCCGAGCTGGTCGACACCGCACGCGAGCGGCTGCACGCCTTCGGCCTCGTCCCGACACTCGTGGCCGGGGACGGCGCGGCCGGAGTGCCCGCGATGGCGCCCTACGACGCGATCATTGCCACCGCGGCTGTCGATCACATACCACCGGCGTGGATCGAGCAACTCCGGCCGGGCGGTACGATCGTCGCAGATCTGCGTGGGGGCTTCTCCGGCGCGATCACCGTTCTCCACAAGATCGACGACCGGACCGTCGAGGGTCGCTGCCACACCCTCGACGCCGCGTTCATGCCCATGCGCCGCGACGTGCGGTACCCACTACGGTACGGACCGGCGGCGCCGTTGATCATCGACCGCCGCAACCCCGCCCGGGGAACCACCACCACCGACGTACGGCTCGTCGCCGATGTACGCGCCCTGCGGTTCGCCGTCGAACTGCAACTCGGCGCCGCCGCGTGCGACCTGTTCATCGGGGGCGACGAGCTCGTCGTCGCCTCCGCCGACGGCAGCTGGGCCACCGCGAGCCTCACCACCGGGCCCGATGCACACCACACCGTGCAGCAGGGAGGGCCCCGCAGGCTCTGGGATTCCGTCGAGGCCGCCGTCCAGATGTGGCACCGTGCCGGCCGCCCGACCGTCGGCGCCTTCGGTGTGACGGCCAGTACCGAGAAGGGCGAACAGCGGGTATGGCTACACACACCCGACTCGTTATTCTCCTGGCCGCTGCCGTAGTGCGGCAGCGGCCCGGCCAGGGCCGCCGCGAGCACGTACAGGAAGAACTGCTAGTTGAAGATGCCCAGCAGGACCGTGTACGCGGCGAACGCGTAGCTGTGGGTACGGCTGCTCAGCGGCGGGTGAGCAGGGTGAAGACGGCACCGTCCGGGTCGGAAACGGCGCTCACGCGGCCGGTCGGAGTGTCTCGCGGCGGAACGACGACACAGCCCCCGAGCGGAGCCACCTGCTCCGCGGCGCGGTCGACGTCGGCATTCGCCAGGTAGACCATCCAGCGAACGCCGAGTACCCGGGCCAGTCCCGCGGGCAGCGCCAGCCGTCCCGCCACGGGGCTGCCGCCCGCGGTGAGGAGGGCGTAACCCTCCGCGGCCCCCGTCAGGTCCGGGACCAGCCCGAACACTTCGGCGTAGAAGCGATCGGAGCCCGCGGCGTCGGTGGTCATGTTCTCGAACCACGCGGCCCGTCCCAGCCCCGGTCGCGGCAACGGAACAACCGCGGTCGCCGGGTTGGCGGCGAAGGTCGCACCGGCCGGGTCGGCGGCGTACATCGGGCCCCCGGTGACGTCCAGCACCCGTCCACCGGCCGCGATGATCCGTTCTTGGGCATCGGCCGGTGTGCGGAGCGTGACCGTCCAGCCGTTCACCAGCCCCCCCTCGGCCGCGGGCAGCACGGCGGCGACCGGCACGCCGTCAGCGCCGACGGCGACCGTGTTGCCGGTGGTCGGGCTGGTCGGGAAGGTCCACCCGAACAGGTCGCCGTAGAAGCGCCCAGCGCGTCCTCGGTCGGCGCCGAGGAGCGCAACGCCGATCGGCGTACCAGGCGCGGGTGTCATGGGCGATCCTGCGGGTGGGACAGCGAGGACAGCAGCTCGTCCAGCGGTCTGGGCCGGCCGAGGTGGAAGCCCTGCGCGTGGTCCACCCCGAGCTGGCGTAGCGCCCCGACCAGCTCGGGACGGTCGACGTGCTCGGCCACCGTGTCCATCCCGAGCTGGTGGGCGATCCGCACGACGGAGTCGACCAGCGTCCGGTCCACCGCGTCGGTGTCGACCTGGCGGACGAAGTCACCGGCGATCTTGATCGCCGTGAACGGCAGGTGCTTGAGATAGGCGAACGAGCCGAAACCGGCCCCGAAGTCGTCGAGGCTGAACCCACAGCCAGCCTTGATGAGTGTCATCGCCAGCGGCCGTGCAGCGTCCAGCGAGGTGATCGCGGCGGTTTCGGTGATCTCCAGGCCGAGCCGCTGGGGCTCGACCTGCGCCTGCCGCAGCGCCGTCAGGATCCACTCGCCCAGTGCCGGGTTATCCAGCGAGCGACCGGACACGTTGACCTCGAGCCGCAGCCCAGCTGTGCGCGCGGCAGGTTCGGCGAGCGCCGCAACCGCCTGGCCGATCACCCATCGGTCCAGTCGCAGCACCAGGTCGCTTCGCTCGGCGGCCGGCAGGAACTCATCGGGTTCGAGAACCGGTTCACGCCCGTCGCGAAGCCGGACCAACAGCTCGTGGCGGGCGACGGTGCCTGTTCTCAGCTCGATGATCGGCTGTGCCTCCAGGTGCAACCCACCGGTGGCGAGGGCGTCCCCGACCCGCTGCAGGACCGACACCCGGCGGGCGGCCTGCTGATACTGGTCGGTGGCGAAGAGCCGGACCCGGTTGCGCCCCGCGTTCTTGGCCTCGTACAGGGCCAGGTCGGCGTGGGCGAGGGCGACCTCGTACTCGCTGTCCGGCGCGATCACGGCGACGCCGATGCTGGCGGTGACCGTCAGCGCGGACCGGCCGGCGACGATGGGCGTGCGCGCGACAGTGTCACAGAGCCGCTCGGCGAGGTCAACGGCTCCCGCGGCCTCACACTGGGGCAGGACGACCGCGAACTCGTCACCGCCGAGCCGTCCGAGCAGCGGGTCCGGACCCAGGGCCGTCGACAGCAGCTTGGCCAGTGCGCGCATCACCTGGTCGCCGACCGGGTGCCCGCGCAAGTCGTTGATGTCCTTGAAGTTGTCGACGTCGATGAGCAGCAATGCACCGCCCGAGCGGCCCACGGTGCACGCGGTGAGCCGATCGGTGATCTGGCGGCGGTTCGCCAGCCCGGTGAGCGGGTCGTGACCGGCGAGGAACGTCAACTCTTGCCGGGCCCGGTGCTGCTCGGTGATGTCCTGCGCCGTGCCCAGCACTCGAATCGGCTCGCCGCAGGCATTTATGATCACTTCCCCGTAGCACTCGAAGACCCGTTCGGTGACCCGATCGGCCAGGTACATCCGGTGGGTGTAGGTGAACGGTGTTCCGGTGCGGAGTGCCTCAGCGAGGGTGTCCTCAATCAGGCTGACGTCGTCGGGGTGCAGCAGCGAACGGTAGGCGAGATAGTCGAGGTCCATGCCTTCGGAGAACCCGAACAGACGCAGCAACGCCTCGGACCAGATGACGTCGCCAGCGACGACGTCCCACTCCCACGAGCCCAGCCGGGTCAACGCCTCGAGCCGGGCCAGCCGCCACTCGCGGTCGGTAGCCTGGCCGCCGGGCACGGGCGACGCGGTCTTGTCAAGGATCTCGTAGAGCAGAGCCGGGGCCGGCGTATCTGTGTGCAGCGACCGGCAGGTAACTTGCCATCGGTTCGGCAAACCGTCAGGCGCGGTCCAGCACAGATCTTGCGCGCCCGCGTCAACCTGAACACCCACGAGCAGGTCGATCAGATCCTCGCTACCCGGTCCGCTCCAGCGCAGCCCCCACTCGGCCACCAGATCGCGGGCGGCAGGATTGAGCCAGCACACCGCGTGCGCACGCAGGACCAGTAGTCCCACCGAGACCCGGTCCGCGATCTCCTCGGCCGACACTCTCCTGCTCGTCTCCGTCATTGCGGCCACCACCCTTTGTCCAACCGTCACTCACACCATGGCGAGCCATCAGCCGCCGCCTCTATCAGTCCGTGCAATCCTGCAGAGTGCTACAAAGAGTATCCGATCTTCACCCGTTCGCGGTATGAGCAGAACGGCTGGGTGGAGCCACCTCGGCCACCTTGGGCGGACTACACTTGCGGTACGTTGTCACTCTCAGCTTGGAGGTGTCATGGCCTCGCGCGCGACGTCGTACCGCTTGAATTCCACCATGAAGGCTCGGCTGGAGCAGCGGCAGTCACCGAGAGAATCACGGAGCGGGCCTTGCTGGAGCGGTTGGTGTCCGAGGGGCTGGACATGGTGCATCATCCTGGGATCGTCTACCGGGACGGGCCAACCGGTCGGCGTGCTGCGCTTGCCGTCGGGCCGGACGTGTGGCAGGTGGTCTCGGCGCTTCGCTATACCAGCGGGGCCGACGAGCAGCGCGTCGCGATGCTGGCTGAGCAGTTCGATCTGCACCCGCGCCATATCCGGACGGCCATCGACTTCGCGGCCACGCACCGTGACGCCATCGATGCCCAGGTCGACGCGAACGATGCCGCTGCGGAGCGTGCCCGCGAGGTCGCCGATCGTCGCTCCGACCTCATGGCGTCCTGACTTGTGCGTTTCACCCGGCCACCCTCACTCAGCACGACTGCCACCTCGACGGTACCTCGGTGGCTCCACGGCGGCGAGAGCACCGGATTGTGCTCAGGATCGTCGATCGGCTCGTCGGCCCCGTCCGAGGTGCGCATCTCGGTGGGCCGGCCCTCGGTGAGCAAGCGGTTCAGTTCTTCCGGGGAGACCTTCAGGGCGTCGGCGAGCTTGGGCCGCGACCATGGTTATGGGGAGACGCACTCGAGGCTCAGCGCGATAAGGTCCGCGCCGAACTGATCCGCGCCGGGTCAGCGGCGAAGCTGTCCCAGGCTGTCATCGCGGATGTGCTCGGGCTGTCCCAGCAGCGGGTGGGCCAGCTCGCGAACGCGTCGTAAGAGAACCGACGCGCGCGGCGGTCGTCCGATTAGGTCGGCATTCGCTCTCCGGTAAGTGGTTCAGAGTCTGTCGGGTGCGAGGAGCACTCACGGGTATGAGATGTGTCCTGAACGAGACGTTGCCGCCCCTGAACGAGTTTCGGTGGGCGCGGTTATCGCGGCGCGGCTGCGCGTTCGGTGGTGGGCAGGTGCCAGTGGGGTCCGGTGACCGGGTCGTCGAGCCAGACTGTCTGCCGGTCTGGGGTGGCGGTCAGGCCGAACCGTGCCCAGCTGGGCTGCCCGACGCCTTCCCACAGCCGGTAGGCGTCCTCCACCATCCGCCACAGCGGGCGCGGGCCGCCCTCGGTCACG
>Ga0136617_10003363_pt1 | contig 14283 bp, 12 predicted proteins | sample AntDrymUQ3222106_2_FD_129672 | JGI IMG/M metagenome (GOLD analysis project Ga0136617, IMG submission 129672) | Polar desert sand microbial communities from Dry Valleys, Antarctica - metaG UQ322 (21.06) | ecosystem: Environmental > Terrestrial > Soil > Desert | place: Antarctica: Dry Valley... | reverse complement strand
GAGCGCGCCAGTTCGCTTTCGTCTACCGGCATCTGTAGCGCCGAGTAAATGCGCTTCATCGTGCCTAGGGTGTCGGCCCTCAGGTCCTCGTAGCGGACGAGGACCTTGTGGCCTCCGTGGGCACGGTAGGCTTGTCTGGTCTTCTCTATCTGTTGCACGTAGGAGTTCGCGCGCGTCCTCGCGTAGGCGTTGGGGTTCCTGCCCGGCTTCGACGTATGTCTCTGGGCTTCGCTTCGCTCAGAAAGCCAGCTCCCCTCGCTCCGCGCATCCATACTCGAGGCAACGACATCCCTGGGGTCACGGATCAGGAAGATCATACGGCTCTCGGGCAGGGCTTCCATCAAGAGCGGCGAGCCTATAGAGCCGTTCGGTTCTTTTATGACGAGGTATCCGCCCCCGATCAGCTCGGGGAACCTGGCGGCCGCCCCGCCTAAGACCAAATCCCTCATCGGCCCGAGCCAGGTCTCTTTGTAGGGTTCTCCCAGGATGTATTGCCTGCCCGACTTGCGGCCCCCGACCCTGAAGTAGTGGAAGTTGCCGAATAGGTTTCCTATAAGCGGCTCGTTCCACATAGCGCATCCGTCGAGGCTCTCCATCATGGAGCCGAGCCACGTGCTGCCACTACGGCCCGTGCCGAAGATCCAGACGATGTTCTCAGGCCTTACGCCGCACGGCTCGCCGGCACGCGACGGTCGTTGGGCTAGCGAACGGAGGGACTTGCCCCTGGTCACCGCGCGCCGCCAGGCCCGCTTGAACCTCGGCGTCACTATTGTTCCTCCCACGCCCTCAGGAGGGCTTGTCGGCCACAAGGTGATTGCAAAGATCTACTCCTATAAGCCTTATCTACACGCAGTGGGCCATTATACTCTCACAGGACCCTGTTTTAGTGGCGCCAGAATCCCCGGGCTCGGCGCCGACCGTCACGAAACCCGAGCATTTTTCGCGCAATGGGTCACAAGACCCTTAACAACTCTGCGTCCTTGTAAGATAATGTGGCCCTGCACAACATTATGGTCTTCTTGTAGGGGGACGTTTGCGGTTCAAAACTATGGTAGTCGGTAACGGTCGTCTACAAGGGTATGCCTTCACCGCTGCTCTACTGTGGGCGGTCCTCCTACTAATCCTCGCTCCGGGGTCGAAGGGGGAACCTGCCGCGCATCCTGGGGTGGACCACGACCCCAATGGCGCGCCTTACGTAGCCGGGGAGCTACTCGTCGCCTATGCGCCTGGAACCTCCGAGGAGGCCGAAGGGACCGTCGTCAGGCGGGCGGGAGCGCGAACCCTGGAGGATCTGCCAGGGGAGGTGAGGCTCGTCTCCTTCCCGTCGATCAGGCGCGAGGCATCCGAGGCGGCGCGGCAGCGAGTCCTCGCACGGGAGCTGAGGGATCTCGGGCACAAAGCGGGGGTCGAGGCCGCGGACTACAACTACTTGCGCGAGCCTTCCTTCATGCCAGACGACCTGAGGCTCGGGAACCAGTGGGGCCTCACCAGGGCGAGGTTCCCTGGCGCCTGGAACGACGCAAAGGGCGGTGGGGCGAAGGTCGCCATCGTGGACTCGGGCGTCTACGTGAAGCATCCTGATATAGGCAGGATCATAGCTCAGAGAGACTTCGTCGAGGGTGACGCGGTGGCCGACGACGACAACGGGCACGGCACCCACGTAACAGGCATAGCGGGCGCGCTCACGGGCAACGGTAAGGGCGTGGCTGGGGGATGCTTCGAGTGCGGGCTACTCATAGCCAAGGTTATGGGCGCGAGAGGGTTCACCACAGACTCGCTGATAGTGGAGGGCATCGACTGGAGCGTGAACAACGGTGCCGACGTCGTGAACCTCTCGCTCGGCGGGCAGGGAGACTCCAGCGTGCTAAGGACGGCGGTCAACCGCGCGGATGGCCGGGGCGCGGTCGTGGTGGCGGCGGCAGGCAATGAAGGGACGAGGGTGCCGCGGTACCCGGCTGCGTATTCGAGGGCTATCGCCGTGAGCGCCACCAGCGCGGATGGCAGGCTCGCCCGTTTCTCCAGCCGCGGCGGCTGGGTGGATCTGGCCGCGCCAGGGACTAACATACTCTCCACCAGCAAGTCGGGAGGCTACGACAAGTGGAGCGGGACCAGCATGTCGGCGCCCTTCGTGTCTGGCCTCGCCGGGCTGCTCGCTTCCCAGGGCATGTCCGCGGACTCGATCCGTCAGCGCATGCAGGAGTCGGCCAAGGACCTCGGTCCCGCAGGGTACGATCCCCTCTACGGGCACGGCAGGATCAACGCCGACAACGCCGTGAGGTAAGTCCCTGGCCGCGGCCTGGCAAGTACATCCTCGCTTATGTAAACTTGCCGCTGCCCACATTTTCGGGCACATGGCTTACACTACTGGCGGCGCTGCCGGCAAGGCGAGGGACGTAATTGGCCACGTACACGTATAACGGTAAGAAGAGCTTCGCGGGGGAATTCTTCGACTCCCTGGCGTCTTTCTACCGTAAGCGATGGTTGCTGAGGTACTTTGTACGCCGCCAAGTAACCCGCAGCTACAAGAGGTCCTATCTGGGTCTCGCGTGGGCGGTACTGGGACCCCTGATCTGGGTCTTCTTCCTGACGATCATCTTCTCCGAGGTGGTCGGCCTGAGGTTCAGGACGGTGGAGGCGGATCCAACGCTAAATTTCGGACTGTTCCTGTACTGCGGTTTGCTCCCTTTCATGGCCTACTCAGAGGCGCTGAGCAAGGGCCTCAACAGCATCAGGAACAACGCTGGGTTGGTGCAGAAGGTGGTCTTCCCTCTGGAGTTGCTCCCTTTCACCAACGCGGTCGCCTCGCTTGTTGACAAGCTCTTCGGCGTGGGGGCGCTCGTGTTATTCGTCTTTGTCCTACAACACAGGCTGCACTGGCAGGTCTTGCTGCTGCCCCTGATCATAGTGCTCCAGTTGTTGTTCACCCTTGGGCTGACCTACTTCATGGCGGTCATAGGGACCTACGTGCCTGACATGGGCGAGGTCCTCCGACCCATCATAAGGGGGACTTTCTTCCTTACGCCGATCCTCTGGCCGCCTGGGACGTTGCCAGACAACCTGAGGTGGATAGAGGACTACAACCCGCTAGCCTACCTGGTGGGCGCATACAGGGCTATGATCCTCGAGGGTACGCTTCCTGGCGGGCTGGCGACCCTCTACTTCTCCCTGTTCTCCATAGCCCTGTTCCTCGCTGGCTTCGCGCTGTTCGTCAAGGCGAAGCCGGGGTTTGCGGACCACCTATGACGCCGGCTATCTCTCTAAGGGGAATAGGCAAGAAGTACAGGATCTCCCCGAGCCGCTCCTCGAGGCTGGGCGAGATCCTGAGCTTCGGCAAGGCCAAACGAAGCCACGAGTTCTGGGCGCTGCAGGACTTTAGCCTGGACGTGGAGCCGGGCACCACCCTTGGCGTCGTTGGCCGCAACGGGGCGGGGAAGAGTACGCTTCTGAGCATAATCTCGGGCGTTCTGCGGCCGACGATGGGAGAGGTCGAGGTCGAAGGCCGGCTGTCGGCGATCTTCGGGATCGGGACGGGGTTCAACCCGCTCTTCACGGGGCGCGAGAACGCCATGTTGAGCGGCCTGATCCTCGGCATAGAGCACGAGGAGATGGTGGAGCGTTTTGACGACATCGAGGCTTTCGCGGACATCGGGGAGTTCATGGACCAGCCGATCAAGACCTACTCGAGCGGGATGCGTAGTCGCCTGGGTTTCGCCGTCGCGATCAACGTCGAGCCTGATGTCCTTGTCATAGACGAGGCCCTCTCCGCGGGCGACTCGGCGTTCAAGAAGAAGGCGATCCAGAGGATGTACGCCCTCAAGGACTCAGGGTCCACGGTCCTTTTCGTCTCTCACAGCATGGGGATGGTGAAGCGATTCTGCACGGAGGCCGTGCTGCTCCACAAGGGAAGGTTGGTAACCGCCGGCAGCCCCGAGGAGGTGGTCGACTACTACGAGGAGATGCTCGCGAAGTCTCAGGAGATGAAGGACGCAAAGGCCAGCGAGCTGGACAAGCAACTGGACTACGAGATAGAGCACGAAGACGAGGAGGATACGCCGACCAAGGGCGAAGACCTCTCTTCCGAGGGGACTCCAAACACCCGCATGGTCGTGGGAGGGGCCGAGATCCTTGGCCTCGAACTGCTTGACGAGAACGGGCGACCGGCCGACACACTGTTCTCGGGTGCGCCCCTGACCGTGAGGGTACGCCTGCGCTACGACGAGGCTGTGGAGGAAAGCATCCTCGGCATCACCCTGCACAGCGAGAGAGCCGGTCTCGAGGTCTTCTCGACGGATACGGCGCTCGAGGGGGTTCCGCTCGGGCGCAAGGACGAGGGCGAGCAGACGACGGTCGACTTCACGTTCGTGGTGCCGCTCGGATCCGGCACCTACAACGTGGACGCGTCCCTGACGGACCCGCAGGCGGGCGGCTCGGATGTGGCCCGCACAGAGCACCCGGCGACCTTCGAGATAACCCAGGATGGGGCTCTCGCCCCGGTCAAAGGTCTGGTGGACCTGCCCACCGATGTCGAGATCCACGGTCCGGAGGGCCGGCAGGAGAGGCCAGCCTGAAGCCGTGCCTCCCCGCGTCACGGTCGTCATCCCGAACTGGAACGGCGAGCGGTTCCTGAGGCTTTGCCTTGGCTCTCTGCAAGATCAGTCTTTCCGAGCCTTCGAGACCATTGTGGTGGATAACGGCTCCGTTGACGGCTCGATAGCCTTTGTAAAGGAACAGTTCCCTGAGGTACACGTGGTCCCGCTCGGAGAAAACCGGGGCATAGCCGCGGCGTTCAACGCCGGGATCGAGGCGTCCACGGGAGAGTACGTGGTACTCCTCAACAACGACACCGAGCAGGACCCTGGCTGGCTCGAAGTGCTGGTGCGCGCGGCGGAGGATCACCCCGAGTCGGGTCTCTTCGCCAGCAAGCTGGTCGACTTCCACGACCGCAGGGTGCTCGACGGGGCCGGGGACGCCATGCGCCTGAGCGGTCTACCTTACCGCCTCGGGCACGGCGAGCGCGACGGGGTCCGGTTCGATAAACCGGGCTACGTCTTTGGGGCGTGTGCAGCGGCGGCGCTCTACCGCAGGGGTATGTTCGATGAGGTCGGGCTCTTCGACGAGGACTTCGTCTCCTATTGCGAGGATGGGGACCTGAGCTTCCGCGCCCAGCTCGCCGGGTATCGTTGCTTCTATGTCCCCGACGCCGTCGTCTACCATATGGGAAGTGCCTCGACCGGCGGCAAGCGTAGCCCGACGGCGACCAGGCTCGGTAGCCGCAACTCCTTTAGCCTGCTGGTCAAGAACCTGCCCCTCTCCGCGGTACCGCACATATTGCCTTTCTTCGTCGCGGGACAGCTAGTGCGTCTACTCACTGCAGCGGCGACGGGCTCTTTGCGGGCGCACCTCGAGGGACTTGTAGGCGCGTGGCGCCATCTGCCGCTCATGCTCGAAAAGCGGGCCGAGATCCAGAAGAGGAAGAAGCTCTCAGACGCCGAGGTCCGCAGGCTGCTCAGGGAGTCATCGCTCGCCGCGACGGCGAGCATCGCGCGCCGGCTGGGAGATAGGGCCGTCTCGCGATGAAGTTCTCGGTTCTCATCGTCAACTACGCCTCCTGGCCTCTGACCCTGCGCTGCATCGCGTCCCTGCAACAGACGCGCTACGGGGACTTCGAGATCTTCATCGTCGATAACGACAGTGTGGAGCCGCCAGAGCTTCCATCCGGGGTGCGCCTGATCCGCAACAAAGAGAACGTGGGCTTCGCCCGCGCCCACAACAGGGGCATCGCCGCGTCGAGCGGAGATTGGGTAGTGATCATAAACCCTGACACACTCGTGGAGAGGGACTTCTTCGAGCTTCTGGAGAGGTTCGTCTCAGAGAATCCGAGGGTGGGTATAGCAGGACCAAGAATCCTTGACTCGGAAGGGGACCTCCAGCTCTCGGCGCGGCGGGAGATCAGCGCGCTCTCGGGGTTCCTCGGACGCACCTCCCTCCTGACCCGACTCTTCCCCAGGAGCTCGCTCGTAAAGAGCCAGTTCCCCGCCGTCACGGACCAGTCCCGTCCGACCTCGGTCGACTGGGTCTCCGGCGCCTGCATGGTCGTCCGCAGGGAGACGTTGCGAGACGTCGGCCATCTCGACGAACGCTTTTTCATGTACTTCGAAGACGCCGACCTCTGTAGGCGCGCCCGCGCGGCTGGGTGGCTCGTCTACTACCTGCCGCACGTCGAAATAGTCCACCAGACCGGCGCAAGCAGCCGCAGCAGACCTAAGGCGATCTGGCTCCTCCACAAGAGCGCCTTCCTCTACCACCGCAAGCACGGCGCCCACGGCCCCTTTGGCGTCTACAGCGCAGCGGTTCTGGCCGGGCTCACCATCCGCGCCCTGGCGAAGTTCGGGACCTCGCTGTTCGGGAATAACGTGCGGTAGAAATACAGCGTCACCGACCGATAGACGATCCATGCGCTCGGGGATTATGGGCAATAGAACGTTTGTGAATAGGGCGGTGCCGCCCCATATCCCTGGTTACCCGCATTCTTCTCCGCCGGGACCACGGATGTTCACCGGTCGGAGGACATTTCTTCGGAGGGTGTCCCGGGCGGCACAGCCGTTCGCCTTTCAGACGTCGAGGGGCCGCGGGCAGTTCGGGTGCGGAATCTGCGCCCGAGGGTGAGGAGGTCCACGAACTCCTCCCGGCCGAGGCTGACGGCCTCGTAGGACCCGCCAAGCCGACCTCCGGGAAAGGGTCAAGGACGACGCTCCGGACCCGGAGTGGGCCCCCGTTAGCGCCGAGGCGAGGTCGGCGGCTCCGGTTTCGCCCGCCCGCCAGCGCCCCTCGAGGCCCTCGGCGAGAGGGACCTGCAGGACGTGCAGCGCCACGAGCAGGACCAAGCGACCATTCTTGTGTGATGGCAAGCGCTCGCCCCCGGGCCATAATAGACAGACACGAGGACGCTCTATTATGAAGGGTCGGCTGCATGCGCGAAACTGGATACGAACCCCTTAGAAGCTTCCGCTACCACGCACTCGGGTGAATAGTAGATAATACGCGCTTATGCATCCTTCGGGAGGCGACACGGATCGCGCGTCGAATGGTGCGCCTCAGGAGCCCAAGCCGGGGCAAGAGCCCCGCTCCTACGACCAGTTCGCGCGCTCGGTCGTGGACGGCCTCTCGGCACACGTGGCCGTCATCGAGGCCTCGGGCGCCATCGTCTTCGTCAACGAGGCGTGGAGGGTTTTCGCTCGGGAGAACGCTGGCGACCCGGTGAAGGTCTCTGAAGGAACGAACTACCTGGAGGCCTGCGACGCGGCTACGGGTCCAGACTCCGAGACGGCCGCCGCCTTCGCGGCGGGAGCAAGGGAGGTGCTGTGTGGCCTGAGGATGAGCTTCGAGCTGGAGTATCCGTGCCACGCCCCCGAGAGGCGGCGTTGGTTCGTGGGGAGGGTGACGCGACTACCGGGGCCAGGGCCGCCGCAGGCGGTGGTCGCCCACGAGGACGTCACCGACCGAAAGCGCTACGAGGAAGACCGGCAAGAAGGCACTGGCGGGCTCGAGTTCATGGCCGAGAGGGCGGCGCTGGTGGGCGGCACCTGCAGGATCGGCTCGTCCCCGCTGGGGGGAGCGCGGGTCGAGGTGGTCGTACCGCTACCCCCGAGGCTTCTCCCCGGTTCGTAACCGCGAAGGTTGCAGACTCTACTTCCATGCCCTTCGGTGAACAAGAGCTAGCTCCCGATGCCTTGGCTGGCCCCGAGCTCGGAGATGCGCTCGCACGGGCCTGCCCTTCCGTAGCGCGCTTGCTACCACGAGGCGCGTCCGGTGGCCTCTTCCAGGGCCCGCAAGGCCGCCGCACGATCCATGCCGGTGCCCCCTATGAGGTCGACCGCCGAGGAGTGGATCTGGTCGACGAGCGCGTTGATGCCCAGGTTGCTCGCCAGGTCCTCGTGCTCCTCGAGCATCGTGCTGGCCTCTGTGGCGGCCTCCAGGGCCAACCGGCGCGTCTCTTCGGGATCTCCGGAGGTCTGCAGGTAGGCGGCCAGGGCCTCCGTCGCCCTGGCCAGGGTGCGGATCGCAGCGAGGAGGCGTTCTGGGGCGGGGTCTTCGGGTTGGACCACGCTGAGCGCGGCGCGGGCCAACGCCCTCACGTCGCGCACCGTCAGGTCTATTTGGTCGGCCGCGGCGGCGTAGAGGTCCATATGTCCGAGGCTCCGCCGCCGGGGAGGGGCGAGACGGGCGGTCTCCCGACCGGCAGCGACCGCCTCCTTCAGTCCGGCCACCCGCGCGTCGATCTCCCTGGCCTTCACGTACGCTCCCTGGGCCCGTCCGGCGTCGCAGCTCGCCAAGGCATCTGCCACCTCTTCGAGCACGGCGACCGACTCGGCGAAGACAGGGAACGCGGCGTCTTCGACCATGCGCTCGGGGTTGACCGGAAGCAGCGCGTTTATGAGCAAAGCGGTGCCGCCGCCGATCAGCGCCTCCAGGAAGCGCTCGATCGGGAAGCCGGCGGCAAATGGCGTGAAGGTGAACATCATGATCATCGCCGAGATGGCGGCCTCCTTCACGCCGAGATCTCCCCCGCCCAAAAACACGGCCGCCGCCATCGCCAGGGCGACGAAGACCCCGGCCTGCAACGCCCCGACACCCACGACAGTAAGGAGGAGGTCGGCCATCGCGACCCCGAAGGCCACCGCCAGGGTAAGCTCGACCGCCCGACGGGTGCGCTCTCCCACGGCGAGTCCGAGCGCGATGACCGCCGCTATCGGGGCGAACGTGGGCCGCTCCAGCCCGAGGATGAGGACGGCCAGAAACCAGGCGAGGCAGGCGGCCACCGCTGTCTGGAGGATCTGCAACCACCCGGACCGCACGCGGACCCAGCCAGCGCGCAAGCGGGTCCGGGCGGAGGCGACCGCCCTCTCTCGACGGGACGTCACTTCGCGCGTCTCCATCTTGCGCTCCTTTTCTAGCTTACCCGGCGACGCGCGACCCGCCGAGCCGGAGTTCCCGCTCTTCCTGCCTGATCAGCCGGCCCTCCTGACGCGCCTCCTCGCGTACCTGCTGCTCCTCGCGCACCTTCGCCTCCCGCTCGGTCTTGTTCAGTCCCTGTTCCGCGCCTGCGTCCCTCTGGTCGGTGTCGCGCTGTAGCTCTACCCTGACTTTGCCGGCCGTAACCCTTCCCCGAATCTCCCTACGCCTTGCCCCCTTTGCGGAGGGGGGCGCCGACCTCGTGCAGGTGCTGCAGGATCTCGCGGTAGGACTGAAGAACGCTCGTCTCGTGGTAGGAGATATCGAGCTTCCGGCAGAAGCCTTTGATGATCGGCTGCGCCTCTTTGAGCTTGTTGCGGGGCATCCTCGGGAAAAGGTGGTGTTCGATCTGGTAGTTGAGGCCCCCGTACCAGAAGTCGGTGATCGGGTGGGCTACGACGTTGCGACTCGTCAGTACCTGGCGGCGAAGGAAGCCGGCTTCGCTGTCTTGCTCCAGAAGGGGCATGGCCTTGTGGTTGGGCGCGAAGACCGAGACCATGAACAGACCGAACAACCCGCGATGGATGGCGACGAACAGCATGGCTTGCAGCGGTTCCAGAAAGTACCACAGCAGGCCGAAGTACAGCGCGAAGTGGACCACGATGAGGGAGCTTTCGGTCAGCGGTCGCCGCGCTTTCTTGCTCGCCAGGAACTCGACGCTACTGCGGAGCATGCTGAGGGACTGCAGCAGCGAAAGCGGGAAGATCAGTACAGCCTGGTACTTCACGACGAACCGGGCGATCCCTCGCTTCTCGAAGGCCTGTTCCTCCTCGAAGGCGAGCAGCGGAATGTCCACGTCGGGGTCGACATCCATCTGGTTCGGGTGGGCGTGGTGCTCGTTGTGCTTGTCGATCCACCACTGGCGGCTCACGCCGAGTAACAGGTTGCCGAAAACGAGGGTCGCCCAGTCGTTCTTCCAGGGGGTGCGGAAAGTGAACTGCCGGTGCCCGAAGTCGTGGGCAAGAAAGCTGAGCTGGACGAACACGACGGCCAGGTAAACGGCGTTCGCGAGCTGAAGCCAGGTGCTACCGAGGATCGGCAGCAGGGCGAAGCCCACCGCGAGCAGGCAGAGGCTCAGGGCGATCTTGCCGCCGAAGTAGGCGGGTTGGCGGTCCAGCAGCCCGTTCTTCTTGACGATCCGCTTCAGGTCGGCGTAGGGGTTGGTGGCAGACTTGGACGAGGTCCTCTCATCCAGAGGTCGTGATGGTCCATCGTCCGCCGCGCCGTTCGTAAACAGTTCGTCGTGGTTCAAAGCATCTAGTCCTTTCCGATCGGCTTGCCTGTTCTCTCGCGCCGCTCTGCCGGACGCACGTGGGGCTCACTTCGGGAAGACTGGCGCCGTTCACTGTCTCCCGTTCGGCTTCGGTTACGTCCGGCCCGCGAGCGTCGGGGTGACCCGGCGCAGGTGGCGGCGCGGAGGACCGTGCGAAGCATCATCGTCAGGTGGCGAGCAGCCCGACGAACTCCTCTCGCGACAGGCTGACGAGGTCGTGCGGCCCGTGGGGGCCGATCTCGGGGATCGGGTCGAGGGCGACGCGCCGGACCTCCGAGCAGGCGTCAGAGAGAACCGAGGCGAGGTCCGCAATCCCGCTCTTGCTGGCGTGCCACCCGCCCCCGAACCCGCACAGGCGCAAGAAGAGCAGCGCCTCCTCCTCGAAACTGAAGACGGGCAGGATCGTCCCGTCGCCCTCGACTCCGCCCCCGGCTCCGAGCGTGAGGACCTCCGGCGGGCCATCTCCGGCTCCGAGGTCGTCCCTCACTATCAACCAGGACGTTTCGAACCTTGTTCTCGCATCGGTCTCCCCTTCGATCACGTTGTCGACCATCCTCTCTCTCGCTACCGGGGTACCGTTCGTCGTAGCCTCGCCTCGGCCGTGGGCACTTCAAGGTACACTGTCTGCCCTCGGCAAAGAACCCGCGGATGCCGCCGCCAAGGATAAATGCATAAAAGTATGTACGGAACGGACCGGAAGGTGTAGGAAACCCCGCTCCAACGCCCGGGTACGCCTCCTGTTGGAGTGGCCCGCCCTGATACGCTAGAATTGGGACCACTGGTTCGGATCTTACGAGGAAAGGATGCAGCTTGCCGGCCGATCCGATCAAGGTGTTGCTTGCCGACGACCACACACTGTTTCGGGATGGGCTCGCTGGCCTTTTGGCCTCCTACGGGGGCATGGAGGTCGTCGGGAGCACATCACACGGCGAAGAGGCCGTGACCTTGGCCGAGAGGACCAGACCCGACGTCGTCCTCATGCAGGTGCAGATCCCGTTCGAGAGGACGAAGGACATCCTGGCCAGGATGGGCGCCGTCTCGCCGCCGCCCAAGGTCGTCATAGTCACGATGTTCACCCCGGGCCTTCGGCGGATAAATGGTCCGAAATGGTGCGAGCGTCACGGGCCGGCCGCCCCGCAAGACCCGCAGACCGGGGAGGACGCTAGTCTTCTTGTGAGACGTCCCAAGCGGAGATCCAACCCTCAGAGAGCGCCTTTCTGGTCGCCTCGCCCCTGGAGTGGACGCCCATCTTCTCGTAGGCGTTGGAGAGGTGGCGCTTGACCGTTGTCTCGGAGAGATGGAGGGCTTGAGCTATCTCGCGGTTGGAGAGGGCACGGGCAGCCAACAGCAGTATCTCCAACTCCCTGCCGGAGAGCGAGCTCTCCCCTGGACCGCCCCCCTCCTCGAACGCCCCTCGGGGCACGAACAGGATCACGTCGTCCTCGTCGGGACCTTCCGGATTTCGGGCGGTGACGGAACGCACCGTGGAGATCAGGTTTTGCATCGAGGCGTTCTTGGAGAGGTAGGCGCTCGCCCCTAGGCTCATGAGCTCGCGCACGTGGGACTTGTCGGCGAAGACGGTGACGATGACGACCTTCGGTGGCGGCGAGAGGGCGAGCAGCTTCCGTAAAGCCACCTGCCCCCCCATCACCGGCATCTCCACATCCAATATCACCACGTCTGGCCTCGCGCGCCCGGCGAGGTCCACGGCCTCCCGCCCGTTCCCGGCCTCCGCGACCACCTCTATCCCGGGGTCGGTGGAGAGCATCTCCGCCATGCCCTGGCGCACCATGGCGTGGTCGTCGGCAAGGAGGACCCTTATCGGCGGGGCATCTATCGGCTCTTCTCCCTCATCAGGGGTAGGCGGACCTCCGCCCTCGCACCGCCGCCCGGCTCGGGGACCAGCCCGAAGGAGCCCCCCAGCAACGAGACGCGCTCCTTCATCGAGCTCAAGCCCAACCCTTCGGTGGTGCCGTCCTCGGCGTCGAGCCCGGTCCCGTAGTCGCGGACGCGGGCCGTGACGCGCTTCGGGGTTATCCCGACCTTGACCTCGATTCGATCGGAACCGGAGTGGGCCACCGCGTTGCGCACCCCCTCCCTCAAGACCATGTAGAGCTGGTCGCGCACGTAGTCGGGGAGGTGCTCCTCCTCACCTTCCAGGGAGACCTCGTAGTCCACGCCTCCGGGTACGCTTATCCTCATCAGGTTCTCCAGCGCGATCCTCAGGCCGTCGGAGGTCTCCGAGAGCCTGAGCTCTTTGGCGAACTCGTGCATCAGGTCCAGCGACTCCCTGGCCGACTCCTGGGCGAGGACGAGCCGTCTCTCCGCACGCTCGGTGTCGCTCTCCCTGAAGGTCCGGTAGAGGTCTAGGCTCTGCGACACGACCGTCATCTGGTGTGCCAGCCTATCGTGCAGCTCCCTGGAGTAACGCCTCCGCTCCTCGAACTGGGTCTCCTTGACCTTGGTCAGCAGGTAGTCCACGTAGGAGGCCATGACCATGCGGGAGACCCGGTCCATGACAATCTCCTGCACGGCCAGGGCTATCTCAGCGATCTTCTCCGAGGGCGTCCCTGGCACGAGGTTCTTCACCACGACAGTGACGCCAGCCTTGCACAAAGCGACACCGGCCCTGAAGGACTCGTCGGGGTGGGGGTTTAAGGGCTCGTCGGAACTTTCGATGTTGCGGTAGATCTCCTCCTCCACGGCGAGCAGCGACCGCTCCTCGCCCCGCAACACCTTCGCCGCCCGCCTGAGCACCGAGCGCGCGTTGGTTTCGAGTTGCTCGGGCGTGGTGCCGTCTCCCACGATCAGCAGGCTGTTCATCTCGCGCAGCCGGCGCTCGTAGTCCCCAAAGATCTCCCCGAACTGCTCCTCGATTATCCGGGCCGCCTCCGGATGCTGCCCGAAACTTCTCTCCGCGTCTTCCAAAGCTCTCCCCACTTCTTTCAAAGTGTTTATCTAAAGGCTCTCGGCACCAACCCTACTGTTCGTCTCGCAGGATACCATGGGTTCTCCGAGCCCCTGTGTCCCTTCGCGACCCCGCTTGCACCCACCGACCGCCACGGTCCGGAACCGTAAGGACGTGAACCTGCGGACCACTGAGGATCAAGGGAATCGGCACGCAGGAGCGGAAAGGAGGCCATCGGTGAGCCGTCGGCTCGCCCCGAAACTTCGCGTTTGCGTGTCTCGCGCGGTGCTTCGGGACAAGTTTACGCGGATTTTACAGCCGCTACACCATTCGGACCAAAAGCCTGCACCTTCCGTGCCGACTTTCCACAAAACGGCCGAATTGGCGTTCACGGTGGCCGGAAGAAGGATAGGGTCTGTAGTGTGAACCGGCGCCCGTTCCTCCTTTCCCAATTACCATCCCTTGGGCGCCGGGCCTCTTCGAAAGGGCCTGGAGGCGAGGGGGGCCAGTGCAACACGCGCCGGTGGGAACGGGCCGGGAGCGGCGGACGTACGGAACGCAGAGTAGAAAAGACGAGCAAAGGAGAGTACATGACGGAGTACGAGCAGAGAAGCGACGGGTACACGGCCGTTGAGGACCAGTACGCAGGCTACACCGTGGTAGACGAGAGCGGCTCGAAGATAGGCAAGGTGGACGACCTGTTCCTCGACGAGAACGACCAGCCGGAGTACTTCGGCGTGAAGATGGGCTTCCTCGGCACCAGCTCCACCCTCATCCCGGCGGACATCGCCACCATTGACAACGATCGGGGCTTTATCGAGGTCTCCCAGACCAAGGACGCCGTCAAGGAAGGTCCCGCATTCGACGACGACCAGGAGATCACTCCTGAGTACGAGAACGAGGTGCGCTCCTACTACGGCCTCGGTGCCGTAGACAGCACCGAGGACCGTGGCACCTACGGCGACTACGATGGCGAGCACTCCGGCGCTGGCACCACCGACTCCGAGAGCGCCGGCACGGTTGGCTCGGGCATGAGCATGGGCGACACCGAGACAGGCGAGTTCCGCGAGCACGACCGCAACCAGGAGGG
>Ga0136617_10003362_pt1 | contig 14285 bp, 15 predicted proteins | sample AntDrymUQ3222106_2_FD_129672 | JGI IMG/M metagenome (GOLD analysis project Ga0136617, IMG submission 129672) | Polar desert sand microbial communities from Dry Valleys, Antarctica - metaG UQ322 (21.06) | ecosystem: Environmental > Terrestrial > Soil > Desert | place: Antarctica: Dry Valley... | reverse complement strand
GCAGCTCGGGGTCCTGGTCGGGGATGGCCGAGATGCCCAGGCGCGGCGTGGCCGTTGCCGAGTCGGTCTCTCCGGAGCACGCGCTGAGTGCCAGGAGCCCGGCGGTGCCGAGCAGGAAGGTTCGTCGGGTGGTGAGGGGCACGGGATGTCTCCTTTGTGGCTTCTCAGCGAGGCGAATGGCGGTTGACACGGGTAGCGCGGTCTGGGACCCATCCGAGGCACCCGGCGACGACGGCGACGGCGAAGAAGAAGGCAGCCGACGTGGCTGTCCCCCCGAGCAGGGGGTCGGTGAAGCCCAGCTGGGCGTGGAGTGACAGGCCGGCGACCGCACTCAGCACGGCAGCGGCCTGAGCGCCCTTGCGGGGGCCGCCCCGGCTCGCCAGCACAAGCAGGGCTCCGGCCACGACCAGGACCAGGCCGCCGATGAGGTTGTAGGCCCCGAGGCTGATCGAGAGGTCGCTCGACCCCAGTGTGGGACCGCGTGGGGCGAGTGGGTCGCCGAGCGAGCCGAGCACGCTGTAGGCCCCGGCGAGCACCGTGAGCACCCCCCAGACCAGGCCCAGGGTCCGCCGGATCGGCAGGCCCGCGCGGACACCGTCGACGGCCAGCACCCGGCCGGCCGAGCTGAACAGGATCAACGCGTGCGCGCCGATCATCAGCCAGTAGGACCAGGGCCATTCGTTCGGTGCGTAGGCCACCGAGAGGCCGATCGCGACCGACTGGGCCACGCCGATGGCGGCGGCGAGCCGCACCCAGCTGCCGGTGAGCAGGAGGACCGCGAGCGTGGTCTCGGCGATCAGCACCAGCCACCCGAACGGAGTGAAGGCCTTCAGGACGACGTTCTCGACCAGCCAGCTGTACGGCGGGAAGACGGGGTGGCTCACGGCGTAGGAGGTGAACTTGTACAGGCCGTTGCCGGCATCCTGACCGAAGTCGGGTGGACGTTTCCACGACACGTTGTAGAGCCACAGCAGGCCGAGCAGCACCCGGAGCGCGGCTGCGGCGACCGCTTGGCCGCGGGGCACCTGGTCGCACGCGGGCGCGAACAGCCAGTGCACTCCGGACACGAGGCGTGACGTGACTGCGGACCCTGCCCCTGGCTCACGCACAGCGGAACACCTCGCGCCCAGCCGCGGAGGCGGCTCCCTGTACAGCCAGGGTGTCGCGGACGACCCCGAAGATCTCCTCGATCGACAGCGGAGCGTCGGCGATGCGCAGGTTCGGGTTGGTCACCGCGACCGGGTGCCACCACGCCCCGTCCGCGGTGATGGTCGGCTCGGGTTCCAGGGTGTCGATGGAGACGTGGATGCCGGCGTCGGCGAACCCCTCCTGCGCGACGGGCCGGATGACTCGGTCCTCGGGGTCGATGCCCTCCGCGTCGAGACGCTCGTGGAGGGCGGCGACGCCGACCGGGTCCTCGTCGAACATGGTGGCCGCCACGCGGACCTTGAAGCCCAGGGACCTGGCCAACGCGATCCCGTCCAGGGCGCGAGCCCAGGATCCGGCGCCACGCTGGCGGTCGTGCAGCTCGGGGGTGGCCGAGTCGAGGCTGACCTGCAGCACGACCGAACGGTCCAGGGACTCCAACGTCTCGCGGCGTCGTCCCCGCCCGAAGACCATCGCGTTGGTGAGGATCGTTCGATCCAGCCCCGCGCCCGCCTCGACCAGGGCGCCCAGGTCGGGGTGCATGAAGGGCTCGCCACCGGTGAGGAAGAGCTCGCGACCTCCCGACGCCGCGAAGTCGGCGAATAGGCCCTTGGCGATCACGGGATCCAGGCGCCGGGAGTCCGCCTTCGGGGAGGACTCGGCGCAGCAGTACAGGCACGCGAGGTTGCAGTCGAAGTTGGTGTAGGCCCACAGGCGTTCACCGACGGGTGTCTTGTTGCCCAGGCTGAACACGGTGCTCGGGCCTGCGAGGGCGCCGGACTTGCGGACCGAGAACCACCACGGGCCACTGGCGGTCTCGGCGACTTCGGCAGTCACGTCATGGCCGACGAGGTCGGCCCATACGGGCAGGTCGGTGACGACACTGGCCTCGGCGCTGCGGATGCCGAGGAGGTCGCCGGGTTCGAGTCGGCGCATCGCCCGGGTGATCAGAAGCAGCAGGCCGCTGCCGCAGTCCATGTCGCCGCCATCGATCAACGTCGCGACGTCGCCCAGCGGGCCGCCGCTTGCGTGGGGGGGGCCCGGCGGGATGTGCATGGCCCCACGATAGGGCCGCGGGGCGGCGGCCGCAGTGCCTCCATGGGGGTGGGGGAGATGGGCGGTCGTAGGGTCTGGGTATGTCATCAGATACTCCTCATCGCCCCGACGACGCCCAGTCGCGGAGCTCGTTCTGGGAGGGCGTCCACGACGGTAAGGACGTCGACGGCGTCTCCTGGTGGCAGTCGGTCCCTGAGCTGTCCCTGGGTCTGGTCGACGAGACCGGCCTGGGTCTCGCGGAGCCCATCGTCGACGTCGGCGCCGGCTGGTCGACCCTCATCGACCACCTCGTGGACCGTAGCTACCGCGACCTGATGGCCATCGACCTGTCCGCGACCGCGCTGAGGACCGTTCGCGATCGCATCGGACCTGCCGGTGAGCACGTCGTGCTGGAGGTGGCCGACGTCCTCGACTTCGACCCGGGACGCCGTTTCGCGCTCTGGCACGACCGTGCGGTGTTCCACTTCCTCACCGAGCTCGACGAGCGTGAGGACTATCGGCTGTCCCTCGCGCGGTGCGTGCGGCCGGGTGGCTTCGTGGTGGTCGCGACCTTCGGGCCCGATGGCCCGCTGACCTGCAGCGGACTGCCCATCGTGCGCTACACCCACGAGGAACTCGCCGCCGAGTTCCCCGGCTACCGACTCGTCTCGACCAGCGGCGAGGATCACGAGACACCGTGGGGGACCACGCAGCAGTTCACGGCCGTGCTGCTCCAGCGACCAGCCTGAACGCGGTAGCCGAGTTGGCCGGGCGGAGGCCGATGAGCCCGGGGCGCACCTCATGAGCAAGCCAGCAGGTGTCATGGCCATGTCGCGGTCCCTCCTCGACTCCTCGACTCGCGATCCCGCGAGTCCGGGGTACGTCAGTGGAACCCGGCAGGGTGTTACCCACATTCCAGGCGCTACCGATCCTCACCACCACCCCTTAGCCGGGCGCGCGGACGGATCGGCGCTGACGCACCGCGAGCACGCCGGTGCCCAGCAGCAGCAGCCCGCCCAGTGCCAACCAGCCGATGGCGCCCACGGTGTCGACCGCCGTGGCCATCGACTGCTGGATCGTGGCGGCGGTGTCGATCACCGGGTCTTCAGCCTCAGCACCCCCGAGGACTCGCAGCTCCCAGGCGCCGTAGTAGGCGACGTAGGCGCCGGCGACAGCGAGCAGGGCACCGGCGATCCGCGGGGTCCACCGCCCGGCCTGTCGCAGCCCGGTCACGACGCGATGTGAGGCCAGAGCCGTGGCGATGGCCAGGGTGCCGACGACCAACCCCATCCCGGCGGCGTAGGCGAGGAAGAGGGCGATGCCGTCGAGGACGTCGGTGCGGAACCCGGCAACGACCACCGCCAGGAACGGCGCGATGGTGCAGGACAGCGAGGCGACGGCGTAGCTGGCCCCGAAGCCGGCCATGGAGGTGAAGGTGCGGGCGAGTGGCGCGGGGCGCGACGCCCTCGAGCGCCGCAGCGGGACTCGAGGGACGTTCAGCGAGCGACCGCTGAGCATCCACACCCCCATCAGCACCAGCACGACCCCGAGCGTGAGGGTGAACCACGGCAGGTGCTGCTGCAGCTGCGAGGCCACCGGCGCGACAGCGAGACCGAACAGCGCGAACACGCCAGCGAATCCTGCGGTCATGGCGGCGGTGATGCCCAGCGCCCGCATCACGGCCCCGCCGAATCCTGCGGATCCGCCGGCGTTCAGCAACAGGGACACATACGCGGGGAGCAGGGCGAAGCCGCACGGGTTGACGGCCGCCAGCATGCCCGCGCCCAGGGAGACCCCGAGGAGACCGCCGTCCACGGATCAGCCGACCATCGGCTCGACGACCGTCTCCAGTTCGTCGTCGGAGAGGTACCCGGACGCCACCTGGTTCCCGTCCTTGTCCAGCACCAGGTAGGTGCTCTGCGCCTTGACTCCGAAGTGACGCCAGACCGCACCATCGTCGTCGCTGAGCATGGCCACGGCCGGGGAGACTTTCCCGGCGAAGTCGGCGATGGCGGTGGGGTCGTCTAGGGACCCGACGCCCACAACATTAAGGTCGTCCGGGTGCGCTTCTGCGAGACTGCTCACAACGCCGATCTGTCCACGGCACGTGGGACACCACGGAGCCCAGAACCACAGCACGGTCGGCTTCCCGGCCAGTGTCGAGCCCTCGAACCTGTCACCTGCCACCGTGGTCGAGGTGAAGCTGAGGTCCCGGGCGTCGCCGGTGGAGGCTCCGGACGCGGTCCCGGCTTCGCGTGAGGCGTCGGCCGTGTTTCCGCAGGCGGTCAACACGAGAAGGACGAGAGCTGCGAGAACTGCCGGGAGACGCATACTGGCGACAGTAGGCGGTGCAGGGTGACGCCTGCGGTGACGTCGCCCCGCGGCCGCCAGGGTCTCGGGCTCAGCGGCAGTGGCAATTGAACCGTTCTCATGTGGATTCGAGAACAGCCGGCTGATGATGCGCATTGAATCTCCCCTCGGGCCTGGCAGGCCACTCCTTCTCACTGTGAGTGGGTGCGATGTTCAGGGAACCCGGTGAGGTCTCGGCGCCATTCCATGACGTGCGTGATCGTAAGCCGCACGCGCAGGTCTGCACCGAGGTCACGACGTCCGCACACCCTCCGCCATCTGCTCGCCATCGGGCCCGGGCACTGCCCAGATCGGGTGCCGAGGGTCCAGCCGGAGGTACAGGTCCTGACCGGGTGAGACCTCCTGGCCCAGCGGCAGCTCGACCTCCACACGGAGCGGGGCCTGGACGGGCCTCTGGAGTTCCGGCACTGGTCGCATCTCCACCACCGCCACCTGCCGCGGGCCGGCGCTGCCCACGCTGGTCACCCGCACCGTCAGGCCCCGTCCGCCTATGTCTTGGTCGCTCGCAAGGTGTTCGCGGGGGAGCTCCAGCCGCATCTGCTCACGGCGGAGGAGCAGCGTCGCCGAACCACACGCCACCACCTCCTCCGGTAGGTCGACCGACCCCCAGGCCGACAGGTGGCGACCGCCCTCGACGCTTCCCGGGATCTCGTTGAAGCCACCGAGCAGCCGTGCGACGACCACCGACGCCGGGTGCCGGTAGAGCGCGGGGACGGTGCCGACCTGGTGCACGCGACCTTCGACGAGCACAGCCGCGCGATCGGCAAGGCCGGCCTCGTCGAGGTCGTGAGTCACCATCAGGATCGTTGGGGAAAGCGCCGCCCGTACCTCGCGGAGCAGCGTGTGCATGGAGCCGCGCAGGTGGGCGTCGAGTGCGCTGAAGGGCTCGTCGAGCAGCAGCACGCCCTGCTCGGTGGCCAGCGCTCGGGCGAGCGCCACCCGCTGCTGCTGGCCGCCGGAGAGCTGCCTGGTACGCCGGCCTCCGAGGCCCTCCAGATGGACGAGCGAGAGGTAACGGCCAGCGACCTCGCGCGCCTCTCGGCGGGAGGCGCCACGCGTCCTCGGCCCGAACGCGACGTTGTCGAGCACGGAGAGATGGGTGAACAGGTGCGGCTGCTGGAACATTGCGGTCAGACCACGCTGCTCGGCGGGCAGGTCGGTGACGTCGACGTCGTTCACCCGGACCCTTCCCGCGGTTGGGTCAGCGAGTCCGGAGGTCACCCGGAGAAGGGTGGACTTTCCCGAGCCCGAGGGGCCCAAGATGGCGAGCATCTCGCCGTCGTCGACCGTCAGGCCGACATCAGCGAGGGTAGCCGCACCGTCGTCATCGAAGTGGTGGCCGATCCCGTCCAGTTGCAGCCTGCTCACGAGCGGACCCCCTTCCACGCGCGAGCGACGAGCAACACCAGCATGGGTGGTGCAACGGTGACGAGGGAGAGCACCGCCACAGTGGCCTCGCGGCCAGTGCCTGCGGCGGTCGATCCGAGGAGAATCGGCACGGTGACCAGCTGCCCCCCGCCAACGAGAAGGGTCACGACGTAGTCGCTCCAGCCCACCAGGAACGCGAGACCGGCTGAAACCAGGAGGCCCGCGCGAACGGCGGGCAGCGTCGCCCGTCGGCGGGCCTGGCGGGGGGAAGCCCCCAGCATGCGTGCCTGCTCCTCGAGGCCCTCGTCGATGCCGCGGTACGCCGCCCGCATGGTGTAGGTCGTGTAGGGCAGCGCGAAGACGGACAGGACGAGGAGCACGGCCATCAGATCAGGGACCCCTACCCGGAGAATGACCACGTCCAGCCCCATGGACACCGCGAAGGGCGGGAGGACAACCGGCGCGAGCAGGATCGCAGCGGTGGCCTGGGGACGGCGTACCTCCCTCCATCCGAGGGCTCGGCCGGCCATCGCCCCCAGCGGGGTGGCCACCGCAGCAACGAGCAGTCCGAGCACCAGCGACCGGGCGGCGGCAACGGTCACCCCTGACTCCAGGGCGGAGCTCCAGCCCATGACTCCCCACTGCTGGGGAAGCATCGATGGCGCTCTCCAGCGGGTGGCAAATGCCCACAGCAGGAGGGGCACGAGGGGGATTGCGAGCCACCCCACAGCCAGGCCGGCCGCCCAGCGTCCGCGGGCCTGTCGGCGTGCCGGCGACGAACGGGCCGATGGCGGATCGAGGGGCGCCATGTTCATCGCCCGCTCGAACCGTGTGCACGACGATGCCCGAGGGTGAACAACCAGACGAGCAGGACCGTGGCGCCGGCGACGGCCGCGCCTACGACGGCTGTCGCCGCCGCCTGGGGCCGGGCGGTGAGGTCGATCGAGCCAAAGAGCCGGTATGCCATCACGGGAAGCGGCTCGGGGTAGCTGCGCCCCAGCAGCCACGGGACTTCGTAGGAGCCGACGGTGTAGACGAACACGATCATCGCCGAGCCTGCGACGGCCGGCAGGGCTGAGGGCACGAGGACGCGGGACCACCGGCGCCATGGTCCGGCGCCCAGCACGGCGGCGACCTCAAGGAGGTCGGTGAGTCGGCGCCCGACCGTGGCGATGACGACCACGCCCACGAAGGCTGACTCTTTCCAGGCGAACTCCAGGACGGTCGCCGCCGGCCAGGCCCCGCCGACGAGATCGGGCCAGCGTTCGGGGCCGAGGCCAAGTATCCGGGGTAGGAGGCCGGTGTCTCCGATCAGCAGGTCGACGGAGGCGGCACCGACCAGGTGGGGTACGGCGACGACGCCGGCGGCGAGCCCGCCCACCAGCCAACGGTGCCGCGAGAAGACGAGCACCACAGTGCCGAGGAGCAGGCCTGCAGCTGCTGCCAGGACGGTGGAGGAGATGGCGATCACGAATGACTCGCGGATGGCCAGTCGAAGGTCGGCGCTGGCTTCGGCGTACCCCTGGATCGACAGGCGTGCGGGGCCGAACAGGGGGAACAGGCCCAGGCTCGTGGCGAGCACCGAGACGAGCCCGGCGCCCGTCACGAGCAGGACCAGCGCCAGCGCAGGGGTCGCCCGGTGGCGTTCGGTGGCAGAGTGAGTCACGATCCGGCGCCGAGCACCTCGCGGCGCCAGCCCTCGTCGAGCGGGCCCACCCAGCCGGAGGCGAGTTCGGGCACCGCGTTCTTGGACAGCACCTCGTATGGCGGGACGACGGGGGATCGCGGAAGCCGGTCGAACCTGCCCCGGTCGGTGGCGGAGAGCCGGTCGAGGTCGAGGGCCGTGAACTGACCCCAGGTCGCCGGGTCGGCCTTGGCGGCCTGCTGGGCCGGAGAGAGAGCGAGGTTGGCGACCACCATGGCGCCCTCCTGGTCGCCGGAGGTGGACGGGATGCCGAGGAAGCTGGCGTTGCCCACGGTGCCGTCCTGCAGTGTGAGGACTCGCGTGCTACTCGGGAAGGTGCCGTTGGCGACCAGCTCGGTCAGGGTGGCAGGGCCGTACGTCATGGTCATGTCCACCTCGCCGTTCGCGTACAGACGGTCCAGAGCCGCGGCGTCACGAGGGTACGTGCGCCCCTGCCTCCACAGGGACGGAGCAAGCTCGTCCAGCCGCTGCCAGAGGCTCGGGGTCAGCTGGTCGTAGGCGGCCTCGCCGTAGATGGAGGGGACCTGGTCTGCGCCGCCGGCTGTGGCGTACAGCGCCTGGCGCACGAAGACGGATCCGGTGAAGTCCGGGGGTGCAGGGTAGGTGAAGCGACCGGGGTGGTCCTCGGCCCACGCGAGGAGGCCGTCGAACGTGACCGGTGGGTTGGCCACGCGCGCGGAGTCGTAGGCGAAGGTGAACTGCGCCTTGTGCCACGGCGATTCGCAGCCGTTCACGTCGGTGCCGAAGTCCTGGGTCACCAAGGCGTCATCCGGGGCGACGTAGGTCATGTTGGGCAGCCTCTGGGACCACCCGCATAGCCATGCGTCTGCCTGCCGTCCGGTAGCGAAGTTGTCGCCGTTGACCCAGACCAGGTCGACCTTGCCGGACGTCTCGCCTGCCGCCTTCTCGGCGAACATGCGGCGCAGTGCGTCCTTGGTGTCCGCGATCGGGACGCGACGCAGGGTGACGCCCAGCTTCTCGGCCGCCGGGGCGAGCACGTCGTCGACGTAGGCGTTGCCCCGGTCGTCGCCGCCGTACATCCACAGGTCCACAACCTGTCCGTCGGCGTCTGCGACGATCTGTTTCCACGGCTTGTCCGGGACCTGTCCCTGTGGCTGCGAGGTCGAGGCGCATGCGGTGGCGAGCATTGCGGCCGGAACGAGCAGCGCCAGTCGGGGCAGAGACGGTCTCATGGAGGCTCCGAGGATCAGGGGACAGGGTGAATGTGACGAATCGGGAACACGACGGGGGCCTCGATGACTTCCCGCAGAGTGGATGATTCCTCCCCGACCGGCGGGCGACCCCGCCAGGGGCCGAGCCCCGATGTCGCCGTCGTCCGCATCGTCGCCCTGGTGGTGTTGGTCGCCGGGTTGTTCGTACTCGCCGAGCTCGGCGGATTGCCCGACGTGGGTTCGCTGCGTGCTCGAGTGGACTCCGCGGGCGGAGCGGGCTGGTTGGTCTTCGTCGTCGGCTATGCGTTGCTGGCACTGGTGCCGGCGCCCAAGGGGGCGATGACGGCGCTCGGAGGGCTCTTCTTCGGTTGGGTCACCGGGGCCATGCTGTCGTGGTTGGGGGCTCTCATCGGTGCTGTGCTGGCCTTCGAGATCGGTCGCCGGCTCGGCCGGGACGCGGTGGATCGGCTGGTGCGAGGGCGGCTGGCGCGCGTAGACGCCCTGCTGGAACGGCACGGGTTCGGTGCCGTCGTCGCGGTGAGACTCGTGCCGGTGCTGCCGTTCACAGTGATCAACTACGCCTCGGGCGTCACCGGCGTACGTCGGCGAGACTACATACTCGGCACGGCTCTCGGCATGGTGCCGGGAAGCCTTGCCTACTCCGCCCTGGGGGCGTGGGGTGCCAACCCGTGGGGCCTGTTCGCCGCACTGGCGGCGTTCCTCGTCCTGGTGCTGCTGGGCGGGGTCTGGGGACGGCGGTTGCTGGCCCCACCGGGCGGGCCAGCGGCCACCGGGCCCTCCACCGACGCCGCGGACCGGCCCCGAGGCGAGGACTGATGTTCGACGCACGACTGCGGCAGGCGCTCGGACCGATCCTGGACCTGGCCGCGGCCCGACTCGATCGACCGGGCATCACGCCCGACCGCCTGACAGTCCTGGGACTGGTCACGGGATTGGCGAGCGCCGTCACCGCCGCGACCCAGCTGTGGTGGTGGGCGCTGGTGCTGTGGTTGGTGTCTCGGTTGCTGGACGGACTCGACGGACCCCTGGCCCGACGTCGTAGGCGGGCGGCGGTGAAGACCTCGACGAGCCCGGTGGCCGGCGGGTTCCTGGACATCACTGCAGACTTCGTCGTCTACGGCTCCACGGTGCTGGGTGTGGCGATCGGTGCCACCGCGGCCTATGGGGCCGACTGGAAGCCGTTCGCCGCCGTGCTGCTGGCTTACTACGTCAACGGCACCGCCTTCCTGGCCTTCTCCTCGGCCGCCGAGCGCAGCAGCCGACAGCTCGAAGATGGGCGCTCGTTCAGCTTCCTTGGGGGCTTGGCCGAGGGTGCTGAGACCATTGCCGTGCATGCCCTGTGGCTGATCGTGCCCGAGCGCGCGTCCGTGATCGCCATCGCGTGGTCGGTGGTCGTGGCGCTCAGCGGCGGCCGGCGCATCGTTACCGGCTACCGGCTGCTCGGCCGTCCGGAGCTTCTGGAGGACGGCTGAGCCAGCGTGAGCCCCGTGAGAGCGTTCAGAGGTGGAGGCATGTCGTGGGCGCGGGTCATCCCGCGCCGTACTGCCGCAGCCACCGCCGGTCGATCCAACGCTTGAGCATGAGGGCCGATCGCCCCAGCCACCACCGGCGTCCTCGAACGGCGAGGCCGAGGCCGGCGCCGAGGTCGAGGACCGAGAGCGCGCGGGTCTGAGGGACATAGGTGGGCAGCGGATCACCTCTGACTCGGGCGAGGAGGCTCGCCTGCAGCACCGGCCCCTGGCGTACGCCGTGCACGCCGATCTTCGTCAGCGGGTGGGGCAGGAAGTGTGCGCAGTCGCCGGCGGCGTAGACGTGATCGTAGTCGCGGTGCTGGAGTGTGGCCCGGACCGGGATGCCGTCGTGGTCGCCCAGACCGAGGTGGGTCACCAGCGAAGGTGCTTCCAGACCGGTGGCGAGCACCGCGAGGTCGTGTCCGATCACGGTGCCGTCTGCGCATCTGGTGGACGTCTCGGCCAGGTGCATCACCTCGCAGTTGGTGCGGACTCTGACCCCGCGAGATGACAAGAGTCGTTCGACGCGCCGACGGGCCCCCTGCGGCAGGTCCGGGCCGAGGTGTGAGCCTGCCTCGAGGAGGTGGACCTGTGCGACGTCGGGCCGGGTGGCCAGGTGGGCGGCCAGCTCCAGTCCGCTGGAGCCCCCACCGACCACCGTGACGAGGGAACCGCTGACGGGCAAGGGGCCCCTCAGGCGTTCCTGCAGCGTGGAGAGGTTGCTGAGTGGCTTGACCCGGAGAACGCTCGCGTCGACCTCCATCGAACCGGGTGCCGTGACGCTGCCGATGTTGAAGCAGATCACGTCGAAGGCGAGCTCGGTCCCGTCGTCGGCGATCGCGTAGCGTTCGTCGAGGTTGATGCCGGCCAGGACCCCCGAGTAATGCCGCACCCCCGAGTTGGTGGCCAGCGCCGCTACGTCGATCTGCCCGAGACCCGGTGAAATGTCGCCGATGGCGGCGGCTGACGCCACTCCGCTGTAGTGGAACGTCGGTGGCGACAGCAACCGGACGCGGTAGCCAGCTGTGACGAGCTGCTCCGGCTGCCTGACCAGGTGGAGATGGGTGTGGCCGGCACCGACGAGCAGCAGATCCACGCCGGGCTCAGCGATCGCGGTGGGCCAGCCACCACTGTCGTGAGCGGGCGAGCGCTGCGATAGCGCGGCTGGTGGCGCCCGGTCCCTCGAGCTGTTCTCGGACATCGGCGATCGCCGCGTTCCAGGCGCCGTCGTTCCATGTTGGATACGCGTGGGTGACCGCGGCCAGGTCGCGGGTGCGGAGCCCCTGCTTGACGGCCAGGGTCAGCTCGCCGATGGTCTCGCCGGCCCGCGGGCCCACCACCATCGCGCCGACGACGCGTCCGCGGGCGTCCACCGTGAGCTTGGTGCACCCGTTTGTCCGGCCTTCGGTGACGGCGCGGTCGACGTGCGTGTGCTGCCAGGTCAGGACGCGGAGTCCCTCTGGTGGTTCATCGGTGGTGATGCCCACGGCGGCCACCTCCGGCTGTGTGTAGGTCACTCGCGGAACGGCGGTCAGGTCGACGCGGCGGCGTGCGCCGAGCACGGCGTTGCTGGCCGCCAGACTGGCGTGCACGCCAGCTGTGTGGGTGAACTGGGGGTGTCCGGTCAGGTCGCCGGCTGCCCAGATCCGGGGGTTGGTCGTTCGCAGGCGCTCGTCGACCTTCACGAAGCCGTGATCGTCCACCGCGACGCCGGCCCGCTCGAGCCCGAGGTCCCGGGTCCGAGGGGAGCGTCCCACGGCGACGAGCAGGTGCGTGAAGGACACCTCGCGGCCGTCGGCGAGCACGAGACACCCACCCTGCTCATCCGCGTCCGCAGCAGCCGTTGACGAAGCGCGGCGTACTTCGGTGACCTCGGCTCCGGTGATGATCTGGGTCTCTTCCCGGGCGAGCGCCGTGGCGACCACGGCGGCGGCCCCCGCGTCCTCGCGGGGGAGGACCCGGGCGGCCCCCTCCACCAGAGTTACCTCGGAGCCCAGGCGGGTGAACGCCTGGCCGAGCTCGCAGCCGACACTGCCTCCGCCCATTACCACGAGGCGCTGCGGAAGGCGGTCGAGCTCCCACACGGTCTCGCTCGTGAGGTATCGCACCGTCTCCAGGCCGCGGATGTCGGGCACGGCGGGTGTGGCGCCCGTGGTCACCAAGGCCTGCACGAAGGACACCTCCTCGCCGGCCACGGCCACGTGTCGAGGGCCGGTGAACACGGCCCGCCGGTTCAGGACCGTCACCCCCTCGGCACGCAGCGCGTCCGGTGAATCGATCGGAGCGATGTCGTCGATGGCCCGCCGTACGTGGGTCATCACCTCAGCGAAGTTGATCTCGACGGTCCCGGCTGTCACTCCCAACGCGTGGCCGGAGCGAGCCACGGCCGCGACGTCGGCGGCGGCCAACAGCGCCTTGGACGGGACGCAACCCGTCCACAGGCAGTCACCGCCGGTCCGGGCGCTCTCAATCAGAAGCACGCGAGCCCCAAACCGGGCCGCGGTCTTCGCGCCAACGAGGCCAGCGGTCCCGCCCCCGACCACGACAAGGTCCCACGCGCGCTGCTCGCCCGGCTCCTCACCGCTCACAGGCGCGGCTCTCGGGTGAGGTCCTCGAGGAACCCTCGGAGCCGGTCCGCGGCCGCTGGGTCGACCCTTCGACGAACGGACCACAAGCTGAGCGCGCGGCCCAGGGCCCGGTTCTCCTTGAGGACTGCCGAGCACTTCTCGCAGATCGCCACGTGGGCCTCCAAACGCGCCACCTCGCCCGGAGTGAGCGGGGCGGCCGGATCCGAATCGAGGTAGCGCTGGATCCGGCGCGCTGACCAGTGGCACGTCAGCATCTGTCGAAGGGTTCCGCTCATGACAACCTTCCTCGGATCAGGACGGAGGGACCTAAGTGGCGGCGAACGCGGTTGCGGGCGCGGCTGAGACGGGACATGACGGTCCCGACCGGGACCCCCATCGCAGCTGCGGCTTCGGTGTAGCTGAGGTCGTGCACATCGACCAGCAGCAGGACTGTGCGGAACTTGGGACCCAGGGAGGCCACGGCCGCCTCGAGCTCCGCCTCGAGCGCAAGATCCATCACCGCGTCCTCGGCACTGCGCTGGTCAGCGGTGCCGAAAGCCGGCCGCGAGGTCCGAAGCAACTCATCGTCGTCAACCACCAGCGGGCGCTGTCGTCGATGAAGGTTGATGTTGGTGTTCCGCAGAATGGTGAGCAGCCAGGCGCGAGGGTGCTTCCCGTCGAAGCGGTGCATGCTGCGGTAAGCCCTCACCAGGGTCTCCTGCACCAGGTCCTCGGCGTCGGCGTCGTTCGATGCCATCGCGCGAGCCACGCGGAGCAGTACCTCGATCTCGGGCTCGACGTAGACGCGAAATTCGTCTCGACGCGCGTCGTCGTCGGGCCCTGGTGGTGAGCTCATGACCGGGAAACCCGGTGAAACTCGTTCTGCTTCCATGGAGCGCGACGATTCACCACGCGTGCCACGCTAGGTCGACGGACCCTGCGGCTCGTGGACCGCAGCCCAGACGCCATAGGAGGTCGAGCGCGATGAGCCCGACGCACGCGAAGGCACCGTCACTGATCGTCTTCGACGTCAACGAGACGCTGTCGGACATGAGCCCGTTGGCCGAGAAGTTCGAGACCGTCGGGCTGCCCCCGCACGAGCGGGAAGCCTGGTTCGCGGGTCTCTTGCGCGACGGGTTCTCCCTCACGAGCGTCGGTGAGAACCCGGACTTCGCCCAGCTTGCGGCGGAGTCGCTGCGGCTGCGCCTACGAGGAAGGTGCCGGGAGGAAGACCTCGACCAGCATGTCGACACGGTGATACAGACGTTCGGCCAGCTCGGCGTCCATCGCGATGTCGTGGCCGGTATCCGGTCGCTTCGCTCCCTCGGTATCCGCCTGGTGACCTTGAGCAACGGATCGACCTCGGTGGCCGAAGGACTGCTGGAACGGG
>Ga0136617_10003360_pt1 | contig 14289 bp, 11 predicted proteins | sample AntDrymUQ3222106_2_FD_129672 | JGI IMG/M metagenome (GOLD analysis project Ga0136617, IMG submission 129672) | Polar desert sand microbial communities from Dry Valleys, Antarctica - metaG UQ322 (21.06) | ecosystem: Environmental > Terrestrial > Soil > Desert | place: Antarctica: Dry Valley... | reverse complement strand
TGCTCGAGCGGATAGGTCTGCCCGCTACCTGCGCCACGGTTCTGTCGGGCCTGCTCCGCAGGCTCCGCAGTCCCGACAAGGCGGCCGTAATGCTTGGTCGCCTCGCCTATCGGCTCGGCTCCTCAATCGATTCGTCGCCGCGCCGTGGTGGCCCTGGCCGTCGTTGCCCTGATGCTTGGCGCCGCCGCCTGCAACGACGATGGCGGGGGCGGGGGCGGTGAGCCCACCCCCGGCACGACCGTGCCGATGCGATGAGTGATGACCGGCTCTACAACGGTGATTGATCATCGCATCGCCGCGAACCGGGTCGCCGGAGCGCCCCTCGTCCCGCTGATCGCCCGGCTCGTAGTGTGAGGCCATGGCCGAGCCCGTCGATCCGGTGACGTTGGCGGGCGACTTTCCCGCCGTCGACCGGGCCGCCTGGGCGGCGCGGGCCGGCGACGTCGATGCCCTCGCCACCACGACCTACGACGGGATCCGCGTCGAGCCCCTGTACACGCGCGACGACGCCCCACCTGAGCGGGCCCGGCCCGGTACGGCGCCATTCATTCGCGGTCGCACTGCCGTCGACGGGCGGGCCAACGGGTGGGACGTACGCCAAGTCGTCGATGCCCGAATCGACCCCTCGCCGGCGCTCGAGGAGCTGGAACGGGGCGCCACGTCGCTGCTGATCCGTCTCCGGGAGGTGCCCGACCTCGGCGCGGCCCTTGCCCGCGTGCTCGCCGGCGTGCGACTCGACCTGGCTCCGGTGGTGCTCGACGCCGGCCCGCGCTGGTCCGAGGGTGCGGTGGCCCTGGCGGAACGATGGCCCCCAGGCTCCCTCGATCGATCGTGGTCGTCCGTCGCCGCCGCTGCGCCGATGGCCGGGTCGCTGGGGGCTGACCCCTTCGGCGACTGGGCGTCCGACCATGACACCGACGTCGATGGCCAGCTCATCGATCTGTCGACGTGGGCGTCGCGGCTGGCGGCGTCGCACCCTGAGATGCGCACGGTCACCATCGACGGCACCCGCTTCCACGACGCCGGGGCGTCCGACGCCCAGGAGCTCGGCTTGGCGCTCGCCGTGGTCGTGGCCACCCTGCGGTCGCTGGTCGAGGCCGACCGCGGGGCGCTCGACATCGACACCGCGTTCAGCCAGATCGAGGTGCGGCTGGCCGCCACCGCCGAGCAGTTCGCCACCATCGCCAAGTTCCGGGCCGCCCGTCGCCTGCTGGCCCGGGTGGCCGAGATCGCCGGCAACGCCAGCGCGGCCGGGCGGGTGCCGTTGCACGCCGTGACGTCAGCGGCCATGATGACCCGTTACGATCCGAGCGTCAACACCCTGCGGGGCACCGTCGCCTGCTTCGCGGCCGGGGTCGCCGGGGCCGACGCCGTGACCGTGCTGCCGTTCGACGAATTCGTGGGTGAGGCCGTTTCCGAACGGGGCCGGCGCCTGGCCCGCAACACGCAGTCGGTGCTGGCCATGGAGTCGCACCTGGCCAGCGTGGTCGATCCAGCCGGGGGCTCCTGGTACGTCGAGCGACGCACCGACGAGGTCGCCGCCGCCGCCTGGGCGACGTTCCAAGAGGTCGAGCGAACCGGTGGGTTCCGGGCCGCCGTCGTTGCCGGGGTGGTGGACGAGGCCCTCGCCACCACGCGCGCCGCCCGCCAGGGCGATCTCGACCATCGTCGGCGCCCAATCACCGGGGTGAGCGAGTTCCCGAACATCGCCGAGCCGCCTGCGCCCTCGTGGCCCAATCGGCCCACTGCGGCCAGGGGGGCCGGGGGTCTTGCCGAAGGTGTGTCCGGCGTCCAGTGCGGCGGGCTGTCGCGCCGGCGGTGGGCCGAGGGCTTCGAGTCACTGCGACAACGGGTAGATGCAGCCACGGGCACCGGCGAGCGACCCATCGTGATGTTGGCCACCCTCGGCCGACCGGCCGCCTTCACGGCGCGCGCCATGTTTGCCCAGAACTTCTTCGCGGTGGCTGGCGTTGGCACCCGGTCCGGCCCGGTCAGCGACAACGTCGTGGAGGTGGCCAACGCGTTCACGGAGGCCCTCGGCGCCGGCGCCGGCGCGGTGTGCATCTGTTCCAGCGATGCGGTCTACGCCGAACAGGGTGCCGCACTGGCCAAGGCGCTGACCGCCGCCGGGGCCAGCCGGGTATACCTGGTCGGGCCACCGGGCGACCAACTGGGTGAGCTGCGCGAGGCCGGCGTCACGCACACGATCGCGGCCGGCGACGACGCCCGCGCCGCGCTCACCGATCTCGTCGATCACCTGGGCATCCCATGAAGATCGGCCCGTTCGCCGGTCAGCCGCTCGACCGTGCCGGCCCAACGGCCAACGCGGCGGTGACCGCCACAACGACCCATCGCCCCACTCCGTGGACGACGCCTGAGGGCATCGACGTGGGTGCCCTGTACACCGCCGCCGACCTCGACGGAATCGACTTCCTCGATACCTACCCCGGCATTGCCCCGTACCTGCGGGGACCCTATCCCACCATGTACGTGAAGCACCCGTGGACGATCCGCCAATACGCCGGCTTTTCCACCGCCGAGGAGTCGAACGCCTTCTACCGGCGCAACCTGGCCGCCGGCCAGAAGGGCCTGTCCATCGCCTTCGACCTGGCCACCCACCGCGGCTACGACAGCGACCATCCCCGGGTGGCCGGTGACGTCGGAATGGCCGGCGTCGCCATCGACTCGATCCTCGACATGCGCCAGCTTTTCGACCACATCCCCCTCGACCAAATGAGCGTGTCGATGACGATGAACGGCGCCGTGCTCCCCGTGCTCGCCCTCTACGTGGTGGCTGCCGAGGAGCAGGGCGTCGCCCCCGCCCAGCTCACCGGCACCATTCAGAACGACGTGCTCAAAGAGTTCATGGTGCGCAACACGTACATCTACCCGCCGGTCCCCTCGATGGCCATCATCTCGGACATCTTCGCCTACACGTCACGCGAGATGCCCAAGTTCAACTCCATCTCCATCTCCGGCTACCACATGCAGGAGGCCGGGGCCACGGCCGACCTGGAACTTGCCTACACGCTGGCCGACGGCGTCGAATACATCCGCACCGGCCTCGGCGCCGGCCTCACCATCGACGCCTTCGCCCCCCGGCTGTCGTTCTTCTGGGCGATCGGCATGAACTTCTTTATGGAAGTCGCCAAGCTGCGGGCCGCCCGGCTGTTGTGGGCCAAGCTCGTCAAGCAGTTCGCGCCGGCTGACCAAAAGTCACTGTCGCTGCGCACCCACTGCCAGACGTCGGGTTGGTCGCTCACGGCCCAGGACGTGTTCAACAACGTCGTGCGTACGTGCCTGGAGGCCATGGCGGCCACCCAGGGCCACACCCAGTCGCTGCACACCAACGCCCTCGACGAGGCGCTGGCCCTGCCCACCGACTTCTCGGCGCGCATCGCCCGCAACACCCAGTTGTTCCTGCAGCAGGAGTCCGCGACGACCCAGGTGATCGACCCATGGGGCGGCAGCTACTACGTCGAGCGGCTCACGCACGACTTGGCCACGCGAGCCTGGGAGCACATCGGCGAAGTCGAAGCCGCCGGCGGCATGACCGCAGCCATCAACGCCGGCATCCCCAAACTGCGCATCGAAGAAGCAGCGGCGAAGACCCAGGCCCGCATCGACTCCGGGCGCCAGCCGGTCATCGGGGTCAACCTGTTCCGCCCCGACGGGGCCGACGACATCGAGGTGTTGAAGGTCGAGAACTCCTCGGTGCGTGACCAGCAGATCGCCAAGCTGCGGCGCCTGCGCGCCGAGCGCGACCAGCCTGCGTGCGACGCCGCGCTGGCGCGGCTGACCGATGCCGCGCAACTGCTGGCCGACGGCACCCGGGGCAACGACCCGGCTCTCAACCTGCTGCGGCTCTCGATCAGCGCCGCCCGCGCCAGCGCGACGGTCGGCGAGATCAGCACCGCCCTGGAAGTGGTGTTCGGGCGCCACACCGCCGAGGTCCGTACCATCAGCGGCGTGTACCGCAACGAGGTCGGTGACTCCCCCGCCGTCGCTCGCGTGCGGACCCTCGTCCAACAGTTCGCCGCGGCCGACGGGCGTCAGCCACGAATCCTGGTTGCCAAGATGGGCCAGGACGGCCACGACCGGGGTCAGAAGGTCATCGCCACCGCGTTCGCCGACCTCGGCTTCGATGTCGACGTCGGCCCGCTGTTCCAGACGCCCGACGAGGTGGCCCGCCAGGCGGTGGAGGCCGACGTCCACGTGGTGGGCGTGTCGACGCTGGCCGCCGGCCACCTCACCCTGGTGCCCGAGCTGCGCCGGGCGCTGGGGGGGCTGGGACGTGACGACATCCTGGTGGTGGTGGGTGGCGTGATTCCGCCGGCCGACTTCGAGGCCTTGCGCGAGGCCGGCGCGGCAGCAATCTTCCCGCCGGGAACGGTGATCGCCGAGGCGGCGGGAGAGCTGCTCGACCGCCTGCTCGATCCTCCAGTGCGGTGACCATCCCGCGCGCTGAGCGGGGGCGGATCGCTCACCGCGGCACGGGGGTCGGCGGCCGGCCCCCTCAGCTGGCCCGATCACGACGTCACCCAGCGGTAGTCCAGCGCGGCCGGGTCGTCGGCGTCGATGTCGAAGATCGGTGAAATGAGGGTTTGCCCGTCGTCCAGGGTGGTCACCGTTGGTCCCTGCACGGTCGGGGACAGGATGTGTCGGTCGTCGGGGGCGAAGCGCAGCGGCGGTTCGAGGTTGTCGAGGTTGAGCACAACCCCGGTGTGGGCATCGGCCAGGGCCAGCCCCTGGAACCCGCCGCTCTCCAGGAAGGAGGCGTACAGGTAACGTCCGTCGGGCGAGATGACGCCCTCGGTCGACAGCGCCGCCAGCATCGCCAGGTTGGCCTCCACCTCGACGACCCGGCCGTCGGCCGGATTCACGCCGATCAGCGGACTGCCCTCGAACGGCGCCGAGGAGTCGCCGGTGGCGAACCACCAGCCGTCGCCGTCCCCGGCGACGAACGTCAGGCCGGCCGCCCGCTCGATCGCCGTCACCTGGCCTCCACTCTCCACCCGGTACCAGGCCTCGGGTTCGCCGGTGGACGGCACCGCCACCAGGCCGGCGTCGCCGACGACCTCGGCGTCGGTGCTCGACGGGATCACCGACGAGCCCACGGGGACGATTGAACCGTCGTCGGTGACCACCGCCACGTCACCCAGCGACGTTCGCACCATCCAACCGCCGGGTACGGCGCCGAGCAGCTCGCCTACGTCGTCGGCCACCACGGCCAGCTCACCACCGTCGACGGCCGCGACCAATTGTCCGTCATCGACCGCGCCCACGCGCCGGCCGTCGTCGGCCAGCACCACCTCGTCGGCGTCGACCTCGGGAAGCTCGATCACGCCGTCGAACTCGGTGCTGAGCGGGACGACCGCCAGACCGTCAGCACCGAGGGTGAGTAGCGCCAGGTCGGCCTGGGCAACCACCTCGGGCGGCTCCGGTTCGCCGAGATCGTCGATGGTGACGACCGCCCCGGTGACGATGTCGAGCAATCCGGTCAGCACCGTCGGCCCGGGTTGGGCCGAAGCTGCGTCGGACCCCGTCGCGCCGCCGAATCTCGCCAAGCCGACATCACCATCCCCGCCCTGATTGACGGTCGACGGGGCCAGCCGTAGCCCGTCGGCCCAGCTCCCGGTGAGCGGCCCGGCCGGGTTGGCCACGGTGCTGACGTCGCCCGAGATGAGGTCGAGCAGTTCGATCTGCTCGGAGCCGACGAACGACACCAGGCCGGGCGCCGGATGGGCGATGGTGCTCGCCGGGTCGACCTCGACCCGGTGCCGCACGTCGCTGCCGGTGCCGACGACGTACACCGTGCCCCCGTCGCGGACGAGGGCCGACGACTGCTGCTGGTCGGTGGCGCCGGCCGGCGCGGCGACCGCCGACATGGCGATGATGCCGACCAACGTCGTTGCGGCGGCCAAGGCCGGTAGCGGATGGGTTCGCCCGCTCGCCCCGGCACGAGTATGTCGGGCCAGCTCCGCAGGCTCCGCAGTCCCGACCAGGCGGCCGTAATGCTTGGTCGCCTCGCCTATCGGCTCGGCTCCTCGAGGGGCCAGAGGGGCCAGGGCGGGAAGCCGGGTCATGCGGGGACGGGATTGCGAAGCCATAGCCGTTGTGACGTCGCCGGCCATGTGAGCGGTTCCCGGACCGGGCCGTCCGCACCCGCCGTCGGCGAGGCGAGCGTTACCGTGGCCCGGTGCCCGCCCCGCCACCCATCGACGTCGTTCGCTACGCCGACGGCGTCACTCGGGGCGACCGCACGGCCCTGGGCCGGGCCATCACCCTGGTCGAGTCGACCAAGCCCGAACACCAGGCGGACGCCCAGCAGTTGCTCACGTTGCTGTTGCCGCGCGCCGGCGGATCGCACCGCATCGGCATCACCGGCGTGCCCGGCGCCGGCAAGTCGACGTTCGTCGACGCGATCGGGATGAACCTCGTCGGCCAGGGTCACCGGGTGGCCGTGCTGGCCGTCGACCCGTCGTCGTCGCGTACCGGCGGCAGCATCCTGGGTGACAAGACGCGCATGTCCCGACTGGCGGCGAGCGACCATGCGTTCATCCGACCCTCGCCGAGCGCCGGACGACTGGGCGGGGTCACCCGGGCCACCCGGGAGTCGATCGTGATTCTCGAGGCAGCCGGATTCGACGTGGTTTTCGTGGAGACGGTGGGCGTCGGCCAGTCTGAGACGGTCGTGGCCAAGATGGTCGACTCGTTCCTGCTGTTGATGCTGGCCCGGTCCGGCGACGGCTTGCAGGGCATCAAGAAGGGCGTGCTCGAGCTGGCTGACGTGATCGCCATCAACAAGGCCGACGGGGACCGGGAGGTCGAGGCCGTGGGAGCGGCCAAGGAGCTGGCGGCGGCCCTCCACCTGGTGGCCGCCTCCCCCACCGGGTGGGACGCCCCGGTCCTCACGTGCAGCGCCCGTGAGGAGGTCGGCCTTGACAAGGTGTGGCGCCAACTCGTCGCTCATCGCCACCATCTGCGGGAGACCGACCGCTTCGCCGAGCACCGCCGCCTCCAGGAACTCGACTGGATGTGGGCCACCGTCGACGACCAGCTACGCACCCGCTTCCGCGCCGCGCCGGAGGTGCGCGCCATCCTCACCGAGGTGGAGGCGGCGATGCGCAACGGCCGCACCACCGCCACCGCCGCCGCCCATCGCCTCCTCGACGCCGGGTCTCCCACTGCCGCCGCCGCACCAGACAGCGACGCCACCACGCCCGCCGGTACCCCCGATTGAGGTTTTCCACAAAGGATTTCGGCCATTGGTGGCCGAAATCCTTTGTGGAAAACGTCATGGCCGGCGGGTCGAGGCTCGCGAGCGTTGGCGGCGAAGGCGTTCGACGGGCAGCATCGAGGCGAAGGCGATACCGAACAGCGGGTACGGGAACAGCACGGCCATCGTCAACAGCACGGTGATGTGGAACACCCAGGCCGATCCGATCCAGGCCGCCCGCCACCGCCGGCCCAGCACCACCAACGGGGCACCCAGCTCGACCAGCACGGTCAGCCACACGCCGACGCGCAACAACAGGGGATGGCCCACCACGAACCGAGCCAGCGGCGCGAACGGATCACCGAGCAGGCGCTTGCGCAGATTGTCGTGGGCCACGAGGCGCGACAACCGGTCGCCATCCAGCCAGTCGAGGCCGCCACCGAAGCGGAACTTCGCCAGGCCGGCCACCACGTAGGTTCCGATGGTCACCAGTGTCATCACCCGCAGCGGCCAGCCGGTCGTCGCCGACGCGCCGCGGCCCGCCGGCGCCGCGGCCAACACCAGCAGGTGCAGTGCCGGCAGGTGCTCGGTGTGCAGGATCTGCCCCCACGAAGCGCCGAACGTGGTGAGGGCGAGGAAGCCGACGGCGAAGAGCGGTCCGCAGACGGTCCACCCACGCCCACCGAGGGCCACCACACCGGCCCCGAACGTCGCCAGCACCAGGGCCGTCACGGCGGCGGTTGACGGTGGCCCGGCCAGCCAACCGCCGATGCCCACCTGACGCCACCGCGACTCGGGAAGCCGCGACAGGTTCCGCCAGTGGTCGGCTCGCACCCCTATCCATACCAGGCCGTAGAGCACGGTGAGGGTGCGCACCAGGTTCAGCCGTCGGGCCGGCGCCGGTGCGAGCAACCAGTCGAGCGCACCCCGCTGGACGAGACGCCGGGTCGCCATCGGCTCGACCGTGGTCGTCATGGCGGCACCGCGCACGCGACGTGCTCCTCACGGTCGACCTGAGCGGGGTGATCGGCACGCAGCCCTTCCACGATGTCGAAGGAGTCGGTGACGACGAGCACCTCGACCACATCGAGGCCGGCGCCCACCACCCGGCCGGCGATCTCGTCGCACATCTCCTCGGCGCGCCCGGCACGCAAAGCGTTGGACAGCGTCTGGGCCGCGTGGATGACCTCGACCGTGCCCCCGATGAGTTCGGGTGACAGCACCGTCTCGAGACCGTCCGGACGGACACCGACGGCGCGCAGGAACCCGCTCACCGGGGCGGATCGTGGGTGAACATCGGGAAGTTCGACAGCGGGAAGCTGTCACGAACGAGCGGCCTCCCGAGTGGGAGGGCGACGGCAATCAGCGCCGTCACCGCCACCAACGTGGCCCGCCGGGCCGCCGGTCGCGGCGTCGCCGTTGGTCGGTCGCTCCCCGCGGTCGCCATGGCGCCCCATGCTGGCACCGTCGAGGGTACGCCGCAGCAAACCGAGCGGGCGTTGTACCCTCCTGCGCCATGTTCGGAAATCGCCGCCGGGCGTTGCCGGGGCGTCCCGCCGTTGGCGGTCTCGTCGGGCGAGGTGTGCTGATGTGGGTGCTGGTGTTCGGGGGGCTGCGGGCATTCGTGGTGCAGGCCGAGCACTGCGGCGACCCCGATGTCCGATCGATCACCGACTCGGTGGACGCCGCCGTCGGTTGGTTCGCCCGCAACCAGAACGCCGACGGCACCTGGCTCTACCGCTACGACCGCGACGTCGACGCCGCGGTGGGGGGCTACAACATCACCCGTCACGCCGGGGTGACCATGAGTCTGGAGCAGGCCGCGGCCCGTGGCTTCGGCAACGCCGCGGCGGTGTCCGAGGACGGTATCGGCTGGGCCGTCAGCAACCTCGTCGACGGCCCCGGTTGGCGGGCCTTCGCCAGTGCCGACTCGGACACCGTCAGCAGCGGCCCGAGCGGGCTGCTCACCGCCGCCCTGGTGTACCGCCGCGACCGCACCGGCACCGACACCTACGACGACGTCATGCACGACCTGGGGGCGTTCATGGTGGCCATGGTCAATGAACGGGGCCAGGTCTACGCCGAATGGGGCGTCGACACCGCAGCACCGGTCCCCGAGCTGTACTCGAGGTACTTCACCGGGGAGGTGTTCTGGGCACTGGCGTTGCTGCACCGCACGTTCCCCGACGGCGACTTCGGGTACGGCGCCGCCGCCGAGCGGGTCGCCCGGTACATCGCCACCGAGCGCACCAAGGTGGAGGAGTTCGAGCCCGATCTGCCCGACCACTGGGCGGCCTACGGCTTCTCCGTGATGACCAGCTGGCCCGGCTACGCCCTGCCCGAGGAGTACGACTACTACGTGCGCCGGCAGTCGGGATTGCAGAGCCTGCAGATCCGCTACGAGTCCCAGCGCACCAACAGCACGTTCTCGTACTTCACCCGCGGTCGCCAGACGCTGGGGGCCGGCCTGGGCACCATCGGCGAAGCCCTCGGCCACTGGACCGTCGTGGCCGAAGCGTCACCGCGTCTCGACGAAATCGCCGGCCCGCTCGCCGAGCGCACCCGGTGCGTCGCCGGCACGCTGATGGCCCGCCAGGTCGGTGACGACGACGTGAGCGACGACGACGATCCCGACGCGGTGCTCGGCGCCTGGTTCCAGTTCGACGTCACCCAGATGGACGACCAGCAGCACGCGTTGTCGGCGCTGCTCGCCGCGCTCCCCTGGCCGGCAACGGCGGAGGTCGGCTGATGAACAGGATCGTGGCGGTCCTGGCCGTCGTCACCGCTGTCGACGTCGCCCAACGCGTCCGCCAACTCCGCGACCGCCCGCCGGGCGAGCGGGCCGTGGTGGCAGCGGGGTTCTTGGCGGCCGCGGTGGTCCTGGCTGCCGTCGCCACCCCGTTACTCGACGCCCTCGACATCAGCGCGCCCAATCTGCAGATCGGCGCCGGGGTGGTGCTCGCGGTGTACTCGGCGGTCGCTCTCGTGCGTTGGGACGACACCCCAGCCCTCGCGCGGACGGCGAGCGGGCGGCCCGTGCCGATACGCCCCTTGGAAGCCGAGCCGACAGGCGAGGCGACCAAACAGTACGACCGCCGTGTCGGGGCTGCGCCTGCGGAGCGGGCCCGACAGAACCCGGCCGCAGCGAGTGGGCGGGCCTTTCCGCCCGAGCCGTTGGTGCCGTTGCTGTTCCCGATCGTGCTCACCCCGGCGGTCGGCGTGGTGGTGATGGCGGTGGCCGCCCGCAACGGCCTGTTGGTGCCGTTGGCGGCATCGGCGGGGGTCGCCATCGCTCTCGCGTGGCCGGCGGTGGACGGCGTCGTCGGTCGGCGCCCGGTGCGTCTGCTGTCCGCCACACTGGGCGTGGTGGCCGGCGCGGTGATGGTGGTCGACGGCGCCTTCGCCGTTTAACGCTCGGTGGCCCGTCGGGACCACACGATGACGCCCTCCGCGCGACGATTTCCACGGCCGGATCCGGCCGTTTTTGACCGGATCCGGCTGTGGAAACGGGATTGGGATCGTCGGGGCGGTGATGGACGTCTGGGGTGCGCTCGTAGTCGCCGTCGTGGGCGGCCAGCACCAGATCGACGTGGTGGCGTCCGAGGATCGATTGAGGTGTTCGGCGACCCGGTCGGCCGATCCGTGCCCGCCGGACGAGCACACCGGGTGGTGCATCGCCACGACTTCCACTGACTTGCCGAGGCGGCGAGATGGTCGTCCAGCCACTCCAACTGCCCGAGCGAGCCGTCGCCGAAAAATCCGGGCTCACTGGAGTCGAGGTAGTAGAACCCGTGGGCGACAGCCGCTTCCAGTTCCGGCTGCAGCCGACGTTGGACGAGGCCGGCCGTCGTCAGCTGGTCGGCTGCCTCCAGGACCTCCGTATCGCCCACGTCTTGGCCAACGTGGTGTCGATCGATGATCTCGCCACCGGCGACGACGGCCGGGAGCGGTGAGCGAGTGGGCTGGGAAAGCGGTGCGGCGTGACGTCAACGGGCTGTAGCGCATCGGTGAGCCCGCTCGCTTCGGCACCGTTCTGTCGGGCCTGCTCCGCAGGCTCCGCAGTCCCGACAAGGCGGCCGTACTATTGGGTCGCCTCGCCTGTCGGCTCGGCTCCTAAACCTAAACGACGAAACCCGTGAACCGGGCTGCCTCTTCGTCGACGTGGATGATCGCCACCTCAGTGGGACCGAGCAGGCTCTGGTGCACCCGGGCCTCGACGGCGGAGCCGTCCCCGAGCGTGCCCCGCAGCGTGAAGTCACCGGCCGCCTTGGCCTGGTCGACCTCTTGGCCATCGACCAGCAGGGTCCACGCCGCGTGGACCAGGCCGCTCGTGCCGGTGACGGCGACCGTGCTCTCACCGATCTGAACAGAGTGATCGTCGTTGGTGATTCCGATGGGCGCGCAATACCCGATCGACAAGGAGGCGAGCCGCCCGAAGACCTGTCAGGAGGGGCGGCCGCCGGCCCAGGAGTACGGGTAGTCCGGGTCGCTCACGTCGTGGGCCGCGCTGGCCAGGCCGAGAGGAGCGAACGTGTCGAGCATCACGGCCAGTTCGCCGGTGCGGTCCTGGCCCTCGCTGCGCTCCCGGCTGCCCGGCTGCGGTCCGTGGACGAAGCCGGCCGGGTGCAGGCTGATCGATCCGACGCCAATGCCCGAGCCGGCCCGACTCATGAAGTCACCGCCCGAGTAGAACAACACCTCATCGGAGTCGACGTTGGCGTGGTGGTAGGGCACCTTCACCGCGTCGGGATCGAAATCGAACAGCCGGGGCACGAACGAGCAGATCACGAAACCGGGGCCGGCGAACGTCTGGTGCACTGGGGGCGGCTGGTGGATGCGCCCCACGATCGGTTCGAAGTCGTGGATGCTCAGCGCCCACGGGTACACGCAGCCGTCCCAGCCGACCACGTCGAAGGGATGGTGCCGATGGAGGTGGCGGCTGTACCCGCCACGGGTGCGCACGAGGATCTCAACGTCCGTGCCGTCCATCAGCAACGGTTCGGGCTGGGGCCCGCGCTGTTCGCGTTCGCTGAACGGCGCTCCCTCGGCCAACTGACCGGTCGGCGTCAGGTACCGGGCCGGGATGCGCACATGGCTGCGGCTCTCGAACATCAGCAGTCGCGCCGGCGGGGCCGCGGCCGAACCGGCCTGGTCGCCGACCACCCAGCGGTGGGTCACCCCGGTGGGCACCACCACGTAGTCGCCGGCGTGAACCGGCATGCGGCCGAAGACGCTCTCGACCACGGCCTCGCCCGACTGCACGTAGGCCAGTTCGTCGCCGACCGCGTTCCGGTACAGCGGGCTGGTGTGGGTGGCCGTGACGTAGGACAGCGCAATGTCGGCGTTCCCGAGCAGCGCGATGCGCGACGTGACCGCATCGCCGGCACCGGCGGGCAGTTCGGTGGTGCGCAGGTGATAGGGGCGCACCGGTTGGTTGGGCGCGAACTCCGACGGGGCGGTGACATCGGCCTGTTCAATGCCGATGACGGCGCTGGGCGAATGCCGGTGGTAGAGCAGGCTGGAGGGGCCGGAGAAACCCTCTTCACCAACCAACTCCTCGGCCATGATCGTGCCGTCGACCTCGTGGCGGGTATGACGCTTGCGCGGCACCTCACCGACCCGGCGGTAATAGGTCACGGCGAACCCCCCGACTCGACACGAGCGACGAGGCGCCAGCCGAGGAGCGGCCAGGTACTGCGCAGGCAGTTCATAGCGTGGCCGGGGAACGCAGAACACGTCACGGCGAACCCCCCGACTCGACACGAGCGACGAGGCGCGGCCAGCCACTACGCAGGCAGTTCATAGCGTGGCCGGAGAACGCAGAACACGTCATGGCGAACCTTCCCCCTTGACCATCACTCGCCACCATCCGGTTCGGGCACGGGCATGATCGTGCCGGTGGCTTCCCCGAAGCCGATGCGCGGGCCGTCGTGGCCACCGCACGAACCGCTCAGGGTGACGGTGTCACCGTCTTCGAGGAACGTGCGGGTGGAACCGTCGGGCAGCTCCAACGGTTCGGCACCCCGCCACGTCAGCTCCATCAGACTTCCCCGCTCGGACTTGGTCGGCCCGCTCACGGTGCCCGACCCGAACAGGTCACCGGCCCCGGTGGGGGCGCCGTTCACCGTCATGTGGGCCAGTTGCTGGGCGAACGTCCAGTACATGTGGGCGAAGTTCGTCTCGCTGATCGCGTGACCGTTGAGGGCGACACGCAGGTCGAGGTCGAGCCCCCACGGCAGCGCGGCACGCAGATACGGATCGGGCGTCGGATCCTGCTCGGGGGGTTCCACGAGATACGGCCGCAGGGCATCGAGAGTGACCACCCACGGCGAGATGGTCGTAGCGAAACTCTTCGCGAGATGCGGGCCGAGGGGCTGGTACTCGTAGCCTTGGATGTCGCGAGCCGACCAGTCGTTGAGCAGCACCGCGCCGAAGATGTGGCGATCGGCATGGTCGGGCTGGATGCGCGCCGTCGGCGGTCCGCCGACCAGGAACCCGACCTCCAACTCGATGTCGAGGGCGCGGCTGGCCGTGAGTCTCGGCACCCCGTCGCTGGGGTCGGGTACCAGGCCCTCGGGCCGGGTGACCGGCGTGCCGCTCACCACCACCGTGCGCGCCCGGCCGTGATAGGCGACCGGCAGGTGCCGCCAGTTGTCCAGCAGGGGCTCGGAGTCCGGGCGCAGGATCCGGCCCAGGTTGGTGGCGTGGTGGATGGAGGAATAGAAGTCGACGTAGTCGACGACGTCGACCGGCATCTGCACCTGCACGTCGTCGATGGCGTGCAACAGGTCGGGTCGCTCGATGTCGACGAGCAGTTCGCCAACACGGTCGCGCAACACGCCGCCGCGCCCGCTCGCCATCAGCGCGTTGAGTGTCGGGCGGGCCGTGTAGTCCAATTCCAGCCCGGCGGCGACGAGGTCGACGACGTAGTCGCCGATGCGCACGCCGACGCGGGCGTCACCGTCGCGTTGGCGAAAGACGCCGAAGGGCAGGTTCTCGATCGGGTACTCGGACCCGTCGGGTACCGGCACCCACGTCATCGCCGTACCGTCGCCATCGCCCGCGCCGCC
>Ga0136617_10003358_pt1 | contig 14291 bp, 11 predicted proteins | sample AntDrymUQ3222106_2_FD_129672 | JGI IMG/M metagenome (GOLD analysis project Ga0136617, IMG submission 129672) | Polar desert sand microbial communities from Dry Valleys, Antarctica - metaG UQ322 (21.06) | ecosystem: Environmental > Terrestrial > Soil > Desert | place: Antarctica: Dry Valley... | reverse complement strand
GAGCAGGTCACGCTCACCTGGGGACGCGGCCCGGCGTGTCGCCAACCCGGTGAACCTATGTGGTCAGCGCACTAGATGGCACGCCGGTCGTCGTCTCCGGCTACCCGGGCGGCGGGCGGACGGCGATGGGTGGACTGTCGTGGCGGGGTGGCACAGACCTCAAGGTGCTGCTGACGGATGGAGGGGCTTCCGGTGGACTGGTGTCCAGCCTCGACGACGGCACGGCTCTCAGCCTGGTGGTGACACGGACGCGGTCGGGAGCTACCGCCATCGGGCCCGGCGAGCTGCTCCTGGAGGCCGACGCGATCGCCAGGATCAGGGCGGCGGCCAGGGGCCTGCCTGTCTGGCCCGGAGCCGACCCGTCGGGAGCTACCGCTGCCGCCGCCGCGACGACGTCGGCGCCCGGCCCCGTGACACAGCGGGTCGAGCGGCTCCGCATGTGGCTCGTCCCGGTGACGGCGAGTGCGCTGCGTCGGATCGGGTTCGCGCTGACTGCTGGTGCCGTCGTCGCCGGTCTCATCGTGCTGGTGTGGCTCGCGGTCGACGGCGGAGCGCCGGCCGCGCTCGCGGTGGCTGGCGTGGTGCTGGGCCGGGGTAGGACGACGGGCACGTCGGCGTCGCTGGGCTGGGAACGGTTGCGGTCAGGTGGCAGCGGATCCGGGGGGGTTACCGGATCGGCTGATGAGTCGTCCACCGGGGCGCTCTCGGATCCTGATCCCGGTCGCACGGATGGTCACGGATCCGAGGTGGTCGCATTCGTCGGGGGGTCGGTCGGGACCGGCGGGTCGTGCTGCGGTGCTGGGACGGTGCGCGATGCCCCTCGGTCTGCACGGGACGAGCACGGCGTTCGTGCCGATGTCATCGATGCCGCAGTCACCGGTGTCGACCGGCGGCAGAACCCGGCGCGCGGCCCGTCGTTGCGAGAGTCGGGTAGGTGGTTGGTGGTCGCAGGCGCTGTCGGGGCGGCGGTGCTCGCTGCGAAGCTGGGCGGGCTCACTGTCGCCGAGTGGGTGGCTGGTGGCGGTGCCATGATGGTCGTGGTTGGTGGGCCGTTCCGGCGAGGTCGGTTCGCCCGCGGTCAGGCGGGTCCGCTGGGAGTCGAGCTGATCGGCGGGCTTCCGGACGTCAGTACGGCCATCCACCAGGTGCACACCTCGAAGATCAACCACTACATGCTGGTGGCCCTCGCAAATCTGATGAAGGCGCGACCGTCGCCGCCTGGCGGGCGACGGCCTCGACAGGCTGAGCAGTCGATATACCTGGCCGAGCGGCTCGTGCGCCCCGCGTCACGTGTCGACGCCTTGCGTGGCCTGTTCCCGGCGGAGAGGTGGCCACACGGACCGCCGGTGGCACTGATCGTGTTCTGGTGGCTGGACCAACTCCTTGTCGTCAACATGACCAGGCGAGCCTTCGAGGTGGTCGGGTCATCGCCTGACGAGTTGATGGGACTCGGTGACCGGGAGATCAGGCTTCCGGTCGGAGCTTTCAGCCGGCTTGGCCGGCACGGTGTGCTCAACGTCTATCTGAGCCCGTACGGTCCAGCGCACGTCGGAGCGCTCCGCGAGCTCATCGAGCACGTCCTTGCACCTGCCTTCGATCTGCAGCAACACGTCGCCGAGCAGGACGCGGTGCGCATCGAGGGGTGGTTGGCAGACCAGGGGGTCGAGGGTCACCTCCTGCTCTCCGCCCGGGTGCTCGTGGAGCTGAAGAACCTGCCCCGGGAACTGCTGACTCCGCTCATCGACTACCACTCGGCCAGTGCCAGCAGGTCGGCAGTCGACGGCGATGTCGAGCAGGCGCGGTGGCACGGCGAGCTGGTACAGGCGGCGACCTCACGTCGGTCCCAGCTGAACACGGGGTCGGGGTGGCCGGAGGCCTCGCAGGGCCACGGTGGACCGAGCCGCCGCGGGGATGTGGACATGACGCCCGCCGAGGATGCCGCGACGCCGGGATTCCTCACCGAGCAGTGGCACACCGGCCGAGGCGATCAGGACGGTGGTGGGCCGGTACTGCACGCGAACCCCGCAGCAGCAGTGGTAGTGGCGGTGGTGGTGGTGGGTGGGGTCCTGCTCGCTGGTGGTGGGTTGGGTCTGGTCGCGGCGGTGGTCGTCGCGGCGATCGCGGTTGTGGTCGGGTGGGTAGGCCTGGTGTTGGCGATCAAGGCCGTGGTATCCGCGGTCACGACCGCCGCTGGCACGTGGGGGGGGTAGTAGCTCGGCGGCGGTCACTGCAGCCGGGGTCACCGATGTCACCGACAGGCCCGACCTGGCCCGCGCGCGGCCACGGTGGCAGCGGTGGCTTCGCTGGCTCGTCGGTGGCACCGCGTTCATCGGGACCGCGCTGGTCATCTGGCACGGCGTGGACCCACGCACGGTGCTTGCCGGCGCGGCGGCGAGCGGCCCGCTCTGGCCGTGGCTGTCTACCCTGCGTCTACCGGAGGCTGACTGGCCCAAGAGCGCCATCACGAACAAGGCCCTCGGCCAGACGGCAGGGCCGGGCGCGGCGCCGGGGAACCCCGGCGACGGGGGCCGGTCGCGGTCGGTGGGATGGACAGCCGCAAGCGCGGTCACGTCATCGGCCGCCTGCTTGATGCGCTGCTCAAAGCCCGGAAGCTGTCCGGCAAGGAGTTCCCGCACCTGGCGCGGGGCCCACCGGAGGCCGTGGAACTGGTGCGGATCACCGAGGACGACCTCGGTGACGGCGGCACGCTGATCGCCTTCGGCTGGCGCGACCGCAAGCACGCTCCCGGCGTGATCGTGGTTCCGGGGCGCGTGGCGCGCATCGTCGAGCAGCTGATCGCGGCCGACCCGGAGTTCGCCGACTGGTGGGCTCGGCTGCTGCGCCACGAGCTCGACTTCCACATCGACGGCGACGAGCACACCGGCCACCGCCACGACACCCACGCCCCCGACCTGGCCCGCGAGTACGACGCCCAGTGGCACAGCCGCCGCGTACGGGACGACGTGGCGCTGCGCCGCACCCGGGTGGGGGAGTGGGATCCGGCGTTCCTGCGTGAGCTCGCCGCCGGTTCGTCGGAGGAGGCGCTGCTGTCGGTGCTGGACGCGCAGGGCATGAACGGCACGCCGACCCTGGTGAGCGCGACCGACTGGCGGGAGCTGCTCGCGGCCGACCACCAGCCCATGTACCGGGGCATTTACGGGGAGCAGGCCGAGGAGCAGGCCGAGCGGTTCCGCACCGGCGAGCGGCCCTTCGTCGGATGGGGGGCGCAGATGGGCGGCAGCGGCAGCAACTTCGACACTGACCCGGCCATCGCCGGCAAGCGCGCTCTGATGGGCGGCGTGTTCCCTAACCCGTTCCGGCCGTTGCGCAGGCCGAACGGCGCGGAAGTGGTACTGGTCGGTTACCTGCACCGCGACGGGCGGGTGCTGGATGCCGAGCAGGCCTCCACGCGGCGGGATGCGGATGTGGCCGCCGCGCGCCAACGCGGTGACGAGGAGCTTGCGAAGCGGCTCGCCGACCTGGGGGTGTGGGCGGCCCTGAGCGGGATCGACGCAGTGTTCGTGAAGTCCGGGACGGTCGATCGGCACTACCTGGTGCTCAACCGTGGTGCGCTGTTCGTCGAGACCGCCGAGCCTCGGGTGAGCGACCTCTGGGCAGGGGAGCGGGAAGTCAACTGCAATTGCGGCGAACGGCACCTGGGCACCTACGGCGCAGCCGGCCTGCTGGTGGTGTACCGCGCAGCGGACCGGACCGTGTGGCTGCTGATGCACCGCCGATCGGACGCGAGCCAGCACGGCCGAACCTGGGGGCTGCCCGGCGGGGTCCGCGGACTGCGTGAGACCGCGGAGCGCGCCGCGATGCGCGAGACCTGGGAAGAAGTCGGGCTGGACCCGTCAACCTATACCGTGCGCGGCGCCTACGTCGACGACCACGGCAACTGGTCCTACACCACCGTGCTCGCCGAAACCCGCTCCCTGGTCACCGCCCGCGTGGCGAGCGTCGAGACCGCCGAGGTCACCTGGGTGCGCCTCGGCGACCTCGCTACCCTGCCGCTGCACCCCGATTTCGCCGCCAGCTGGCCGGACGTGTCCGCCGCACTGCTCGGCGACGCCCACACGCCGCGCTCCGCGCCCGCGTCCTCCGGCCTGGAGGAGCCGCAGCAACCCGGCGTCGACGACGTTCCGACGTCGGGCGCCGACACCGGGAGGATCGGCACCAGCGGGGCGGTGCGTGGCGGCGCGAACGCCCTGCTGCGCCACGTGATCAACCGGCACGGCCCCCCACCAGGCGATGCAGTGGGTGAGCCGAACAAGGAGAAGGAGCAGGCCGAGCCGGGCCACCGGGCAGCGCACCGACCACTGGCGGAGCGCCTCACCGACGCGGCGGGCTGGTTGCTCGCCACCCGAGCTCGGCAGGTCGCGGTGCTGGTCGTGCTCGGCGCGGTGGTGGCGGCCCTGGTGTGGCTCGCGGTGGTGTGGCTCGGACACCAGGGCTGGTCGGTTCCCGGTCTGACCGGGGTCTCAGCGAGCATGGCGTTCGCGCTGCCCAAGGGCAGACGGACGCCGGGTGGGGGGATCGTCAGCCGCGAGCTGGCGGTGATCGGGGAGGCGAGCCAGCCGGTCGTCCAGGAGCCCGGCGCACAGGACCGTGGGATCCTGCTCGCCGGTGGTGGGCTCGGCCTGGTCGCGGCGGTGGCCGCCGCGGCGGTGGCGGTGACCGTCGCGTGGTGGGGTGGTTGACCGGTGGTGCCGTGGTCATCGGCGTCCTCATCGGCGCCGGGTGGGCTCTCGGGCACGGGGTGGACCCGCACCTGGCGATGGCCGCGGCGACCGTCCCGGTCTTGCTACCGGGCCGCCTGAGCGCCGTGCCGGGTGGTGCGTCCTTGTTCTCCCGCGAGCTCATCTCCGAGCGCCACCAGACCGTCGTCGCGCACGTGGTGACCCGGATGCCGATAGCGGAACGGATCGCATCGGGCGACCCGGTGATGTTCGAGCTGACCGGTGGGTTGGCCGCTCAAGAGTTCGCTGCGAGCGACTGTGCGGGCCTCTGCGTGGTCGACGGGCCCAACGCCGCGGTTCGCGACGCGGGCGGACCCGGCGACCTGGCCATCTGGGCGGCCGGTGACGGCTGGCTGTACATGGACCGGCGGGTATACGAAGCGCTGCGTCGCGGCGTGATCGGGGCGGTTGCCCCGGCGCGCGCTGCGGTCGTGTTCACGGCGCTTCCGGGATTCGCGGTGAATCGCGGGGGCTTCCCGAGGGCAGCGTGGCAGGCGCACGAGCTCGGGCCGCACCCGCACGCCATGCTCGATCGTCTCGTCCACATCGCCGCACCCGACGGTAGCCGGGGTTCTGGGGCGATCCACGAGCTCGACGACGGCACCGGTTGGGTGGTGACGGCCCGGCACCTCATCAGCCCCGCCCGGCGGGGTGGCCACCGCAGGTTCGGCGGGGTCGACCCCGGTGGGGCCGAGGTGCTGGTCTCGACGCGGTTCGGGGCGGTTCTGGGCACCGTCCTGCCGCGCCCGTCCGACGGAGCAATCGCGGAGCAGATGACGGCGGCCGGCGCCGCGAGCGACCGCGATCGGGATGCCCGCGTGCTGTTGTCTGTGGCGCGCGAACTCGACATCGTGGTCATCTGGATCTCCAGCGAGCGGCTCGCCGACGTACACCTGCCGGCGTCGTCCTACGCCGCTGCCCGGCCCCGCCAGCCCGTCGTCGCCCTCGGCTACCCGGACCCGCGCCTCCGGCGTTCCACCGGTGACTGGGCCACCCACGGTCACTATCCGGTGATCAGCACGGGCGCCTGGTGATCAGCACGGGCCTGGTGACCTGGACCGACCCGGCACCCCATGTGCCGTTCGTCGGATCTCCCTGGGTGGTGGGCGGGAGCTCCGGGGGGGCGTGGCGGTCGAGCCCGGCGCACCCGGTGACGTCGTGCACGGGGTGGTGTCGAACATGTTCCCCAACCCGGGTGAGAACACCGTCGAGATCGTCAGGGCGGTGTCGGGGCTCGCGGTCCGGGCGTACCTGGAGGCGACCGCGGCCACCGTCGCGGTCGCTCCTGCGGCTTCCGCAGCCCCCCGGAGCTCGCAGCCGCTCGCATCGTCTCCGCCGTGGTCAAGGAGCTGGCCGGCCTCGCCATGGCTGCGGTCGAGGGTGCTGGTCGGTCGCGCGGTGAAGCTCGTGACGGCCGCCGAGCTCGCCGAGGAGCTGGACTTCGAGATCGACACCTTCGCCCGGCTGGTCCCCGGGCGGCTACGCGGCGATCCGGGCTACACCGCGATCCAGTTCATCCCGGGGTGGAGCCGCTGCTCGGGGCGGTGTTCGTCGCCGAGATCGGCGACATCACTCGCTTCAGCCGCCCGCAGCAGTTGGCCTCGTGGGCCGGGCTGACCCCGAAACACCACGAGTCCGACACCACCGTGCACCGCGGCCGGATCACCAAGCAAGGCTCAAGACTCGTGCGCTGGGCTGCGGTCGAGGCCGTGCAACGCGTGCCCGCCCACACCCGGCTCGGGCAGACCCGCGACCGCATCGGTGAACGGCGCGGGCGCAACATCGGCGTCGCCGCCGCCGCCCGGGAACTGATCACGCTGGTGCAGGCCCGCTCAGCGCCTGGCTGCCCCGACTTCGCCATCACCGCGGGATCTCGTCGACCCGAGCCGCATTGACATCTTCGAGCGGTGGGAGTCGCAGGCGGCCGTCGAGACGTTCCGTGGCAGTGGTCCCAGCGCCGAGCAGGGAGCGGCCATGCGCGCCGCTTCCGTGGCGGAGTACGACGTCGCGAACGTGCGCACCCTGACGTGATCAAGATGCCGTCGTCGTACAGGGATCGGTGACCGGTACAGGACGGGAGGGCCCCACCGGCTCGGTCCGGTTCCGAGGGTGGGTTCTTGGAGTCTCACACGGGGGTCGTTCCTGTTGCTCATGGGCGGTTCACCGGTACACCGGCGGAACTGGCCGCAGGGCAGGGGCTGCCCGAAGGCCCAGCAGGTGCGGTACGCGGTGGTCGTCGGCGCGCGGTGGTCGTCGGAGGTCATACTCTCGCCGGATGCAGCTGGTGACGGCACTCCGCGCACCCACGGGGTGCCCGCCCTGTCCGCCGGTCCGAGCGCGCACCAGCTGCCCCCTGCGTCGATTGCCACGTGCCGCCCTCGACCACCGCCGGGGCGGGCAGCGTGGTCGTGCTGGAGGGATGATGAGCGGCACGACCTCCGTATCCACCCGGTTCCGGGCCGACCGGTGGTGGTCGGCCGGCTCGTTGCTGACGATCGGGGCGCTCGCACTGGCGAGCGCGATCCCCCTGGCGGTGTTCGGTCAGTGGCAGGTGCTGCTCGTGCTCCTCGGGGCGGTGGCGGGTGGGGGCATCGTCACCTGGGTCGGTCGCCGGACGCTGCAGCGGCAGCGGCTCGCGCTCGACCGGCTGGAGGATCTGCTCGAGCGCAGGGCCGAGCAGATCGCCGCGCTCAGCCACGAGCTCCGCACCCCGCTGAGCATGATCAAGGGTGCGACAGAGCTGCTGCTGGAGGAGTCTCCCGGCCCGGTGAACCGGATCCAGGAGCAGTTCATGCGCTCGATCGCGCAGCAGTGCAACCAGGTGATCCGGCTCTGCGAGGGGCTGCTCGTCCAAGCGAAGATCGAGAGCGGGCTGTTCGAGCCGCGCTTCGAGCAGACGGACATGTCCGGGCTGGTGCGCGACGTCGTGCTGGCCATGCGTTCGCTCAGCGCCGAGTGCAACCAGCGGATCACCCTCGACACCCCGCAGGTCGTCTCCGCGATCCCGGTGGACCCGGGTCTGATCCTGCAGGCACTGACCAACCTGCTGTCGAACGCGAGCCGCTTCACCTCCAACGGCGGCCGCATCAACGTGCGAGTGGTGGAGATCGATGACGGGATGGCCGTCTACGTGAGCGACGACGGTGACGGGATGACCCGCGAGCAGCGGGCTCAGCTGTTCCGGCGATTCATCACCGGACGGCCACTCGCCGACGGGACGGGACTGGGACTGGTGATCACGAAGGACATCGTGGAGCTGCACGGCGGCTCGATCATGGTCGACACCACGGCGCGCCGCGGGACGACGTTCGTCGTCACCCTTCCCGCAGTGAGGCCCTCATGAGCGAGGGCGCCCCGATCGCACTGGTCGTCGATGACGAACCACAGATGACGACGATCATCGAGTTCGCCCTGCAGACCCAGGGGTTCACGGTGCACACGGCGCACAACGGCGCCACCGCGTTGAACATCATGCGCGTCCACCAGGTCGACCTCGTCGTGCTGGACGTGATGATGCCCGTCCTCGACGGGCGGGCGCTGTGCCGCCTGATCCGCGAGACCTCCGCCGTGCCGATCATGATGCTGACTGCGCTCGGTCAGCCTGAGGAGGTCATCTCCGGTCTCGAGCACGGCGCCGACGACTACGTGACCAAGCCGTTCCACCCGCGTGAGGTGGCGCTGCGGGCGCAGGCGCTCGTGCGGCGCAGCCGGGGGGTGGGAGCCGAACCCGTGCTGCAGATCGGACGGCTGCGGATCGATCCGACGCAACACCTCGCGTCCCTGGCCGGGCAGCGACTCGAGCTGCCCTTCACCGAGTTCAAGCTGCTCGCGCACCTCGCCGCGCACCGTGGCACACCGCAGCCGTGGCGCGCGCTGCTGCAGGCCGTCTGGGGTGCGCAGAACCTGGCCGGAGGCCGCGACATCGTGAAGTCCGCGGTCTACCGGTTGCGCTCGCGGCTGGCGGTGCTGGACGACGGCACCGAGTACATCCTGACACTGCGCGGTGTCGGGTACCTGGTGCCCGACCTTCCTCCGGTGGGGGAGCGGAGCGCGCCCGGCGGCGCCCAGCACCGCTGAACGCGATGGTGACCGGCGCGTCACCAAGCGCCACCCGCCTATCACCGGGGCCCGTCCCTGATCGCCGTAACCTGCTGCAGTCCGGCACCAGTGGAGCAGGCCGGCGCGCGAAGGGGGTCAGCGATGACCAACGTAAGGGAACGCGGAACCGGGCTGAAGATCAGCGCAGCACTGGTCGGAGTGGCGATCCTGGCCGCGGGCTGCGCCGGCTCGCCCTCCTCGTCCGCCGGTGGCGGTGGCGGCGGTGAGATCACCGTGCTCTGTGGCGCCACCGAGGAGTGGTGCGAGTCCAACGCGGCCGCGTTCACCGACGCGACGGGCATCGGGGCCAACTTCGTGCGGCTCTCGAGCGGCGAGGCCGCGGCCCGACTGGAGGCCGGCAAGTCCTCGCCCGAGTTCGACGTGTGGCACGGCGGCCCCGCCGACGGGTTCGTCGCAGCCTCCGAGCGAGGGCTCCTGGAGCCCTACTCCTCGCCCGCTGCCGAGGCCATCCGCCCGGAGTGGAAGTCCGCCGACGGAAGCTGGACCGGCGTGTACGTCGGGGTGCTGGGCTTCTGCTCGAACACCAAGGTCCTCGAGGAGGTCGGCGCACCGGTGCCGACCTCGTGGCAGGACCTGCTCGATCCGAAGTTCGCGAAGAACGTCTCGGTGGCCCACCCGTCCACATCGGGCACCGGGTACACGGCCCTGTGGACGCAGGTCACCCTGGCCGGCGGGGACCAGGCTGCGGGCCTGGACTACATGGTGTCGCTGCGCCCCAGCGTCCTGCAGTTCACCCGGTCGGGAGTGGGCCCGGTGCAGCAGGTGGGTCGGGGCGAGATCGCCACCGGCATCGTGTTCTCCCACGACTGCGTGAAGAGCAAGGACGAGGGGTTCACCGATCTCGAGGTCTCCTTCCCGCGCGAAGGCACCGGGTACGAGGTCGGCGGCGTCGCTCTGGTGAAGAACGCGCGCAATCCGGAGGGGGCCAAGGCGTTCGTCGACTGGTCCCTGTCGGAGGAGGCGCAGGAGATCGGTGCCTCCGTCGGCAACTACCAGGTGCCGACGAACCCGGACGCCGCGGTGTCGGAGAAGTCCGCGCGCCTCGACGAGCTGACGCTGGTCGACTACGACGTCGCGACCGCAGGCGCGGTCAAGTCCGACCTGGTCAAGCGCTTCGACGCCGAGGTGTCGGCGCCTCCCGCGCAGTGATCGCAACCTGCGCAGTGATCGCAGCCGCCGTTCCCGGCACGTTCGAGATCAGGGTCGTTCCTCGCGAGCGGGGTCTGGAGGTGAGACGGTGACCGCGACGGTGACCGCGTTGACGCCCACACCGAAGCCCACGGCATCCCGTCGACGGGCCAAGCCTCCACGGAGCCCCTGGGTGATCGTCGCGGTGGCGATCAGCGTGGCCGTGGTGGTCCTGGGCAGCCTCATCCCGCTGGCGATGGTGCTCAAGACCGCGTTCAGCTCGGAGGCGCTGCCCCGCTACGGGGAGTTCGTGACCTCGCGGACCGACCTGACGATCCTGCGCAACACCCTGGTACTCGGGGCGCTGGTCGGTGCGTGCGGGACTGCGATCGGCTTCCTGTTCGCGTTCGTGCAGACCCGGTTGGACGTGCCGTTCAAGCGGATCCTGCACGTCATCGCGCTCGTCCCCATCGTGAGCCCGCCGTTCGCGATCGCCACCGCGACGATCGTGCTGTACGGCCGCAGCGGGATCATCACCAACGGCCTGCTCGGGCTGGAGTACGACATCTACGGGCTGGACGGGCTCGTCTTCGTCCTCTCGCTGTCGTTCTTCCCGGTCGCCTACCTCTCCCTGCTCGGGATGATGCGAGCGCTGGACCCGGCGCTGGAAGAGGCCGCGATGGACATGAGCGCCAGCCGGTGGCGGATCTTCCGGACCGTGCAGCTGCCGCTGCTGGCGCCGGGTCTCGCGGGGGGGGTGCTGCTGCTGTTCGTCGAGGCGCTCGCCGATCTGGCCAACCCGCTGGTGCTGGGCGGCGACTACACCGTGCTCGCCAGCAGGGCCTACCTCGCGGTGACCGGCGAGTTCGACACCACGTCCGCGGCGGTGTACAGCGTGATCCTGCTCGCCCCCGCCGTCGCGATGTTCATGGCGCAGCGGTACTGGCTGAGCGGGAAGGTCCGCACGACGGTGACGGGGAAGCCCACCGGGAGTGTGCACCTGATCCGTGGCTGGGCGCGGTGGCCCATCGCCGGCGCGGCGTTCCTGGTCGCCGTGGTCATCCTGAGCCTCTACGCCACGGTGATCATCGGAGGGTTCACCGAGGTCTTCGGGGTCAACAACACTCTCACTCTTCGGCACTTCCGCGAGGTGCTCTTCGGGCAGGGCCAGGAGGCCGTCACGGACACGGCGTTGCTGGCCGTGATCGCGACGCCGATCGCCGGCCTGCTCGGAGTGGTCATCGCCTGGCTGGTGGTCCGGCAGCTGCGGGCGACGGCCAGCTGGCTGGACTTCATCGGGACCCTCGGCATCGCCGTGCCGGGCACGGTGTACGGGATCGGCTACGTGCTGGCATACCGGACCGACCTCACCATCGGCCCGTTCACGCTGCTGCCCAACCTGGTGGGCGGGACCGCGGTCTTCGGTGGCGCACTGGCCATCGTGCTGTCCTACGTGATCCGCAGCATGCCGGCGGGCCAGCGCACCGCGGTCGGCGCGCTGGCACAGCTGCACCCGTCGATCGAGCAGGCATCGGCCGACCTCGGTGCGAGCCAGGCCACGACCTTCCGCCGGATCACCCTGCCGCTGATCCGGCCCGCACTGCTCACCGGCCTCTGCTACAGCTTCGCGCGGTGCATGACGACGGTCTCGACGGTGGTCTTCCTGATCACCCCGGAAACCAAGATCATCACTTCGCAGATCTTGAACGCCTCCAACAACGGTCGGTACGGGGTCGCGTTCGCCTACTGCACGGTTCTCACGGTGCTCGTTCTGATCGGCTTCGGGGCGATCCGGCTCCTCCTCGGCAGCACTGCCGCGCTGAACCGTGTCGCATCCAAGACGAGTACGGGGTGAATGACTGATGGCGGTGGAAACTGGCACGTTTGGGGCGGTGCTGGCCGGCTCGGGAGTCGGTGCGCTGCGGCTCGAGCAGCTGCGCAAGACGTTCACCCGAGGAGACGAGACCGTCGTCGCGGTCGAGGACGTCGAGTTCGAGGTCGAGCCCGGGGAGTTCATCACGCTGCTCGGTCCCTCGGGCTGCGGCAAGACCACGACCCTGCGCATGGTCGCGGGATTCGAGCAGCCGACCGGTGGACACGTGTGGCTCGACGGACGCGTGCTCGACAAGGTGCCGCCGCAGAAGCGGCCGATGGCCATGGTCTTCCAAAGTTTCGCGCTTTTCCCGCACATGACCGTGGCCGACAACATCGCCTACGGCCTGCAGATGAAGAAGCTGAGCCGCAGCGAGACCGAGGAAGCGGTCAACCTGGCGTTGACCAGCATGAACCTCGCGGGCCTCGGCTCGCGCAGCCCGCACGAGCTCTCCGGCGGTCAGCAGCAGCGGGTGGCGCTGGCCAGAGCGCTGGTGGTGCAGCCGACGCTGCTGCTGTTCGACGAACCCCTCAGCAACCTCGATGCCAAGCTGCGCGGCTCGATGCGCGCGGAGATCCGCAGTATCCAGCAGCGCCTGGGCATCACGAGCCTCTTCGTCACCCACGACCAGAACGAGGCGATGAGCCTGTCCGACCGCATCGTGGTGATGAACAAGGGCCGGATCGAGCAGGTCGGCACGGCGGGAGAGATCTACCTGCGACCGGCGAGCGTGTTCGTCGCCGACTTCGTCGGGCGGGCCAACTTCCTCGAAGTTTCACCGCAGCGGGTCGAGAACGGCAAGGCCGCGGTCCATGCGTTCGGCCGGGACGTCGTCGCGGAGTGCCACGACGACGTCCGGGCCGGCGAGGCCTCCTACATCGTGGTCCGGCCGGAATCGGTGTCGCTCACCGCGAGCTCCGATCCGGCGGACGGCACGGTGCTCAACAGCGTGTTCTACGGGACGACCGCGGAGTACGAGATCGAGACCATCACGGGGACGCTCATCGCCAGCGAGCCCAGCCCGGACCCCGAGCGCACGCTCGCCGCCGGGACGCACGTGCGTGTCGAGCTCGACGCGAGCCGCTCCTACGTGCTCCGCAAGTCCTGACGTAGTTGTTGCCCGTGACCGCGCAACCCTCTCGCAAGGTCACGGGCAGCAGCGGGGGGGAGCCGAGGAGCGTCGTTGGCTGGCTCACGGGGGGTAGTGACCTCCTGGGCGATGACATGCGTCTCGCCCAGGAGGTCACTCGTCGCAGTGCTGACCCGCGAGCTCAGGAGAGACATGAGCTGGACACTCACCCTGGTTCCCGTTCCCGTCTCCGACGTGGACCGAGCGAAGACGTTCTACACCGAGCAGGTCGGCTTCCACCTCGACCACGACGCCCAGGTGGGCGGGTCGATGCGGTTCGTCCAGCTGACTCCGCCGGGTTCGGGATGCTCGATCGTGATCGGCACCGATCTCGTCGACTCCGAACCGGGCTCGCTCACCGGGCTCCTGCTCGTGGTCCCCGACCTCGACCGGGCCAGGGCCGAGCTGGTGGAGCGGGGCGTCGAGGTCAGCGAGATCGAGCGGATCGGCCCGGAGGACGGGGCAGCTTTCGTGCGCTTCAGCGATCCGGACGGCAACGGCTGGGCGGTGCAGGAGATCCGCGGCGCGGCGTGAGGCAGGTGCTCAGCCGGGGGGAGTGCGCGGCGGCTGGCCGACCAGCTCGGGGTCGATCCGGGTGTGTTGCGGACCTACGGGCGGCGGGCGAAGACCCGGACCCGAGCATGTGCGGCTGGTGGCGATGTATCGGGGGTGGCGGCTGCCGACGTTGCTGGAGTTCAAGGAGTTCGACGAGTTCTTGCTGGCGCGGGCCGAGGTCACCGCGGCCTCCGACGAGCGGGTCACCGCCGCCGAGGACCGGGCGAGCGCGGCGGAGCAGGCCGCCGACACCGCCCGCCGCGAGGCGACCGAGGCAGCGACCGCGCGCACCCGGGCGAGGCCGACCAGGCCGCCGCCGAACGCCGCGCCGGCGACGACCGGACTGCCGCGGAGCAGCTGCGCGCCGAACTCGCCCAGGTCCGCCGCGAGGCCGCCGAGGAACGCGCCGCGGCCCGCGAACAGCTCGACGCCGTGCTCGCCCGGTTCTCCACCACCGAGCCGGGCGACACCAGCAACACCGGCACCGAGCCGCCGCGTCCGCGGAAAGTCCACCACCACCGAGTAGCCCACCCCTCCGGCCCCCCGGCTGCCGAGGCAGACCAACGCCGGGGCGCCGGAAGGGGTCAGCGTGGAGCGCCCGCAGCGCAGCGAGGACGAACGGTGCGACACGAGGTCGCGCGAGAGGAGTGAGCGTGCAGTTGGGAGGTTCGGCGATGCCGGATGTGTAGCTCCAGGCCTGTGCTCGTGGCCTGTTCCCAGCCTGACGTGCGCCGCTGGTAACGGCGGG
>Ga0136617_10003357_pt1 | contig 14292 bp, 8 predicted proteins | sample AntDrymUQ3222106_2_FD_129672 | JGI IMG/M metagenome (GOLD analysis project Ga0136617, IMG submission 129672) | Polar desert sand microbial communities from Dry Valleys, Antarctica - metaG UQ322 (21.06) | ecosystem: Environmental > Terrestrial > Soil > Desert | place: Antarctica: Dry Valley... | reverse complement strand
CTCCTCCGCTGCCTGGACCGAGCCCAGGTTGCCCACTCCCGACCCGGTATAGGTCTCGGCGTCGGTGTTGAGCACCTCTTCCCAGCGGCCCGCGCGCGGCAGGCCCAGTCGGTACGCCTCGTGCGGCACGCCGGCAAAATTCGAGACGCAGGCGAGGATCGAGCCATCGATGCCATAGCGCAGGAACGAGAACACGGTGTTCTGCGCGTCGTTGGCATCGATCCAGGAGAAGCCGGCGGGTTCGCTGTCCTGCGACCACAGCGCCGGGGTCGAGACGTACGTGCGGTTGAGGTCGCGGACCAGCTGTTGCACGCCACGGTTGTCAGCGTTGTCGAGCAGCCACCAGTCCAGAGAGCGGCCTTCCGACCACTCGGCCTCTTGCGCCAGCTCGATGCCCATGAAGATCAACTGCTTGCCCGGATGCGCCCACATGTACCCCAGCAGGGCGCGTACGTTGGCCAGCTGCTGCCAGCGGTCGCCGGGCATCTTGCGTAGCAGCGATCCCTTGCCGTGCACTACCTCGTCATGCGAGAGCGGCAACACGAAGTTCTCGGTATAGGCGTACATCATCGAAAAGCTCATCTGGTGATGGTGATAGCCGCGGTACATGGGATCACGCGCCGAGTAGTCGAGCGTGTCGTGCATCCAGCCCATGTTCCATTTGAAACCGAACCCAAGGCCGCCGAGATGGGTCGGCCGTGACACCGCCGGCCACGACGTGGACTCCTCGGCGATCGTGACGACTCCGGGGACGCGTTTGTAGACAGTGGCATTCATCTCCTGCAGGAACGCCACAGCCTCGAGGTTCTCGCGTCCCCCGTAGATGTTCGGCTCCCACTGGCCAGGCTCGCGCGAGTAGTCCAGGTACAACATCGACGCGACCGCATCGACCCGTAGACCGTCGATGTGGAACTCCTGCAACCAGAAGATCGCGTTGGCGACGAGGAAGTTCCGTACCTCTCGCCGGCCGAAGTCGAAGACATAGGTGCCCCACTCGGGATGCTCGCCGCGCCGCGGGTCGGCATGCTCGAACAGCGGGGTGCCGTCGAAGCGCGCGAGCGCCCACTCATCCTTGGGGAAGTGCGCCGGCACCCAGTCGATGATGATCCCGATCCCGGCCTGGTGCAGTCGGTCGACGAGATGGCGGAACTCGTCTGGCGTACCGAATCGGGATGTCGGGGCGTAGTAAGAAGAGATCTGATAACCCCACGACCCGCCGTACGGATGCTCTGCCACGGGCATGAACTCAACGTGGGTGAAGCCCTGCTCGACGACGTAGTCGACCAGCTCGTCGGCGAGCTGGGGGTAGCTCAGCCCTTGCCGCCAGGAGCCGAGATGGACTTCGTAGATGCTCATCGGCGCGGTGTGCGGGTTGCTTCTCGCCCGGCGCTCGAGCCAGTACGAGTCCGACCACTCGTAGGTCGACTTGTGCACGACTGAGGCCCAGCCGGGTGGCAGCTCGGTGGCGAAGGCGAACGGGTCGGCCTTCTCCCGCCAGCGGTCATCGGCACCGAGGATGTGCAGCTTGTAGTGCGCCCCGACGCCAACGCCAGGGACGAACAGCTCCCAGACTCCGGTCGCACCCAATGACCGCATCGGCAGCGACCGGCTGTCCCACCACGTGAAGTCGCCGGCGATGCGCACCCCGCGGGCGTTGGGCGCCCAGACGGCGAACGACGTACCGGTCACCGGGCCACCCGGGGTGTCGTAGGTGCGCGGGTGGGCACCGAGGACATCCCACATCTGCTCGTGCCGACCCTCGCTGATCAGGTGCATGTCGATCTCACCGAGTGTCGGCAGCCAGCGGTACGGGTCGTCGACGGTGAAAGTGTCCGCTGCGTACGTGACCTCGAGCCGGTAGTCACCGACCTCTTGTGGAACGACGACGCCGAACACGCCGCCCTCGTGCAGGCGCTCCATGGGATGCCGGCGTCCATCGACGAGCAGCGTCACCGACTCGGCGGCTGGCCGCAGGGTGCGCACAGCGGTCCCGAGCTCGGTCGGATGGGCGCCGAGGATGGCATGCGGATCATGAACCTCTCCGGCCACGAGCCGGTCGAGATCCGCTTGGGCCGGACGCGCGGTGGGAGGGTGGGTGGATGGCTGAGCAGGAGGCTGGGTGGATGGCTGAGGAGGGGGATCGGTCTTGCTGCCAAAGATGTCCGCCACGATCGTCCTTCTTTTTTAACCGGCGAGCCGGGCGATTGCGGTCAGTGGGATGGGCAGCCAGGACGGCCGGTTGCGCGTTTCGTACATGACCTCGTAGACGGCTTTGTCCAGCTCGAACGCTCGCAGCAGGGTCGCCCGTTTGCGCGGATCGAAGCCCGCGGCCTCCGCGTAGCCAGTGCAGAAGGCATCACGGTTGCGCTCGGTCCACTCGTTGGCTCGGTACTCAAGATGTGTCTCGCCGGGCCGGTCGGCAAGCAGATGCCGGGAGGCATAGTCGAACGAGCGCAGCATGCCCGCGATGTCACGCAGCGGCGACATCGGCGCCCGGCGCTCTGTGAACGGCCGGGTCGGCTCGCCTTCGAAGTCGAGGACCACCCATCCGGTCATGCTGCGCAACACCTGGCCCAGGTGGAAGTCCCCATGCACCCGCTGCACGTGCACCGGCTCGGTCAGTCCGGCCACTTCGTCGTACGCGGCGCGCAGACCCTCGGCGTACGGCAGGAGCTCGGGCACCACCGTGAGAGCGGCCGCAAGGCGGTCACGCATCTGCTGAGCGGTGCTGCGGGACTCCTCGGGACCGGCCTGGTGTGAGCCCAGCGCATCGGCCAGGTCGTTGTGGACCGCGGCCGTCGCGACACCGAGTCGATGTGCCTCGCCCGCGAAGTCTCCGCCAACCTCGTCGGCGTGCAGGTCACCCTCGGCGTAGAGGTCCCGGACGCTGGTCGATGCCATGTGCCAGCCGTCGGCGGCGTTGGCGACATATTCCTGCAGCATCGCGTACGTCACGAGCTCGCCGGCCAGCTCACCTTCGATGGCCCCCAAAGGCCGGGCGATATACGCGCAGCCCACCGACGCTAGAGCGCGATGCACTTCGAGATCAGGATTGAGTCCGAGACTCAACCTGCGGAAGAGCTTGAGGATGTATGCCTCGCCGTAGATCAGCGAGGTGTTGCTCTGCTCGGCCGAAGACACTCGGCTGGTCTGGCTGGTGTCGAGCTCGGCGGTCCCTTCTCGGACCGGTCTCTCTGGGACGAAGCGGACCCCCTTCACCGTGGCACCACCGGCCAGCCGCTCGAGCAGCACGGCGGTCAGCTCTGTGTCTTGCGTCGCGTCGTAGATGAAACGGTCTTTCCGCGTCCCGATACCCGCGTGGTCGAGTCGATCCGGCATCTGCGAGCGCACGCCGACCAGCAGTTGATAGTGCGCGACCGAGGAGTCCGATGCCTCGACCCGGGCGACGACGTGGTGCATCTCCGGGTCGCCTGCCAGCAATGTCACTGACGAGGTGACTTCGACGGCTGTGATCTGTCGGCCCTTGCCGGCATACCACCGCTGGGCGGGGAGCCACTCGATCAGTGCCACGCTGAGCCCGGGCGGTCCGTGTTGCGAGATCACTCCGACTCCTCGTCCGGCGAAATGTGGAACCAGTAGAAACCATGCCCAGGCAAGGTGAGAAGGAACGGCAATTCGCCGATCCGCGGGAAATGGACGCGGCCGGTCAGCTCGATCGGGATCCATCGCTCGTAGCGACGCAGGTCGAGCTCGACCGGCTGGGGAAACCGCGACAGATTGTTCACGCAGAGCACCACGTCATCACCGAACGTCCTCGTGAACGCCAGTACCGACGGGTTGGATGAGCCGAGCTCCGCGTAGTCGCCCAGGCCGAAGGTGGGGTGCTGCTTGCGGATCTCGATCATCCGGCGATTCCAGTGCAGCAACGACGAGGAGTTGTTGCTCTCGGACTCGACATTGAGCGCCTGGAAGCCGTAGATCGGGTCCATGACCACCGGCAGGTACAGCCGGGCCGGGTCGCAGGTGGAGAAGCCCGCGTTGCGGTCAGGTGTCCACTGCATGGGCGTGCGCACGCCGTCACGGTCCCCGAGCCAGATGTTGTCGCCCATCCCGATCTCGTCGCCGTAGTAGAGAACCGGTGATCCCGGCAACGACAGCAGCAGGGCGGTGAACAGCTCCAGCTGGTTGCGGTCGTTGTCGAGCAACGGTGCCAGCCGCCGGCGGATGCCGATGTTGGCCTTCATCCGCGGGTCCTTGGCGTACTCGCTCCACATGTAGTCGCGCTCGTCGTCGGTGACCATCTCCAGCGTCAGCTCGTCGTGATTGCGCAGGAAGATGCCCCACTGGCAGCCGGAGGGGATCTGCGGCGTCTGCGCCATGATCTCCGAGATCGGGAAGCGGTTCTCCCGGCGGACCGCCATGAACAGCCGGGGCATTACCGGGAAATGAAACGCCATGTGACACTCGTCGCCGCCGACAGAGGGATCGCCGAAGTAGTCGACGACATCGGCTGGCCACTGATTGGCCTCGGCGAGCAGCACCCGGTCGGGATAGAGCCGGTCGACCTCGGCGCGGACCCGCTTGAGGAACTCATGGGTCTGCTTGAGGTTCTCGCAGTTCGTCCCCTCCTCTTCGAACAGGTACGGGACGGCGTCAAGACGGAACCCGTCGATGCCGATGTCCAGCCAGAACCGCAGCGCCTCGAGCACGGCTTCCTGCACGCGGGGGTTCTCGTAGTTCAGGTCCGGCTGGTGGGCGAAGAAGCGATGCCAGTAGTACTGCTTGCGCACGGGGTCGAAGGTCCAGTTCGATGATTCGGTGTCGACGAAGATGATGCGCGCCTCGGCGTAGCGGTCGTCGGTGTCGGACCACACGTAAAAATCGCCATACGGTCCCTCCGGATCGTGCCGGGAGGACTGAAACCACGGGTGCTGGTCGCTGGTGTGGTTCATGACGAAGTCGATGACTACGCGCATGCCGCGGGCATGTGCCGCGTCGACGAAGTGGACGAAGTCGCCAAGGTCGCCGAACTCCGGCAGCACGCTGGTGAGGTCGCTGACGTCATAGCCGCCGTCCCGCAGCGGCGAGGCGAAGAACGGCGGCAGCCAGAGGCAGTCGACTCCTAGCCAGGCGAGATAGTCGAGCTTCGCGGTCAACCCTGGCAGGTCCCCGGTGCCATCACCGTTGCTGTCGGAGAAGGACCGGACCAGAACTTCGTAGAAGACGGCACGTTTGAACCACTCGGGGTCGGAGGACTCCTCGACGGACTCAATCGGTTTCTCGGTTGCAGCCTTGCCCGCCAACTCGCTCCGCGCCTCGCTGCGCTCGATGCTCACTTGCCCTCCCGCTGCAAGGTCAGCACATGGGCAGGTTCTACGAAGGGGTCGAGCCGGACGTAGCTGTATTGGGACCAGTCGAAGCTCTCACCTGTCAACTGGTCGAAGACTCCGAAGCGATCATGCCAGTCGAGCCCGAGTGCCGGCATGTCGAGGGACACAGTCGCCTCACGAGTGCCGTGCGGATCGAGGTTGAGCACGACGAGGACGCGGTCGCCGGTGGCACTGTCGTGTTTAGACCAGCAGATGATTTGCTCGTTGTTGACCCTGTGAAAGGTGAGTGCGCGCAGCTGCTGCAGCGCGGGGTGCTGTCGCCGAATCTCGTTGAGCCGAGTGATGAACGGTGCGAGCGTGCGGCCCTGATGCGCGGCACCGGCCCAGTCTCGGGGGCGCAGCTGGAACTTCTCCGAGTCGAAGTACTCCTCGCTGCCCGCCCGCAGCGCCTGGTGCTCGAAGAGCTCGAATCCGGAGTAGACCCCCCAGCTGGGCGAAAGCAGCGCCGCCAGCACGGACCTGATCTTGAACACCGGCGGCCCGCCATACTGCAGGCTGGCGTGCAGGATGTCGGGAGTGTTGACGAAGAAGTTCGGCCGCATGTAGTCGGCCGCACCGGCCAGCTCGCGGGCGTACTCCTCAAGCTCGGCCTTGCCGGTCCGCCAGGTGAAGTACGTGTAGGACTGGGTGAAGCCGATCTTGGCCAGCATGTGCATCATGGCCGGCTTGGTGAATGCCTCTGCCAGGAACAGCACGTCTGGGTGAGTCTTCTTGACCTCCCAGATCAGCCAGTGCCAGAAGTTCAGCGGCTTGGTGTGCGGGTTGTCCACCCGGAAGATGCGTACGCCGTGGTCGATCCAGTGCCGAAGTACCCGCAGGGATTCGTCGTACAGGGCCGATGGGTTTCCCGGCTTCGCCAGCATGTCATTGTCGAAGTTGAGCGGATAGATGTCCTGGTACTTCTTGGGCGGGTTCTCGGCGTAGGCGATCGTGCCGTCGGGCTTGGTGGTGAACCACTCGCGGTGCTCGGTGACCCACGGGTGGTCGGGTGCGCACTGCAACGCGAAATCAAGTGCCACCTCCATGCCTAACTCTCGGGTCTGGTCGACGAAGTCGTCGAAGTCGTCGATCGTGCCAAGTTGCGGATGGATCGCGTCGTGTCCGCCGTGCTTGCTGCCGATCGCCCATGGCGAGCCGACGTCGTACTCCCCGGCGATCAGCGTGTTGTTGCGTCCCTTGCGGTTGACCTCGCCGATGGGGTGGATCGGCGGCAGGTAGACGACATCGAAACCCATGTCGGCGATTGCGGGCAGTCGCTTGGCAGCTGTCCTGAAGTTGCCGTGGCTGGGCGGGCCCACCGCGTCCATCGTCTCGTCACTGACGACCGCCCCCTCCGACCGGGGAAAGAATTCGTACCAGGATCCGAACAGCGCCCGGAAACGGTCGACCCAGATCGGGTAGGCCTCCGAGCGGGTGACCAGATCGCGGACCGGATAGTCGTGCAGCAACTCCTGGACAGCGGTTGTCAGTGCCGGAGCGATCCGGTGGGGAAGATCCAACTTGGTGTCCCGCAGTGCTTCGGCCGCGGCGATCAACTCAGGCCGGCGTTCCTTGGGGATGGTGCGGGCGGCGCGGATGAGCAGCCGGGCGCCGTCCTCGATGTCGTTGGCGAGGTCCTCTGCGCCCTGACCGGCCTCCAACTTAACCTCTACGGCGTGCCGCCAGGTGCTCACCGGGTCGCTCCAGGCCTCGATCACGAAGCTCCAGCCGCCCTCGGACATCGGCTCGACGGTCGCATGCCACCGATCGGTACCCGGTATGCCCGGAACCATCCGGGTGAAGACGCCCTTGCCGTTACCGGGGCCCTTCCAGACGACGTTGGCCGCGACCGCGTCGTGCCCCTCGCGGATCACCGTCGCGGAGATCGGCACCTGCTCACCGACCACGGCCCGCGCGGGGTAGCAACCGCAGCTCACTACCGGGACGATGTCGTCGAGTCCCAGTCGTCCCAGCATTGACTGAGCGTAGCTAGCCCATCGACCTTGATGAATCCACGTCATTCCGGCACCTCCCTCCTCTGCGTGATGATCATGACATTCGCCTCGGACAAAGGTGACATATCACCTGCGTACGAAGGCAAACGTCATGATCATCAGCGAAGAGTGGCTGTCACATACCTAGGAGGCGGCGGGCACGTGCGATCTCCGGGGAGCGACCGGCTGGTAGAGCGCTGATTCGCCGCGGCGCATCGGCTAGTGCGCCGCGGCGTCTGCCATCACTCCGCGGGCGATGTCGAGGTCGCTGTCGACGAAGCGGATTACCTCCCATCCCCGAGCGCGCAACATCCGCTCGCGGCCGCGGTCATTGCGGAACGTCGCCCGCTCGGTGTGGACCGAGAAGCCGTCATACTCCAACCACACCAGTCGTTCGTCGTAGACCAGGTCACCCTCGGCGATCGGGTCGCCGAAGTCGTTGAAGAGGAGGTAGCCAGCGCGCGGCCTGGGCAAGCCGCCGTCAACCAGCGTCAGCCGTAGGCGGGACTCGCCAGCCGACCGTGATCGCGGCTCGCTGTCCTCGACAACGACTCGAGCGGGAACGACGCCTCGAAGCCCGGTTATCCGCTCCAGCGCCCGATCCAAATCGTCGGGACTGCATAGCTTCCGGCGCAACGCGCTGTCTGCTGCCACGACCGACGCCCATCTTCCCCTGGTACGTGCGAGGTCTAGCACCGTCGGCGCCGCGGAGGTGACAGCGATTACCTCGACCTCGGCCTGGTCCTCCGCATCGAGCAGGGCCCGGTGCAAGCGGAGTCCGGGGCGGTGCCGAGTTACGGCATCTCGAGGGACGGTGACGTGTAGGTCGGTGCACGTGGAACTGCGGGGAGCGTCGAGGCGCCACAGTGCTGCCGTGTCGTGGCTCGCGTGCGCCCGCCCCGGTGGCTGGGTCGCAACCGCGGCGGCCACCTGGGTCGAGAAATTGACGGGGGCTGTGTTGGTCAGCAGGACGCCGCGGTAAGGGGCTTGCCACGCTCCGGTGTCACATCGACGATCGATCTCGCTTCGCGTGCGACCGGCGGCAATCATGTCGCCTCGTCGCCAGAGGTTATCGGTGTGGTCCACGTCGGAGACGGTCCAGCGCCGCGCCACCGGCGGCCAGGCCGCTATCGCAATCTGTGGACGGCGGTCCGGCCGTACCAGATTGTGAATGCCATTCCTGGCGCTGATCATACGTTTGCCCTGGACATATCGGACTTCATGCCGCGCTGAGCAAGGCAAACGCCATGATCAGCGCAGGCCGGGCGGTAGGCCGGGCGGGTGGCCGTCGGCGTCTGTGTGCGGGTGGGCGATGTGCGGCCTGGGTGACGGACGGGGTGCCGGGTGGCTCGGTCCGGTCGGTTTCAGCCGGCGACCGCGGCACCTGTAGCGTCCCGCTCGTGAGAGCTCTCCGACGGTTCACCGTCCGCGCCGCGCTGCCCAAGCCATTGGCCCCGCTCGCCGAACTGGTCATGAATCTGCGCTGGTCGTGGCATCCCGCGACGATGGATCTTTTCGAGGCGGTCGATCCGCAGTTGTGGGCCCAATGCCAGCGTGACCCCGTTCGCATGCTCGGAGAGGTTTCCGCGGAGCGGCTGGCGGCACTGAGCGGCGACGAGGAATTCCTCGGCCGGCTGAGGACGGCCGCCGATGATTTGCACGCGTATCTTCAGCAGCCCCACTGGTACCAGAGCAGCGAGGCAGCCGCCGGCGGCGACCTACCGGTGAGCATCGCCTACTTCTCCCCGGAGTTCGGCATCACCGAGGTGCTGCCGCAGTACTCCGGCGGCCTGGGCATCCTGGCCGGTGACCACCTCAAGTCCGCATCCGACCTCGGCGTGCCGATCATCGGTGTCGGACTGCTCTACCGGGCCGGCTATTTCAGCCAGTCACTGTCGGCCGACGGCTGGCAGGAGGAGCGCTACCCGCCGATCGACCCGTACGGCCTGCCGCTCACGCTGCTGACCAACTCCGACGGGTCGCCGGCCCGCGTCGTGATCAGTCTTCAGGAGCACCGCACGCTGGCCGCCCAGATCTGGGTGGCGCAGGTCGGCCGTGTTCCGTTGTTGCTGCTCGATTCCGATATCGAGGAAAACGACGAGGTCTCCCGCGGGGTCACCGACCGGCTCTACGGCGGCGGCACCGACCACCGGTTGTTGCAGGAGATCCTGCTCGGCATCGGCGGGGTGCGGGCGATCCGCGCCTATTGCGCGACGACCGGCGCGCCGGCGCCTGAGGTCTTCCACTCCAACGAGGGGCACGCCGGCTTCCTCGGGATCGAGCGCATCCGGGAGCTGGCCGAGGGCGGGCTGTCCTTCGATCAGGCGCTGGCCCTGGTCCGCGCAGGCACGCTGTTCACCACGCACACGCCGGTGCCCGCGGGCATCGATCGCTTCCCGCGCGAGCTGATCGCGCGGTTCTTCGGCGGCGACAACGCCCGCGCCGGCGTGCCGGTGGAGCGCATCCTCGAGCTGGGTGCGGAGCCGGACCCGACCATCTTCAACATGGCGCACATGGGGTTCGCGCTGGCTCAGCGAGCCAATGGGGTGAGCAAGCTGCACGGCGAGGTGAGCCGGGGGATGTTCACCACGCTGTGGCCCGGCTTCGATGACGACGAGGTGCCGATCACGTCGGTCACCAACGGTGTGCACGCCCCCACCTGGGTGGCCCGGGAGTTGCTGGACGTCTCCGATTCCCCTGCCGAGATCGTGGTCGCCGAGACGCTGCCGGCCGAGAAGTTGTGGAGTCTGCGGCGGACCCTGCGTGAGCGGCTGGTCGGCGAGGTGCGTCGACGTACCAAGGATTCGTGGCTGCACCGCGGCGCCACTGAAGCCGAGCTGGGCTGGGTCAACACGCTGTTCGATCCCGAGGTCCTTACGGTCGGCTTCGCCCGACGGGTGCCGTCCTACAAGCGGCTGACGCTGATGTTGCGTGATCCCGAGCGGCTGCGGGCATTGCTCCTCGATCCCGAGCGACCCATCCAGCTGGTCATCGCCGGCAAGTCCCATCCGGCCGACGACAGCGGAAAGGCGTTGCTGCAGCAGATGGTGCGCTTCGCCGACGATCCCGAGGTGCGCCACCGGATCGTCTTCCTTCCCGACTACGACATCGGCATGGCGAAGTACCTCTACTGGGGATGCGACGTCTGGCTGAACAACCCGCTCCGCCCGCTCGAAGCCTGCGGTACTTCCGGCATGAAGTCAGCTCTCAATGGCGGCCTCAACCTCTCCATCCGCGACGGCTGGTGGGACGAGCTGTACGACGGCGCCAACGGCTGGGCCATCCCGACGGCCGATGGCGTGTCCGACCCCGACCGGAGGGACAGCCTGGAGGCGGCGGCGCTGTACGAGCTACTCGAGACGCAGGTGACCGGCCGGTTCTACGACCGCGACGAGTCCGGCGTGCCACTGCGGTGGGTGGAGATGGTCCGCCACACTCTGGACTCGCTGGGTCCGCAGGTCCTCGCGTCACGGATGGTGCGCGACTACGTCGGGCAGCTGTACGTTCCTGCCGCAGCCGCCTCGGCCCGCCTCAAGAGCGACTCCTATGCCGGAGCGCGCGACCTCGCGCAGTGGGCCGAGCGCGTGCACAAGGCCTGGCCGTCGCTGCGCATCGTGCATGTCGAGTCCTGGGGTGTCGGGGATATTCCCGAGCTGGGCGCCACCTTGCGGCTGCGAGCCGAGATCGACCTCGACGGCCTGGCGCCGTCAGATGTCGACATCCAGGCGGTGTACGGCCGGGTCGATCAGACCGACACGCTGCACAACGTGGCCCGTGCGTCCATGGCCGACGTTGACGACCACGCTGGCGCAGCCGCCAGTGGTGGCACGCACTTCTTCGAAGGCGACGTGCCGCTGCAGCGTCCTGGCGCCTTCGGCTACACGGTACGAGTCCTGCCGCGGCATCCGATGCTGTCCAACCCGGCCGAGCTGGGACTGGTCACACTCGCCTGAGTGACCTAGCGCGGTTCAGGCCATCGAGGCGGCCCTCCGTACGGTTGGATAACCCTGTGTCCGAGTTCCCCCCGCATGACGACGTCTTCGGCGAGCCACACGCTGACGTCGTCATCTCCTTTGATGAGGTCTCTATCAGCCGGGGCGAGAACACGCTGCTGCACGACATCAACTGGCGGGTCGAACTCGACGAGCGGTGGGTCATCCTCGGGCCGAACGGCGCGGGCAAGACCACGCTGGTCCTGCTCGCGGCTGCCCAGCTGTATCCCACGACCGGCTCCGTCGCACTGCTTGGTTCGCGGCTTGGCCGAGCCAGCGTCTTCGAGTTGCGCCCGCGGATCGGCCTGTCCACGGCGACCCTCGCCGCTCGTATCCCCCCCGGCGAGCGGGTGCTGGACGCCGTGGTCACAGCGTCGTACGCGGTCGTGGGCAGGTTCCGGGAGACTTACGACGCGCCCGATGAGGTACGCGCCCATCACCTGCTGGACCAATGGGGATGTGCCGACCTGGCGGAGCGCAGCTACGGCACGCTGTCGGAGGGGGAGCGCAAGCGGCTCAACATCGCTCGTGCCCTGATGACCGATCCTGAGCTCTTACTGCTCGACGAGCCCGCAGCGGGACTCGACCTTGCCGGTCGAGAGGATCTGCTGCGCCGGCTGACGAAGCTGGCCGAGGATCCGCAGGCACCGACGATGGTTCTGGTCACCCATCACGTGGAGGAGATTCCTCCTGGGGCAACCCACGCCATGGTGCTCTCGCGAGGTGGGATCGTTGCCCAGGGTTTGGTGGGCGACGTGCTGACAGCGGAGAATCTCTCTACGGCGTACGGCATGCCAATAGTTGTCGAGCGGGCCGGTCGCCGATGGTTCGCCCGGTCCGGCCCGGGCTTCTAGCTATCTCATGGGAGGGCATCGCTGTGGGCGAGTTCGTTCATCTCGAGGTTGATGGCGGCGTCGCAACCATCCGGCTCGACCGGCCACCTATGAACGCACTGAACACTGGCATGCAGGAGGAGATCCGGGCCGCCGCACTGGAGGCGACAGAGCGGCGCGAGATCCGTGCGGTGGTGCTCTACGGCGGTCCCAAGGTCTTCGCGGCGGGGGCTGACATCAAGGAGATGGCCGATCTCGGCTACGTCGAGATGGCGCAGCGGGCCGAGGCACTCTCGTCGTCGTTCACCTCGGTGGCCCGGATCCCCAAGCCCGTGGTGGCGGCGGTCACCGGCTACGCGTTGGGCGGTGGCTGCGAGCTGGCTCTGACCGCGGACTTCCGGGTATGCGCCGACAACGCCAAGCTCGGCCAGCCAGAAATCCAGCTCGGCATCATCCCGGGCGCCGGCGGTACCCAGCGACTGCCGAGGCTCGTCGGGCCGGCTCGCGCCAAGGACATCATCTTCAGCGGCCGCTTCGTCGACGCCGACGAGGCGCTCCGCATCGGCCTGGTCGATCGCGTGGTGCCTGCCGACCAGGTCTATGCGATCGCGCTGGAGATGGCCGGGCAGTACGTCCGTGGGCCCGCCCAGGCACTGCGCGCCGCCAAAATCGCCATCGACGGCGGCCTCGACATCGACCTCGACGGCGGGCTGCACCTGGAGAGCCACGTCTTCGCGGCGCTGTTTGCTACTGAGGACAAGTCGATCGGCATGCGGTCCTTCATTGACAAGGGGCCGGGCAAAGCGGAGTTCGTCGGCGAGTGAGCATCGAGCGGAGCGAGTTAGTGGTCGGCGAGTGAGCGCAACTCCGGAAGAGGTCACGGCGGCCCGAGATGACCCCAAGCTGGCCAATGTCCTCTACCACGACTGGGAGTCGGAGACCTACGACGACAAGTGGTCGATCTCCTACGACGAGCGCTGCATCACCTATGCCCAGGAGCGGTTCGCCCACATTGCCGGCACTGATGGCTGCCCGTACGGCGATGCCCTGGAGATCGGCTGCGGGACCGGCTTCTTCCTGCTCAATCTCGCCCAGGCTGGCGTACTCCTGCGCGGCCACGTCACCGACATCAGCCCGGGCATGGTCGAGGTGGCCAAGCGCAACGCCGCGGGCCTGGGCATGGAGGTCGAGGGCCGGGTCGCCGACGCGGAGTCCATCCCGTACGACGACGACAGCTTCGACCTTGTCGTCGGGCACGCAGTCCTGCACCACATCCCCGATGTCGACCTGGCCTTGCGCGAGGTCCTGCGCGTCCTGCGACCCGGCGGCCGGTTCGTCTTCGCGGGGGAGCCGACGCGGTACGGCGACGTGGTCGCCCGCCGGTTATCCCGGCTGACCTGGTGGGCGACCACTGGGCTGACAAAGCTGCCCGCCCTGCGGGACTGGCGTCGCCCGCAGCAGGAGCTCGACCAGTCGTCGCAGGCGGCTCATCTCGAGGCGATCGTCGACCTGCACACATTCGCGCCCGCTGCTCTTCGGAGGCAGGCGATCTGTGCTGGAGCGATCGACGTCAGGGTCAAGACCGAGGAGTTGACGGCGTCGTGGTTCGGCTGGCCGGTGCGCACGTTCGAGTGCGCCGTGCCGCCCGAGCGGCTTGGGTGGGGATGGGCGATGTTCGCCTACCGCACCTGGCAACAACTATCCAAATTGGACACAGCCGTCTTGTCTCGTGTTGTGCCGCCCGGCCTGTTTTACAACGCACTGGTGACCGGGGTGAAGCCTTAGCGCAGGTTTCAGCCGGTCGATATCGACAGGCTGAGCTCGGTGCCGAGGAACCTGCCTAGGCGGTCGACCTCGCTTTCGATGGCGGTCGCCGTCACCGGACCGGCCGGACTGAACAGCACCACGGCGACGGCGTCGTCGGCGACTTCCCAGGTGCCCGCGACCCGGCCACCCGCGACGACGACGGGTGAGATCCAGCCGGCGGCCTTGCTGATCTTGGCCCGCCGGTTTGCCGCGATGATCGTGGTGTCGTTGGTCCCCGGCCCTAGCACGTACTGGTCGAAGCCGGGGAGCAGGCGCACCACTGTGCTCGGCGCGGTCGAGGCGATGTCGTCGACGTCGGCTGCGCGGGCGTAGGATG
>Ga0136617_10003356_pt1 | contig 14295 bp, 11 predicted proteins | sample AntDrymUQ3222106_2_FD_129672 | JGI IMG/M metagenome (GOLD analysis project Ga0136617, IMG submission 129672) | Polar desert sand microbial communities from Dry Valleys, Antarctica - metaG UQ322 (21.06) | ecosystem: Environmental > Terrestrial > Soil > Desert | place: Antarctica: Dry Valley... | reverse complement strand
GGCGGCGCGGCGGCTTTCGACGCCCGCGCTGAGTCGCGCCAGGCGTTCGCGCGCGTCTTCGTTAATGAGCTCGGCACCGGGCGTGCGGAGCGTGAGCAGCCACACGTCGCGAAGCAGCGTTTGCAGCGCATCAAGGCGTGGTTCGTATTCGTCTTTCCGCTTCGCGTCGGTCAACTCTTCCGCCGCCCGCAGCAGGCGCTCACGGTCGCCGCCGCCGCCAGCAATTAAAGCCTCGATCACGCCGAGCATCGACTCGCGCTGCTCGCGGTAAGCGTCGATGTTTAATTCAAGCGCGCGACCGATGCTGCCACGCGCGAGACGTGCCGCCAGACTTGCCTCGGCGCCGGAGCGCTTGTACCGGCTAACCAAAAACTCCTCGACCTCGGCGGCGGGCAGAGGGGCGAAGCGCACGATCTGGCAGCGCGAGCGGATCGTCGCCAGAAGCCCGGACGGACGCGCGGTGATTAGTATCAAGAGAGTAGTCGGCGGGGCCTCTTCCAAAGTTTTCAGCAGCGCGTTCGAAGCGGACTCGTTCAGCCGGTCTGCATCGTCGATGATAAAGACGCGCCGCGCGCCTTCATGCGGGCGGAAGTTGGTTTCGCGTTCGAGTTCGCGCACCTGATCGACGACGATGAAGCGCGCGGCGGGGCGGATCAACCCGACATCTCGGTGGCCGCTCCAGATAATCTGCTTCGCCGCTTCCTGATCGTCCGCCGTCGACAGCGAAAGGCGCCAGATGCGTTTGCACGCCGGGCATTCGCCACACGCTTCGTCGCCGTGGCGCGCGTCGCAGTTCAGCACCCTCGCCAGTTCAAGGGCGTAAAGCTTTTTGCCGACGCCTTCCGGCCCGGCGAAAATCATCGCGCCGGGAACACGCTCCTGCGCAAGCATCCGGCGCAAAACTTCCTGCGCCTGTTTGTTGCCGACGATTTCGGAAAACATAAACGGGTGTCGATTCGCGCCTCATTAAAGGCGGAAAAGCAGAACTTGGATTAAAGAGTTTCGAGACATCAAATCTCGTCAGAGCGGAACTGATGGCGAATCGGCGGACGAGTCTACAGTTTCAAGAGCGGTGTGACAACACGCACCAGATGGGCGTGAACCTCTTCGACGGACGCGCTCGCCTCGATGACGCGCACGCGGTGGGGTTCGGCGGCGGCGATCCGCAGATAGGCCTCGCGCACGCGGTGGTGGAACGCTATCTCCTCGGCATCGATGCGATCCTGAATCTCCCCGCCGCGTCGCGCGCGTTGGGCGGCGCGTTGCCGGCTCTCTTCAACGGGGAGGTCGAAGACCAGCGTCAAGTCGGGACGCAAGCCGTCGGTGGCGAGTGCTACGACTTCATCAATGAGTGAGGCGGGGAAGCCGCGCCCGGCCCCTTGATACGCGACCGTCGCATCGGCGTAACGGTCGCAGAGAACAACGCGGCCTGAGTCGAGCGCGGGCCGCACCAGTTGGCGCACATGCTGCGCGCGGTCGGCGGCGTAGAGCAACAATTCAGCGAGCGGATCGACCTGCTCGCGCGCGTCGAGCAGGAGTTCGCGCACGCGCGCGCCGAGCGGTGTGCCTCCCGGCTCGCGCGTCGTCACGACTTCCCGCCCGCGCAGACGCAACTCGCTCGCCAGCAGACGCAACTGCGTTGACTTGCCGCACCCGTCGATGCCTTCAAAAGTGATGAAAGGTGGGGCCAAGCTGAAGATGCTCCGGCAACGAGGGGTGAAAGGGGAAATGTTTGATCAGGAACGACCGGGCGATTCCGGCGTGGCTTCCGCGGCGGGCTGCTCGGTGCTATGCGGTGGGCGCAAATCACCGCTCGAACGCCGCGCGTGAAGAATGGTCGAGATGGCGTGTTTGAAAATGAGTTGCTCTTGCGAGCCGGATTCGAGCAGCACTGAGAACTTGTCGAAGCTTTTAATTCGCCCGGAGAGTTTCGCACCGTTCATCAAGTAGATGATCACAGTGTCTCTTTCACGGCGCGCCGTGTTCAGAAAAGCATCTTGAATATTTTGGGGGGAAGACTTCGTGTCCACTGCTTGCTCCACACTGAATCAAGCTGAATCATAAGAACAGCTAAGGTAATGGCAGAGTACACCACCGTTGCAACAGTGACAAGTTTTTAAAACGCGGGTGCATGAATAGTCATCATGCACAAAGAACAGTGCGAGAAATACACGCCCCACACGTGGCACGTGACGCATCATTCACCACGTATCACTGCTGCCACGTGGGCGATGACGCGCCGTTGAACTTGCGGGTCGTCGCCGAAGCCTTCGAACCAATGAACGTTCGGTTCGCGGCGGAACCACGTCAGTTGACGTTTGGCGTAATGGCGCACGTCGAGTTTGGTCTGTTCGATGGCGCTGGCGAGGTCGCGCGCGCCGCTCAGGAATTCGACGACGCGACGGTAGCCGTGCGCGCCGAGCGCGTTCGACGTGGCGGGCACGCCCTTCGCCAGCAGTTGCTGAACTTCTTCGACCAGCCCGGCGCGGAAGTGGTCTTCGGCGCGGTCATTGATGCGCGCGTAAAGCTCCGGGCGCGGCGGAGCGAGCGCCACAATATAAACGCGCGCCCCGGAGGGCGATGCGGCGGCGCGGGCGGGTTGCTGCGCGGAGAGCGGTCGCCCGGTTTGTAAGCGCACTTCGAGGGCACGCTGGACGCGCGACCAATCGCGTACGTGCAGTCTCGCGGCGGAGTTCGGGTCGAGACGTCGAAGTAGTTTGTGTAAGTGTTCCGCGCCGCGCCGCTCTCTGACAACCGTTAGACGGCGGCGCAGTGCTTCGTCCGTCGGCGGACTCGGAAAGAACGGTTGACGCAGCGCGCGCAGGTAAAAGCCGGTGCCGCCGACAATCAAGGCGAGGCGACCGCGCGCCTCGATCTCCGCGATTACCTGTTTGGTGGCGCGTGCCCATTGGCCGGCGGTGTAGTTGACCTTCGGCGGTACAAAGTCGAGCAGGTGATGTGGCACCCCGCGCCGCTCGTGGAAGGGGATTTTGGCCGTTGCAATCTCGATTTCGCGGTACACCTGGACGGAGTCGCAGTTGATGATCTCGCCGCTGAAGCGGAGCGCCAACTCGATGCCGAGCGCGCTTTTGCCGGATGCCGTCGGGCCGACCAACGCGATGACGGGGCGTGGGGTTTGGCTGGAGAGAGTCACACGCGGGAGTTGAGCAAGCGGATGATAATCACCGCCCAGATGATGAGCAGCACGACGAGCGACCCGATGATCTGTGCGCGCGAAAATTTCATGGCCGCGCTCCGGTCGACGGCGTAGGCAATAGGAACTCCGTCAGTTGCTCGCCGGTCGGGCGCACCAACGAGCGGTCGCCGATTGAGAACACAGGCACGAGCCGCTGCCCGGTCAGACGATACATCGCACGCAGCGCGCCGAAGTCGCTGGCGACATCGCGCTCCTGATAACTGACGCCGTGACTCGCGAGCCAGTCCCGCGCCCGTATACACAACGGGCAATCAGGCACGACGAAAAGAGTCAAGCGCGGACGAGGTGGTGAGAATGTGTCGGCCATCTGAGGATTGATGATCTCGTCCGTTGATTCAGTAAAGCTTGGTGATCTCGATTCCGCTGTAGTAGATTCTTAAAATCTTTTCATAGCTCATGCCGGAGCGCGCCAGCCCGTACGCGCCGACCTGACACATCCCGACGCCGTGCCCCCAGCCGCGTCCCGTGAAGACGAAGGCGTTGATTCGTCCGCCCTCGTCGTAGCGACGGTCGATCACGAAGAGTTGCTCCTTCAAATCGAGCGCCGAGCGAATCCGACCGCCGGCGACGTGGGCGGTGCCGTTCATCCCCATGATCTCCAGATCAAGCACCCGCCGCGACACACCGCGCGCCGCGACGCGCAAATCAACGAGCGCGCCCGTGCGATTGCTGTAACGCGCGAGCTTCGCGGCGACCTCGGACGGCGTGAGAATCTTCGTCCAGTTAGCATGCGGCGAGGATCGTTCCGGCGATGCGCCATCGGGATTGGGGCGAACTTCAAGATAGTCGACCTCGCCGCGCGCATCGAGGTGGTACGTCACTGGCTCGCCGCCGACCAACGTCGCTTCGCGCGCCGCGTAGAGAATCTCGCCGAACGCGCGGAACAGAAAGGCCGTGGCGTTCAACGAGAATCTTCGCTCGCCCGAAGCTTTCTTATCGCGCACCGTCAGCGCGCCGCTTACCGCTGGTCTCGCCAACGCCTTTTGTAATCGAAAAGAGCCGCGCGCTTCGAGCAGTCGCGCCAGCGTTCGCAGCACGTGCCCTCGCGACATCGCCACACGCGGTCGCAGCGTGGCGTCCTGATAAAGCGCGAGATGCCCGTCGCGGACCAGCAACGCCACGTCGGCGCGGTGCGCGGCTGGAATTTCATTCGCGTCGCGGAAGGCCAGTGTGTAATCAACGTCGGTGGTGTTCAAGAGCACATCACCGCGGCTCTCGCCATAAGTCGCGAGGGCGAGCGCGGTGCTGAATCCCGGCGGACGGGTCACGTCGGCACTGATCACCGGCGCCCGCTGGTGGGAGAGGGACGCGACATCAATCAGCCACGCGCGCACTTCGTCGTCGCCGATTGGCGCGGCGAGCCATTCATCGGTGAGCCGCGCGGGCAGCTTAAAGTTGTGGACGGCGAGGAGCGCCGCGTCACGCGCACTGGTAGCATGCGCAGGGTCGCGCAAGTGTGCATGCTCGCGTGACGTGCGAACGGTGAACGGGGCGAAAGCATCGCGGCCCTCGTATGCGCACTCGCGCCCGCGCAGGTACGGGACGGCCTCGCCACCGAAGATGTTTTCCGCGTGCTCGGTGCGTCCGCCGCACGTCGAGGTGTAGAGCGCGTTGATCGGTTCGCCCTCAAAGGTGGCGACGAGTCCCGCGGTTTCGAGCACAGCGCGGTCGCTCAGCGGGTGTTCAGTCTGCCGCCCGCCGTAAACCTGCGAGCGAGTCGTCGGCAGGATGTCGAAGCCCTGCGCGGTGAACTGCCCGCGGCGGTTCACCGCGTAGGTCCGCGCCGCGATGGCCTGCGCCTTCAGCGCTTCAAGCTCAGGATGGCCGCCCGGCGACAACTCGTTCGGGACGACGCCGCGCACGTAGTCTTCCAAGCCGACGACGTTAACGATGGTCAGCGTGCCGCGCTCGTTGGCGAACACTTCGAGGCGTCCGCGGTAAGGTTTGTCATTGAACTTGACGGAATGAAGTTGTTCATCTGTGGAAGAAAAGGTAAGCGGCACGCGCGCTTGCAACAGCGGCACCGTCCCGCCGCCGTAGACCATCGCCGCACGCATCAACAGCGCCGGGGCGGGACGCGCCGCCAGACGCACGTTGCTTTCCTTTGACGCGCGCGGAGCCGGTGCGGTTCGCGCCGGTTCGCTGATGACCCTTGTTGCCCGCGTGCTACTCGCCTGCGTGACGTTTGCCGGCGCGGTGTTCGTGGGTGCGGTGCTCGCCTGCGTGATGCTCTCCGACGTGGAGTCTTCCGGCGCCGGGTCGCGTGTGCGGCGTGGTGGGTCGCTTCGCGCTTCATCAATGCTTTCGCTCGGCGCGCTCGTCGAAGGGTAGGGCGACAGCACGCGCGGTTCGATGCGCACACGCGCCACGCCGAGCGTCTGCGACGAGGCGCCGTCTTCGGACGTAGTGACGAGTTGGCTGGTGGTCGAAATTGACGCCGCCCGCGCATCGGTCGCCAGCCCGATTCTCATCATCGGCTCGCTGCGGCGTCGCGTTTCAGAATCAGTTGTTAACGTAGAAGTCGGGATCGAGACTTGTGGCCTGGCTTGTTCGCTGACTGCGTCCCGGTCGCTGACGCGGCGCGGTCGCGTCTGTTGATGTGGGGGCGGTTGATCTTGTGCGAAGCTGAGCGGCGGCACGACGAGCGCACCCAGTGTAATGAATGTCAGTATCGTCCTCAATAGAGTTGAACGCATCAACGAAAGCCTCAGGCTTCAGAGCGTGACAGGAAAGTTTCGGTCGTCGCCGGCCCACCGCCTACTCGCGAGTGAAAAGCCACACAAGTCCGGTTCGAGGACCGTTGCTTGCGGCCTCCATTCGGTTTGAGCGTCTGACATCGAACTTCGTTGCCTCGATCATGACATGTCGGGTGACTGTGAATTCCCTTTGCCGAACTCTCTCTTACTTACAGATTGCCCTTCCTGAATTGGTCGACAAGATAGTCGCACGAGCGCCAGCACAGGGCCATGATCGTCCATGTCGGGTTCTGGCAACTGGCGCTGACGTGGCTGCTGCCGTCGACCACGAAGAGATTCTTCACGTCATGCGACTGCTGGAATTGATTCAGCACGGAGGTCTTCGGGTCGTCGCCCATGCGTGCCGTGCCGAGTTCGTGGATCGACCATCCTTCGGGGAGCATCTCGCGGTCGACGCCGATGACTTCGATCTTGGCCGACTCGAACATCTCGCGCGCGGCGTCGACCATGTCTTCGGCCATTCGTTTTTCGTTGTCGCCGAAGCGGTAGTGAAAACGGAGCACGGGGATCTTCCAGCGGTCTTTCGTCGCCGGATCAATGTCTACGAAGTTCTCGTAGCGGGGGAGCACTTCGCCAAACGCGCCCATCGTGATGAATGCCCCGGCGTTGTCGCGCACCGCTTTCTTATAGCTTGCGCCGAAGCCCGCCGTCTCTGCGGCGCGGCTCGGAAACATCGTCGTCCCGCTGCCGCCTTCGAAGCCGTAGCCACGGATGAATTTCGAGTGACGTTCGGCGAGATTGCGGAAGCGCGGGATGTAAAAGCCGCCGGGCCGCCCGTCGTCAAGTGTGCGTTCGCGTCCGGCAAGTTCTTTGACGAAGCCCGTCACCCCCGGTCCCATCATGTGTTCGCAGAAGTTGTGCCCAACATGACCGCTCGAGTTGGCGATTCCGTTCGGGTATGTCGGCGACTTTGACAGCAGCAACAACCGGGCGGATTCAAGCGTCGAGGCGGCGAGCACTACGACTTTCGCCCGCGCCTCGTAAGGCGTGCCGCTGATCGTGTCGACGAAGGCGACGCCGCGCGCCTTGCCGGTCTGATTGTCAACCAGAACTTCGTAGGCGGTCGAGTTGGTGCGCAGCGTGAGGTGGCCGGTGTCGAGCGCGGGATAGATCAGCCCGGTCGGTGAATCAAATGCGGCGTGAATGTCACAGCCGCCGGCGCGACGGCTGCACGCGCCCCGACCGTAGCAGCGGGTCCGATACTTGTTGTGTTTGAGGCCGTCGGTGGTCACGCCCGCGCGATACGGCGTCAGCGTGTGCCCCATTTTGGCGACGCCCCGGCGCAGCATCATCTCCGCACAGTTGAGTTTCGTCGGGCGCTGGAAAAGACTGTCGGGCAGATGTGGCAGGTTCTCTCGCTCGCCGGAGATTCCGAGGTACAGATCGACGCGGTCATAGTAGGGCGCGATGTCTTTGTAAGAGAGCGGCCAGTCTTCGCCGTAGCCGTCACGAGTCTTCGCTTTGAAGTCGTAGTCAGAGAGTCGCAACGCGAGTCGCCCCCAGATGTTAGTCTTGCCACCGAGACAGCGCGCGCGAACCCATGCGTAGTTGGTGCCGGTGTAAGGGTGGTCGCGCTCGTCGACGACGATGTTCTTGCTGTAGTCCGACCCGCCCCACCCCTGAACGTAAGAGTAGACGTGACGCGCGCCCATGCCTTTGGCGTAGGGCGGTTGCCGGATGGTGTATTCGTTCAGTGTGAGGGCGTGCGAATCGAACGGCATTCGCCCGCGGCGCGGGTGCTCGTAGGGCCACTCGGTTGATTTCAACTCGCGGTCAAGGTCGAGCTTCTTCCCGGCCTCAAGCAGCAGCACATTCATTCCCTGCGAGGTCAGAACGTGCGCCGCCATCCCGCCCGCCGCACCTGAACCGACGACCACCGCATCGTACACGCGCCGCGGATTGAAAGCCCGGCGCCGATCATTGCTCAGTATTGTCAGACTCATCAAAGATTCCTCCTTCGCTTCTCATCGCTCGTTTCTAACGAGCCGCGCCGGGGACGCTTCCCACGAGCGCGTCGGTAGCGAGCGTGTGGAACATTCGCCGCACGCCGTTGATGTTGACGAACGGCAGCGTGTGGTCGTGCGTGCGGTTAGTTAACAGGATGTAGATTCGTTCGCGCGCTGCGTCGATCCAGCAACTGGTGCCGGTGAAGCCGAGGTGCCCGAAACTGGCGGGCGCGAGTGCCGCCCCCGCCGTCGAGTCCGTCGTCGCCGCCAACTGCCAGCCGAGCGAACGCGCTTCGTTGAGTCCCTCCGTCATGTTAGCGCGAAACAGCGCGCACGTCTCCGGCGCGAGCAATTCTGAGCGACTGGCGATGAACTGCCGAGCGAGCCGCAGGACTTCCGCCGCTGTCGAGAAGAGACCGGCGTGACCTGCCGCGCCACCAAGGAAAAAGGCGTTGCCGTCATGCACCTCGCCCCAGATCGGTCGCGCGCGCCAGCGCGGAGAGGTGTACGCGACCAGGTCACCTTTGCACATCCCTCGTTCGTAAGCGTTGCCGTCGGACTCGCTCGCGGCAATCTCGGATTTCATCGATGCGGGTGGATTGAAATAAGTGCGTCGCAATTGAAGCGGTTCGGAAATCTCTCGCCGAGCGATTTCGGCGAGTCCCGCGCCGGCGATCTTTTCAAGCAGCCAACCGAGCGTGATGAAACCGAGGTCGCTGTAGACGACGCGCGTGCCCGGTGCGTAATCCAAAGCTTGCGCGGCGATCACCTGACCCGCGCGCTCTCTCTCTCCTTCGGTCAGCACGGCGAGTTGACGCCAAGCGGGAAGTCCCGATGTATGAGTCGCCAATTGACGGATGGTGATGTCGCGCTTGTCGTCGCTGGAAAACTCCGCGAGGTGATGTGCGACCGGGTCATCGAGTCCCAATTGCCCGCGCTCGGACATCAGCGCGAGCAGCAGGCCGGTGACGAGCGGTTTGGTCAGCGATGCGAGGTCGTAGACGGTTTCAATCGTCGCCGCATGACGCTGCGGCTGGCGCACTGCGTCGCCGATGGCATCGGCCAACATGACGCGGCCTTGTTCGGCGACGAGATAGACGGCGGAAGGGAAGTCATTCAGCGCGACGCGCTCGCGCAGATACGCTGAAACAGTCTCGTCAAAAGGAATCGATGAATCCGTCATCATCTGGTCGCCGTGAAAGTGTCCGAAGCGTTCAGGAGTGGTCGTCGCGGGCCGGAAGTATCCGGAGCGCGCTTAAGCCCGAACGAACGGTGTGCTGATGAATCCGTTCGAGTGTGCGAAGCGCTAGCGCCAGCACGCGTCGCCCGTCTTCGCCGGTGACCGGCGATGGCTCGCCGTTTTCGGCAGCTGAAAGGAAAGCTTCAATCTCGGCGCGCAGCGGTTCGGTGTCGTTAATCTCGAAACGGCGAACGTTGACGCCCGGCCACGCGCCGGTCCCGATACCTGACCCGGCGAGGCTGCTAATCGCGGCGTAGCGCGTCGCGTAATCCACCACGACGTAATCATGCGGCTGGAAGAAACGCATCTTGCGAATCTTCTCGGTGCCGACACGCGACGCGGTGATGTTTGCCACCGCGCCGGTCGCAAACTCGATGCGTGCGTTCGCCGCGTCAACTCGGTCTGTCAGCACCGGGATGCCGACCGCGTGGACCTCCGTCACCTCAACGTCCGAGCCGACGAGCCATTGCACAATGTCTAAGTCGTGAATCATCAGGTCGAGCACGACGTCGATGTCGAGCGAGCGCGCGGTGAATTGCCCGACGCGGTGAATCTCGAAATAGAGCGGGTCGCGGACGTGCGGGCGCAGCGCGACGAGTGCGGGGTTGAAGCGTTCGATCTGCCCGACCTGCAAGACCGCCCCCCCGCGTGCCGCCGCCGCGATCATTTGATCGGCCTCCGCGAGAGTGCGCGAAATCGGTTTTTCGACCAGCACATGAACGCCCGCGTCGAGCAGCGCGCAGGCGATTTCGGCGTGCGCCTCGGTCGGGACGGCGAGGCTCACCGCGTCGACCCGCCCAAGCAGTGTGCGCCAATCCGTGGTGCGCTCGACGGAATGTTGCGCGGCGACGGTGCGGGCGTGTGTCTCGTTACGGTCACAGACGGCAAGAAATCGAGGGGCGCGGGCGTGATCCTCTCCGGCGAGCGTGGCGTGGATGCGCGCGTGCTCTCGTCCGAGGTGGCCGACGCCGATCACAGCGGTGCGTAGCGTCACGGTTTTACAGTTTCACGTTTTCAGTTTAGGTTTGCGGGTAACAGAATCGGGTTGATCCCCGACCCTGACATCTTTTTCGTGGTGACTATACTTGCAACATTCGACGCTTGCCAAGCGCGTCTGGCTTTCACTTCTCGTCGTCACATGCGCCGTCTATTTGTACGGGTTGGGCCGCGCGCCGCTGCTCGGCCCGGACGAGCCGCGTTACGCGCAGGTCGCGCGCGAGATGTTCGTGCGCGGCGATTTCGTCACGCCGACGCTGGCCGGGCGGACGTGGTTTGAGAAGCCGGCGCTGCTCTATTGGTTGATGATCGCGGGCTACACGGCCTTCGGCGTGTCAGAGTGGGCGGCACGATTCGGTGCCGCCGGCGCTGGCCTGCTGACGATATTCACAACGGGCTGGCTGGCGTGGCGCGTCGAGGGTGCGGCGGGCGGGGCCGGGATGCGCTCGTTCGGTCTGGCCGTCGCGGCGGTGTCGGCGACGTGCGCGGGGCTGATCGTGTTCGCGCGCGGCGCAAGCTTCGACGTGCTGATTACCGCGACCGTGACGCTCGCCCTAGCCTGCTTCTTCGTTTCCGAAATCGAAACGGACAAGGGAAAAAGTGGCCGTTGGCTGGCCGCTTTCTACGCCGCGATGGGAGCCGCGCTGCTGGCGAAAGGACTCATCGGCATCGTCCTTCCGGGCGGTGTCATCGCGCTCTATTACCTGTTGCAGCGGCGACGGCCTGAGTTGTTTCGGCGCGGCGTCTTTTGGTGGGGGCCGCTCGTAACGCTCGCGGTCGCGGCGATGTGGTACGCGCCGGTGACGCTGCGCCACGGTTGGACATTCGTCGACGAATTCTTCATCCAACATCATTTCGCGCGCTACGTCTCGAACAAGTACCGCCATCCTCAGCCAATCTATTTCTATCTTCCGGTAATGCTGTTGCTCACGCTGCCGTGGACGGCTTTTCTCCTTGCCGCATTGAGCAGAGCGCGGCGTTGGAGTTGGCGCGGAAGCGAAGCCGCCGACAAACTGCGCGTCTTCGCTTTCGCGTGGCTGATGGTGCCGGTCGCGTTCTTTTCGGTGTCGGGGTCGAAGCTACCGGGCTACGTGTTGCCCGCTCTGCCGGGCGCGGCGCTGCTTATCGGCGACCAACTCGCGCGGTACATCCGCGGCGAGGGACGTGATCGAGTGATGCGTGCGACCGGCGCTCTCGTCTTTTTTATCGGGAGTGCCGGACTCATTTTCGCAGTGACGACGAAGCATCTGACCATCGCTTGCACACTGACCGTTTGCCTGCCCGCGGTGGCTGTGGGCGCCTTCGCGCTGATTCGCGCCGGGCAGCGAGTTGCGAGCACGGCGTCGATTGCCGGCGTCGCGCTGTTGACCGTGGTGCTGTTGGTGAGTTGTGCGCTGGACGTTGTGGCACGGCGCGAGTCGGTGCGCGATTTGTTGAGGATGGCGGAGGCACGCGGGTACGGGCACGTCCCGGTCGTGCAACTGCACACCGTCGAACGCACCGCGCAGTTCTACGCGGCGGATCGTCTCGCGTACGACGAACAGACACGCGAACCGGTCAAATACGAAGGGGTCTTTCAGGTGGCGAATGCCGCGCGGCGGGCGGGCGGGCGAATCCTGGTCATTGTCCCGCTGGAACATCTGATGCAGTTGACCGCGGACGCGGCGCTGCGCTCAGAGGTCGTCGGCGACAACGGCGCCGTCGCGCTGGTCGCCGTGATGGTGCCGTAAAAACGCACGCTCTCGGGCCTGTCAAATCACCGCCGCCGTTGCCTAACCTCCACGAGTGCTGGGCTGATCTACTGAGTCGCACGCAGCGTGCGGTCGAAGAAGTCGATGATGCGGCGGTCGTAGCCTTCGGCCTGGGTGCCGGTCGCGGAACCGGCATTCAATCCGGTCAGCGGCAGATCATTAATCGCTTCGACGTTCGCCGGATTCGGGAAACACTTAACGAGGTGCGTGGTCGAGTCGCGAAGGCCGCCCGCCTCGGCGCCGCTCAACAGCAGCACCGCCCGGTCGTTCAGCTTTGAAGCCATCTCGCATGACGAAGCGTTATTGTAAACGCCAAACAGATAAGCGCGGATGCCGCCCCGCGCGAGCAGATGCACCAGGACGTTACTGAGGCCGGTGTTGGCGTCGACCGCGTTCTGTAAGACCTGGTCGGCTGAGGCGGGAACCGAATCGAGCGCGAGCGTCCGCACGTCGGGATCGTTCGTGGCGGCAATCAGAGCGGCGTACGCTCCCATCTCGACGCCGTACAGCCCGATCTGCTTGGTGGTGAGCGCGCCCCCTTGCGCCGATTTCAGCGAGCGCAGAAAGTTAATCGCGGCGCCTAAATCTTCGGCCTCGGCGGTGCCGAAGGTGGACAACTCGATTGGCGGATTCGGGCCGTGCCCGCGCGAGTCGGTGCAGAGTACGGTGTAGTTGGTCGATTCGTTCAGCTTGACGGCGAGGTTGAGCAGCCACGAGCGATCTTTCCCGAAACGGTGCAACAGCACCACCGCCGGGACGTCCGTGCCGCCGCGCAACAACCAGCCGCGCGCCGACGTGCCGTCGCGGTTCGTCCATTGCTCTTCGGTGGCCTTCAACCCGCGGTCACTGAACTGGGCGAATTGCTCCGGGGTAATCAGGTAAGCGCGCTGCGGTGGGCGGGCAGCAGTGTATGCGAGCCATCCCATCGCGACCAGTAACACTACTGCCACCAGCACCGCAATGGGAAGAAGAGTCTTAAGGACTATGGGGTTGACGATTCGTTGTCGAGATGACATGGGCCGGCATTGTAACCGATGTCCGTGGATTGATGAACCACTTTGATGGAGCTTTACTTGATACCCGGAGGCGGCACTGGGTCGGCGAGCGAGCGGGCCGCCGCGTAATCCGCCGGCGTGTTGACGTTCAGAAAAAAGAATGACGATCCGTCGAGGTCGGATAGCTCGTGTTCACCGACCCACCGCGTGCGTACTTCCTGAAGCATCCGGCGCGGACGAAATTCGCGCTGTTCTATTAAACGCTCGGTGACAGGCAGGCAGACTTCGCGGCGGTAGATCGCGCACAGTGGCTGCGGAAACCCGTCGGCTTGAACCGGCGCCACGGCGTCAAAAATCTCGCGGCTCTCTTCCACTCGCGCTCTTTCACGATCACCGTCACACACTTTGTGACTATCTTCGTTGCTCAGTGAGGCGAGCCTGGCAAAGAGTTCGGCGCTGACGAACGGCAGGTCGCACGAAACGATCACCACACACGTTGCCTGCGAGTGGGCGAGCGCGGCATGTACCCCGCCAATCGCACCGCATCCCGCATGCACGTCCCTCACGACCGGCAGTCCCCACACTTCGGCGTCGGCTTTGGAACTGACGACGCTGACGCGCATCGTCACGGCGTTCAGTGCCCGCGCAATGCGTTCGACAAAGCTCAATCCGCCGAGTCGCAGGTGCGCTTTGTCCGCCCCCATCCGGCTTGAAGCGCCGCCCGTCAGAATGTATCCGTCGATCATCAGATCATCATCCGTAGTTTGTTAATTCATCGCCTGGCCGCTTATCGACCGGTCGTCATCTACATGCCAGGCAATGAATGGAGCGGCAGACGAGTGCGGACGCGGGCGACGGCCTCTAACGTCTCCGGCGCGAGCCATGCGGAGCAGACCCATCGTTCATGGACAGCGAGTCTGGGCTGCAAAGCGAAACCGTGACGGGCGATCCGCGCGGCGTAGTGCGACGGCGCGAGCCAGCGTTCAGACGGGTTGATGCGATCCCCGTCAGGAGAGATGCCGCCGAGGTCGCGCGCGCCCGCTTCGATTAATTCGATCAAACGCGGCGCAATGTTTGGCGGGATTTGGACGACGACTTCGGGCGGCAAAATCTCCCGCGCCACCGCGACCGTTTCGCACATCTCGGCAAAGGTCGGCGGCGCGCAGTCCGCCATCGCCGTCCCGGCGTGTGGCGTGAACGGTTGAATGATGACTTCCTGGATGTGTCCGTACCGGCGCTGCACGTCGGCGATGGCACGCAACGTCTCTTCGCGCGCCGCGCGTCCTTCGCCGATGCCGACGAGTAGTCCGGTGGTGAATGGCACGCGCGTCCGTCCTGCGGCGAGCAGCGTTTCAAGCCGCCGCGCGGGTTCCTTGTCCGGTGCGCGCCGGTGG
>Ga0136617_10003355_pt1 | contig 14295 bp, 14 predicted proteins | sample AntDrymUQ3222106_2_FD_129672 | JGI IMG/M metagenome (GOLD analysis project Ga0136617, IMG submission 129672) | Polar desert sand microbial communities from Dry Valleys, Antarctica - metaG UQ322 (21.06) | ecosystem: Environmental > Terrestrial > Soil > Desert | place: Antarctica: Dry Valley... | reverse complement strand
GATGAACTGGCGCAACAGGAAGACACCGAAGGGGCCGGCGAGGAACGGCAGGATCATGCCGGGCAGCGAGTTGGCGAGCCCGAGGTTGGTGGTGAGCACGAACAGCGGGATGAAGGTCACCACACCGGGCACCATCAGCGTGCCGAGCACCAGCGCGAAGACGATCCGCTTGCCGGGGAAGTCGAGCTTGGCCAGGGCATAGCCCAGCATCGAGCAGAAGACCATGTTGCCGGCGGCGACCGCGATCGCGACGATGGCTGAGTTCACGAAGTAGGTGGGGAAGTCCAGCTGCGTGAACAGCTGCCGGTAGTTGTCGAGGGTCACGCTCTCGGGCCACCAGGTGGGCGGCACCGCCCGCACCTCCGCCTCGGGCTTGAAGGACGAGACGACCATCCAGACGAAGGGGATGACCACCAGCACCAGGCCGGCGGCCATCACGGCGTAGAGCCAGCCCGGCGTGCGGAGGTTGGTCTGGCTCATGTCAGTCCTTCTCCCGCAGCAGCCGGAACTGCAGCGCGGTCAACACCATGATCGCCAGGAAGAGGAGGTACGCCGCGGCGCTGGCATAGCCGTAGTTGCCGTAGCCCCACTGGTCGAAGGTGAAGAAGGTGACCGAGCGGGTGGAGTCGAGGGGGCCGCCCTTGGTCATCACGTAGGCCTCCTCGAAGAACTGGAGGTAGCCGATGCTCGTGATCACTGCACCGAAGAGCAGCGTCGGCCGCAGGATCGGGAGCGTGATGTGGCGGAAGCGGCCCCACCCGCCGGCGCCGTCGGACTCGGCGGCCTCGACGAGCTCGCGCGGGACGGTCTGGAGCGCGGCCAGGAAGATCACCATCAGGGTGCCGAAGTTGCGCCACACCGCCATCACGACCAGCGACGGAAGCGCGGTCGTCGTGGAGTCGAGCCAGCCGGGCCCGTCGATGCCCAGCCCGCCGAGGGCGGTGTTGACCAGACCGCCGTTGTCGCGCAGCAGGAACTTCCACACCACCGAGACCGCCACGATGCTCGTGACCACGGGGAGGTAGAAGCCGACCCGGAAGAAGCCTGTGAGACGCGTGAGCCGGTTGAGGCCGACGGCGACGGCCAGCGCGGCAGCCATGGTGAGCGGTACGCCCAGGACGAGGTAGAGCGTGGTGTTCAGGGTGACCTTGCGGAACAGCGGGTCGGTGAGCAGGTCGGCGTAGTTGGCCAGCCCGACGAGCTCGACCCCGAAGGGATTGCGGATGTCGGTGCTGCGGATATCGGTGAAGCTCATCCCCAGGCTGGCCAGCACCGGCCCGGCGGTGAACGCCAGGAACAGCGCCATGAACGGCACCGCGAGGACCCACGCGGCGATGGCCTGCTGCCGGCGCATGGGGTCCACGTGCCGGGTGGGGGTCCCCCGCTCCGGCGCGGGCGCCGGAGCGGGGGACGTACGGGTGCTCATCTCAGAGCCCGGTGCCGATCGACGAGGCCTTGGACTGCATCTCGGCGACCGCCTCGTCGGAGGCCAGGCCACCCTTCGAGGACTGCTCGACGATGCTGTCGATGGCGCCGGCGACCTGCTCCCACGTCGGGACGGCCGGGGGCGACTGCGCACTCTCGAGCTGCTGGCCGAAGACCTGCAGCTGCGGGTCCTCGGCGAGCTCGCCGCTCTCCCACGCGGACTGGACGGCCGGCAGGTCGCCGACCTCGTCGTAGAACCCCTGCTGGGTCTCGGGCTCGGAGAGCCACTGGACGTACTTCCAGGCGCTGTCGGCGTTCTCGGAGTCGTTGAAGACGGCGAGGTCGCCACCGCCGACGAACGACGAGCCGGGCGAGCCGTCGGGGCCGGGCAGCGGGGCCACGGTGTACTGCTCCTCGGTCACGCCCGCCTCCTCGACCAGGCCGGTGTGCCACGGTCCGGAGATGAAGGAGCCGTACTTGCCCTCGGCGAAGCCGCTCTCGAGCTCGCCGAGGTCGAGCAGCCGGGTCTCGCTGAGGCCCTCCTCGAAGAAGGAGGCGTAGTAGTCGAGCGCCTCGGCCGTCTCGGGCGAGTCGATCGTGTACTCGGTGCCCTCCTCGTTGGTGAGCGAGGCGCCGTTGGACCACGCGAAGGGCAGCATCGTCTGCCAGGAGCCGGTCTGGCCGGGCTGGAGGTTGAGGCCGAACTCTGCGCCGCCCTTGCTCTCCATGTCCTGCGCGAACTGCTTGAGGTCGTCCCAGGACTCGGGGGCCTCGCTCCAGCCGGCCTTGTCGGCCAGGTCGGTGCGGTAGTAGAGGACACGGGTCTCGACGTACCAGGGGACGCCGTACGACGTGCCGCCCACCTCCGTGGAGTCCCAGGCGCCGGGGAAGAAGTCGCTCTCGTCGACGAGGTTGTCCGGGGTCGGCATCAGTCCGCCGGCCTCGGCGAACTCGCCCATCCAGGTGGTCCCGATCAGGCTCACGTCGGGGGTCTCGCCGCTGGCGATGGCGCCGGCGAGCTTGTCGTGGGCGGACTCCCACGGGACGGCGGTGACCTCGACGGTGGCGTCGGGGTTGGCCTCCTCGAAGTCGGCGCTGAACTCCTGCAGCACCTCCCCTTCGGTGCCCATGGCCCAGACCTCGATGGTGCCGGTGGCCTCGCCGCCGGAGATCTCCTCGCTCTGCGCCTCGGTGCCTCCGCTGTCCTCGCGCCCGCAGGCGGTGAGGGCGAGGCTGGTCGCGGTCAGCAGCGCGATCGCCGTGGTCGTCGGTCTCATGTGGATTCCTTCCGGGGGACAGTGCTGGTGCGGACGACGAGCTCCGTGGGGAGGAGCTCGTGACGGGGGTCGGTGCGGGTGCCCGTGATCAGCTCGTCGAGCAGCCGGGCGGCGGTGCCGCCGAGCTCCCGCATCGGCTGGCGGACGGTGGTGAGGCCGGCGTAGCGCGCGGCCATCACGTCGTCCCAGCCGGTAACCCTGACCTGGCCGGGGATGTCGATCCCGGCCCGGCCGAGCTCGCCCATCAGGCCGAGGGCGAGCTCGTCGTTGGCGCAGACGAAGGCGTCGGGGAGGTCGTGAGCTCCGATCGCCTCGGCGGCGACAGTGGCGCCGACCGTCTCGTGGAGGTGGTCGACGGCGATCAGCTGGACGAAGGCGCCCGTACGGCTCTCCCAGACGACGTCCTGGACACCGCGCCACCGCTCCTTCACGTCGGGCGAGACGTCGGGGTCGCCGACGAAGGCGATCCGGCGGACGCCCTGCTCGAGCAGGTGGCGGGTCAGGGCGGCAGCGGCCTCGCGGTTCTCCGCGTTGACCGAGTCGACGCCGGCCGACGCCGCGAGGGCAATCGGCGGCCGAGCGACCAGGACGACCTTGGCACCGTCGTGGGCCAGGTCCTCGACGACGGCATCGCTGACGGTCCGGCCGAGGACCACCAGGCCGTCGCATCGGCCGGCCATCTCGCGGACGGCGGCCTCGGCGTCGCCGCGGCCGTGGGTGGAGAGGATCAGCACCGAGCGGCCGAGCTCGGCGGCGACGGCCTCGTAGCCGAGGACGACCTCCGCGTAGTAGGGACCGGAGAGGTCGGGGAAGACGATGCCGTTCGCGGCGTGGCGCCGCTCGGCGAGCTGGCGCCCCAGCTGGCTCGGGGTGTAGCGCAGCTCGATGGCCGACGAGCGGACCCGCTCCTGGGTGTCCGGCCGCACGTCGCCGGACTCCCGCATGACGCGGGAGACGGTGGCGATCGAGACGCCCGCGTGACGGGCCACGTCGCGGATCGTGCTGGGCACGGCCTCACCTCCTGACTCATGTAACCGGTTTCTGTAACCGGTTACATTCGGTGACCACCGTCACACGCGGCGTCGGAGGCTGTCAAGGGCGCGACCCGCTCCAGCGGCAGGTCACGCAGTCCGCGCGACGTGCTCGGCGGCGAGCAGGGCCAGTCCGAAGGCGGGCAGCAGCCCGTTGCCGGCGAGGTAGCCGGCGGCGCCATGGCCCGAGATGCCGGCGGCCGCGCCACCGGAGGCGTACAGGCCGGGGATCGGCCGGTCCTCGCCGTCGAGGACCCGCGCGTTCCCGTCGACGAGCAGACCGCCCTGCGTGTGGAACAACGCGGGCCGGACGTGGACCGCCTCGAAGGGAGGGGCGAGCGGCGCCTCCCAGAAGGTCCGGCCGAAGCGGTCCTCGCCCTCTCCGGCGGCGAGCCGCTGAGTCTCCGCCAGCGTCACAACGAGACCGTCGGCGTCGATCCCGCACCCGGCCGCCAGCTCCTCGGCGGTGTCGGCACGACGTACGGCCCCGGACTCCACGGTGTCGCGGAAGTCCTGGAAGGGCAGGCACGCCTCGTGGATCCGCTCGTCGAGCACCACCCACGCGCGGCCGTCGGCGCCGCGGACCACCTGCTCCGCGTACTCGCTGTAGCCGGTCGTCTCGTCGCCGAACCGCCGCCCGGCCGCGTCGACGAGGAAGCCGCCGTGCATCACCGTCGCCCACCCCGTCAGCGTCGCCGCGGGGTGGGCGAGGGCGGCGTGGCCCTGATAGGCGTCGAGGAAACCGGTTGCGGCGCCGAGCCTCTCGCCGATCCGCAGTGCGTCACCCCGCGAGCCGTCGCTGCCGTGGTAAGCCGCCCCGGCGATGGCCGGCAGGTGCTCTCGGACCAGGTCGGCGTCGGCGCCGAAGCCGTTGGTGGCGAGCAGCAGCGCACGACAGGGGATCTCCTCGCGGCCGCGGGGCGTCTCGACCACCACCCCGGCCACCCCCGCGTGATCGACGAGCACGTCGACCAGCGTCGCCGGGACCATCAGGTCGATCCGGTCCTCACGTCGCACCCGCCGCACCAGGTCGTCGAGCATCGCCCGCCCGGCACGCCCGGGCACCGTGTGGCAGCGCGGCACCGAGTGCCCGGGGTAGTTGAAGTCGGTGACCAGCGAGATGTCGAGGTCCAGGTCGTCGGCGACCCACTCCACGAGCCGGGCGCTCACGTCGACGAGCGCCCGGGCGATCCGCTCGTCGGCGGCGCCGCCGGTCTTGGCACGTACGTCGGCGAGGAACTGCTCGGGAGAGTCCTCGATCCCGGCCTTGCGCTGGAACCGGCTGCCCGCCCCCGGGACCATCGCGGTCGACATGGCGGTGTTGTTGCCGGCGGCGAAGTGCTCCTGCCGCTCCACCACGAGGACGTCGAGGCCGAGCTGCGCGGCGCGCAGGGCCCCGGCGAGGCCGCCGCCCGCCCCCGCGACGACGAGGTCGGGACCGTCCTCGCTCACGCGGCGCCCGCGAGCACCCGCAGCGCGAGCGCCGTCGGGTCGACCACCGCCGGGCCGCCGGTGGGCGCGCGGACGTCGACGGCGGAGCAGCCGTTGAGGACCGCGTCGCAGCCGAGGTCGGCGACCGAGAGGGACAGCGACAGCACCGACGTCGGCCCGTCGGTCGCGACGCCGTAGCGCCCGGACAGCCGGTCCAGCCCGGCGGCGTGGACCGCCGGGTCGAGCACGCAGTCGGGGAGGAAACAGTCCCACTCCGCCACCGGCTCCGCAGCGTACGCCGCCAGCAGCGCCGCGTCGGAGGCCTCGACGTCGGCGGCCGACCCGAGCTCGCACGGCCGGGCGAGCAGTCTCACGGTCCGCTCCTCGGCGGCGGGTCGATCCCGAGCAGCCGCGGGTCGTTCGGGTGGTCGGCCAGCGGGTGGACCTCGATGTCCATCCACGGATGCAGCGGCAGCGACGTGAGCGCCGCGTGGAGCGCGGTCGCGTCCTCAACGTCGTAGAGGCTCCAGTTGGCCCAGCGACCCGGGATCCGCCAGAGCCGACGCAGCGCGCCCGCGCGGGCCAGCGCCTGCCCGGCCTCGAGCTCGCGGGCGAAGATCACCTCCCGCTCCTCCTCCGGCGCGTCCGGAGGCCAGCGGATCTCGATGCGGACCAGGAACTCCACGCTCACGCCCCGAGGTAGGCTTCGCGGACCCGGGGGTCGTCCGCGAGCTCGGAGGCCGGGCCGTCGAGGACGATCGAGCCGCTCTCGATGACGTACGCACGGTCGGAGATGGCCAGGGCCTGCGAGGCGTTCTGCTCGACGATCAGCACGGTCACGCCGGTGTCGCGGATCCGGCCGATCGCGGTGAGCACCTGCTGGGCGAGCTTGGGCGCGAGGCCGACCGAGGGCTCGTCGAGGGTCAGGCACGACGGGCGGGCCATCAGCGCCCGGCCGATGGCCAGCATCTGCTGCTGGCCGCCCGACATCGTGTCGGCACGCTGGGTCAGCCGCTCCTCGAGCGCCGGGAACAGGGCGAACACCTCCTCCAGCGATCCGTCCCGCTCGGCGCGCGGCCTGCCGTAGCCGCCCATCGCCAGGTTGTCGAGGACGCTGAGGTCGCCGAAGAGCTCGCGGTCCTGGGCGACGTGGACCAGCCCGCGTCGGACGACCAGGTCGGGACGCTGGTGGGTGATGTCGTCGCCGTCGAGGCGGATGGCGCCCCCGAAGACCCTCGCGATGCCGGCGACGGCCCGCAGCGTGGTGGTCTTGCCGGCCCCGTTGGCGCCGATGAGCGAGACGATCTCGCCCTCGCCGACCCGTAGCGAGACCTCGTGGAGGATCTCCATCCGGCCGTAGCCCGACCGCACCTGCTCCAGCTCGAGGGTGCTCACGCGATGTGCTCCTCTCCCAGGTAGGCCTCGACCACTCGCGGGTCCCTGACGACCTCGTGCGGGTCGCCGAACGCCAGCGACCGGCCCTCGTGCATCACCAGCAGCTCGCGCGAGAGTGCCATCACGGCGGCCATGATGTGCTCGACGTAGAGCACGGTCAGGCCGTCGCCGTGTAGCTCCCGCAGCAGCTCGATCATCGGCTGCCGCTCGGCCGGGACCAGCCCGGCCAGCACCTCGTCGAGCAGCAGCACCCGCGGCCGCATCGCCAGTGCCCGCGCGAGCTCGAGCCGCTTGAGGCCGGCGGTCGTGAGGCTCCCGGTCTCGTGCCGTGCCTGGTCGGCGAGCTGGACCCGCTCGAGAACCTCCAACGCCTGCGCCCGGGCGGCGTTGCGCGAGCGCTCGTGGGTGTGGGAGGCGATCGCGACGTTGTCGAGGACCGTCATGGAGCCGAACGGCCGCATCAGCTGGAAGGTGCGGACCAGCCCGGCCTGCGCGACCTTGTGGGCCGACCAGCCGGTGATGTCCTGGCCGTCGAAGACGATCCGTCCGGAGGTCGGCGGCAGCTGGCCGGCGACCATCGAGAACAGCGTGGTCTTGCCGGCGCCGTTGGGGCCGATGATCCCCAGGAAGTCGTTGTCGTCGACGGTGATCGACACGTCCTCGACGGCCCGGAGGCCACCGAAGTGACGGGTCAGTCCCTCGACCTCGAGCAGGCTCATCGACGCCTCCACCTCTGCAGCGTCCCGAAGATGCCGCGCGGCATGAACCGCACGATGACGATCAGCAGTACGGCGTACACCGCGACGTCGAGGCCGGTCAGTCCCTGCAGGAACGACAGCGAGTCCGGGGGGCTGCGCAGCAGCTCGGTGATCAGCTCGGCGAGCGGTCCGACCACGAGCGCCCCGACGACCGGGCCCCACACCGTGCCGATCCCGCCGATCACGGCCGGCACGATCGCCTCCACCGAGACCGCCGCGCCGAAGCCCTGCTGCGGGCCGACGTAGAAGTAGTACTGCGTGTAGTAGGCGCCGGCAACCGCCGAGATCATGCAGCTGAGCGCGACCGGGACCAGCCGGTGCCGCATCACGCTGATGCCGAGCGACTCGGCGGCGACCTCGTCGTCGCGGACCGCGGCGACCCGCTGCCCAGTGCGGCTGTGGGTGAAGGCGATGACCAGCGCGAGGCTGAGGCCGAGCAGGGCGGCCGGGATCCAGAAGTAGTTGGAGCTCCCGGACTCGAACTGCATCATCCACCACGAGTCCTCGGGAAGGATCTCGAGGTTGAAGCCCTCGGTCTTGCCGAGCGCCTCGACGTTCTGGACCACCAGCAGGAAGAGCTGGGCGAAGGCGAACGTCGCCAGCGCGAAGTAGGCGCCGGCCAGCCGGTAGCGCAGGCAGAGGTAGGCGATCAGCGTGCCGGCCAGGGCCGCGATCACGGCTCCGACGACCATCGCGATCCAGGGTGAGATGCCGTGCTCGACGACGAGGTAGGCGTCGGTGTAGGCGCCGATGCCGAAGAACGCCGCGTGTCCGAAGCTGAAGAGCCCGCCGTAGCCGCTCATCAGGTTCCAGCCGATCGCGAGGATGGCGATGATCAGCGTGCGTACGGCGATGCTCTCGCCGCGGTCGGTCAGCCCGTACGGCATCACCGCCATCACGACCATCACCACGCCGAGCGCGGCGTACTGCAGCCGGGCGCGGCGGTCGCGCACCCAGCCCGGGCTGTCCTGCCCGGGAGCGGGCGCGTGCTCCGTCGCTGTCTCGACCGGACGGCTCACCGGGCTCCCCCGAAGATGCCCTGCGGGCGCAGGAACAGGGTGAGCACGAAGACGCCGAAGACCAGGATGAGCGAGCCGGTGCCGGGCAGGTAGAGCGAGCCGACGGTCTGCACCAGGCCGATGATCAGGCCGCCGATCATGGCCCCGAAGACGTTGCCGAGACCGCCGAGCACCACGATGACGAAGGCGAGGATCGTGAACTCCTCGCCCACCGTCGGCGTCATGCTCACCAGCGGCGCCATCAGGCCGCCGGCGACGGCGACGCAGGCGGCGCCGATGCCGAAGGTGAGGGCGTAGACCCGCCCGACGTTGACGCCGACCAGAGCCGCGCCGCCGGGGTTGGAGGCCACCGCGCGGATGGAGAGGCCGAAGGACGTGCGCCGCAGGATCACCGTCAGCGCGATCGTGACCGCAACCGCACCGAGGAACGCCACGATCCGCTCCCACGAGAGAAGCGCCCCGAAGACGCGCAGCGACCCCTCGATGGCCGTGCCGACAGACTGCGGCCGGCCGCTGAAAACCATCAGCAGCACGTTGACGATCAGCAGCGACAACCCGAGCGTCATCAGCAGCGGCCCCTCGTGGTTGCCCGAGAGGGTCAGCTTGTTGAGCAGCGTCAGCTGCAGCACGTAGCCGAGCCCGAACATCACCGGCACGGCCAGCAGCGTGGCGACGTAGACCGGCATCCCGACCGACTGCACGAGCGACAGCACGAGATACATCGACAGCGTCAGCATCGAGCCCTGGGCGAAGTTGACGATGCCGAGCACCCCGAAGATCAGCGTGAGGCCGACCGAGACCAGCGCGTACACACCGCCCAGCAGGATCCCGGTCGCGATCGCCTGGGTGACCAGGCCGGGGTCGCGGTCGCCGACCAGGTAGACCGCCAGCAGACCGGCCACGCCGGTGGCGAGGATGCCCACCAGGACGTTGCGCGCGCTGCGGCGTCCCGACTCGTCGACCTCTGCCGCCGACTGCTCGACGACCTGGGCGTCACTCATCCGACGTGCACCACCTTCGTTGCGTGTCCGGTCCGCTGCCCCCGACGCGTGAGGTCAGTCCTAGGCCGCCGGATAGACGACCTTGGAGGTCACGAACTGTTCGGGTGCGACCTGCTCCACCGCCTCGCCCTGGACCTGCATCACGACGACCGTGGCGTTGGTGTTCTGGCCGGTCTCGTCGAACTCGATCGGGCCGTCGAAGGCCAGCAGCGGGTCGTCGAGGGAGACGCCGGAGATCGCCTCGCGGAGGTCGGCCGGGTCGGCTGTCTCGCTCTCCTCGAGGGCCTGCGCGATCACCTCGACAGCCTGGTAGGAGAGCACGGACGCGGTCTGCATCGGCGAGCCGTACTCCTCCTCGAACCGCGTACGGATGTCCTCGGTGCGGTCGTTGGCGGTGTCGTAGTGGTAGTTGGCCGAGAGCACGTCAGTGCCGGCAGCACCGGCATCGGCGGGGAAGTTCTCATCGTCGAAGGCGCCGTTGGCCACGCCGTAGAGGGCCTGGATGTCGGGGCCGAGGGCCTGCACGGCCTTTGCCACCAGCAGCTGGTCGGGGTAGTAGCCGGTGCCGACGATGACGTCGGGGTCGGCGGACGCGGCCTCGCGCACCTGCGTGGTGGCGTCGGAGAAGTTGGTCGGAGAGTAGGTGACCTCCTTGACGACCTCGATGCCCTGGCTCTCCGCCTGCTCCTGGAAGGCCTCGAACACGCTGGCGCCGAAGGCGCCCTCCTCGTGGATGTAGGAGACCGAGTCGACGGCCTCGCCGCTCTGCTCCGCGATCTCGAGCAGCCGGTCGGCACCGTCCTGGCCCATCGCGGTCGCGTTGGGCTGGATGCGGAAGGTGTACTGGTAGTCCTGCTCGAGGATCTGGTCGTCGACGGCGACGTCGATCATGAGCGGCACCTGGCTGCGCTCGGCGACCGACGCTACGTTGAGGGTGACGTCGCTCTGGTAGGTGCCGACGAGCGCCACCGCACCCTCGTCGATGAGCCGCTGCGCCTCGGACTGGCCGGTCTCGGCCTCGCCCTTGGAGTCACCGGAGCTGAGCACCAGCTCGGCGCCACCCAGCGCCTCGATACCGCCGTCGGCGTTGATGTCGTCGACGGCCATCTTGGCGCCGTCGTCCATCAGCTGCCCGACGCCGGCGAGCGGCCCGGTCAGGGGGTGGATCGACCCTATGACGATCTGGTCCGGACTGGTCTCCGAGCCACCGCCCTCGTCGTCGGTCCCGCAGGCAGCCATGCCCACGGCCACCGTCATCGCGATGGCAGATGCCGCCAGCTTCTTCATCTCACGTGCCTTCCGTCGAGGTACCGAGGCGTTCCGCTCAGCGATCCACTAAGGAAGCGCCTATTGGAGTATTGCATCGAACTCCGGGCGTATCTAGGGGTTGTGGCGCGAAATCCCATGACCAAGTGATCCGCTAGGCGAAACACAGACGAAACGATCTGTGCCACCATGAGCCCATGACGTCGGACACCGGGGAGACGCGGCAGGCCAGCACGGGGACCGAGGCCGCCGACCGCGTGGCAGACGTGCTGCTGCTCTTCGCGCGCAGCGACGACCCTCTGGGGGTCTCGTCGATCGCGCGCGCGCTGGGCCTCAGCAAGGCGGTCGTCCACCGGATCCTGCAGTCGCTGATGTCCCGCTCGCTGGTGCAGGTCGTGCCGGGCCACGCGACCTACCGGCTGGGCTCCTCGGCGATCGGCCTCGGTACCCGGGCGTGGAGCCAGCTGGACGTGCGGACGGTGGCGGCGCCGATCCTGAAGCGGCTGCGCGACGCGACGCGCGAAACGACCACGCTCTCGATCCTGGTGGGGCGGCACCGGATCTACCTCGACCAGTTCGAGAGCCCACAGGAGATCAAGATGGCCATCCAGATCGGGCCCCGCTTCCCGCTCCACTCCGGTGCGTCGAGCCGCTCGATCCTGGCCTCGCTCCCACCGGCCTTCGCGGACGAGGCGGTCCGCGAGCTGCGCCGGATCCGCCCCGACTTCGACGAGGACGCCTTCCGCGGGGAGCTGACGGCCACGCGCCGCCGCGGCTACACGATCTCCCACAACGAGCGCGGCACCGGCAGCGCCTCGATCGCGGCCCCCTTCTTCGACAGCGTCGGCAACGCCTTGGGCTCCATCAGCGCCTCCGGGCCCGAGTTCCGCTATCCCGGTGATCACGAGCGCGACCACGCGGCGCTCGTCGTGTCGGCGGCCGAGCAGATCACCGAGGCCCTCCGGAGCGCACCGTGAGCCTCCGTGCGTCGACGCTGCCGCGGTCGTTCCTCTACGTCCCCGGTCACCGCGACGATCTCGTCGCGAAGGCGACCGGGTCGGGCGCCGATGCCCTGGTCATGGACCTCGAGGACGCCGTCCTCGCGGTCGACAAGACCCGGGCGCGGGACGTCGTCGCCGGCTGGCTGGCCGACGCCCCGGCAGGTCCGCAGCGGTGGGTTCGGATCGACGGCCGGGTGCTCGACGACGACCTCGCCGCCGTTGCGGACGACGGGCTCGACGGGATCGTCCTCGCGACGTGCCGGGTGGCGGGCCTGGAGCGGCTGGAGCAGTGGTTCGCGGCCGGAGAGGCTCCCGACCGGCCGGTGGTGGGTCTGGTCGAGGACGCCGCCGGGTTGCGCGAGATCGGCAGCATGGCCGCCCAGCCGCACCTGCTGACGCTCGGCATCGGCGAGGTCGACCTGCTCGCCGACCTGCGGATCTCCCGGCAGGCCACCACCGCCGTCGAGGCCCTGCGGCTGCAGGTCGTGGTCGACGCCGCCGCGAACGGTCTGGCGGCTCCCGTCGCTCCTACCTCCACTGACTTTCGCGACCTCGACGGCTTCCGGGCCACGACCAGGTCGCTGGTCGACGCCGGCTTCCGCTCGCGCACCGCCGTCCACCCGGCCCAGGTCGCCGTCATCCACGAGGTGCTGGCGCCGACCGAGGACGAGCTGCTCGCGGCCCGCGACGTGCTGGCGCGGTTCGACGCCGCCGCGGAGGGGGTCACTCTCGACGAGCGCGGCCGGTTGATCGACCTGGCGGTCGTCCGGTCGGCCCGCGAGACGGTCGAGCGCGCCGCCCGCGGCTGACCGCGGGACTCCTCCCGTTCAGCGGTCGGCGGCGTCGGGGCCGGAGCGACGTACGAAACGCCCCTGGGGCTCCCCGACGATCTCGCCCTCGGCCAGCACCTGGTGGCCGCGCACCCACGTGTCGGTCACCCGGGCCGTCATGTGGAAGCCCTCGAAGGGGGTGTAGTCCTGCGTCGACTGCGACTCCTCGGCCCGGACCACCCAGTCGGCGGCGTCGTCGACCAGGCAGAAGTCGGCGTCGAGGCCGACCTCGACCCCGCCCTTGGTCCCGAGGCCGTAGCGCCGTGCCGGGTTGGTGCTCACCAGCTCGGCGATCCTGTTGTAGGAGAGACCGCGGGTGCGCCCCTCGCTGACCATGCCGGCCAGCAGGTACTCCGCGCCGCCGAAGCCCGATTTGGCGAGGAAGACGTCCTCGCGCGGGTCGCCGAACTTGGTCTCGTCCTTGCAGCACGCGTGGTCGGAGACGACCCAGTCGACGTGACCGGCCAGCACGTGCTCCCAGAGCGACTCGACGTCCTCGCGGGAGCGCAGCGGCGGGTTGACCTTGCCGCCGAGGTTGGCGGCGGTGTGGAAGTCGGCGAGCAGGTGACCGACGGTGACCTCGCGCCGGAAGTCGATGTGGGGGAAGGTCGACTGCATCATCATCGCCGCCTCGATCGCCTTGCGCGAGGTGAGGTGGAGCAGGTTGATGTTGGGCAGCTCGGTCTCGTGGGCGAGGTAGGAGGCGATCGTGATCGCCAACCCCTCGGAGTGGGGTGGCCGGGCCGCGCTGTAGGCCTCGAGCCCGGTGAGCTTTCCCTCCTGCTCGACGAGCCGCGTGTAGGCGCGCATGATCTCGGCCGTCTCGCAGTGGAGCGACAGCGAGATCCGGTCGCGGTCGGCCGCCGTGGCCGCGTCCTCGCGGGCGGCCTGGATGCCGCGCATCACGAACTCGAAGTGCGCCAGGTCGTAGCTGTGATCCTCCGGGATCATCAGGAACCTGCCCTGGTCCGAGGAGCGGCCGTGGAGCCCATGGGCCCCGTAGAACATGAAGATCTTGAACGACGGGACGCCGAATTCCGAGATCAGCGCCGGGATCTCGTCGATGTGCTCGGCCAGGATCGGCGCGACGTGGAAGCCGTAGTCGACGTACGCCCGGCCCGCGGCCGCCGCGAGCACCTCGGGGAACACCTCCCGGTAGGGGCCGGTCTTGTTCATGTAGTAGGCGCCCGTACGCACGTACGTGAGTCCCGTGGTCACGCCACCCTGGGCGGCGGCCCGGCTCTCGGAGGTGGTGTCCTCCTCCAGCGGGTTGTAGATGCCCCAGTGCTGGTGGGCGTCGACGACGCCGGGGAAGAGGTGGCGACCCCTGGCCTCGACCACGGTCGCGGCGGTGGCAGGGTCGATCGCCTCCTCGACGGCCGAGAAGCGGCCGCCGGCGACGGCGACGTCGAGTCGGCGCGGGGCGTCGTCGCCGGGACGGACCACCTCGGCCCCGCGGATCAGCAGGTCGTGGGTCGTCATCGTGTCCTCCATCTCGGGTGGGCGGTCAGGGACGTACGTGGTCGAGGTCGACCGGGTCGACGCGGGTGAGCGGGGCGAGCAGCGAGGTGACGTCGGGCTGGTCCACGAGCGCCCGGCAGGCCTCCGCCAGTCGGTCGACGCCGGTGGCGTCGAGGCCGCGTCCGGCGTTGTCGCGGAACTTGGTGGCGAGCTCGTCGAAGGACAGCGGCCGCTCGGGGCCGCCTCGGGTGGTGAGCACCTTCTCCTCCAGCACGGTGCCGTCGGTGAGGGTCGCCCGCAGCACGGCCGGGAACTGCCGCGGGAAGATCGCCGAGCACTCGTCGTCGGGCTCGACGGCCGTCCGGTCCATGAGGTCGAGGCGGACGGGGTCGGCGACCAG
>Ga0136617_10003354_pt1 | contig 14300 bp, 16 predicted proteins | sample AntDrymUQ3222106_2_FD_129672 | JGI IMG/M metagenome (GOLD analysis project Ga0136617, IMG submission 129672) | Polar desert sand microbial communities from Dry Valleys, Antarctica - metaG UQ322 (21.06) | ecosystem: Environmental > Terrestrial > Soil > Desert | place: Antarctica: Dry Valley... | reverse complement strand
TGTGGATCGTCGCCTCGACCCCCGGTGTCAGCGTCGTGCTGAACGGCGCGCGCAGTCCGGCCTACGTCGACGACGCGCTCGGGGTGCTGGACTGGCCGCCCCTCGCCAATGCGGTCGCGGTCCTGGAGCGGTTCCGCGCGGGAGCCGACTGAGCGCGCCTCCGCCCTTCGTCTTCGGCCCCTACCGCCTCGATCGCGAGCGGCGGGTGCTGTGGCGCGGGCCGGACCTGGTCGAAGTCGCGCCGAGGGCCCTCGACCTGCTCGTCGCTCTCGTCGAGCGCGCCGGCGACGTGGTTACCAAGGACGAGCTGCTGCAGCGGGTGTGGCCGGACACCTTCGTGGAGGAAGCGAACCTCAGCGTCAACGTCTCCGCGTTGCGCAAGGCGCTCGCCGTGGGCGACGACGGGCGTGCGTACATCCAGACCGTGCCGCGCCGCGGCTATCGCTTCGTCGCTCCACCGGCGGCCGCCGCCGTCCAGGATGCCGCCGCGGAGCAGGTCGCGCGCGCCCTCGACGTCGAGCTGGGCGGCGCCGATCGGGCCGTGCTCGCCCGCCGCGATACCGCGGATATCCAGGCGTCGCAGGCCTATCTGAAGGGCCGATACTTCTGGAGCCGCTTCACGGGCGAATGGATGGGCCGCGCGTTTGCCTGCTTCCAGGAGGCCGTCGAGCGCGATCCGTCCTACGCCTTGCCGCACGCCGGTCTCGCCGACGCCTATCTGATCCTCGGCTTCTCGGGACTCGTCGCCCCCGCGCAAGCCTGGCCACTCGCCGAGGAATCCGCTTTCTCGGGCACTGGGGCCTCGGCCTCGCCTACGAGCACGTGGGACGGATGGACGACTCGGTCACCGCTCTCCGTCGCGCCGCGGCGTTGGCGGGGGACAGCCCGATCCTCTCCGCCGTCCTCGCCCGCGCCGAAGCCCTTGCCGGCCGTGCGGGCCAGGCGCGCGAGATTCTCGCCGCTCTTGATGCCGGCAGCGCCGGAACTCCGTCCGACTATCAACGTGCGGCGGCCGAGGTCGCGCTTGGCGATCACGACGAGGCCTTCCGTCGTCTGGAAGCGGCGGCCGCGGCACGCGAGCCGTGGATGGTGTGGCTCCGGGTGGACCCGATGTTGCGTGATTTGCGCAAGGACGCTCGATACCGGTCCCTCCTCCTGCGTGTTTTCGGGTCGCTCTCGTGACCGGACGCGGCACGCCGATTGCACTCCAGCGAGCACGGAGGTCCCCGCATGCAGAAGAGCAACCCGAAGCCGTCCGACCGCGGTCGTGACAACACCGAGCCCGGGCTGCCCCCCGGCAGCCGCGCCATCCAGCGCGACACCACGGAGCAGCTCGAAGCCGACCACCCCGACGGCGATCCGGCGACCGAGTTCGAGCGCACGGAGCAGGACCACCTGCCGCCCCGCGGCACCGGGAGCATCCACAACCAGGGCGAGGACCATGGGCCGACGGTCGCCGAGGTCAAGGAGCCCGCGCCGGAGCGATCCGCGGATGCGCGCGATCTCGGGCCGGAGCCGGGTCTCCATTCCGGCGGAACCCGCGGTCCGAGCAACGAGAACCGCGGAACGCCGAAGAGCTGATCGCGTCGCGTACGACCGCTCATCTTGAGAGCCGGGAGCCAGATCGTTGCGGCGGCGCTCCTTGCCGCCGCGACGTACGGCGTCCTGGTCGGCATCGCGGAAGCCAAGGTCGACGCTGCAGTCGGCGGCGGCGCGTTTCCGCTCGACGACCGCCGCGTCCCGGAGCGAGAGGCGTTCGAGCGAATCCGGGCGCGGCTGGAGGAGATCGGCGAGGGCCGTTTCAGCGACCGACTCGAGGCGCTGCGGGTCGAGCGAGTCCTGTGGGTCGCGCCGTCCCTCGGGCCCGACCGGTGGGCAGTGTTCGCGGAGTCGTTGAGGCTCGTCCGCCGCGTCTACGTGCGGCAAAAGGCGCTGCTCGACCCCCGCGCGCACCTGTATCCGTCGCCGAGCGCCGTCCCCGACGCGCACCAGCGGGCGTTCGCGTGGATCAGCCTCGCCGGCGCGCTGCGGCATGAGCTCGCGCACCATGAAGGAATGATCGAAGAGCACGAGGCCTATGCGACGGAGATGGCCTGGTACGAGGGAGTCCGCGCGTCGCCGTGGTTTGCCGCGCTGCGCGGCGAAGATCTCCGTATGTTCGACTGGGCGCTGCAATCTGCCGTGCTGACCGCCCGCAGCGCCAGCGCGCGCAGTGGCGCAGGCACCCGCGCCAGGCCATGAGCGATCGCGTGCTGCCCTGCGTCGAGATCGGACCGCGCGGCGACGTCAAGGGCGCCGTCGTCTGGCTCCACGGCCTCGGAGCCAACGGACATGACTTCGAGCCGATCGTCCCGCTCCTCGAGCTGCCGCAGGTCCGCTTCGTCTTTCCCCACGCGCCTTCGCGCCCGGTCACGATCAACGGCGGCATGGTGATGCCGTCGTGGTACGACATCGTCAGCCTGGGCAGCGCGGGCGGGGGCAACGCGATCCACGTCGCGGAGTCGCGCGCGCAGGTCGACGCCCTGCTTCGTCGCGAGAAGGAACGAGGGGTCTCGTCCGATCGCATCGTCCTCGCGGGGTTCAGCCAGGGCGCGGCGCTCGCGCTCCATTCGGGCATCCGCCACCCGGAGACGCTGGCCGGGATCCTGGTGCTGAGCGGCTACGAGGTGGTGCCCGGCACGCGCGAAGCGGAGGCCTCGCCCGCCAACCGCCACACGCCGATGTTGTTCTGCCACGGCGCCCGCGACGGCGTCGTGCCCGTTGTCGGGGGACGGGCCGCCTACCAGGCGTACGCAACGCCGGGCCGCGACGCCCAGTGGCGCGAGTTCCCCATCGCCCACGAAGTGTCGGACGACGAGATCGCCGCCGTACGCGACTGGCTCCATGCGCGCTTGATGTAATCTGCCCGAAGCCTCGGACATCACGGAGGATCAATGCCGCAGGTCGTTCCCGCCCGCCATCAGCCGCCCCTGCCCCTCGACCGCCTGCTCGTCACCGACCCACCCGGCGCGGAAGCGGTGGAGATGGACGTCGTTTTCGTCGGCGGCGGTCCCGCCGGGCTGGCGGGGGCCATCGAGCTCGCCCGCCTGATCAAGAAGGACAACGACGCCGGGGGCGGACTCGGCGCGGTCGAGATCGCGGTGCTCGAGAAGGCGGAAGCGCTCGGGGCGCATTCGTTGTCCGGCGCGGTGGTGAACCCGGTCGCGTTCCGCGAGCTGTTCCCCGACCTGAAAGACGAGGACTTTCCGTTTCGTGGCCCGGTGGACGGCGAGCGCGTCTACCTTCTCACCGGCACCAGCTCCGTCCGCCTTCCCACGCCGCCGACGATGCAGAACCACGGCAACTACATCGCGTCGTTGTGCGAGATCGTGCGCTGGCTGGGCGAGAAGGCGGAGGGGCTCGGCGTCAACATGTTCACCGGCTTTCCCGCCGACGCGCTGCTCGTCGACGGCGAGCGCGTGCGGGGAGTGCGGACCACGCCGACGGGGTTGAAGCGCGACGGGACGGCGGGGCCAGGCCACACCCCCCCGACGGACATCACGGCCAAGGTGACGGTGCTCTCCGAAGGCACGCGCGGCACGCTCGCCCAGGCTTGGCTGCAATGGCAGAAGGTCACCAGCGACAACCCGATGATCTACGCCCTGGGGGTCAAGGAGCTCTGGGAGACGAAGGAACCCCTGGACGCCGTCATCCATACCCTGGGATGGCCGCTGCCCACCGACGCGTTCGGCGGCAGCTTCTGTTATCCGATGGAGCCGAACCTCGTCGCCATCGGGCTGGTGGTCGGGCTCGACTATCGGCAGGCCAATCTCGACGTCCACGTGATGCTGCAGCGCCTGAAGCTGCACCCTCTGTTCCGGCCGTACTTCGAAGGCGGGGAGATGGTCGAGTGGGGCGCGAAGACGATCCCCGAGGGAGGCTTCTACGCGCTGCCGAAGCGACGCCATGGCGACGGCGCGCTGATCGTCGGCGACGCGGCGGGGTTCGTCGAGGTCGCATCGCTCAAGGGAATCCACTACGCGATGCTCTCCGGCATGTACGCGGCGCGCGCCATCTTCGGCGCGCTCAAGAAGGGCGACACGTCGATGGCGGGCCTCTCCTCCTACGACGCCGCCGTGGACACGAGCGCGATCGCCAAAGACCTGCGCGCGCGAAGGAACATGCGCGTCGTCTTCCAGAAGGCCGGCTTCTACGTCGGCGGCGCCAAGGCGGCGCTGATGACCCTGACCGGAGGAGCTTTCCCCGGCGGGCACATCGAGTCGGAGAAGGATGCGGACGTCCCGCGCGAGGCTGGCGTGCCCGCGGATACATTCGTCCCCGACAACAAGCTGACCTTCGGCAAGGTCGATGCGGTCTTCAAGGCAGGCAATGCGACGCGGGACGACATCCCGTCGCACCTCATCGTGGGCGCGGACATCCCGCCGGAGGTCGCGGAGATGTACCAGCACCTCTGTCCCGCGGGGGTGTACGAACGCCAGGGCGACAAGCTGGTGGTGAACGCGCCGAACTGCGTCGACTGCAAGGCGACCGATGTCATCGGCCCGCGATGGACCCCGCGCGAAGGCGGCAGCGGTCCGCGTTACCGCAAGATGTGATTCGTGGCGCACGACGGCGATGGTTCAGGCGCTCGGTGCGCGCTCCCCTCGCTCCTCGTGGCGCGCTATTGGCTTCAGAATGACAGTGCTCGACAGGGCATCTACGCCGACGACGACTTCTGGTACGGCGACCAGCAGCGCGTAACGAACACCCGGTTCCGCGGGATGGATCGCAACAACGACGGCTACATCACGTCGAACGAAGCGCGCATGCGGTACTACCGCTAAGCAACGTCTGGCGCTGCCATGGGCTGGCCTTCGGGCCAGCCCATTTTTTGTTTCCGCGTTTCCCCCGTGTCCTTTGCGCAGGACAGTCACGTTCGAGTCGCCCCACAAGTCGTTGATAACAAGTGGATGGCCCACGGTATGCCACTTGCACTATCGAACGGTGCCGCGGCCACCGTCGCGCGCTTGGGGGTTCTTCCAATGTCCTATCGCAACGGCCTTCTTCTCGCAGTCGGACTGATCGCCCTCGGCGCAGCCTCCGCGCAGGCGCAGGACGATCGTTATCGCAAGACCAACGACGGCTACGGTAACGACGACCGGTACGGCAACGACGACCGGCTGTACAAGGACGACGGCTACTACGACGACGACGATTACTACGAGGACCAGGATTATCGCGGCAGGCGCGGCGCGGGCGCCATGAACGCCCGGATGCGCGGCATGGACCGCAACCAGGACGGCCGCATCACGCGCTCCGAGTGGCGCGGCAACGCGGAAGCGTTCAGCCGGCTTGATCGCAACGGCGACGGCATCCTCGCCGGGCGCGAGGTGCGCGCCAATGCGCGCCGTCGCAACGCCAACCGCAATCGCGACGACGGCAGGCGGATGGACACCCTCGGGGCCAGCGACCGCAACCGCGACGGCGTGCTCTCGCGCGGGGAGTGGAGGGGCAGCCGCGACGAGTTCGACCGGATCGACCGCAACCGCGACGGCTACATCACCGCATCGGAAGCGCAGAACCGCCGGTACTGAGCGGCGGCGCGGGAATGGGGCTGGCCCGAAAGGGTCAGTCCCCTTTTTTCGTGTTCGCTCCCCCCCCCGTCGCCGACAGCCACCGCAAGACGGCGCGCAACGTGACGAGTCCCACCATACGGCCCTCCTCCATCACGATCAGGCGGCCGGCGGCCGAGGCTCCCAGACGGGCGAGCGTCTCGCTCACCGGCTCGTCGGGCTGCGCGGTCAGCTCTTCGGTGAGCGCCATCATCGCCGCCTGCACGGAAGTGACCTGGCGCTCCTCGTGCGGTTGCTGCAGCACGTCGCGCAGGCAGAGGAGCCCCACCACCTTCTCCCCGCGCACGACGGGATAGGCGCCGAAGCCCGTGCGGCCGAAATGATCGCGGACCGCTTCCGACAGCGGCAGGTCGGCGGCGATGGTCATCACGTCGCGGATCATCACGTCGGCGACGACCAGCCCATCGAGGGCGTCGTCGATCCGCACCTGCCGGTAAGCGGACGCCGCGGCCTCTTTCAGGAACCAGCCGAGGAAGACGTACCAGATGCCGGTTACCGTCACCCCGCGGAGCAGGTTCATCGCCCCGGCCAGGATCAGGAAGTAGGCGAAGAAGGTCCCGGCCCCGGCCGCCATCCGCGTCGCGCGCAGCTTGCCGAGGGGGCGCCACAATACCCCGCGCAGGAGCCGCCCTCCATCGAGCGGGAACGCGGGGACGAGATTGAACACGGCGACGACGATGTTCACCATCGCCAGGTACCGCGCGACGGCGGCGCTCGCTCCGCCGAACACGCCGCTGGCGGCGATGGCGGCGAAGAACCCCGCCAGGACGAGGCTGACCAGGGGACCCGCGGCCGCGATCCGGAACTCCGTTCCCCCGTCACGCGGCTCGCTGGCGAGGCGGGCGACCCCGCCGAAGATGAACAGGGTGATGGATTCGATGGCGATCCCGCTGCGGATGGCCACCAGCGAATGACCGAGCTCGTGGAGCAGGACGGATGCGAAGAACAGCAGCGAGGCGGCGAGGCCTCGGGCCCAGTACGACGTCGCCGCCAGCTCGGGGTACCGGTCGGGGAAGTAGTTCGTCGCCAGCGTCCACGCGATCAGCGCGAAGACGATGATCCAGCTGAAGTGGACGTAGATGGGAATCCCGAAGACCCGTGCCACCTGGAGACTGCCGGGCCGCCCCGAGGGGGCCCTCATCCGGTGGCACGGGCGCTACGGGCCTGCCCCAAGGTCCGCCATGGAAGGATCAGAAGGTCGCGGGATAGCAGGTCGATCGGTACGATCCTTCTCCGCGGCGAACGAAGCCGTCGCCCGCATAGATGTCGAACTGCTCGTTGAAGCCGTTCTCGCCCTTGACCGCGAGCTCTTCGCCGTCGTAGATCGAGCAGTACCCGAAGGAAGTCATCTTCTCGACCATCAGGCTGAAATAACGGTCGTTGTCGACGATCTTGTACCAGTCGGTGCCGGTCTGCGTACGGCTGAAGTCGAACACCTCGGGGTGCTCGCGGGAGACGGCGACGATCGCGCGGTCGACGTCGAGGATGTACTTCGACGGCAGCTCACGGGTGCAGGTGAGCGACCGGCTGGGCGCGAGGCGGCAGTTGGGAGTCGGATTGAGCGGCGGCGCGGGCGTCGGAAAGGACGCCGGGAAGCACGTCGCCCGGTACATCGACTCGCCGCGGCGCAGGATGAAGTTCGACGTGATGATGTGGAACTGGTCGTTGAGATCGTTGCTGCTCTTGACCTGGATCTCTTCGCCGTCGAAGGTGGCGCACAGTCCCATCCGGTCGAGATTCTCGATGACGCCCACGAACAGCTGCCCGGGGCTCAGCACCTTGTAGCCGAGAGGATGGTTCTCGAAGATCTGCGGCTTCTGCCGGAGCACCTGGTCGATGGCCTGCTCCATCTGCACCTGGAAATTCGGCCCGCCGCGGGGGCAATTCGAGTTCAGCGTGCCGAGACCGATGCGCTGGCAGCTCGCCTGGCCGGGAAGGGAAGGCGACGGCGGGGGCGGAGCGGTGGGGGCCGCGCTCGGCGGGGGGGCCGACGGCTCGGGCGGATTGTTGGGCGTGTCGTCTCCGCAGCCGACCAGCAGCGAGATGAGGACGACGGCGGGCAAAGCAGCCGCCGTTCGGGAAAGATGCTTCATTCGAGACCTCCGAGGGACCCTGTGGCGCCTATGCGCGGAATGGGAAACCAGTAGGATAACACCGGTGTCGCGCATCGCCGATCGCAACCGGGACGCATGAGAATAGGCCTTCCCCCGGACGCGATGGGTCCGGCGGCGCCCCCAAGGACGGCCGTCGCGGCCGCGTTTCTGGTCACCGCCGTGGCCTGGACGCTGGTCGTCCTGCGCGGCGCCCACCTCCTGCACTTCGACGCCAAGGCCCACCTGATGGTCGCCCGGCGCGTCATCGACAGCCTCACCCCCGGCTGGACCCAGCTCGGCGCCGTCTGGCTTCCCCTTCCCCACATCCTGAACGTGCTGCCCTCGCAGAACGATTTCCTCTATCGCTCGGGGCTGTTCGCGAGCGCGCTCGGGGCCGCGTTCTTCGTGGCCGGCGTGATCGCCCTCGGCCATGCCGCCGCCCGTGGGACGGGCGACTCCTGGGCGGGCGTCGTGGCGATGGCCGTCCCGTTGCTGAACCCGGGCTGGCTGTATCTGCAGGCGACCCCGATGACGGAGCCCATGTTCCTCGGTCTCGTCGGCGGACTTGCATTGTTCGTGGTGCGCTGGCGAGCGGGCGGCCGGAAGGCCGATCTCGTGGCCGCCGCTGCCTGCTCGGGGCTGGCCTGTCTGGTGCGCTACGAGGCGTGGCCGATCGCGGCCGGGGCCGCGGTGGTGGCGTGCGTGCCGGCGAACGGATGGCCGACGCGCGTTGCCCTGACCCGCTGGGCGCCCCTCATGCTGGGGGTCGGGCTCGTAGGCCCCGTCCTCCTGTTCGGGTTGCACACGTACATCGCGACCGAGCGCGCGTTCTACGTGATCGACGAAGGCAATCTCACCGAGGCGCGCGGCAGTTTCAGCCGCGCCGCCTTATTGCTCCTCGCTGGAATCGTGGAGGCGTTCGGCCTTCCGCTCGCGCTCGCCACCGCGATGGCGCTGGCCATCATCCTGGTGCGGCGGCGGGATCCCGTCCTCGCCATGGCTTTCGCCTGCACCGGCCCCGCGCTCGTCACCTTCACCGCGTATCTCGCCGGCCACCCCACCAAGACGCGGTACGCGCTGCTCCTCACGCCCGCGGTCGCGCTCGCGTTGGCCTCGGTGACCAGAGGCCGGCGCGTTGCGCAGCTCGCCGTCATCGCCTTGGCGTCCCTGCAGCTGGTGGAGGCGCCGCAGACGCTGCCCGTGATGCGCGAATCCACGCGCGACCGTGCCGACGTTGCCCGCAGGCGCCCCTTCGTCGACAACTTCCGGCGTACCTACGCCGGCGGACGACTGCTGGCCTCGATGGGCTCGACGGCGCCGGTCCTCTTCGAGACCGGCCTGCCCCTTCGCGAGGTCGTGCACGAAGGCAACGGGTTCCACTGGGCCAACGCGGTCGTCGACCCGCATCGTTTCGTGTCCTGGATCCTGATCGCCGACGGGGATGTGCTGGACCAGGTGCGCTCGTATCGGCGCGCCTTTCCCGAGGGTTTCGCTCCGGTGTGGACGGGCGCGCACCTCACGCTCTACGCTCGTCAGGACCCGCCGCCCGCCACGAGATAACGCGCGCGGGGTCAGCCGCGGCGGGCGGCGCGGGCAAGGAGGTCGCGCACCTCGCCGTCGGTGGTCTGCGCGAAGTCGTCGTAGAAGCGGCCCACGGCGATGAAGGGATCGGGGGTCGCGACGCAGACGATCTCGTCGACCTCGCGCGCGAGCTCGTCGCGGGTGGAGGGTGCGGCCACGGGCACGGCGACGACGATCGCCGCCGGCTTCTGCTGCCGCAGGGCGGCGACCGCCGCGCGCATCGTCGAGCCGGTGGCGAGGCCGTCGTCCACGACGATCACGGTCGCGTCGACCACGTCGAGCGCCGGACGCGAACCGCGATAGGACTTCTCGCGGCGCTCGAGCTCGGCCTGCTCGATGCCGGCAACGCGGTCGAGCGTCGCCTGCGAAAGGCCCAGCGCGGAGACGACGTCGTCGTTCACGATGCGCACGCCGCCAGAGGCGATCGCGCCCATGGCGAGCTCCTCCTGACCGGGCACGCCGAGCTTGCGCACGACGAAGACGTCGAGGGGGGCGTCGAGCCGCCGCGCGACCTCGAACGCGACCGGGATACCGCCCCGGGGCAGGCCGAGGACGCGGACGCCCCGCCGCCCGTAGTACGACCCCAGGCGCTCGCCCAGCGCCAATCCGGCGTCGAGGCGGGTGCGGAACAGCATCGCTTCACGCTACGTCGCGGTCCCGGCATGGTCAACGCCCGGGTTATGATGGGGGCCATGAATCCGAACCAATCCACCGGCCCTTGGCTCGTCATGATCGCGGCTTCCCTGACGGCGAGCTGCGGATCCGACAGTTCGCCGAATCCCACGCCGGTCGCCACGCCGGTCACCGTGGCACCGGCCCCGGCACCCACTCCGGCCGCCTTCCGATGCCCGCTGCCCGACATGCCGCGGCTGGACATCCAGTGCCCGCGCCCGGCCCCCGTGCTGGCCGCGCAGGTCGAAGCCGCCATCAAGCGCACGGTGGACGAGCACCCCGAGCTCTTCGACAAATCCCAGGACAAGGGCGGGGGCAGCTACCTCGTCCTCGATCGCGCGCGGTACCACGACCAGGTGGTCCGGAACCTCCACGCGCAGAACGTCTGCGCGATCGTGGAGAAAGAGGAGATCGCGGTGAAGATCTCCAACACCTTCAACGAGCAGTACAACATCTGGATCTCCGACGGGCACATCCGCAAGGGCCCCCGCTCGCACATCACGACCTGCTTCCCGGCCACTTTCTAGTCCAACAAGAGGAGACGCATCCGATGGCGATTCGAACGGCGAAGGCGCAGTGGGACGGAAACCTGCAGCAGGGGCGGGGCACGATGTCCCTCGGCAGCGGCGCGTGGAGCGGGCAGTACTCGTTCCAGTCGCGCTTCGAGGAAGGCGCGGGGACCAATCCCGAAGAGCTGATCGGCGCCGCGCACGCAGGATGCTTCTCGATGGCGTTCGCGAACGCGCTCGCCAAGGCGGGGTTCGAGCCGAAGCGGGTGTCCACCACCGCCAACGTGCAGCTCATGAAGGGCGACGCTGGCTTCTCGATCACGCAGGTCGAGCTGAAGACCGAGGCGGACGTTCCGAACATCGACCCCGCGAAGTTCCAGTCGATCGCCGAGGAAGCCAAGAAGGGCTGCCCGGTCTCCAAGGCCCTGACCGGGGGGAGCGCGCAGATCAAGCTCGAGGCAAAGCTGGCCGGCCGCTAGCTCCGGCGCGGTGTCACAGGATCTTGTAGGCGGTGACGCGAACGACGTGGGCGCCCCGGCGGCCCTCGCGGTCGCGCGCCTGCGAGCCGTAGCCCCACTCCACGGACATCAGCGTCGACCGCGGCAGGCGCAGCTCGGCCGAGGCGCCCAGACCGGGGAACGCGCGGTGGCGCGCGCCCTGTGTCGGATCGCGAACGACGGCCAGGTCGACGAACACGTCACCACGGAGCGCGCGGGTGGCGGTGGCGGACAGCGCGGTGCGGAGGACGATGCCGCGATCGAAGCGAACCGCGGCTGACGGCGAGCCGTGCAGGCGGTTCTCGAGGCCGTCGAAGGTGAAACGGCTGAAGCGGTCGAGGCCGCGCCCGGCCATCGCCGCCAGGTCGACGCGGGCGGCCAGGCGCGGGCGGAGGACGAAAGAGCGCGCCACGCTCGCGCCGGCCTTCTCGAACGCGCGCGCGTCGTCATCCGCCTCCAGGTTGCCCGCGAAACCCCATTCGTGCCACTCGTCGCGGCGTGCGGCGCTGGCCCACGCGGACAGGGTCCAGCGCGACAATTCCGTCTCCGCGACCAGCCGAAAGGAATGGACGGTCGGGCTGGCCGGCGTCCGGAACGCATCCGCCGTATCCGGGCCGCGCCGCAGTCCGGGGCGAGCGATCTCGTACGTGCCCCGGACGCGCCGGCCCGTTCCGAACGTCCGGATCGCGTCGACGGCCGCGGTGGCCGGACGCTGCCGGATGTTCTCGTCGTAGCGCTCGATGCCGTCGCGGAAGGACCGATCGTTGTACTCGACGAGGGACGCAAAGGCGCGCACCTGGAGCAGGTTCCGACCGAGCGCGGGGGCCGACCACGCGAGCTGCAGGAAAGGCCCGGCGGCAAAGGCATTGAGCTGCGATCCGCTGCCCAGCAGATCGAGGTCGAGGTAGCCTAGGCCCGCGAACGGCAGCGGGTCGTCGATGTTCGGATCGATGATCACGCCCGCGGCCAGTGTCCAGATCCGCGTGGACCGGCCGGCGACGGTGCGCAGGGTTGCCGGCAGCGCTGTCTGCGCCTCTCCCGGCGTCGCCATCGCTGGCGGTGTCGCGTCGCGGCGCAGATAGCGGAATCCATCCCCGGTCATGGCCAGCACCACCGAGGACGATCGATGCACGGCCTCCCGGCGGAGGTCGAAGTCGCCCGGATTCGCAATGAAACCGTCCAGCGTCATCACGCGGTGGATCGGCGTGCGGTGACCGGGCCCTTCGTACGACTGCTGCGTCTCCGAGCGCCGCAGGACCCAGGCCCGCTCGCCATCGACGTCCGCCGGACGGTACTCGTCACGTTGCCGCGACGAGACGATCGGCCCCCGCAGTCCAGTCTGCTCCGCGTCCATGCGCACGAGTCCGAAGTCTTCCTGCGATATCCACGCGCGGCCGACCAGCAGCATTGCTCCCCGACCGGCGGGCGCGAAGGCAACGACGTAGCACGGGTGGCCGTCGATGAAGTCGGGCTTCTCCAGGCGGTACCGATAGCGGCGATCGAGCAGCAGCTCCAGTGGGGCCGCCGAGACCCTCTCCGTGTCGATGATCGGCAGGCGCGGCACCGCGTCCGCGCCCACGGGAACGGCGGCGCCATTCATGCGGATGTCGCGATGCTCGATCTCCAGGAGCCCCGGGCGGGTGAAGACGGTGGTGTCCGACGTCACCGCCATCGGCGCGGCCAGCGCCGGGGCGTTGAAGACGATCGCGGTCGTTCCGGTGGCGATGGAAGACAGGATGCGCGCCGTCTGCCGGTCGGCCGCGATCCGATGACGCGCCAGCACGTCCTCGACCGTCAGCTCACGCCGGGCGACGACCTCGACGTCCGAGGAGAAGCGGGCGCCAGGCGGATCGTCTTGCGGCGGGGGCGCCGGCGCGGCCTGGAGGAGGATCGCGAGGAGGGCCACCGCCGCGTTCATTGCCTCACGTTAGCACTGGCGCATTCCAGTTCACCCGGAGTTCACCCGCGGGCCAGAGCAAGACCAGCCTCCGTGCATTGCCTGTCCCAGGCCCGAGCGGCATCTTGGATCCACAACCCAGGGAGGGAACGAATGACCAGAACCATCAGGCTGCTCGCGGCGCTTGCGACAGCGATTGCCGCCTTGACCATGGCCCCCGCCGCCGCGGCGGCGGCTCCGCCCGTACGCATCAACCACGACGACGTGGGCTGCGTGGTGGCCGGGTTGCAGTCGCCCGAGCGCGCACCCGACCAGGCGTTCCGGCCGCGGGTGGTCAGCAGAAAGCTCGATTGCGACCCCACGCGTCACGTCGCGTTCGGCCTGGGCAGGCTGCTGAAGCCCGTCAAGGTCGGGGTGGCCCTCGGTCCAACCGGAGGGGCCCTGACCGCCAGCGCTGCCGCTGCGCTCGAGGCCAACATGACCCTCACCGGGTTCAGTAGCGATGGGGTGGTGGTGGGCAGTACGGGCTCTGCTCCTTCCCGGTCCGGCGACACAGCGCGCAACGGCGGAAAGGCCGGGGAAATTTCAAAGTTGGCGCTCTACGGCGGACTTGCGGCCGGCGGTGTAGCGGTCGCCGCGGTCGCAGGCGGCGGCGGATCAGGCGGTTCATCGGGCTCCGGAGGATCCGGCTCGGGTAGCGGCGGGGACGCGGGGGCGGGCGCGGCGGGGAGCGTGGCCGGCCAGTGGGTCGGTCGCGCCGACCAGGGGACGGGGTTCGTCTTCAGGTTGGCTTGGCGGGCCTCTTGTGCACCCAACGCGAGGACGTGAGCCTGAGCTTGACCCAGACCGGCTCCGCGGTCAGTGGAACCGCGACCACCGGTAACCGGTCCTTCATCTGCTCTCCCGGCGGCCAAGACTTCTCCCAGCTTCCTGGCTCAACGGGACGGCCAACGGCGGGGGCGCCACCACCCTGACCATCGGAGTCATCGTCTTCGCCGGCACCTATACCCGCACCAGCATGGATCTGGTGGCCACCGGGCTCGTGGTCCCCGGCGCTTCCCAGGTCAGCGTGACCCTCAAGCTGACGCGGGCGCAGTAGCGGGCGCTCTACTCGCGCGCTCCGGCATCGAGAAGGATACGAACGACGTCCTGGTGGCGGTTCCGCCTGGCCATCAGGAGCGCCGTGCGCCACTCACCGCGGCCCTTGTTTCCCATGTCCGCCCACACGCGCGCGTTGACGTCTGCCCCCTTCCCGAGGAGATAGCGAACGACCGCGGCCTGCCCGCCCTCGCTCGCGTGGATGAGCGGGTTCTCGTCGCCGGGGACGACTTTCTCGATGTTCGCGCCCTTGTCGACGAGGAACCGCACGACATCGAGGTGCCCGGCGCCCGCGGCCATGATGAGGGCGTTCCCGTCCCCGGGGACTCCGGCGTCGATGT
>Ga0136617_10003353_pt1 | contig 14302 bp, 12 predicted proteins | sample AntDrymUQ3222106_2_FD_129672 | JGI IMG/M metagenome (GOLD analysis project Ga0136617, IMG submission 129672) | Polar desert sand microbial communities from Dry Valleys, Antarctica - metaG UQ322 (21.06) | ecosystem: Environmental > Terrestrial > Soil > Desert | place: Antarctica: Dry Valley... | reverse complement strand
TTCTGCCAGGGGTCCTTTTGATCCTGGCCTCCACGGCTGCGTACAACGGCTCCGCCGTACTGCTCGCCGTAGCCGCGCGCCGGCACTTGGGAGGTTCTTCGATACTCCTGGGGACGGTTCGGCGCGCTCCGGGCTTCTTCGCGATCTCCCTCGGCATCCTGGGCTGGGTGTTGGAGATCGCCGCGCTCACCCTGATCCCCCTGACGCTCACACGTATCCTCAACGTCGCCGGGCTCGGCCTCCTACTCGGTCTGACCCGATGGTTTCTGAAAGAGCCTCTCGGACACAAGGAGTTCCTGGGGATAGGCTTTATAGCGATCGGGGCGACAGCGGTCAGCTTCGCGCCTCCGCGCCTCGGCGACATCCCTCCAGGCCTCACGCAGTGGCTCTTGCTGTTGCTCGTCCTGGGGTCAGCGTCGATGCTCCCTTACGCGCTCAAGGCCGTGCACCGGCCGGTTGGTGCCGTCATGGGAGGGACGGCAGCGGGCCTGGCCTACGCTTTGAGCGGCATCCTGAGCAAGGGCGTAGCCGACGCCGTGCAGCCCGTAGTAGTCGTGCTGCCCCTCGTGCTCCTCACGGCCGGCGCCATCGTCTTCGGTCTGTTAAGCATCGCCACCGAGCTAGAGGCGCTCCGAACCGGTTACGCGTCGGTGGTGGTGCCGGTGATCCTGGCGATCCACACCGTCGTGCCTATAGCATGCGCCCCGCTACTCTTCGGCGAGTCCTGGCCCGCCGGCATACTCTCGCGTACCCTCCTGGGCGGGGGCCTCCTCTTCGCCCTCGTCGGGACCGTCATACTCTCCATCTCCTCAAGCCGCGTACCCGCCAAGCAATGAGGCTTGCATGAAAGACGCGCGCAAGCTGTGGTTCCAGCCCGTCGAAGCCGGGTGGAACCACAGCTTCTTCGAGAGGTATTTCGGTACGCGCGTCGGCGCAACCATCCGCTCCCGGGAGGAAGAGGCCGTCTACGATTTCCTCGGGGGAGTCCTGCGATCGCACCACAAGGTCCTCGAAGTCGGGTGCGGGACCGGGAACTATACCGTTCCCGTTGCCCGACGCTGCGCGGAGGTCATAGCACTCGACCCCTCCCCCGAGATGCTGCAATACCTGCGCGATCTCCTCCTCCAGCAAGGGCCATCGAACGTCGAGGCACGGCCAGGGCGACTGCCGGATCAGCTAGGAGCGAGACCGGGAGAGTTCGATGGGGCGCTGGTCATCGGCGTCCTCAACTACGCGGAGACCCTGGAGAAGTCGTTGCGGGCGCTGGCGACGACCCTAAAGCCTGGTGGTTGGGCCATTTTCAATGTGCCAGTGACAACTATCGAAGGAGGAATCTACGCGCTCAGCGAGATCCTCAACCGGAGGTGGGCCTACCTGCTCTCCCCCGACGAAATCCTGGACAGCACGATAAAGGCTGGCCTCCGAGTGGACTACACGGCTACCGCCGGGCTCAGCCGGGGCGGGCTTACGCTTACGGTCGGGGCGACGGTATCGGCCGCGCCGTAGATCGGTTCTGCCTGATACACACGGAGTAGCCGGTCAAGATGCTCCAGTACCGTGCAAAACTCGAACGCTTGCCTGTATGACCAGGGTCAGACCCTCCCGGCTGGTTCCGACGGTGCCTGTTCGCTCGACCTTCAGGCCGGCCCTCTCTACGGACTCCAGCGTCTCTCTGGAGGGCCGGAGGTAGACTCGGCGGCGGGCCAGGGTTTCGTTTACGGCGAAGAGGCGTCCCTCCGCCGTAAGCAGCGGCACGCCGAAGATCGCCCAGCCACCGGGCTTCAAGGCGGAGGCGAGCGCCCGCAGGCCGTCTTCGAGGTCCCGGACGTAGAAAAAGGGACCCATGGCGAGTGCACCGTCGAACTTCCCGGCCGCGCCGTCTTCCACGCGCCCCTGCCGGACCTCTACGTTGGTCAGACCTTCCCGGAGGAGGCGCTCACGCAGGTATCCGTTCATCTCCTCGGAGATTTCGACGGTCACCATGCCAGCGCAGCGGCGAGCAAGGGGGACGGTGTAGTTGCCCGTCCCGGACCCGAACTCCATGACGGAGTGGCCGGGCTTCAAGACGGTTGTGAGCATCTCGTAGACGACCTCTCCCTCTCCCGTCCGCAGCATGGCCCCTCTCCGGGTGTTGCTGAAGAACCATTCATAGAGGCCGGGGTACCATCCCGCACCGCCGGAACGGAACCAACGTTCGCCGAGGTTCATCAAGAAGGCGCCCTTTCGACTCGCTGCCAATTACGGCCCGTCCGTAACATTATGCGGGTACTTATCCCCCACTGTACTCTGCTTCCAACCGTCTGGTCCTGGAGGACGATCTTGCATCACCCGTTTGTTTCGAGGCCGCTAAAGATCACGGGGCGTAGCGCGATCAACCCCACTGAAGGACTACGTGAGGCCGGAGACTGCGTACCACGGTCACTGCATACATGTACACACGCTTTGTTGACCGTGCAACCTCCTGCTGATAGGTTGCGGTGGTGAGGATCAGCATTCAGAGCTTGCGCGTTTTTCTCTCGATCCTGGAGCACGGTTCGCTCTCGGCGGCCGGGCGGGAGTCGGGGATGACACAACCGGGGGTGTCCAACCACCTGCACGCCCTGGAGGAACGCTTCGGGGTGACGCTGCTGACGAGGGGACGCCAGCTACAACCCACGCCCGCGGGAGAATGCCTTGCCAGACACGCCCGGCGAGTACTCGACGACCTGGCGACCCTGGAGGCGGAGGTGGCGCGTCACGCCGGTCCCCGCGGACGGCTGGTCGTCGGGGCGTCGTCGACCCCGGGAGAGCTGCTAATGCCTCGCCTCGCGGTGGAGTTCTCCGCTCACTACCCGGACGTCGCGCTCGACGTACACATCGTGGACACTGACGAGACTGTCGTCGCGCTCCTGAACCGCGACACCGAGGTAGCCATCGTGGGCCGGGCGGTGGAGGACCCTCGTCTGGACGGCGTCGTTATCGGACACGACGAGTTGGTAGTGATAGTAGCCGCCGGAGACCCGCTCGCCGGGGACGAGGTGTCGCCCAGGGATCTCGCGGATCGGCTGTTCGTGATGCGGGAGAAGGGTTCGGCGACGCGGCGGGCCGTGGAGGATGGACTAGCGGCGGCCGGGGTCGAGGAACGAGTTGCCATGGAGTTGGGGTCCAATGCCGCCGTCGTGGGGGCGGTCGCCGCGGGCGCGGGGATAGGCGTCGTACCGGCGCGCACGGTGGAGAGCCAATCGGCGGTGACCGCGATCGAGGTCCGCGGGCTCGCCTTCCCGCGCCCGTTCGTGCTCCTGACCGAACATAACCGTCCGCTCTCCCCCGCAGCGGAAGCCTTTGTAGAGATCTGCGCCGGAGTGACCCGTAGCGAAAAGGAACACACGTAGAGGGCGCCCTCGGACGCGGATCCAGAAAAGAATCTCTCGCTCTTTTGTTGCAGAACGTTTAAACAATTCTTACGAAATCCTTAAACAGCCCGCTTACGGCTGGTCCCGCTATTGACACCGTAAGGCCGCGTCACTAGCCTACGTCATTAGTTTGGCTTTTGATATTCATAACTGAAAAGTTATAGGTGGAGAGTGAGTATGGCGGGAGTTAGGGAGAGGCGTAACGTTCCGAAGAGCCGGGACAACGAGAGGAGTTCGCCTGTTTTGGCGATGATCGGGCGCGTCGTGCTCGCCTTTCTTACCGCGGTGATGCTCGCGTTCTTGTTCTTGCCGTTGATCTCGGTGTTCATATCGAGGAGTCCACTGCAGTTAATCTCCAACCTCAATACGGACATCGCCTACCAGGCGCTACTTCTCAGTCTGGAGACTACGCTTATCTCGCTCGTGATCATCGTGGTCTTTGGTACCCCCCTCGCTTACTGGGTGGCGAAGTATTCGTTCCGCGGCAAGAGGGTTCTAGAGGTCGGGTTGCAGATGCCGATCGTGGTGCCTCCCGCGGTCGCCGGAGTCGGGCTCATACTCGTCTTCGGCAACCTCGGCCTCCTTGGCGGCGCGCTCTCCGCGTTCGGCATCGGCTTCGCGTTTACGTGGATCGCCGTGATCATGGCGCAGGTCTTCATCTCCGCGGCGTTCTACGTCTTCGCGGCCCGGCAGGCCTTCGAGGGCGTGGACGACGGTCTGCTCGCGGTATCGCGCACGCTCGGGGAGTCACCGTGGCGCACGTTCATGCGCATCACCGTGCCCCTGGCTCTGCCCGGTTTGATCTCCGGGGCCGCGCTTAGCCTTGCCCGGGCCCTCGGCGAGTTCGGGGCCACCATCGTGTTCGCCGGCAACCTCCCCGGGAGCACGCAGACGATGCCGCTCGCCATATACACCGCGCTGCAATCCAACTTCGACGTCGCCGTCGCCATCTCCGCACTCCTGCTCTCCGTGGCATTTATCCTGCTACTGCTCGTCGGCTTCATCAATAGCAACCAACGCGCCATCTCTTCGTAGAAAAGGAGCCTATTCTCTTGCTCAGCTTCACGCTAGAAAAGCGCCTGCGGGACTTTACGCTCGACCTTTCGCTAGAGGTTGGGGCAGATACGCTGGTCCTGATCGGCTACTCCGGATGCGGCAAGAGCACGATGCTCCGCCTACTGGCCGGCCTCCTGGACCCTGATAAAGGGCACATCGAGCTGGACGGCCGCGTACTCCTCGACACCGAAACCGGCAAAAACGTCCCCCCCGAAAAGCGGAACGTAGGGTTCCTGGTCCAGAACTACGCGCTGTTCCCGCACCTCTCGGTTACGGAGAACGTCGCCTACGGCATCTCGCGTTTGAACAGGGACGAGCAGGCAAAACGAGTGCAAGACGCGCTCAACCTCGTCGGGGTCCGGCACCTCGCCGGGGCGGCGCCGGGCAACCTCTCGGGGGGCGAGCAGCAACGGGTCGCCCTGGCCCGGGCGATGGCGCGGCGTCCCGGGTTCCTGCTGCTGGACGAGCCACTTAGCGCCCTCGACGTCGCGACCCGCACCCGGGTCCGGTCGGAGCTGCGCGAGATCCTGGAGAGCCTCGCCATACCAACCATCGTCGTGACCCACGACTACGAGGACGCGCGCATCCTCGGGAACAAAATAGCCGTCATGGAGCGCGGCAGAATACTGCAAACCGGAACGGCCCGGGAGATCTCCCGTTACCCGTCGAACTCCTTCGTCGCCTCCTTCACCGAGACCAACCTCGCGCCCGTCCGCAACGGAGAAGTCCGGCACGTCGCCTTCGACCCGTGGCGCGTCTCCGTCGCACACGAGCCCGCTGGCATGGAGTACGAGTGGCGGGGGCGCGTGCGAGACATCGCCTCGATGGGCGCGTTCACCCGGCTCACCGTCGAAGGAGACGAGGTCCCGTCGCTGCTCGCCGACATCCCCGGCTCCTGCGACATCGAAGACTGCGACTTCGACATCGGAGACACGGTATTCGGGCGCGTCTCGCCGGACGACGTCCGTCCCGTCCGGACATCCGAGCCACCAATACCGACGAGAACGGACACAGAGTTCGAGGACGAAGGCAACGTCCCGCTTCAGACTCGCGGGAGAGGTTTCTTCTCTGGCGCCCGGGGCATCGCCCTGATAGCGCTGGTCCTCCTGCTCGCCGTCGCCGGTGGCTACGCGGCATTGTCCGGCGGTGCGGAGGGCGGAGGAGGGACGCTTACCGCTTTCGTCGCGGCTAACTTCACCGACGCCAATGACGCACTCGTCGAGGAGTTCGAAGGCCAGCGCGAAGGGACGCAGATCGAATCCAACTATGCCGGAACGCAGATATTGTTTACCCAGCTCCAGCAGGGCGCTTCGGGCGACATCTTCCTCTCCGCCGACCTCGATTACGCCGAGCGAGCCCGAGATGAGGGGCTTATAGAGTCGTTCTCCGAGGTGTCGCAGAACGAGGAGGTCATCATTGTGCCTAGTGGCAACCCGGCCGGGATCACCGAGCTCGAAGACCTCGGCACGCAGCCAGTAGAGCTCGTGATCGGGGTGGATACCGTCCCCATTGGTAAATACACCCGCCAGATCTTTGAGAACGCCAACGACGGTTACGGCTCGGACTTCTCCGAACGCGTCCAGGAACGGGTGGTCTCCGAGGAGACGAACACCAGGGAGGTGGCGCAGAAGATAGCCCTTGGCGAGGGTGAGGCGGCGATAGTCTACAGGACCGACGTTACCGAGAGCATCGCCGATCAGGTAGAGATAGTCGAGATTCCGGAAGAGTACAACGTAAAGGCGTTCAACTACGCTGGCGTGGTGAGCGACGCATCAAACCCGGAGCTAGCGCAAGAATACCTGGACTTCATACTCACGCCGGAGAGTCAGGAGATCCTGCGGGGCTTCGGGTACGAGGCGCTCCGGTGAGTAGGAGTTGATGAACAATGAGTCGGCGTAGCCTTGTATTTCCCGGTCTCGGGCGTCGAAGCGAACCCGCTTCTTTTGCTGTTGGCGGCGTTCTGTATCTCGTTGCTGACGACGCCAGCCGGGGTCTCGGGGGCGTTTTTGTTGCTCCCGTTTCAGGTCAGCGTCCTCGGTTTCACCAGCCCGGCCGTCAGCCCGACCAACCTGATCTACAACGTCGTCGCCACGCCCGGCGGGATCTACCGCTACATCAGAGAAGACCGCGTGGTCTGGCCCCTAGCCTGGACAGTGGTCCTCGGAACGCTCCCCGGAGTCTTTATCGGAGCCTTGTTGAGGGTGACGTTCTTCTCAGACCCACGCGCCTTCAAAGTATTCGTCGGATTTGTACTCCTCTACCTCGGGGGCAGGCTGCTCTACGAAGCCCTGAGACGCCTGCGGGTGGCAACCTCGCATCCGGCTGCGGAGGCCGGTTCGGGCGAGGGGATACTCAAGGCCGAAGGGGTCGTGCGGACGACCAACGTCTCGGCGCGCAAGGTAGAGTACGAGTACGCGGGCAGGCGCTTCTCCTTTGGCACCGTACCGGTCCTTCTCCTCTCCTTCGTGGTGGGGATAATCGGCGGCATCTACAGCATCGGTGGCGGCTCCATAATCGCCCCGTTCTTCGTGCTCATATTCGGGTTGCCCGTGTATACCGTCGCCGGGGCAGCCTTGATCTCCACCTTCCTGACCTCGGTGGCGGGCGTAGTCTTCTTCCAGGTACTGGACGCGGCCGGAGTTGGAGGAAGCGCGGCGGTGGCCCCCGACTGGCTCTTAGGCGTGGTCTTTGGCGTGGGCGGGCTCGCGGGGACCTACGCCGGGGCCAGGGTGCAGAAGTTCTTGCCGGAACTGTGGATACGAACCGTCCTGGGGACCCTGGTAGTCCTTCTGGCGTTGAGCTATATCGGCCAACTTTTTACGGGTTAGACACTAATGAACGTTGAAGAAAGGACTTCATCTTGATGCGTGAATTTGCGGCAACTATGGGTGTTGCAGTGCTGCTCCTGGCTCTCGTGGGCTGTGGTGGCGGTAGTAGTGGTGAGGGACAGGCGCCGGCCGAGGAAGAGCCGGAGGTGTTGCGGGTCGGCCTGATCCCGAACCAGAACCCTGAGAGCGTGGAGGCGAACTACGTGCCCTTCGGCGAATACCTCTCCGAGCAGATCGGGCGTGAAGTAGAACTTACGGTGCCGGTGAGCTACGGCGCGGTCGTCGAGGCGATGGTTAATGATGAGCTAGACCTCGCGTACTTCGGCGGCCTTACTTACGTGCAGGCTCGCGAGCGAGGGGACGTCGTTCCGCTGGTCACGGAGATCAACCCGGAGACCGGCGACACCACATACCGCTCCGTTATCATCGTGCCCTCCGACAGCGATGTCCAGGAGGTCTCGGAGCTCGAAGGCAGGGACTTCGCGTTCGGGAGCGTCTCCAGCACCTCGGGCTCTCTGTACCCCGCGATCATGCTTGAAGACGCGGGCATCGACTACCGCACGGACCTCGGCAACTTCAACTACACCAACGGCCACGACGCCACGGCGCAGGCTGTAGCCAACGGTCAGGTCGACGGCGGCGGCCTTGAAGACCGCATCCTGTACAGGCTGCAGGACGAGGGCGTCATAGACGCGAGCAGCGTGCGCGTCATAGACGAGTCTAGCGAGATACAGGGCTACCCGTGGGTCATCCGCAACGCTCTCCCCGACGACCTCAAGCAGGAGGTCGCCCAGGCCTTCCTCGACATAGACGACCCGGCGCTCCTGGACCTGCTGCGCGCCGAAGGCTATGAGAGGATAGAGGCTGGGGACTACGACTACGTCCAGGAGCAGGCAACGGAACTCGAACTCCTCACGGCACGATAAGATGCCTTCCGCCGGAGGATTCGCCCTACAGGACGTCGCGGTCTCATTCCGCGGCGTCGCCGCCCTGAGCGGCGTGACGCTCGCGGTAGAGTCCGGCGAGAGCCTCGCCGTTATCGGGGCCTCGGGCGCGGGCAAGACGACGCTCTTCCGGGTGCTGACGAGAGGCGTCGCCCTCACGGGCGGAAAGGTCACCGTCGGCGGGCGCGACCTGTATAACCTCTCCAAAAAGGAACTCAAGGCCGTTCGGCGTACGGTCGGCTCCATCTACCAGGCATACAACCTCGTCCCGCAACTCCCCGTCGGCGTCAACGCGGCCCTCGGCGAGGTCGGCGAGATGGGAGTCCTTGGTACGCTGCGCACCTTCCTGACAGGCCCCGACCCCGCCCTGTCCTCGCGGGTCACCAAAGCCCTGGCTCGCGTCGGCCTCGAAGAGAAGGTCCGGGCCAGGACCATCGACCTCTCCGGTGGTCAGCAGCAGCGAGTAGCGGTAGCTCGCCTCCTCGTGCAGCGCCCCAACCTCGTACTCGCCGACGAGCCCTTCGCCGCGGTGGACCCTGTCACCACCGAGCGCGTCTTCGAGGCGTTACTTGAGCTAAACCGCGAGGGCGCGGCTCTTTTGGTGAACCTGCACGACGTGGAGCTGGCGCGACGCTTCCCTCGCCTCGTCGCGCTCCGCAAGGGGAGAGTCGTCTTCGACGGTTCGCCCGAACAGCTCTCCGAAGAGGCCCTGCATGACATCTACGCGGGCGACGATCCGTACAAGGAGGTCGCGCACCCCGAGCCCGTCGACAAACGTCCCACGCAACCAATATCTTTAGCGGAGGGCCGAGATGGCGTCTCCTCTCACTAAGACCGGGCGTCCGCGTATAGGAGGCGCGATCCCGCGTTTCTCGTGGGGGCCGGCCCTCGTGGTCCTCGTCATCCTCGGCCTGACTGGGTGGAGCGCCTGGGGCACGGAGTTCGACCTCGTGGAGCTTTTCAGCAGCACCGGGCCTATCGAGAGGTTCATCTCCGGGATGTTCCCGCCCGACCTCTCGATCAGGACGCTCCAGACCACGGCCAGGGGCATCATGGAGACTTTCCAGATGTCGTTCCTCGGCGCCCTGATCGGGGCGGTCGTCGCCTTTCCGCTCGCCGCCCTCGGGACGGCGGAGGTCTCCACGGCCGGCGCCTCGCGCGGCGAACGGGTCTTGAAGGCCGTGCCCTATCACCTGTCGCGCTTCGTCCTCAACGTATTCCGTTCCGTCCCGGACATCCTCTGGGCGCTGGTCTTCGTGGTAGCCCTGGGCCTTGGTCCATTTCCCGGCACGCTGGCCCTCGCGGTTCACTCAGCCGGGGTGTTGGGCAAGCTGTTGAGCGAGACGTTGGAGGCGGTGCCGTCCCGGCCGGTCGAGGCGTTGCGGGCTACCGGGGCAAGCGGGCTGCAGGCGTTCCTCTTCGGGCGTTTGCCGCAGGCGATGAGCGGCTTCACCTCGCTCACGCTGTACCAGTGGGAGTGCAACATCCGCTCGGCTACGATACTGGGCTTCGTCGGGGCCGGGGGGATCGGGCAGCAGATCCTGATCTCCATGAACCTCTTTGATTACCCAAAGGTTGCCACACTGGTCGGAGCAACCATTATCGTCGTCCTGATCGTGGACCGCTTCTCCGCCGCGGTTCGCGGGAAGCTAGTCTACTGACGCGTTCGTCTATCCAGCATCCGGCGGAGCTTCGCTTCGTGACTTATCTCTCTCCAGGTATCCCCCACGCGTTCTACGAAGCGGTCGTCGAGCACGTCCGGCGGGCATTGGGGCAGCGGGCCTCGCTCATGGTGGAGCCTCGTGTCTCCGGGCCGCTCCGGGGAGGCGAGGACCCGTTCTCCAGGGGGGAGGCAGACATCGGGTTCATGTGTACACCGTCGTTCTTCTGGCTACGTGAGCTCGAGGTCCCACCGGTGGAGCTGCTCCCGGCGGCCCCGGTCTTCGAGGATGTCCGGGCGTACGGACGGCCCGTTTATTTCTCCGAGGTGGTCGTGCGCCGCGAGAGTCCGGTTCGTTCTTTCCTCGACTTACGGAGATGTTCGTGGGCTTACAACGACCCGTGCTCTCTGAGCGGCTACTACAACTTGCTCAAGAAACTGGCGGAGATGGACGAGGATGAGAGCTTCTTCGGCCGGGTGCTCTGCTCCGGGTCTCATTTGAGCTCGATGGAGGCGGTAGCCCGGGGCGAGGTGGATGCGGCGATCATCGACTCGAACGTGCTCAGGATAAAGTTAGGGTCGTCTCCAAAGCTACGAAGGCGGCTGCGTGTGATCGAGACCTGGGGACCGTTCCCGATACAACCCGTCGTGCTCCGCTCGGCCCTACCCCAGGAACTGAAAAACAGCCTGCTCGCGGCGCTGCTGTCCATCGGACTACACCCGTCCGCCTCCCCCACCCTCGCCGGATTCGGCCTCTCGCGCTTCGTCCCCGTCACCTACGAGCATTACGCCGCCGAAGAGCGGGCCCTGCGCGGGTGCGAGAATGCGCTGAGCCCGAACGTCCTCGACGCGCTGCCCGAGAGTAAGCTCCGGGAGATAACCGGGGCAGAGAACAAAGCGACGACGTAAGAAGAACAGCCTCCGAGCCGACTGCCCGGTCTATAGCAACGCCGGCACGCGATAAGACGCTATCCACGGATCCCGCCGACGAGTTTGTAACGAGCGGTTGTGCCACCAACTCCGCGAGGAAGACATAGGTTCGCCCGGCCTGTTCAGCAATACTCGCGTTCTTCCTCGACTTTATGCCATGAAACATAGCCTAAGACAGCGGTGGCCGGCGGGTTCTGTTAAATTCTCGTAAAATTAGCGGTGCTTTAGTAGTTCGCTGGTCGGGACGATCGAGGATGGTGAGGTGAGCGTTTCGGGCTTTTCAAGGGTGCTGCTAAGCCGTCAGGAGTGGGTTTACGTGCTCAGTCTCCTGGTCCCTTTCGCGGTCTACAACCTCGCGTTGAAAGCCTCGATCCTGTCTTCGCGAAACGTCGAAACCGTCGGGGAGTTCAACGTTTCGATCTTTCGTCTCTTGACGTATGGGATGTGGTCGGACGTATTCTTCGTCCTGGGGTACACGTTGCTCTGGATCGGGCTTTTCGCTGCCACCACGCGTGGGGGTCCTTTGCGCTGGGGCGTGCTGGTCCTCTTTCACGCCACCGCGATACTCGTGGTAATGGTCAAAACCATTGCCTACCAGTACGTCCAGCAAACCGGCACCACGCTCGACTACACCATCATCGCCCTATGGCTCCCGAGGGCTGGTGAGATCGGACCGATGCTCTTCCAGGGGATTCCGCCCTCGGCCTGGGTGCTCCTCGTGGCCGCACTCTCCTACACGGCTTTGGGTCCCTGGCTCTTAACGCGGCTTATCGGCGGATGGCGAGGATGGCCGGGGAGGTCTCCCTCGGACGGGAGGCCCGGGGCGGTTCCTTTTTTCGGCTCTCTCGTGCTGTGTGTCCTGGCGCTCGGGTTCGGCGCGCTATCGTTACAGGAGAGCTTCAACCCGTACAACGAGTATCTCCGGGTTACCGGCCAGGAGTCGAAGGCGATATTGCAGATCCACAGACCGTTGCTGAGGGATGCACTCGCCAACGTGGTGGTTACCGCGGCAGAGGACCTGCGGCGCGGGGAATCCCAGGACATCGCTTCCTATCCGGCCCTCGCGGAATCATCTCCGGCGCGCCTCCTGCCCACGGGATCCGAGCGGCGCAACGTCGTTGTGATCCTTCTCGAATCGACACGAGCAGGGTCTGTAACGCCTTACGATGAGAACCTGAAGACGACACCTTTCCTGGACGAGCTGGCGAATACCAGCCTCCTTGCCGAGCGGGCTTACGGGAGCGTACCTTTCACCTCCAAAGCGAACGTCGCGGTCAACTGCGGGATTTTTTCGCACCCCGTCCAGTTGTCTTATGGTTTATTGCCCGAGGCCAGTCCGGGCGGCATACCCGCCACGTGCCTCCCCGACCTTCTAAAAGACCAGGGCTACAGCAGTGCTTACTTCACGCCGTCGGAGAAGGACTTCGAGGACTTCGGAGATCTCGTATACAACTTCGGCTACGAAGAACTTTACTCATACGAGTCCATGGACAAGCAGGAGTTCGGGAGGCTACGCGGCACGGGCCTCTCTGGAGACGAGATCATGCTGAAGCCGAGCGAGGAGTGGCTGACGGAGCAGAAAGAGTCGGGCAAGCCTTTCCTGGCCACCTATCTGACTTCGAACACCCACTACCCGTACGCAGTGCCCGACAGTTACGAGCAGGAAAGGTTCGCCGAGGACGAGGATCTCAACCGCTACCTCAACACCATCCGCCTCCAGGACACCCTCCTGGAGAGTCTCTTCGATCAGTACAAGGACCTCGGGCTCTACGAGGATACGGTCTTCGTTATCCTCGCCGACCACGGGGAGGCCTTCGGCGAGCACGGCATGTACACGCACGGCAACACACCCTACGAAGAGGGCTTGAAGATACCGATGATCGTCCACGACCCCAGGCAGTTCGAGGACGGCGAGCGCATTCAGGCCCCGGTGAGCCAGCTAGACGTCCTCCCTACCATAGCCGACCTGTTGGGCTACGAGATCGAGGGCGGAGCATACCAGGGCAGCTCGCTCGTCGGACCACCGCTACCCGAAGATCGCTTGCTGACGTTCAGCTGCTGGGCGGCAGAGGAGTGTCTGGCGAGCCTCGAGGGCACCGAGAAGTACATCTATTATTACGACAACCAGCCAGACCAACTCTTCGATCTATCCGAGGACCCGCTCGAGCAGAAGAACCTGGCAGGCGAGCGCCAGGAAGACGTGGAGAAGCGACGCAGTGAGCTTCTCGCGTGGCGCTCGAGAATCGACGCCGTTTACAGGGGTCCGCGGAGCGAGTAGGACAAAAACATACAGCAGATGGTCCCGCGTCCGCCAGGTTCATGGGCGAGCGTAAGGCAGGACACATTTAATACCTCCGTAATGCACCGGTGGAGCCTGGTAGGTTATTATTACGTGTGATGGAAGGTACTTTTGGACGGTACATAGGAACTGTACCGCCGTTACCGGGAGGAAGCCGAATATGACCACCGCCGAAGCCGCTGGAACCCGTACTCGCATAGGTCCCGTTCAGATCGCGGTGATCCTGCTGGCCCTGGCGACGGCCAGCATTCATCTGTACATATTCCTCATCGAAGGCTTTCTCTCCGGGTTATCCTCGGAGGAGCAACAGGGGCCGATCTATCAGGTCCTGTTCGCCGGTAATTTCTTTGGCTACGTGACGTTGCTCTGCGCCCTGTATCTGCCCATCGCCCTGCTGGCGCGGTTCCGCCCCGTGGTGCGTACGTTCATTATCGCGATGGCCGTCGCCTCCATCTTTTCGTACTACGACGTTGGGTTCATCGACACCATCGGGAACGTCACGAAGATCATCGAGGTTCTGCTTATCGTGATGCTGACTGTCGATGCGGCCATCTCCGGGCAAGGAGGGGCGCGTGGCATAGCACTCGCGGGGGCGCAGTTGGTGATCGGCTGTGTGGTCGGGTACCTGATGTTTCTCCCCCTGATGCCCCTGATCTAGGTTGCCGGGAGACGCTCGCAAGGAACTGTGGGCACGGTTCGATCCGCGCCGTAGAACCCCGCACGTTCTCATCCATCGCGCGCGGCTTGCCTACCACTACCGCCGCCTCGGTTGCCGCAGCGGCGGGCAGGATGCGTTGGGTTATCTTTACGTTAAATCGTTTTGTGTTTAATTGATTTGTAATGCATTCGTGCCACCTGCCAGGTTATATTCACGTGTGTGCAAAGACACTCCGAGTTGGTGCATTAGCCTATGCCGCCGTTACCAAGAGGAGGATGACTTATGACCACCACTGAAGCCGCCGGGAACAGCGCACGGGTAGGCCCCGTCCAGATCGGGGTTATCCTTCTGGCCCTGGCGACGGCTGGAATACATCTTTACGTGTTCCTGATCGAAGGTTTCTTGGGGGACGGGTCGATGTTGCCGATCTTCCAGTTCCTGTTCATTAGCAACTTCCTCGGCTACATAACCCTGGCCCTCGCCCTGTACTTCGTCGCCCCGCTGGCGCGGTTCCGGCCCGTGATACGCGCGTTGA
>Ga0136617_10003352_pt1 | contig 14305 bp, 10 predicted proteins | sample AntDrymUQ3222106_2_FD_129672 | JGI IMG/M metagenome (GOLD analysis project Ga0136617, IMG submission 129672) | Polar desert sand microbial communities from Dry Valleys, Antarctica - metaG UQ322 (21.06) | ecosystem: Environmental > Terrestrial > Soil > Desert | place: Antarctica: Dry Valley... | reverse complement strand
TGGGCACGAGGGCAAAGCGTACGAACTGTCTGGCCCGCAGGCTCTGTCTTACGCCGAAGCGGCGTCCATTCTATCCAGCGTGCTCGACCGACGAATCAACTATGTCGCGTTGTCGGACGACGCGGCGCGAGCCGGGATGCTCGCCGCGGGAATGCCCGACTTCTATGTCGACTATCTGCTGGATCTCTTTCGAGCCTACCGCGGCGATGTCGCGTCGCAGGTAACGCCGGAAGTCAAGAACATCACTGGGCGCGAGCCGGTCGCGTTCGACCAATTCGTCCGCGACCACGCCCACGCGTTCGGTTGAACTGCCTCGCAAGGAACGCGCAATGTCGAACGAAGACCAGCACACGCGAACGCTGCTCGAGTTCTATCGGGTGTTCTACAACGAGAAGCGATTCGACGAAGGAGCAGGCCTGCTAGCCGAGAACTTCATCAATCATCATCCGGGGAGCCGAGGCACGGGGCGTCAGGGAATGATCGACGACTTCGGCCACGCTGCACGATCCATCTTCCCGGAGTTTCGCATTGAGACCAAGCGCGTGATCGCGGAAGGGGCGTTCGTATGGACGCATAGTCTTATTTCCGGGCTGCCTCAGGGAAAACGGGCGATCTCCGTCGACATCTGGCGCTTCGAGGACGGTAAGCTCGCGGAACACTGGGACGTCGGACAGGCGGTTAGTCCGGATCAGGATCCAAACGCGATGTTGTGATCGCTACTGGGTTTACTCGTCATACGGTTTACTCGTGCGTGGACTGGAAGGTAATTGCCGGTCGAGTGACTGCCGATATCTGATGCACCCGCGAATGAACTCGGGCCATTCCGGCACGGTAGGAATGGATCAGTCTTTTCCGGGAGCAATCCCCAAAGCCCGGGATGATGCCAACACAGTTCATGTTCACTGCTGTCCCGGTGCTCACGAATACCTGTTCTCAACGTTCTTACTTCCGCGATCAGCGGGTCTCGCGTCATTCGATCAAGATCGCCGTCCATCATTTGACCTCCTCAGTGACTTCCTCGCTCATGCCAACCACCTTGTTCCCATGAAAGCCCCGTTCCCTTCGTTATACGCCGCGCGTACAGCCGCTCGGTCGGCGTGAGGTCACGGCCTTGCGACTCGCGTGCGCCAGCGGGGCGAAAGCCAAGACGTTCAAGCAAGCGTATCGAGCGCCGATTTTCAACTTCAACCGTCGCGAGGGATTGATCAACGCTGTATGCCGTAGCGAGGTGTTCGAGCATCGGTTGCATCGCTTTTTGCGCATATCCGCAGCCCCAATGCTTGCTAGCAAAAATGTATGCGACGTAGGCACTCCGGTTCGACGCAACCGTAGCCTGCACATAGCCGACGAGCGGATGACCGTGCGGACGAACCACCCAGTTCAACCAAATCTCACTTTCGTCGGGCGACTTGCGTGCTTCGAGTTGCGCATAAACGTTGCGTAGGTGCTCGACCGACGAGGGCGGCGGATAATCAAGGTATCGGTAAATCCGCGCATCGCTCAACACGTCGAACATGGCTTCAGCATGAGCGACAACCAACGGCTCAAGAGCAAGCTCCGAGGTGACGATCGTCTGCATGCGCTCTAGTTCGCGTTCGATCGAGCGGCTTCGGATCTCACGACCACAGGCAAATTTCTTCTTTAGCTAGCGCACGCTGGATCGGTCAAAACCGCCATGCTCGAACAGAAATGGCCTCTACTTCGTGTACTTGGCTTGATAGAGCTGAACCTTGAAAGCGCCGGGAACCTTGAAGTAGGTGACGAGTCCGTAACCGTGGTCTTCAACGTCTTGTGTGAACTCGACCCCACGGGCGCGAAGCTCGCTGACGGTTTGGGCGATATCATCGCAATAGAACGAAATATCCGCGGTTCCAGAGACGACGTCACTGCCTTCGGTGGGGTGCACTCCGAGATCGGCTTCTGGCGCGTTGAAGATCAGCCAGCCATCACCGACGTCGGTTCCTGCGAGGCCGAGCTTGTCCTTGAGAAATGCGCGCAAGCTTTCGGCTTGCGATGAGTAGAACATCGCATGCATTCCGCGGATCATGAATCACCTCTCGTCAATTGGAAGGATGCGATGCAGCGTGGCGCCTACAGCCGCTTCATACTTGGGGTCGACCGCGACCGGGGTGGAAGGTGAGCGCGAGCCGCTGCATCGTATCCCGGAATCCGATCGCACAAAATTTCAAGTCTCCGGCGCATGGCAAACGGCTTCGATATTGTGACCGTCTGGGCTGAGGACAAACGCCCCGTAATAATTTGGATGGTAGATTTCCCGGATCCCCGGAGGACCGTTGTCGGTGCCCCCAGCATCGAGCGCCGCTTTGTAGAACGCTCTGACCTGTTCTCGGTTCTCCGCCGAGAACGCAATGTGCATCGGTCCTTGCTGCCCGGGGCCTTCCCCGAACCAGAAATCAGGTTTGCCTCCCCTGCCGAGTCCTGCCCACCCCTCAGCCTCCATGACAAGCTCTATTCCTAGTGGTGCTAGGGCTTTCAAGAAGAACGCCTTGCTCTTCTGATAATCGCTTACTGCGAAGCCGACGTGATCGATGATCATTGCAAAACCCCCTTTGCAGGTCTCGTTAAGCAAATCTTCCACCCGATGAGAAACGTTTGGCCAGCGCGGTATGCGATAAGGCATTCTAGCGACGCGGACTTTTTGCGCTAGTCGCTTGAGGAACATTACCCCTCGGAAGGGACTCGTCATGCACTTCGGCGGTAGCCGAGTCGTCGTATCGGCAATCATGCTCGGATTCGATTCGATCCTTTTCGCACAGGTGGCGCCGGCGCCGGCGGACATGGCCAAGTACACTGGCCTGTTTGCCGCAGCGGCGCGCGGCGCGGCGGGGCAAATCGCGCAATTCGTCGGCGCTGGGGCCGACGTGCGCGCGCGGGATCGATACGGCCGCACGCCGTTGCACGTCGCGACGTATGCGAGCAAGCACGATGCTATGCATGCACTCGCTAAAGCAGGCGCGGATCCCAACGCGCTCGAAAACGAACGCTACGACATTGTGACGATCGCCGCGGTCGCCGACGATCTGCCCACGCTCAAGGTCGCGCTGGCTATCGGCGCCAGCGCCAAAAACATCACGAGCCGTTACGATGGTACCGCGCTGATCGCCGCTGCGCATCTGGGGCACGACGGCGTCGTCCACGAATTGATCCGTGCCGGCGCGCCGCTCGACCACGTCAACAATCTTGGCTGGACCGCACTGATCGAATCCATCGTGCTCGGCAACGGCGGCGCCCGCCACGTTGCGACGTTGAAGGCCCTGGTCGAAGCAGGCGCAGACGTGAACCTCAGCGACCGCCGGGGTTTATCGCCGCTCGCAATGGCGAGGGACCGCGGCTACGTTGAGATGGTTGCAATCTTGGAAAAGGCAGGTGCGCGCTGATCCAGGCCGATCGCAAAGCCTCGATCCGTCATTCGCTCGACCTCGCCGTCTCTTTCACATGCTGCGCCGATATTGCCCGCCGACGTCGAACAGCGCATTGGTGATCTGGCCGAGCGAGCACACGCGAACCGTGTTCATCAATTCCGCGAACACGTTGCCATCTTCGATCACGGTCTGTCGCAGGCGCGTGAGCGCCGACGGCGCATCGGTGGCATGGCGTTCTTGAAAATCGCGCAAGCGCGTCAATTGCGATTGCTTTTCCGCATCTGTCGACCGCGCCAGCTCGACTTTGTGCGGCGTCGATTCGGCATTTGGATTGCGAAAGGTGTTGACCCCGATAATCGGGTACGACCCGTCATGCTTTAGGTGCTCGTAGTGCATCGATTCTTCTTGAATCTTGCCGCGCTGATATCCGGTTTCCATCGCACCGAGCACGCCGCCGCGCTCGGAGATCGCCTCGAATTCCTTCAGCACGGCCGCCTCAACGAGATCGGTCAGCTCGTCGATGATAAAAGCGCCCTGGTTCGGATTCTCGTTCTTCGCAAGCCCCCATTCACGGTTGATGATGAGCTGGATCGCCATTGCCCGGCGAACGGATTCCTCGGTCGGCGTGGTGATCGCCTCGTCGTAGGCGTTGGTATGCAGCGAGTTGCAGTTGTCGTAGATCGCGATCAGCGCCTGCAACGTCGTGCGGATGTCGTTGAACGCGATCTCCTGCGCGTGCAATGAGCGCCCCGACGTCTGCACATGGTACTTGAGCTTCTGGCTGCGCTCGCTGGCACCGTATTTGTTTTTCATCGCCACCGACCAGATGCGCCGCGCGACGCGCCCCATGACCGAATATTCCGGGTCCATGCCGTTGGAAAAGAAGAACGATAGATTCGGCGCGAAATCATCGATATGCATGCCGCGTGCAAGATACGCCTCGACGAACGTGAAACCATTGGACAGTGTGAACGCGAGTTGCGAGATCGGGTTCGCTCCTGCTTCCGCAATGTGGTATCCGGAAATCGAAACCGAATAGAAATTGCGAACATTGTTGCGGACGAAATATTCCTGAATGTCACCCATCACTTTCAACGAAAACTCGGTCGAAAAGATGCACGTGTTCTGACCCTGGTCTTCCTTCAAGATATCGGCTTGCACGGTGCCGCGCACGGTGGACAGCGTCCACGCCCGGATCTTCTCGGCTTCATTGTCGGTGGGGTCGCGGCCGTTGTCGTCGCGAAACTTCTCGAGCTGCTGGTCGATCGCGGTGTTCAGATACATTGCCAGGATCGAAGGCGCGGGTCCGTTGATGGTCATCGACACCGACGTCGCCGGATCGGTCAAGTCAAAGCCCGAATAGAGCACCTTCAGGTCGTCGAGCGTCGCGATCGACACGCCTGAGTTGCCGACCTTGCCGTAAATGTCGGGCCGCAAAGCGGGATCGTTGCCATAAAGCGTGACCGAATCAAATGCGGTCGAAAGTCGCTTGGCAGGCAGCGTGTCTGCCAGCAGGTGAAAGCGCTTATTCGTCCGAAACGCGTCGCCCTCGCCCGCGAACATGCGCGTTGGATCTTCGTTCTCGCGCTTGAACGCGAAGACCCCCGCGGTGAATGGGAAGCTGCCGGGAACGTTTTCTTTCAACTGCCAGCGCAAGATCTCGCCGTCTTCGGTGAAGCTCGGCAGTGCGACCTTGCGTATCTTGGTCCCGGAGAGGGTCGTTGTCGTGAGCTCGGTGCGGATCTCCTTGTCGCGGATTTTCACGACGTATTCGTCGCCGCTATAGGCGGCCTTGGTCTTCTCCCACATGTCGAGCAGCTTTTTCGCAGGCGGGTCGAGCTTGGAGTCGCGCTCGGCGATCAGCGCATCGAGCGGATCCTCCGCCGTCGCGCCGGCGTCCCCAGATTCAGGATCACGACGTTCCCCGAGCATGCGCTTGGTCGCCGTCAATTGCTGCCGTTCGCGCGCAATGTGAGACTGCGCGTCCACCCATTGGTGATATTTCCGCAGGGTTTCCGCAATCTCCGCCAAATACCGAACGCGCGCGGGTGGGACGATCGCGTGCTGTCGCGTCGACTGCTTTGACGCAACCGTGGGCAGGATCGCCGGCTCGACGCGCAAGCCGTGCTGCGCCAATTGCGCGGTCAGCTCTTGATAGAGCGCTGTCACTCCATCGTCATTGAAGCGCGATGCGATCGTCCCGAACACCGGCATCTCATCGGGTGCGGATTTCCATTGCTCCCGGTTGCGCTGGTACTGCTTGCGCACGTCGCGCAGCGCGTCTTGGCCACCCTTGCGGTCGAATTTGTTGATCGCGACGAGATCCGCGAAGTCGAGCATGTCGATTTTTTCGAGCTGCGACGCTGCGCCGAACTCGGGCGTCATCACGTACAGCGAGACATCGACGTGCGGCACGATGGCCGCGTCGCCCTGACCGATCCCCGACGTCTCGACGATGATGAGATCGAATCGCGCGACCTTGCACGCCGCAAGCACGTCGGGAAGCGCGTTGGAAATCTCGCTGCTCGCGTCGCGCGTTGCAAGCGAACGCATGAAAATATTCGGATGCTCGATCGCATTCATCCGGATGCGATCGCCCAATAGCGCGCCGCCTGACTTGCGCCGCGATGGGTCGATTGAAATGATCGCGATCCTCAGCCTATCGCGCTGGTCGAGTCGGAAGCGGCGGACCAGCTCGTCGGTCAGCGAGCTCTTGCCGGCGCCGCCGGTGCCGGTAATGCCGAGGACAGGCACCGTCGTCTTCTCCGCCGCGTCATATAACTCGCGCCGGAGTTTTTCGGGCACGGCGGAACTCTCGAGACCCGTGATCAGCCGCGCCAACGCTCGGGTACGTGCGAACGGGTCGCCTTCGTACAACGACGAGAGCGCATGCGGCATCGAGGATGCGAGATCGACATCGCTCGCTGCGATGATTTCATTGATCATCCCCTGCAGCCCGAGCTTCTGACCGTCCTCCGGGGCAAAAATGCGCGTGACGCCATAGGCGTGCAGCTCGTCGATTTCGTCAGCGACGATGACGCCGCCCCCGCCTCCAAACACTTTGATGTGCCCTGCGCCGCGTTCGCGCAGCAAATCGATCATGTACTTGAAAAACTCGACGTGCCCGCCTTGATAGGACGAGATCGCGATCCCGTGCGCGTCTTCCTGCAGCGCGCAGCTCACGATCTCGTCGACCGAGCGGTTGTGTCCGAGATGGATGACCTCGCAACCGGAACCCTGCAGGATGCGCCGCATGATGTTGATCGCCGCGTCGTGACCGTCGAATAGGCTCGCCGCAGTGACGAAGCGGACTTTATGCGCCGGCTTGTAGATGAGCGGCCGGCTGGTGGCAAGATCATTCACACGCGACCTCGCAAACGGTGGGTTCGAGCGAGCAGAGGAAGCTTACCCCTTCGCGCCGAAACGTAGATGGGAAGGGACAGGGCCGACGCATATCAGGCGCGAGGCCGGGCAGGGATATCGATCTGATGGGGCAACGTTATATGACGTTTACGTAAACGTCATCTTATATCAACTGGTTCTGACCGGTAGAAATAGCCAAGGGAACGAATGACCGGTCCGCCAGTCTCCTACGACACCCGCGACGCCCCTGCCGGGCGGATCGGGTCAACTGCGATCAGTCGCCGCGCCGGTATACTCGCGCGCCTAACCTCTACTAGGGCTGCCATGGGCAACATACTTCCGCTAATCCCTACCTTCTTCGCGGTCGTTTTTTCCGCGTTCTGCTCCGCCGCCGCGGCCGCCGCGCTGCCGGCCGGCGTCATCCAAGGACCGTCGATCGAGGGGATGACCGAGTACCGGCTGCCGAATGGGCTCACCGTTCTGTTGTTCCCGGATCCCTCCAAGCCCACGACAACCGTCAACGTCACCTACCGCGTCGGTGCCGTCCATGAAAACTACGGCGAAACGGGGATGGCGCACCTGCTCGAGCATCTGGTGTTCAAGGGAACGCCGTCTCGCGGCAACGTTTTGGCTGAACTGGGGCGGCGCGGGATGACCTTCAACGGAACGACATCGTGGGACCGCACCAATTACTTCGAATCGTTCACCGCGTCGGACGAGAACTTGGACTGGGCGCTCGCGATGGAAGCGGACCGGATGGTCAACTCGTTCATCGCGAAAAAGGATCTCGACAGCGAAATGACGGTGGTTCGCAATGAAATGGAGAGCGGCGAGAACAACCCGTCGCTCATGCTGCTGTCCAAGATGCTCGCAACCGCCTACCAGTGGCACAACTACGGCAAGATGCCGATCGGCGCGCGCTCCGACGTGGAAAACGTCAATATCGAGCGACTGCAGGCTTTTTACCGGTTGCATTACCAGCCGGACAACGCAGTGCTCACAGTCGCCGGCAAGTTCGATCCCGACGCCACTCTCGCGCTGATCGTGAAATATTTCGGCCAGATTCCCAAGCCCATGCGCTCGCTTCCCGACCTCTATACGGCGGAGCCGGTGCAGGACGGCGAGCGCAACGTCACGCTGCGGCGCGTGGGCAGCAACAAGTTACTCGGCGTCATGTATCACACGGTTCCCGGCGCGTCTCCCGAATATGTCGCCGTGGATACGTTGGGCGAAATCATGACGCTTGCGCCCTCTGGCCGCATGTACAAAGCACTGGTCGAAACCAAGAAAGCGGCGAGCGTCGATTCCTGGCACTGGGGCATGCGCGATCCGGGTCATCTGTCGTTCCTTGCGCAAATTCCCGAGACACAGGACATCGAGCCCGCACGCGTCGCGATGCTCGCGACGATCGAGAATGTAAGCAAAGAACCGATCACCGAAGCGGAAGTCGCGCGGGTGCGAGCCAAGGCGGCGAAAGCCTTCGACGACGTCATCAATGATCCGCAGAAGCTTGGGGTGGCGATATCCGAATCGATCGCGTTGGGTGACTGGCGGCTCTTCTTCTTGCAGCGCGACCACTACCGCAACGTCACTGCCGCCGAGGTCCAGCGCGCTGCGCTCGATTTTTTCAAGCGTTCGAATATGACCGTCGGCGAGTTCGTGCCGGATACCAAGCCCGATCGTGCTTCGGTGCCGCCAAAGGTCGACTTGACCGCGATGCTCAAGGATTACAAGGGGGACCCGGCTGCGACTGCCGGCGAGGTGTTCGACACGTCGACCGCGAACCTCGATGCGCGGACGCAGCGGTTTACGCTTCCCAACGGCATGAAGGTCGCGCTTCTGCCGAAGAAAACGCGTGGCGAAGCGGTGACGTTCGCGTTGACGATGCACTATGGCGACGAAAAAACGGTCTTCGGCAAGCAGGCCGACGGCACCTTGGCCGCTGCCATGTTGAAGCGCGGTTCCGCCAAGAAGAATCGACAGGAAGTCGAAGATGCGCTCGATACGCTGCGCGCCAAAGTCAGCGTCGCCGGAAATGAGGTTGGAGCGACGGCATCGGGACAGACGTTTCGCGCGCAGTTGCCGGAGGCGTTGCAGCTGGTTGCGGAAATCCTGCGCCAGCCGTCTTTCCCGCCGACCGAGCTCGACAACTTGAAGCGCGAACGCGTCTCCATGTTGGAGGCCTCGCGCACCGAGCCGCAAGCCGTGGCGCAGCGGGCGTTGCGCCGCCATAACAATCCCTATCCGGTCGGCGATCCCCGGTATGTCCCCACTCTCGACGAGGCGCTTGCCACGGTCAATGCCGTGACTCCGGAATCGATCCGCAAGTTCTACGCGCAATTTTACGGCGCCGACAATGCGGAGCTTGCGATTGTCGGCGACTTCGACGCCGCTGCGATCCGCACGTTGCTCACCGAGCTCTTCGCGGGATGGAAGAGTCCGAGCGCTTACACAAGGGTGCCCAACCCACTCGTCCCCAATCAGCCCGCGGCACTCAAATTCGAGCTGCCGGATAAAGCCAACGCCGTGCTGATCGGCAAGCTGGCGTTGCCGCTCAACGACTTAAGCCCCGACTACGCAGCGTTGAGCGTTGCCAACTTCATCCTCGGCGATTCGACCGACTCGCGCCTATTGAACCGGTTGCGGCAGAAAGAAGGGCTGTCTTACTCGACCGGCAGCTTTTTCACGCCATCGCAGTTCGAACCCAATAGCGCGCTGGGCGTCTACGCTATTTTCGCCCCTGAGAACTTGGACAAAGTGCGAGGTGGGTTGAGCGAAGAGATCGCGCGAGCGCTACAGGATGGATTCACCGACCAAGAGGTTGCCGACGCGAAGGCAGGATTGTTGCAAGAGCGACGGCTCGCGCGTGCGCAGGATGGCGCCGTCGCCGGATCGCTCGCAAGCCAGCTCTACCTAGGTCGAACCTTCGCGACACAAGGCGAGGTGGACGCCAAGATCGAAAAGCTGACGACGGCCGAGGTCAACGCAGCGTTACGCAAATATTTGAAAGCTCCCGAGTTCGCATTCTCGTTTGCCGGCGATTTCGCCAAGATCAAGCGATAAGATCATCGATACAATCAAAGCCGGAGACGACCATGCCCAAGCCTCAAGCGAAAGCCGCGCCTCGCAAGAAGATGCAGGCCTCGAACGCCAAGACATCCGAGGACGCAAACGCCAAGGCTCAGTCGTCGCGGACGACCGCTGCTCTTTCGCCTAAATCACGCGGTGGGGAAGTCGCTCGCGGCGCGGCAACAGCGAATAGCGCGAACGTGAGCTCGAACGTCGCCCGCACGCCGAATCCGCCAGTGCCGAACACGGCGGGATACCAGGAAGACAAGCTCACGTCGGAGGCGAAGAAGCGCGATCGTGAGGCGCACGCGAATCCCGCGCTAACCCAACAGGCGCGGGATTCGGAGGAGAGCGCGAGCGCTCAAGAGACGACTCCCGCGTTTCTCGAGCCTAGCAAAGCCGGCAAGCGCTAAAGCTTCTCGACGATGTGAGTGCGCTTCGCTCACGGACCAATGAGCCGCCGGATGCGCAAGCTAATTGACGTCAGCCTCGAACACGTACAGCGTCGATTTTTCGTCCTCGGGCATGAAGTAGGCCCGTAGACCGCCCGCCGTTGGCTCGATCCAGAATGGATTCTGCGTCATCGGGAGCCCGGAGTCCGCCCAGAGTTGGATCGGCACCTGATTCAGCGCTTGGTTCGTCGCAAGGTCGACGATCTCGATACCCCCAAGACTGAATCTCGGGCCGTCTTTTTTGGGTTGGTAGTTGGTGAGGCCGCTGCACAGCATCTCACGGCGTCCTAGATATTTGCAGTCTTGATAATCGATATAGTGCGCGCGATTGAGTACACGCAATTGCTCAGGCGACGTGTTCGCGTTGGTGACGCGGCCCTGGCCGTCGAGCGTCCAGCGATAGAAGCGCCGCGAGCCCCAACTCACGCCATGCAGTGTATTGTCGTCGGTGTTGTGAACGATGCCGCCGACGTGATCGCCGAAGCGGAACGCCTCGGTAGCCTTCATCGTCTCGGGATCCACGCGATAGACAATTGATCGGCTGTTCGGCCGGTATTCCGCGACCGCCACCCAGATCGAGCGCCCGTCGTAGTCGATGCCACCGGGATGATAGATGGACCCTTCTCCGAGCGGTAGATCGGCCAGCAGATTGCCATTCCGGTCAAGCTTAAAAAGGTGTCCGGCGCCAGTCCCCGTATCGCGGTCATAGCCGCCCTGTAGCTGATCGAAACGCTTGGTGGGCGTACGGATCTCGACCGAGGAGACGTAGAAATGGTCGCCGATCTTCACCATGCCTTGTGGATGGTGCGTATTGAACTTGATCGGGATCGACGCCGTCGCGCGCCATTGCGTCGCACGGCTCAGTTGCTTGACCCGGTCGCTGATAACGCTATCGCGTGCCGACGATTGGGGCGTGCCGGACGACAGCGTCGTGCAGCCGGCGAGCGACACGAGTCCCAGAAGCACGATGCAGATCCTGGTCATGGCTTTCTCCTATTCCAGCGAACGGTGCGATCGGTGAGCATACTCGAAACTCGAGCGCGCCGACAACGAAGTGCGTGCCTGCCCCGGCGCAAGGCATCCGGTGCACGCGCAGGAGAGGCGCGTCGCCGCAATGCTGCATCAGACTTCGACCGAGCGGTGCTCCTCGAGCGAGCGGCGTAGCGCAATGGCGATGCGCGTCGCTTCGGTCGCATCGTGCAAGGTAACCGCGGGCGCGCGGTCCTCGATAACCGCCTGCACGAAATCGCGTTCTTCGTACAGGAAAGCGTCTTCGAAGCGCTCGTAGAACGTCGGCGTGCACTCGTTGCGCACGCCGTGCGCGTCGGCGATGTCCACGCGATTGAGCCGCGCATCCTGACCAATGGTCAATCGGCCCTCGGTGCCCATCACCTCGGTCAGCGTCTCGTGCCCATGCGCCATCGTGCGCGATGCATAAAAACACGCGATCTGGCCATCCGCGAACTCGCAGATCGCAACACCGTTGTCGACATCGCCGCAGGCCGCGAGTGCTTCATGCACAGCGATGGTGCCGGCGGCGAACACGCGCACCGGCCGCGGATTGCCCAACAGCCAGCGCGCAAGATCGACGTCGTGCACGCTCATATCGAGGAAAATTCCGCCGCTCGTCGGCGCGAACCGCACGAAGAAACCGCTTGGATCGTTCTGATCGCAGGTCTGTGCACGGACGAGAAATGGCCGGCCGATCGCACCTGCCGCAATCTTCGCCGCGGCATCGCGATAGTTGACGTCGAAGCGGCGGACATAGCCGATCATCACTTTGAGATGAGGATGTAGCCGCGCCTCCGCTTCGACGCGAAGGCAGTCCGCTAGCTCGAGTGACGTGGGCTTCTCGCAAAAAACGTGCTTGCCCGCTTTGAGCGCCGCGATGATCTGCTCCGCGTGCAGTGTCGTCGGCGTCACCAGGAACACAGCGTCGACTTCGGGATGCGCGATCAAGTCCGCATAGTTGTGAAAGAGATTCGGTACGGCGAACTGCTCTTGAGCCCATGACCGTTCGCCCGCGCTCGGGCTGCACGCTGCAAAGAGCTCGGCATTAGGCACGCGGCGCGCGAGATTCTCCGCGTGGCGGCGTCCGAGCCGGCCCAGGCCGGCTATTCCTACGCGCAGGCAGGCGGCGGTCATGCAACCGCCCGAACGGCGATGGTCACTTCGTAGTCGCGATCCTGATGGTCGAGCTCCTGCTGGGTCAGGTCCGCGACGGTGAGGCCATGCAAGAAGGCGGTGGCGGCGAGCACGTTTCCGAACGCCGCGACCCTCACACACTCCGGCGCGAATACCTCGTTGAACAAGCGCGCCGCCGACAGCGACGTGAACCGCCAGAACTCACCGAATGTGTCCATGTCGTGCCGCGAGATCTGGCTGATGCCGGGAAACGTGGCGAGCAGCACGCCTCCGGGCTTCAAAGCCCGGCGCAGCGATCGCAATGCAGCGCGCGTGTCGAAGATGTACATCAGCACTTGCGTGCAAACGATGCAGTCGAACGCGGCTGCCTCCAGCGTGTTCGGCACCTCGATGTCGGCGATGATCGTCGCTTTGAGATGCCCCTTGCGCGGATAGAGCACGTCGCTGCGCTGCACACGTTTACCGCCTATTCTCCGCGTGTAAGTCGCATCGCCGAACTCGAGCACATGGCCGCGGATGTCGGCAGCGTGCGTCTCGAGAAAATTCCCGATGTAATGACGATCGATCGGACGTCCGCGATCCGATCCGAAGGCGCGGCTTTGCGGTTCTACACTGCGCAGAAGACTAAAGTCCATAGACATCTCGACAAAAGTAAAACCTTACTTATGGCGGATTGGCCTCCTGCGAATCGCTACTCATTCGGCCACTGAGCTAGAACCTATCTCAAAATCGCTTTGGTCCCTCACCCCAACCCTCTCACGCAAGCGGGAGAGGGAGCTTGGGCGTTCCCTCTCCCGGCAGGGGAGAGGGTTCGGGTGAGGGGAAACGCCATTGCCAGATTTTGAGATGGGTTCTAGTCAATTCGCGGCGAAAGAAGGCCACGGGCAATCACCGCAAGGGCTCCACGGCTTATGTCGCTCCGGCTAGAGCTCGACGATTCGTTGCTCGCGCCACGACCTTGTTGCGGCTTCGGCGAGCTCCAGGGCGGCGACGCCATCATCGATCGTCGTACGCACTGGTTTACCGGACGCGAGCGACTCGAAGAAGTGCGCCATCTCGCTCGCATAAGCGGCGCGGTAGCGTTCCAAGAAAAAATGTTCCGGCTTGTCGCAGGCAACACTTGTCGCAGTCGACGCGCGAACTTCCGTCGGTCGGTGATTGCCCGCCTGCAGCATGCCGCGGCTTCCCAGCACCTCGAAGCGCTGATCGTAGCCGTACGCCGCACGCCGGCTGGTGTTGATTTGCGCAAGCAGCCCACGCCGTGTGCGAATTATGACGGCCGTGGAATCGACGTCGTCGGCCTGTGCGAGAGCCGGATCGACCAAGCAACTACCCGTCGCATACACGCTCGCTGCTTCGTCGTCCAAGATCCACCGGAAGATATCGAAATCGTGAATCAACATATCCTTGAAAATGCCCCCCGAGCGTGCGATGTAGTCAGCTGGCGGAGGACCCGGATCGCGGCTCGTCACCACGAGCATTTCAGGGTCGCCGATCTCCCCCGCAGCCAACCGCGCTTTCAGTGCCGCAAACGTGGGATCGAAGCGCCGCTGAAAGCCGATCATGCAGGTGATCTTGGCTTGCCTGACGGCTTGTGCGCACGCCCGCGCGCGATCAACCGTTAGATCGACCGGCTTCTCGCAGAAGGTCGCCTTGCCGGCCGCGGCTGCGCGCAGGATCAAGTCCGCGTGGGTGTCGGTGCTGGTTGCGACGACGATCGCTTGCACCTCTTTATCGGCAAACACGGTTTCAGCGGACACAACCTCGGCGCGATGTGCTGAGGCCAACTCGTGCGCCGCCGCCGTATTGACGTCGACGACGAACTTGAGCTTGACGCCCGGTTGCCGTACAACGTTCCCCGCGTGGATTTTGCCGATGCGGCCCGCGCCGAAG
>Ga0136617_10003351_pt1 | contig 14306 bp, 14 predicted proteins | sample AntDrymUQ3222106_2_FD_129672 | JGI IMG/M metagenome (GOLD analysis project Ga0136617, IMG submission 129672) | Polar desert sand microbial communities from Dry Valleys, Antarctica - metaG UQ322 (21.06) | ecosystem: Environmental > Terrestrial > Soil > Desert | place: Antarctica: Dry Valley... | reverse complement strand
TCTGCGTCGAGGCCGCCACGCGTCCGGCCACGGCCAGATGCGTCAAAAATGCCTCGACCTCCGCGGCGCCCAGTTCCGAAGGATGGCGCTTGCCGTGGAAAAGAATGAAGCGTTAAATCCAGTTGACGTAGGTCTGCTCGGTCCGCAGGCTGTAGTGTTTCAGGCGGATCTTGTTGCGGACGCGGTCCAGAAGCGGAGGGGAGTTCGGTGAATCCATCTCGGATGTACTTTAGGTTCCACTATTGGAACCTCTACCCTTGATTCTCGAGGGATTTGTCACCTTTTGATATCCGCCCAACGGATGACCGACGCTTTGCTTTACGTCATGAATCGGATTTCCATTTTTCGTTGAACTAAACCGCTTACGCGGTGGTTGGTTTCGTCGCGCTCTGCTGTTTTCCACGATGTTGGTGATTGACGTCATGCGCTGATGATGCGCGTCGGTGACGGTGATCGTTGTCGCCTGTGTCACGCTTTTTTCGGGAATGTTCCCGACCTTGACACAGGAGATTGTCATGAGCCCATTGCGCAAGCAGATGGAAGCGGACATGGTCATTCGCGGGTTGGCCTATCGGACGCGCGGAGCGTACCTGGAGTCGGTGACCAAGCTGGCGAAGTTCTACCGCAAAGGTCCGGACCGGATCAGCGAAGAGGAAGTCCAGCGCTACCTGTTGCATCTGCTGCAAGAGCGCAAGCTGGCGCACAGCAGTTGCAATGTCATGTGCAGCGCGCTGCAATTTTTCTATCGCGTCACGCTCAAGCGGCGGGAGGTGGAATTTTGTCTGCCGCGGCCGAAGGTGCCGTCCCGGCTACCGGAGATCCTGTCGCGCGAGGAGGTTGTGGCACTGCTCGACAAGACGGTGAACCTCAAGCACCGCGCGCTATTGATGACCACCTATGCTGGCGGCTTGCGCGTGTCGGAGGTGTGCCAGCTCAAGGTCGCGCACCTCGACAGCCAGCGCATGACGATCCGCATTGTGCAGGGCAAGGGCGCCAAGGATCGCTACACCGTGCTGTCGCCGAAGCTGCTGACCGAACTGCGTCGCTATTGGCTGATCCACCGGCCGCAGCCCTGGTTGTTTCCTGGCGGGCGTGCCGCCGCGGGGCCGATGCTGGTCCAGTCTGCGCAACGCATCTTTCGCGCCGCCAAGGATCGCGCTGGCATTACCAAGGAGTGCGGCATTCACGGGCTGCGCCACGCCTTTGCCACCCATCTGTTGGAGGCCGGGGTGGACGTGCACCGGATTCAGCGACTGCTGGGCCATGGCAGCTTGAACACCACCGCGCGCTACTTCCATCTCGCCCAGAAACACCTGTCGTCGACGACCTCGCCGCTCGATCTGCTGGAGTGGCCCGACCCCACGCCCTGCTAGCACGGCGTGGAAGCGCATCCGCGCGGCGCGGGTGCGGCAACGCGCAAGGTCGAGCTGGCGGACATCATCCGCGCGCACGGAGCGGCCTTTCGCGCCGGCCACACGTTACGCGCCGTGCAGTACCGCGCGCTGCACGCGATCGAAGCGTGCCGGACGGCGACGCTGGGCGGTCATGTCGCATGCTGCGATGCCTGCGGCGCCGTGCGCTACGCCTACCATTCCTGCCGCAACCGGCATTGCCCGAAGTGCCAGACCCGGGCCAAGGAGCGCTGGCTCGCAGCGCGCCATGGCGAGTTGCTGCCGGTGCCGTACTTCCATTTGGTGTTCACCCTGCCGCACACGCTCAATGCGCTGGCCCAGGGCAATCCGCAACTGATCTACGACCTGCTGTTCGCGTCAGCGTCCAGCACGCTCATCGAGTTTGGGCGTAATCCGCGCTGGTTGGGCGGCGAGATTGCCGCCACCTTGGTGCTGCACACCTGGGGCCAGAACCTCAACCAGCATCTGCACGTGCATGCGCTGGTGACCGGCGGCGCGCTGGCCGCCGCCGGACACTGGATCGCCAGCCGCAAGGGCTTTCTGTTTCCCGTGCAGGCGTTGTCGCAGGTCTATCGCGGCAAGTTCCTCGCCGCCTTGACCCGGGCCTTTGCTGCGGGCCAGTTCAAGCTCGCCGGAGCAACTGCCGCTCTGAGCGTGCCCAGCGCGCGCGCCGAGTTGCTCACTCGGTTGCGCGCCAGTCCGTGGGTGGTCTACGCCAAGTCACCCTGCACCGGCCCGCCGCAGGTGCTCGACTATCTGAGTCGTTATACCCATCGCGTCGCCCTATCCAATAATCGATTGCTGAGCCTCACTGACGGTCAGGTGCGGTTCACCTGGAAGGACTACGCCCACGGCAATCGCCGCAAGGTAATGTGCCTGGACGCCACCGAGTTCATTCGCCGCTTCCTGTTGCATGTGTTGCCCAAGGGCTTCATGCGTATCCGCCACTATGGGCTGCTCGCCAATCGCGCCAAATCTGCTCTGCTCGCGCAAGCCCGGCATGCGCTTGATCAGCACGAGGCGCTTCCAATGCTCGCCCCTGAATCCGTCGCGGCTTTCTGGCTACGCGTCGCTCAACGCGACATCCACCGCTGCCCACAATGCGGCGTCGGCACTCTGCACGTCATCAACGTGTTGCCACGCCAGCGTCCGTCGGCACGCGGGCCACCTTGACTCACATGCGCTTACTCCGCGCCTCTCCCGCCACACCTATCGGTGCACCACCACGCGCACCGCGCCCACCCGCGCCCCGACCCTTTGCGTTGACCCTGGCAAATGCTTCGGACATGGTCGAAACTATCTCGACCATGTCCCACGCGACGATCCCAGCGGACCATGCGCGGCTACGAACCTCACGCCAGCATCGCGCTAACCCTCGCTCGCCACCGTTCCCGCTTTACAATCCCCAAACTGCGGCGCTCTGAATCCAGCGGTTTAGTTCAACTGGTTTTATCCACCATGCTGCCGCACGGCGGATCAAAACCTATTCGTTGGGGCGTCATGATGCGAAGGTGCTACTATTTTCGCTATGATCGATTGGTCTACTTGCACTGCCGTTGAGCGAGACCCTGAACGCGTCAGCGGAGTGTGGGTATTTCGTGGCACCCGCGTTCCCGTGTCTGCGCTTTTCGAGAATCTCGAAGATGGCGCCCTTGTGTCGCAGTTCGTCGAATGGTTTCCCGGCGTCACGCTTCAACAAGTACGTGCTGTGCTAGACCACGCTGCGCGAAGCGCTCTTGCTCCCGCATAAGTGCGTGTTCTTTTCGATCAAGGTACACCTGAGCCACTGCGTCACTCGCTGACGCATCATGAAGTTGCCACGGCGTACGAGCGCGGCTGGTCGACACTGAAAAATGGCGAACTATTTGACGCGGCCGAGAAGGAAAATTTCTCCGTGCTGGTCACCACTGACTCGAATCTCAAGTACCAACACAACCTCGAATCCCGGCGGATCGCCGTCGTAGTCCTCTCTTCGCCAAGTTGGCCGCGAATTCAGCGCTCTATCGGTTCCATCATTCGCGCGGTTGAACGGGCATCGGTAGGTAGCTACACCGAAGTTGACATCCCCTGGACCTGACGCCCAACCTGGCGGTCGAGCGGACGCCGATCTGCGTTCCAGCTTCGGCCCGTGGTCGTGGCGGCGCCGCTCACCTGGTACGTTTGGGCCGTCGGTTCGCTACGCTTCGTCTTCTGTCACGCTCCGGAGGCGCAGATGAAGAGAGTCACGGGTATCGGTGGAACCGATGGCGCCGATCCTTTGTAGGGGACATGCGTCATTTCCACGCCCGCCTGAATCGCGAATAACTCAGCGGCGAGATGCGGTGCCGTTCCGGCGCTGGCCGAGCCGTAGTTCAGCTTCCGGGATTTGCCTTGCCGTACGCGACAAGCTCGCGGAAGGTTTTGGCGGGGCTTTTGCTATTGACCACGACGACCATCGGCGAGACTGCATACCGGCCGACCGGCGCGAAGTCGCGTAGCAAATCCCACGGCAGATTGCGATAGACGCTCGTGTTGATCGTGTAGGAGTTGACGCACAGCAGAATGGTGTAACCGTCCGGAGCGCTCTTCGCGACAATATCGGCCCCGATGTTGCCTGCGGCCCCTGGGCGGTTGTCGATCACGACCGGCTGCTTCCATAGCTCGGATAATTTCTGCCCGATGATGCGGGCAGAAATGTCCGACCCTCCGGGCGCGAAGCCGACGACGATGCGCACCGTGTGATCGGGAAACGCAGCATGGACTTCGCCAGTTCCGATGAGCGTCACTGCCGCGAGCATCGTTGCAACGATTCGCCAAATCATCCGGGTTCTCCTTTTGTAAAGAAACGGACTCGCACACGCCCTACATTGCCAATGAACAAGTTGCCTTTCCGACGCATCCTTTGGGATGTGAACCGGCCAAATGCCGCGGTAACAAGACCGGACCGGACATATCATGTGCTATTTATAATGGATCTGCATGGGTTTGCCCGCTGATGTTTGATCCAGTAGCATCCAATGCATGAGGACGACGCTCGATATTGCTGACGATGTGCTGCAGCCCGCGAAAGAACTCGCGCAACGAGAAAAGACGACTACGGGCACGGTGATCTCGGAGCTTGCCCGTAGCGCCCTCACGGCGTCGCCGCGGACACTGAACACGCGGGAGACGAAATCGCTCCATGGGTTGCGCCCGTTTCCGAACGCGGCGGCATTGTGACCAACGAGTTGATCGACAAGCTGCGCGGAGACGGCGCCTACTAATGCGTAGGCAATTCGTGACCTTAACGAAAGACGATTCGCCTTGAAAGCGCCTTCGTTCGCCTACGCCAAATCGCAGTCGCGTGAAGAGGTGTTCGATCTCTTGGACCGCCACGGCGACGGCGCACGCATCCTTGCCGGCGGACAGAGCCTGCTGGCGACTTTGAATCTGCGGCTCTCGGCGCCTGAGCTACTAATCGATATCACTGGATTGCCCGGGCTCGCCGGGATCAAGGTGCCGATGGCGGCGGAGATGCCCGACATCGTGTGCGCCCATGTCGAGACGCCGACGCGGCAATCGCAGCTCGGCGCCAAGGGCGCGGGAGAGGCGGGTACCGCGGGCGCGCCAGGCGCCGTCATGAACGCGATCAACGACGCGCTCGCTCCATTCAACGTGCGTGTCACATCGCAGCCGTTGACCCCCGACAAAATCCTACGTGCGCTCGGAAAGGGTTAAGGCCCAAGCTGCGCATCGCATGCTCGCGCTATAGAACTGCTTGCTGGAAGACCGATTTTGGACTAAATTCAGTCCTCTACAGGATCCCTGCTTTCATGAAGTTTTCCACTCAGATCAAATCGATCAGCTATCTCAAGGCGAACGCCGCGGAAGTCGTGCGTCGACTCGCGGAAGAACGAACTCCGCTTGTCATCACGCAAAACGGCGAAGCGAAGGTCGTGATGCAGGACGTGGCGACTTACGAGCAAACCCAGGAAGTCATGGCGCTCCTCAAGATTCTCGCGCTCGGCCGCCGCCAAGTCGAGGAAGGCAGGGTGGTGTCGGCCGCCGAAGCGCTCCGCCAGTTGCGCGCGAGAAAAGCCGCCCGGTGACGCGCCACGAGGTGCTGCTGACCGAGGATGCGGTCGGCGACCTCTCGGAGATCCACGAGTACATCGCGGCACACGACACGCCCGCCAGGGCTGCTTACGTGCTGGACCGAATTGAGCAGACCCTTAAGAGCCTCACCACATACCCTGAACGTGGCTCTCATCCGAAGGAACTGTTGGCGGTGGGCATCCGCGAATACCGCCAGGTCTTCTTCAAGCCCTATCGGCTGATTTACCGCGTCGCCGGCAACCAGGTCTTCGTCTATCTCACCGTCGACGGCCGGCGCGACATGCAGGCTGTGCTTGCCCGCAGACTGCTTGGAGCGTAGCTGCGAAGAACCAGGGGGCTCGTGGAGCAGAATCATTTCGGACGGCGATACCGACGTCACTCGTTACGGCGGAGCCGATTGCAACGGGTCGTTGAGTTGCGTGCGCGAAGCCGAAGAGATGTTCTGTAGCGCACGTGAGGAAGGGGGTTGAGCGTTACCTGCGACGTCGTCGTCATCGGCGCTGGCGCCGCTGGCATGATGTGCGCGGCTCGGGCCGGACAGCGCGGTCGTAGGGTGCTGCTCATCGAGCATTTCCACGTCGTCGGCGAAAAGATCCGCATCTCCGGCGGCGGTCGATGCAACTTCACGAACCTCAATGCGGAGCCCGCCAACTATCTGTCGCAGAACCCGAGCTTCTCCCGTTCAGCGCTCGCGCGCTACGCACCCATGCAGTTCGTCCGTCTCGTCGAGAGTTACGGCATCGCTTACCACGAGAAGAAGTTGGGCCAGCTCTTTTGCGATGACTCCGCGCTTTCGATCATCGCGTTGCTCAAAGAAGAATGCGCGCGCGGCCGCGTGCAATGGTGGATGCCGTGCGCCGTGGCTGGCGTCAATCGTGAGGGAGACCGCTTCGTCGTGGCGACGACGCTCGGCAGCGTGCAGTGCTCGTCGCTAGTGATTGCGACTGGCGGCCTCACTGTTCCCAAACTCGGCGCCACCCCGTTCGGGTATCGGATCGCGGAGCAGTTCGGAATAGGAGTCGTCGCTCCCAGGCCGGCGCTGGTGCCGCTCGCATTCGCGCCAGACGCCCTCGCGCGTTACGGCGAACTCTCTGGCATCTCGGTCGATGCCGAGGTCGCCTGCTGCAAGGGCCGCTTCCGAGAAAATCTGCTGTTCACGCACCGAGGCCTGTCGGGCCCCGCGATTCTCCAAATCTCATCCTATTGGAATGGCCGTGCCGCGCTTGCGATCGACCTGCTGCCGGAACTCGATGCCACCGCTTGGCTGCGCGCGAATGCCCGATCGACAGCGCGTCTCGACAACGTGTTGGCGGAACGGCTCCCGAAGCGGCTCGCGCAGCAATGGTGTTCCGCCCACGGGGTTGCGCTACCAATCGACGCGCTTTCCGATGAGCGCTTACGGACCGCGGGCGCGCTGTTGAACCACTGGGAAGTCATGCCGTCCGGCACGCTGGGGTACCACAAGGCCGAAGTCACTCTAGGCGGAGTGGACACGCGCAATCTATCGTCAAAGACCATGGCCGCGACGACTGTTTCCGGCCTCTATTTCATCGGAGAGGTCGTGGACGTCACCGGCTGGTTGGGCGGCTACAACTTCCAATGGGCGTGGGCCTCTGGGTACGCGGCGGGACAGGTTGTCTAGTCGCAGCGCGCTCGACGACGAAGCAAAGTCGGGCACCGCCGATAACGATTAATTATCTATGGAATTAGAAAGCATAATTGGATTAATAGGTCACGACCGCCCACCATGTGCAGTTCAGAATGCTCACGCTGTCCGCTTTTAAGCGTTAGCACGATGAATAGCAACCCGTAAGCATAAGAATGAAGGCGGCGAGCTGCCGTCATTTCACATAGGAGACCGAACATGAGCAAAGGCAAGACCACAGCTACATCCAAACAACCTGCACGGAACAATACTTCGGGGTTTCCCTACGGAGACGCGCAATTAGCCGCAGGCGGCGAGCTTCACCAGATTGCCGGTGGCGAGCATGCCGCGCTCACGACCAATCTAGGTGTGCCGCTTTCGGACAATCAAAACTCGCTCAAGGCCAATCCGCGCGGCCCGACGCTGCTCGAAGATTTCATCCTGCGGGAAAAAATCTTCCATTTCGATCACGAGCGCATTCCGGAGCGCATCGTCCATGCAAGGGCGACGGGAGTACACGGGTTTTTCGAGCTGACCGCCACGTTGAAGCAATACACCACAGCTAAGATACTCACCGAGGTTGGGGAAAAAACGCCCTTGTTTATCCGTTTATCGACGGTTGCGGGCGGCGCCGGTTCAGTCGACACTCCGCGCGACGTCCGCGGGTTTGCCGTCAAGTTCTACACCAAGGAAGGCAATTGGGATTTGGTCGGCAACAACATCCCGGTCTTCTTCATCCAGGATGCAATCAAGTTTCCCGATCTGATCCACGCGGTAAAGATGGAGCCCGATCGCGGGTTTCCGCAAGCGGCTACCGCACACGACACGTTCTGGGATTTCATTTCCCTCACGCCCGAAGCCATGCATATGGTGATGTGGATCATGTCGGATCGGACGCTACCCCGTTCGTTACGGACGATCGAAGCCTTCGGCGTTCATAGCTTTCGACTGATCAACGAGGCAGGCGACTCCACGTTCGTCAAATTTCACTGGCGTCCCAAGCTCGGCTTGCAGTCGACGATTTGGGACGAAACCGTGAAGATTACCGGCGCCGATCACGATTTCCATCGCCGTGACATGTTCGAAGCCATCGAGGCAGGGAACTTCCCCGAGTGGGAATTGGCAGTGCAACTCTTCACGCAGGAACAAGCGGACAAATTTCCCTTCGATCATCTCGACGCGACCAAGCTGGTTCCAGAAGAATTGGTGCCGCTCAAAGTCATCGGCCGCATGGTCCTCGATCGTTGGCCGAATAATTTCTTTGCGGACACCGAGCAGGTCGCGTTCTGCCCTTCGCACGTGGTGCCGGGAATCGACTTTTCAAACGACCCGTTGCTGCAAGGCCGTTTGTTCTCCTACCTCGACACTCAACTTTCGCGCCTGGGCTCGCCCAACTTTCATCTGATCCCGGTCAATGCACCGAAATGTCCGTTCGCCAACCATCAGCGCGACGGCCACATGCAAATGGCGCAACCGAAGGGCCGCGTAGCGTACGAGCCCAACTCGCTATCGGTAAACTCTCCGCGCGAAACGCCGTCGTTGGGTTTCCGCAGCGCTTCGGCAACCGAGACGGGCGAGAAGGGGCGCATCCGCGCGGAAAGTTTTGCCGATCACTACAGTCAGGCGCGGCAGTTTTATCGTAGCCAAACCAAGTATGAGCAGGCGCACATCGCATCCGCCCTGGTATTCGAGCTCTCCAAGGTCGCGCATCTGCACATCCGCGCGGCCATGGTCAGTCATCTGCGCCACATCGACGAAGACCTTGCCCAACGCGTCGCCACGGGCCTCGCGCTGGAAAAAATGCCGGAGCCGCCGTTGGCCGCTGCGCCGGTGCAGGAGCTCCCTCTGTCACCCGCGTTGCAGATCATCGGCAAGATGAAGAGCACGCTCCAGGGACGGGCGATCGGCATTCTGGTTGCAGATGGCTCAGACGGTGCCGCGATCAAGAAACTCAGCAATGCCGCCACGGCTGCGGGCGCCACAGTGAAGATCGTGGCCCCGAAAGTTGGTGGCGCGAAGCTCGCGGATGGCTCCATGCTGGCGGTCGACGGACAATTGGCGGGAACGCCTTCCGTCGTGTTCGACGCAGTTGCCATCATCCTCTCCGAAAATGGCGCGCAAGCGCTGATGGGAGAAGGCGCCGCGATCGAGTTCGTGCGCGACGCCTTTGGCCACCTCAAAGCGATTGCCGCCGATAGTGGTGCCCAAGCCCTGCTGAAAAAAGCCAGCATCGGGAAAGACGCAGGCGTTGTCGATGCCAGTAACGAGGCAGCCTTCATTGCTGCGGCAAAGACCCGCCAGTGGGATCGGGAAAAGACGGTGCGAACTCTGGCCTAACCATTACGCCGAGAGCTAGCTGGCAGCAGTTCAAGTGATTCGACCTTAATCGAGGTGTTGGGTCGAAGTGCTTACGTTCGCTTTGGTCCGTTCATTGTCTCCCACGAGCGCAATGATCGGACCGATTTGGACGTTACCGTCCACTAAACCGCGCAGTACCGCTCCTGGATCGCCGTGTCCGCAAGAAGATTCGCTGCGGTGTCTTGGTGAACGATGACGCCGTGATCCATGATGTACGCGCGATCCGACACCGAGAGCGCGCGCTCGACGTTCTGCTCGACCAGTAGAATCGCAACATGGAACGCAACACTGTGACCGAAGCCATACTCGCCGCCAAGCGCAGACGAGGACTGACTTGGGCGGCGATCGCCAAAGAAGTCGGGCAAAGCAAGGATTGGACGACCGCGGCATGCCTCGGCCAGATGACGCTGACCAAGGCGCAGGCAACAACGCTTGGCAAGCTGCTCGATCTCGACAAAGAAGCCGTGCAGATTTTGCAGGAGGTGCCCTACAAAGGGTCGCTGCCGACCTCCGTACCGACCGACCCGCTCATCTACCGCTTCTACGAGCTCGTCAATGTGTACGGCACGACCTTCAAGGCGCTCATCCACGAGGAGTTCGGCGATGGCATCATGAGCGCGATCGACTTTCGGATGGACCTGACGCGCGAGCAGGATCCAAACGGCGACCGCGTCAACATTGTGATGAGCGGAAAGTTCTTGCCGTACAAGACGTACTAGCCAGGAGTCTTTGGCTTCGGCGAAGGACTTACACGCGCAAGTCGGCGTTGATTCTGCGCGCGCGCAGCGACTTCGCGAAGTTGTGTCGAGCGCGCAGCCGCGGATCGTTGACAATTCCGCCAATGGTTCCGGCCACGGCACTCACCACTCCGGCCAGCGGCAGCGCCAGAATGAGCCCCGGCACCCCGGCAACGGCGCCGCCGATGAAGATCATCAGCACCGTCGGCAGCGGGTGCATTTGGATGCTGCGACCGACGGTGAGCGGAAGGAAGATGAAATCATCGAGCAGCCTGACTAGGATGAAGAGCGCGATCGACGCGCAGACGACGAAAGGATCTCCGGGAAAGTCGGTTGCCGCCACGAGCACGACGATGATGCAGCCGATAACCGAGCCGACCACAGGAACCCAGGCGAGGACGGCGCATAAAAGGCCCAGGAAGAACGCCCCGGGCACGCCGATCATCCACAGGCCGAACGCAAGGAGGACCGTGTCGATGACGGTAAGCTTTAAGAGCCCCTGGAAGTAGTCGCGCGCGGTGTTGTGGACGCGGTCGACCATATAGACAGTCCGCTCGAAAAATGCATTCGGCACTGCGCTGCCGAACATCTTCAGGAAGCGGCGGCCGTCGCGCAAAAAAAAGAACGTAAAAAACGGCGCGAGCAGCAGCGATGGCAGCCACATTGCGGCGCCAAGCAGTGACGCGGCCAGTTCCTTTTGCAGGAACGTCTCGCCAAGCTCGGTGACCTTGCTGCCCATCTGCGCCTGAAAGTTCATGCGCTGCAGGAAACCGAACTGCGATTCCAATGCCGCTAGCGTCCGGTCGAGAAGCGCGCGTCCACCATCGAGGTAGCGGTTGAGCGATTCCTCGCTCGAGACGGAATGCGCGGCGAGCCACGGCAGCGTCGGGATCATCACGGCGATGGCAAGGAGGGTGAACCCGCCTGCGACCAAAGTGGCGGCCATTTCGCGACTCAGGCCGGCCAGCGCGAGCCGGCGCACGATCGGATACAGCATGTAATAAAGGATGACCGCCAGAAGCAATGGCACCACCAGCCAGAGCGCCTTGGTCGACGCAACCAGCAAGAGTGTGGTGAAGGCGAAAATAGCGACCCAGACCAGCGGCCCCGAGGCGAGATAGCGGCTAGTCATAGCGGGTGGCTCTCCGCCGGTAGAGCGCCTTTTGCGCGAAGTTTCTGCCCAAGCTCCGCGGCAAGCTGAAACGCGATCTTGGAGGCGATCACCGCGTTGGTTTCGATCAGGTTCTTGAAGTCGGCGCGGGACAAGGATGCGAGCAGACAGTCTTCCGCCGCGCGCGCTTGCGCGGCGCGCGGCGCCCCATCGAGCAAAGCCAACTCCCCGAACAGCACGCCCGCTGGAACGATGGCGATGCGTCCGATTTCCGGCTCTCCCTGCCGGCAGATCAACACCGTTCCGCTCAGCACGATATAGAGGGTCTGACCCTCCTCACCCTCATCGAAGATAACCTCGTCCTTTAGATATCGCCGTTCCTGCAACAGATCATCGATGACCCACAACTCTCTCGGCTTCAGTGTGGCAAACAAGCCGAGCTTGCGGATCTGACCGATCCTGGGGTGTTCGGTCTGTCGCTGGAGAAATCCGAGCATCGAGTGGACGTTCCTAGAACCGGTGTGCCGGCTGGTATCGGTCCGTATTCTCTCACTTCGCCGACGAAATTTCCCGGTGCAGTCGAGGTCGAACGGTTGCGTGCCCCGAGTTGCAAGCAAAGTCGGTTTACTTTCGTCGGGATGTCTGGATGCGCTCGCTCAAGTCGCGGTATAGTGAAGTCGAGTCGCGGTCTCGATGTGCCGCTCGAGCGAATTTTCATGCGGGCGGTCCGCGGTCCGCGATGCCACTGATTTGGAGGCTTCTATGTTCCATTCGTTGTTTCCTACTCGTCCGCGCGGCTCAAATGTTGTCCCCCCTGCGTCGCTTCGCGCCGCTCCCCCAGAGGGGGGCGAGAGCCTTGGGGCGGCCCGGCGGCTCTCATTGCTCGCATTGCTCGTTGCGCTCGTCGCCGGCGCGGCTTCCGTGGTTGGCACCAATTCGCGGGCGGCCTCGACCGAGCCGGCACCCAACATGCGCGACGCTCTGGGGACTAAGCAAACCGCTGACGAATCGGGAAAGGTAGGCATCGACGCCGAGCAGCTTTACGGCGCATTGGTCCGCGTCCAGACGATCGCCGTACCGAACGCGCGCAGCAACGCCTCCCTCGGCCGTGCGCGGGAGGGTACCGGCACGGTGATCGGCAAGGACGGGCTCATTCTGACGATCGGTTACCTCATCGTCGAAGCCGACGCCGTGAAGGTGACTGATGCGCGCGGACGCTCCTACCCGGCGCGCGTTGTTGCCTACGACCATCGGACCGGATTGGGTCTGGTCAAGACGACCGTCCCGTTCAACGTTCCGCCGGTGCCACTGGGCAACTCATCGATGCTCGCCGATCGCGAGCCGGTGTTGATCGCGGGGTGGGGCGGCGTGCCGGATACGGCGCTCGCATATGTCGTGTCGCGGCGCACCTTTACGGCGAACTGGGAGTACATGCTCGACGAGGCCATCTTCACGAGTCCTCCGACGACCGGCTGGAGCGGCGCCGCGCTGGTGGACCGCAAGGGAACAATCGTCGGGGTCGGCTCGCTGGTTGTACGCGAGGCGACCGCAGGGGATCCGAAGCTGCCGGGCAACATGTTCGTACCCATCGACGCTCTAAAGCCGATCCTCGACGACATGATCAAGACCGGCCGGCGCAAGGACGCGCCGCGGCCGTGGCTGGGGCTCGCCGCCGACGAAATTCAGGGACGGCTGATCGTCTCGCGCGTGTCTCCGGAAGGCCCTGCGGACAGTGCAGGGGTCAAGCAGGGAGACATCATTTTGGCTATCGGCAAGGAGGTGGTCCTTTCGCAGGCGGAGTTCTACCAGAAGCTTTGGGACCGCACGCGTGCGGGTGACTTGATTAGCCTTCGTGTGCTTCAGGGCGCCGATATTCGCGACATCAGAGTGCAGTCGATCGACCGCGTCGACTATTTCCGGCCACTGACGACGTACTGACGCGAGAGGTGCCGCGGAGCGCTTAAAGGTCGTCGTTCCGGGGCGGCGACCTAGCCGATGAGCGCGCGAACCTTGGCGCGAGCCGGTGCGAGCCTCGTGCTGCACGGACGCAAGCTTGACGCTCGAACCTTGGCGCGAACCTCCGCAAGCGTACTGTCCGACACCCGACCCTTGCGCGCGGCTTTGCGCGCTCGCCAATCGACACTCTTGACTTGGTCGGACAGTCGCGCGCCTTCTCTGCCATTATCCATCGCGACCTCGAACGGGTAGCTTTTCACCTGCGGCGGTCGTCGCGGACCGCACCTACCAAATGCGCTTGACGCCGTACTTGCGGAAGACTGCATCGGCCGACACGATCGAGCAGTGCTCCTCGATGGCTTGAGCAGCGAGCAAGCGGTCGAACGGGTCCCGGTGATAAAAGGGTAGCGTGGCGACCCTGGCCACATGGCGAAAGTCGATCGCAAGCTGCGCAAAGGCGTTGCTCGCGAGGTGGTCTGGAACGAACCGTTCGAACGCGCCCGACAATCGCAGCTTGCCGAGACTCACCTTGGCCGCCATTTCCCAGCAACTCGCGAGGCTAACGAAGCATTGATTGGTTGGGTCTGAAATCGTAGCCCGGGCTTTCGTGGATAGCGCCTGGGCATCATCCACCCACCAGAGAAAAGCGTGCGTGTCGAGGAGCACCCGCATCAAACGTAGTCCTGGAAATCGCCAGGGGTTGCATCAAAGTCGGGCGCCAGCCAAATCTGTCCCTTTGCGGATCCCGGTTTGCGCGATTTGCCGGGTGTCACTAGCGCGACCAGCTTCACCACCGGCTTGTTGTCCTTGGCGATGATGACTTCCTCGCCAATCATTGCTTTTTGGACCAGCGCCGAAAAATTCGCCTTTGCTTCGGCAATATTGAATTTAGCCATCGCAACTCCGCTACAACGGTAGTTGGTCATCTTACATGACTATGAAGCGCCGATCAACCTTCGCTTCGCTGTCGTCGACTTCGCAGCGCATGCCGACCTGCATGGCAGCAGGCCTTC
>Ga0136617_10003350_pt1 | contig 14315 bp, 15 predicted proteins | sample AntDrymUQ3222106_2_FD_129672 | JGI IMG/M metagenome (GOLD analysis project Ga0136617, IMG submission 129672) | Polar desert sand microbial communities from Dry Valleys, Antarctica - metaG UQ322 (21.06) | ecosystem: Environmental > Terrestrial > Soil > Desert | place: Antarctica: Dry Valley... | reverse complement strand
CGCGGCCGCGAGTCCGAGGATCGGCGCCGAGGTCCAGCCCCAGCGCTCGCCCTCGGTCAGCGAGAGCATCAGCGCGATCAGCGCTCCTGCGAGCAACGTTGCTCCCGGGACGTCGACGCGCGACGGGGTTCGGATCGGCGACTCGGGGACGTAGCGGTGGACGAGCGCGATCGACGCCGCGACCGGGATCGAGCCCAGGATGAAGAGCCAGCGCCAGGAGACGTGGTCGACGATCACGCCCGAGAGGACGATCCCGAAGCCGCCCCCCACTCCGAATACCGCCGAGAGGAGGCCGATCCCCACCTTCACCCGCTCGGGTGGGAACTCGTCGCGGATGATCGCGAAGCTGAGCGGGAAGAGCGCGCCGCCCGCGCCGGAGAGCACACGGAAGCCGATCAGCGACCAGATGTTCCAGGCCGCCGCCGCTCCGATGCACCCGGCGAGGAAGAGCCCCAGGCTGATCAGCAGCATGCGCTCCTTCCCGTACTGATCGCCCAGCCGGCCGAGGATCGGCGTCGTCACCGCCGCGGAGACGAGGAAGCCCGTCAGGACCCAGGTCGCCCAGGCGGTGCTCGTGTCCAGGTCGGCCTGGGAGGTCGGGAGCGCCGGGAAGACCATCGTCTGCTGGAGCGCGAACGCGGTTCCCGCGAGCGTCAGGATCCCCAGCGTGACGTTGTGATGCTGACGCTCCGCCGCCATCCTTCGAGCGTAGCCGCGTCGTCTACGGGGACGGTCGATTACGCGCGCCGAGCGCCAAGGCGAAGGCGCGCAGCCCCTTGCCGAGCGCGAAGGCGACGAGCGAGACCGGAACCGGCACGTACAACGCGAAGAGGGCGGCGCCGGCGGAGCTGTCGATCTCCGAGTCCTCGTACGGATCGATTGCGTAGTCGAGCGCCGCCCAGAACGGGAGTACGAGGACGATCAAAACCGGCCACCAGCGAAGGCTCGCGGCCCCGAGAGCCAGCATCAGCGGATAGACGAACTGAAACGCCCAGTCTGCCCCGGGCACGAGCGCGAGCCCGAGCGCCGCCACGATTGCGGCGGCCAGGCCACGAGCGAGCAGCACCTACGCGCGAACGAGGGGCTTGTACTTGATCCGGTGCGGCTCGAGCGCCTCGGCGCCGCGGGTCTCCCGGACCCAGTCGGCGTACTCCTGGTAGCTCCCCTCGAACCAGGTCACCTGCGAATCGCCCTCGAAGGCGAGGATGTGCGTCGCGATCCGGTCGAGGAACCAGCGATCGTGCGAGATCACGACCGCGCAGCCGGCGAAGTCGAGGAGCGCCTCCTCGAGCGCGCGCAGCGTGTCTACGTCGAGGTCGTTCGTGGGCTCGTCGAGGAGGAGCACGTTGCCGCCCGAGCGGAGCAGCTTCGCGAGGTGGACGCGGTTCCGCTCGCCGCCGGAGAGATCGCCAACGCGCTTCTGCTGGTCGGCGCCGCGGAAGTTGAACCAGGAGACGTACTGGCGCGAGTTGATCTCCTTCTTGCCGAGCACGATCGTGTCGAGGTTGCCGGAGATCTCCTTCCACACCGTGTTCTCGGGCGTGAGCCCAGCGCGCGACTGGTCGACGTACGCGAGCTCGACGGTCTCCCCGACGGTGAGCGCGCCCGAGTCGGCGCTCTCCTCGCCGGAGATCATCCGGAAGAGGGTCGTCTTGCCGGCGCCGTTCGGGCCGATCACGCCCACAATTCCGCCCGGCGGCAGCGAGAAGGTGAGCTCCTCGAAGAGCAACCGGTCGCCGAAGCCCTTGGCGACGTTTTTCGCTTGGACGACGACGTCGCCGAGCCGCGGGCCGGCGGGGATGTGGATCTCGATCTTGTCGAGCCTCACGTTCTGCTCCTCGGCGAGGAGCTTCTCGTAGCCCTGGACGCGCGCCTTCGACTTGTCGTGCCGCGCCTTCGGGCTCATCCGCACCCATTCGAGCTCGCGTGCGAGCGTGCGGCGGCGCGCCGACTCGGTCTTCTCCTCGATTGCGAGCCGCGCCTGCTTCTGCTCGAGCCAGGAGGAGTAGTTGCCCTCGAACGGCAGCCCCTTGCCTCGGTCGAGCTCGAGGATCCAGCCGGCGACGTTGTCAAGGAAGTAGCGATCGTGGGTGACGGCGACGACGGTGCCCTTGTACGACTCGAGGAAGCGCTCGAGCCAGGCGACCGACTCGGCGTCGAGATGGTTCGTCGGCTCGTCGAGGAGGAGCAGGTCGGGCGAGGAGAGGAGGAGCCGGCAAAGCGCGACCCGCCGCCGCTCGCCGCCGGAGAGCGTCGTCACGTCGCGGTCACTTTCGGGAAGCCGGAGCGCATCCATCGCGCGGTCGAGCGTGGCGTCGAGGCTCCAGACGTCGTGCCGGTCGATCAGGTCCTGCACCTTTCCCTGCTCCTCGATCAGCGCGTCGAAGTCGACGTCCGGCTCGGCGAAGCGGGCGGAGATCTCGTTGAAGCGGTCGAGCAGGTCGCGCATCGGCCGGACGCCGTCCTCGACGTTCTCGCGCACGTTCTTGCCCGAGTCGAGGTCGGGCTCCTGGGGGAGGAAGCCGACGGTCGCGTTCGGAGCGAGCTCGGCGACGCCGCTCGAGGGCTCCTCGAGCCCGGCCATGATCCGGAGCAGCGTCGACTTGCCGGCGCCGTTCGGTCCGAGGACGCCGATCTTCGCGCCGGGCAGGAACGAGAGCGAGATGTTCCCGAGCACCTGCCTGTCCGAGCCGTAGAACTTGTCGGCCCGGTACATGCTGTAGATGTAGCTGCGGTAGACGTGGTCGCTCATTGCTGCGAGGGTACCGTTGCACTGTGGGCGGTTGCTGCGCGAAGCATGGCCAGGAGAAGCTCTTCGGCGAACGATTCGCGAAGCGGGTGGCGCGCCGGTATCGGCGCAAGGGGCCGGACGCGATGGCGCGCTCAATCGCGCGCCGGGCATCGGCACGCGGGCTCGAGGGTGCGACCGTGCTCGAGATCGGTGGCGGGATCGGCCAGGTGCTGCTCGAGCTCTTGAAGGCCGGCGCGCGTGAGGGCGAGGTCGTCGAGCTCGTGCCGAGCTACGAGGAGCACGCTCGCACGCTCGCGTCCGAGGCGGGGTTCGCGGATCGAGCCTCCTTTCGCACCGCCGATCTCGTCGCAGACGTCGAGGCCCGTCGGGAAGCCGACGTTGTCGTCCTGAACAAGGTCGTCTGCTGCACGCCGGATGGCGTCGAGCTGGCCGGGATCGCGGCCTCGCTCGCGCGGCGCACGCTCGTGCTCAGCTTTCCCCGCGATGTCTGGTGGGCGCGCGCCGCATTCGGCCTCGGCAATCTCGGTTTCCGGCTGAGCCGCCGCTCCTTCCGCGTCTTCGTCCATCCGCCGGTCGTGCTCCACCAGGCGGCTGAGTCGCACGGCCTGACCCTCGCCTCCGAGCGCGACGGTCCCCTCTTCCGGATCGCCGCGTTCGAACGCGCGTAACCTTCCGGACGTGCCGGAGCTTGGACTTTTCCCTCTCGGAATCGTGCTCTTACCGACCGAGCAGATCCCGCTCCACATCTTCGAGGACCGCTACCAGGAGCTGATCGGCGAGTGCCTCGACGAGGAGCGCGAGTTCGGGCTGATCTACGCCGACGACGACGGGCTGCGCGAGGTCGGGACGCGCGCCGCCGTGACCGAGATCCTCGATCGCTTCGACGACGGCCGCCTGAACGTCGTCGTCGAGGGCCGCGAGCGGTTCCGGCTGCTCGAGCTGACCGACGGGAGGACCTTCCAGACGGGGCTCGTCGAGCCTCTCGAGGAGCCGGACGATCCCGCCGAGAGCGCAGATGCCGAGCGCGCCCGCGAGCTCTTCCGCAAGCTCGTCGAGCTCACCGGCGCCGAGGTCGAGGAGCCCGCGGTCGGCACGGAGCTGCTCTCGTTTGAGCTGGCGGGACGCTTCGAGTTCGCTCCCGAGCTGAAGCAGCGGTTGCTCCAGCTCACCTCCGAGCGCGAGCGGGTCAAGGTCCTCGCCGATCTGCTGGAGGGCGCGGCCCAGGCCGTCGAGCGGGAGCAGGACGTCGCCCAGCGCGCCGCCTCGAACGGCAAGGTCGATCCGAGGGGTTAGATGGTTGATCGGAGAATCACGGCGGGCCGGATGACGGCCACGACACGGTGCCGGATCACCACCCTCGCGAACCGCACAGGCCCTCGGGCCTGCACGGCTCGCGAGTGCGGCGCCCAGCTTGGTCGTGACCGCCCCGGCTGCGCGCCATTTTCCGATCAACCATTTAGCGGCGATGCGGCCAGTACCATGAGGGCCATGGCCGTCACAGCCGTCGCGAAGCTCGACGCCGAACGTCTGCGCGCCGACTTCCCCTACCTCGAGGAGCTCCAGAACGGCCGTCCGGTCGCCTTCCTGGACTCGGCGGCGTCGAGCCAGAAGCCGCGCCAGGTGCTCGACGCGATGACCGACTTCTACTCCCACTCCTACGCGAACGTTCACCGCGGCGTCTACCGCCTCGCGGAGCGCGCGACCGACGCCTACGAGGGGGCGCGGGTCAAGGTGGCGGCGTTCGTGAACGCGCCGTCGGAGCGCGAGGTGGTCTTCACGCGCCAGGCGACGGAGGCGCTCAACCTCGTCGCGTACGCCTGGGGGCTCGACAACCTCGGCCCCGGCGACCTCGTGATCGTGAGCGAGCTCGAGCACCACTCCAACTTCGTTCCCTGGCAGTACATCGCCGGACGCACCGGCGCCGAGTTCCGGACGATTCCGATCGACGACGCCGGCGAGCTCCAGCTCGATGCGCTCGACGGGCTGGCGGCGGCAGGGCAGGTCAAGGTCGTCGCGACCGGGCTCGTCTCGAACACCCTCGGCACGGTCAACCCGGTCGAGAGGCTGACCGCCTGGGCGCACGAGCAGGGCGCGATCATGGTCGTGGACGCCGCTCAGGCCGCGCCGCATCGGGCGATCGACGTCCAGGCGCTCGACTGCGACTTCCTCGCGATCTCCGCCCACAAGATGTGTGGGCCGAGCGGTGTGGGCGCGCTCTGGGGCCGCCGCGAGCTGCTCGAGCGGATGTCGCCCTTCAACCTCGGCGGCCACATGATCCGCACGGTCACCGCCGAGGAGACGACCTGGGGCCAGCTCCCGTACAAGTTCGAGGCGGGCACGGGGCCCATCGCTGAGGCCGTCGGCTTCGGGGCTGCGATCGACTACCTGAGCGCGATCGGACTGGAGTCGATCGCCCGCCACGAGCACGAGTTGACCGAGTACGCCCTCGGTCGGCTAGCCGAGCTCGATTGGGTCGAGACCTATGGACCGCCCGCTGAGCGCCGCGCCGGGATCGTCTCGTTCAACGTCGAGGGGATCCATCCCCACGATGTCTGCCAGATCCTCGACTGGGAGGGCGTTGCGATCCGCGGCGGTCATCACTGCACCCAGCCACTGATGCATCGCCTCGGCGTGATCGCGACCAACCGCGCGAGCTTCTACCTCTACACCGTGCCCGAGGAGATCGACCGGCTCGTCGCCGGGCTCGAGAAGGTCAAGAAGAGCCTCGGTTGACGATTCTGCTCGCGTCTCTGGGGCGTCGCTCGTGGTGCGTAGGCCGGTGGCACAGTACGGAGGTACGGGCCGCCGGCTGGAGCGCCGCGAGCGGCGTCAGCCTGGCGCGGAGCCCGGCTCTGCCGGGCGAGAGCGACAGGCGGCCAGAGGCGTGAGCAGCGAGTTCGACCAGCTGTATCGGGAAGTCATTCTCGACCACTACCGCAACCCGCGCGGCCACGGCGTGCTCGAGCATCCGGATGCGGAGGCCGAGGGCCAGAACCCGCTTTGCGGAGACGAGATCTCGATCTCGGTCGCCTTCGACGGCGACACGATCTCGGATGTCCGCTTCGAGGGGCGAGGCTGCGCGATCTCGCAGGCGGCTACCTCGATGCTGACCGAGCTCGTCGTCGGCCGCGATGCGGCGGAGGTGGCGAGGCTGCCGAAGGAGGAGCTGCTCGACGAGATCGGGATCCCGCTCACCCCCGTTCGGCTCAAGTGCGCCCTGCTCGGTTTCGGCGTCCTCAAGGTGGCGCTGAACAAGGGCAAGGGGACGCCGCTGCCCGAGGAATGGTCGAGCAGCGACGACCTCTCCTTTCGTTGACCGTCGAAGTCTGCCCGGTCGCGGAGCTTCCGCCCGGCCATGTCAAGATCGTCTACGCGGGACTTGTCGGAGTCGGCGTCTACAACTGCGCCGGCAAGCTCTATGCGATCGAGGATCGCTGCTCGCACGACGACGGCCCGCTCGCCGAGGGCGACTGGGAGCCGGAGCTTTGCGTCGCGATCTGCCCGCGCCACGGCGCCCGCTTCGACATCACGACCGGCAGCGCCCTGACCCTGCCGGCCTTCGAGCCCGTGGAGACGTTCCCGGTCCGGATCGAGGACGGTTGGGTCAAGGTCGACGTCCCTACCGCATGACGCCGAGCGCGATCGTCGCGACGTAGCCGCCCTTCCCGTCCTTCGCGAGGCGCACCTGCGAGCGGCTGCCGCCGTTCCGGAAGATCGAGTCGTCGGCGTTCCGCGTCGTCCGGGCGCCACGCGATCGGTATGCGGTCCGGCGGTAGACGGCATCCGTCACCGCATCATTGAAGTAGAGCTGGCCCGTGTGGACGACGCTGCCGCCGATGTGCACCTTCACGTGGATGTGGACGGTTCGGCCCGGATACCAGCCGGGATAGATCGTCGTGAACCGCGCCAGGCCCTTCGCATCCGTTCGCTGGCCACCGCGGAGGAACGTCCGGCTCGAAGCGCCGCCGCCGAAGCCGGAATAGAGGCCCGCCGCGTCGCAATGCCAGATCTCGACGAGCGCGCCCTTGACGGGCTTGCAGGTCGAGGCGTCGACGACTGTCGTGCGCAGGTCGAGCGCGGCACCCCTGTGTCCGTCTCGAATGTCGCGGCGAACCTTCCCGCTCGCGATGTAGTACGGCCCTTCGGTCTGCTCGGGGGTGAGGATGCAGGTGACGAGACCCGCCGCAACCGCAGCCGGGCCGATGCCGGCGTCCGCGTCGTCGGGAGAGACGGTCTTCCACGCGGCGACGCCGCCGAGGCCGGAGGCAAGGAGCCCTCCCAGCGCGAGGAGCGAGCTGCGGCGGGTCGTGCGCGGGCTCTCGGGGTGATCGCTCGTGTCCATGTGGCCACAGTATCGAGGGCTCCTAAGAGCGCCGTAAGAGCAGCGAAGAATCTCCCGAGAGCGTCCGCCGACGAAGTCGCTACACTCCGCGTACCGCGGAAAGGAGGTGGTCCGGTAGTGACAGATTCCAGTACGGGCAGTGGAGGTACTAGCGGGTAGGGGCGTGTCCCCGGTACCTGCAAGGGGAATCGTCTAGCCAGCGTGGGGGACTACGCGTTACGCGCCGCCGCTCAGAGGAAGCGGCCCGGAACGCCCCTACTACTCCAAGCTAGTCACCGGTCTCGGGGGCCCTGCAAAGGGGCCCCCGATTCATTTCGTCATTGCCGGTCAGGCCGGTTACCGCACGAGCTGACCGCTCGGCCGCACCACCAACCAGAGCCCGCCGAACTCGTCGACGTTCTGGCAGGTCACCTGGCCGGGGCTTCGATCTCGGACGTAGTAGTAGAGCGGCCACCCGTTGTACGTCACCTGCCGCCGCCCGTCGCGCCGCCGGGTCGTCCCGATGAGCGACTGCTTGACGCCCTTGCCCGCCCGCGCTTGCCCGAAGTAGACGGGCCACGCCGTCGCGCAGGCGCCGTAGCATTGGCTGGGGCCGCCCCGCCGGTCGCGGGTGAAGCCGTAGAGGGCGCGGCCGCGACCGTCGAAGAGGATGACGCCGTACCGGGTGCTGCGGAGCGTCAAGGTCGTAGACGTTTGAGCGGCGCCGTCTGTCCTCCGCTCCCCGGCGCGGGCCTCCGTGGAAGAACTGATCAACGAGGCAACCAGCGCCACGAAGGCGAGCACGCTGAGCACGAGGAAGCGGGCGGCTGACCCTCTGAGCACGTTCGAGTTCACAATTTCCTCCTACCGGTTGGGGCGTTCCGATGTCGTCCGCACCTAACCAGTCGGATCTTTCAAGGCCCTTTCGGTTCCGTTAAGAGAGTCGAACAATCGGACGGCACGCCAAGTGTTTCTGAAACACAAAGTCCGGAGCGCTGCTCGCCGAACGGGTCAGGCGGCGCGGCGCAGTTGCTCGTCGAGCGGGACGAGCGGAAGGCCGAAGGTCTCGACCGCGTCCGCGTTCGAGACGACATTGTCGCCGGCCTCGAGCATCTTCAGCTGATCGCGCGTCACCGGTGGGTTCGGGAGGCGCTCGAGCACGGCCGCCTGCACCCGCATCAGGGCGAAGGGCAGGTGCACCGACGGCCGCCTCGTCCCGAGGCTCGCCTTCAGTCGCTCCCAGAACTCGTTCCAGTTGACGATGTCGGGCCCGCCGAGCTCGAAGGTGCGATCGGCCGCCTCCGGCTTGTCGATCGAGGCGGCGAAGTACGCGGCGACGTCCTCGACCCAGATCGGCTGGATCCGCTGGGTGCCCGGCCCGACGATCGGCGTCACCGGAGCGAGCTTCGCGATCTTCCGGAACTGGGCGAGGGCGCCGCCCTCGGGCCCGAAGATGAAGCTTGGCCGGAAGATCACGTGCTCGAGCCCCGACGCCTTCACCGTCTGCTCCATCTCCCACTTCGCCCGGTAGTAGGGCACGAGCTCCTTCGTCGCCTCGTCGGCGCCGAGCGCGGACATGAGCACGAAGCGGCGAACCCCAGCCTCGCGCGCCGCCGCCACGAGGTCGCGTGTGCCCTGGATCATCACGCGCTCGAAGTCACGAGGCTTGCCGTTGATGATCGCGACGAGGTGGACGACGCCGTCGCAGCCCTCGACTGCCTGCCGGAGACTGGCCGGATCGCTCATCTCGCCGACGACCGTCTCGCAGCCCCAGGCTCGGAGCCGACCGAGATCCGCTCCGTCGCGCACGAGCGCGCGGACAGGGCGGTTCTGAGCGCGGAGCGCGTGCACGATGTGCGGGCCGACGAACCCGGTTGCGCCGGTGATCAGGATCATTCGAAGTTCTTCCAGTAGCGGGACGGCGTCGGCCCTTTCTGCCCCTGGTACTTCGAGCCCAACCCACCGGAGCCGTACGGCTTCTCGGCCGGCTCGGTGAGCTGCACGAAGGAGATCTGGCCGATCTTCATCGCGTGGTAGATCGTGATCGGCAGGTTGGCGACGTTCGAGAGCTCGAGCGTGACGTGCCCGTCCCAACCGGGGTCGACGAAGCCCGCGGTCGAGTGGATCAGGAGCCCGAGCCGGCCAAGCGAGCTTTTTCCTTCGAGCCTTGCGACGAGGTCGTCCGGTAGTCGGATGCGCTCGAGCGTCGAGCCGAGCACGAACTCGCCCGGGTGGAGGATGAACGGCGTTTCGTCGTCGATTTCGACGAGCTCGGTCAGCTCCTCCTGCGCCTGCTTGACGTCGATGAACGGATAGCGCGAGTTGCGGAAGACGCGGAAGTAGCGGTCGACGCGGACGTCGACACTCGAAGGTTGGAGCAGCGAGGCATCGTACGGATCGATCCCGATCGCGCCCTCGTCGAGGCGGCGGCGGATCGTCCGGTCGGAGAGAACCACGGCCCGATTCTAGGCGGGAGCGGTTGCGGGGGCAGCGTGGACCGCGTAGCGTTCCCGCGCCCGTGTCGATGCTCTTCGAGCCGCTGGAACCGAACGAGCGCTTCCGCGCGCGGCGCGAGGCAGCCCGGCGGCGGCAGCGGCGACGGCGCTCTGTCGCGGTCGCGCTCCTGCTCACCGTGCTGCTCGGGCTGGCGGCCGGCGCGACCGTGATCACGGGCCACGAGCCGGCCGGACCCGCCGCCGCGGACTCGACCGCGCGGCCTGCGCTCAAGCCCAAGCCGACCGTGCCGAAGCCGCGGGCGCTCCCGGAGGAGGTCCGCGGCGTCCACGTGACGATGGCGCTCGCGTCGATCGACGGGAAGCTCGCTGAGTACCTCGACCTGACCCGCGAGGGCCTGAACACGATCGAGCTCGACATCAAGGACGAGAACGGCGAGGTCGGCTTCGTCGCCTCGGCAGTCCCACTCGCGACCCAGGTCGGGGCCGCTCGGCCTTACTACAAGCCGCGCCGGGTGGCGACGTTGGCGCACGCGCGCGGTGTCTACCTGATTGGCCGCGTCGTCGTCTTCGAGGATCCGCGCCTCTCCGAGGGAAGACCGGAGCGAGCGATCCAGACAAGTGGCGGTGCGGTCTGGCACAACCATGCGGGCCTCGGTTGGACGAACCCGTACGACCGGCGCGTCTGGGACTACAACGTCTCGATCGCCGAGGTCGCGGCCCGCGCCGGCTTCGACGAGATCCAGTTCGACTACGTGCGCTTCCCCACCGACGGCGACACGGCGTCGATTGTCTATCCGGGCAAGACGGCGACGCCGCCGGCGTGGGTGATCGCCGAGTTCGTCCACTACGCGGCGAAACGCCTGAAGCCGCTCGGCGTTCGGGTCTCCACGGACGTCTTCGGGCTCGCGGCGACGCGCGATCTCGGCATCGGCCAGCTCCCCAAGCGAATCTCGAAGTACGTCGACGCCGTCTATCCGATGGTCTATCCGTCGCACTACGGGCCTGGCGAGTACGGCCTGGCCGACCCGAACGCGACGCCCGGCGAGACCGTCCAGTACTCGCTCTCCCACTTCCGGCGCGAGCTCCGGGCGAGCAAGGCGGAGCTGATCCCGTGGCTGCAGGACTTCTCCTACGGACGCGAGTACGGACTCGCCGACGTGCAGGCCCAGATCGCAGCCGCCCGCCAGTTGGGCGCACGCGGCTATCTGCTCTGGAATGCCGCCGGGGTGTACACCCCGGGCGCGCTCGCGCCGGCGGCAGGCTAGGGAGCCAGCCGCTCGCGGCGCCACGCGGCGCCCTCGCGGAGGTAACGAACGCAGTCGTGGAGGCGGTCGGCGCCCCGCTGCCAGAACTCGTAACTCTCCGGGACGAGCCGAAAGCCGCCCCAGTGGTCGGGGAGTGGCACCTCGTCGCCCGGGAATCGCGACCGCGCCTCCTCGACCTTCTGCTCGAGCTCCGTACGGTCGGCGAGCGGGCGGCTCTGCGGCGAGGCCCAGGCGGCGAGTCGACTCTCGACCGAGCGAGTCGCGAAGTACGCGGCCGCGGCGTCTCGCGAGGAGGGCTCGACCGAACCCTCGATCCGTACCTGACGGCCGAGTGGCTGCCAGTAGGCGAGCAGAGCGGCGTGCGGGTTCGCGGCGAGCTCGGTTGCTTTGCGACTTCCCAGGTTCGTGTAGAAGACGAAGCCGTCCTCGTCGGCGCGCTTCAGCAGCACCATCCGCAGCGACGGCCGGCCGTCGGCCGTTGCAGTCGCGAGTGCCACCGATTCCGGTGCCCCAATTCCCGCGGCTTCGGCTTCGGCCTCGGCGAACCAGGCCCGGAACTGCCGCAGCGGATCGGCGTCGAGGCTCGATGTATCGAGAATATTCATGTATGCAGGAAAGCCGAGGTCTGGGTTATCCTGCTCGTGTGGCCACGACGAAGACCATAGAGCTGCGCACGGCCGTCCCCGGCCCGCGCTCGCAGGCGATTCTGGAGCGCAAGCAGCGGGTGATCGCAAACGCCAAGTCGATCGTGCTTCCGCTCGTCGCCTACGAGGGCCAAGGCGCCACGCTGACGGACGTCGACGGCAACGTCTTCCTCGACTTCACAGGCGGGGTCGGCTGTCTGAACACCGGCCACTCTCATCCTCGCGTTGTCGAGGCGGCCCAGGAGCAGCTCGGCCGCTTTGCCCACACCGACTTCACCGTCGTCCCGTACGAGCCGTACGTCGAGCTGGCGGAGAAGCTGCTCGCCCGCGCGCCCTTCCGTGGCCCGGCCAAGGCCGCCTTCTTCAATGCGGGCACCGAGGCGGTCGAGAACGCGGTCAAGTTCGCGCGCCTCGCCACGGGCCGCCCGGCCGTGATCGCCTTCGAGGGCGCCTTCCACGGCCGCACCCTGCTCTCGCTGACGCTGACCTCGAGACCGCATCCGTACAAGCTCGGGATGGGCCCGCTCGCGCCCGAGGTCTATCGCGCGCCCTTCCCGCAGAGCTATCGCGGCCCGGACACCGAGACGGCGCTCGCTGAGCTGCGCAACCTCTTCGCCACCCAGGTCGCCGCGGAGCAGGTGGCGGCGATCATCATCGAGCCGCAGCAGGGCGAGGGCGGATTTCATCCGGCCCCGGACGAGTACCTGGTCGCGCTGCGCGAGCTCTGCGACGAGCACGGAATCCTCCTGATCGCGGACGAGGTGCAGTCGGCCTTCGCGCGCACCGGCAGGTTCTTCGCGATCGAGCATTCGGGAGTCGAGCCGGACCTGATCGTCGTCGCGAAGTCGATCGCGGCGGGGCTGCCGCTCTCGGGCGTGCTCGGCAAGGCGGAGATCATGGACGCCGCTCACGACGGCGCCGTCGGCGGCACCTACGTCGGCAACCCCGTCGCGCAGGCGGCCGCGCTCGCCGTGCTCGACGTGATCGACGACGAAGGCCTGATCGAACGCGCGAATGCGATCGGCGAGACCATGCGCGCCCGGATGCTCGCATGGCAGGAGCGATTTGCGGCGATCGGGGACGTCCGGGGTCTCGGCGCCATGCTCGCGCTCGAGCTCGTCGAGGATCGCGCCACGAAGGCCCCCGCGCCGGCTCTCGCCCAGGGCGTGATCGATGCGGCCCTGAAGCGCGGCCTGCTCCTGCTCAAGGCCGGCGTCTACTCGAACTGCATCCGCGTCCTCTGTCCGCTCGTGATCACCGACGCCGAGCTGGACGAGGCCCTCGCCGTCTGGGAAGAGGCGCTCGCCGCGACCCTGGCCTAGCGGCGTTTCTCGGACGGGTGAACGGTACCGTGGCGCTGGTGGGACAACTGATCGCGGAGCGCTACGAGCTGAAGGACGCCGTCGGCAAGGGCGGGATGTCGACCGTTTACTGCGCGTACGACACGCAGCTCGAGCGGAACGTCGCGCTGAAGATCCTGCACGAGCACTTCGGCGAGGACGACGACTACGTCGCGCGCTTCCGGCACGAGGCCCGGGCGGCCGCGCAGCTCTCGCACCCAGGGATCGTGACGGTGATAGACCGCGGCGAGGAGGACGGCCGCCAGTTCATCGTCTTCGAGTTCGTCGAGGGCGAGACGTTGAAGGATCTCGTCGAGCGAGGCGGGCCGCTGCCCGTTCGGCGCGCGCTCGAGGTCGCGCTCGAGGTGGGGCGGGCGGTCTCCTTTGCCCACCAGCGGGGTCTGATCCACCGCGACATCAAGCCGCAGAACGTGCTCGTTGACGGCGACGGCCGCGCCAAGGTGACCGATTTCGGGATCGCGCGCTCGCTCGACGCCGTCGGGCACACGGAGACCGGCACCGTGCTCGGAACGAGCCACTACATCGCTCCCGAGCAGGCTCGCGGCGAGCGCGTCGATGCCCAAACCGACGTCTACTCCTTCGGTGTCATCCTCTACGAGCTGCTCGCAGGCGCTGTGCCGTATTCCGGCGACAACTTCCTCACCGTCGCGCTGCGCCACGTGAACGAGCCGGTCCCGAGCGTGCTCGAGGCGAGGCCCGATGCGCAGCTCAGGTTGGCGACGCTCGTCGAGCGCTGCATGGCGAAGGAGCCGAAGGAACGGCCCGGCTCGATGGCCGACGTCGTCGCCGAGCTCGAGGCGTGTCTCGCCGAGCTCGACGGCCGGCCCGACGGCGACGCGACGATGATTGTCAGGAGCCCCGTGGTCAAGCGGAGCCGGACGCGAGCCAAACCTGCGGGCCGGAGCAGGCGCGCGCCGCTCCTCCTCGTCCTGCTCGGCGCGCTCGTGCTCGCGGCCGTCGTCGGCGGGCTGCTGCTCCTGCGCGGAGAGGACGGTGGTGAGCCAGGCGCAGCGCCCGGCTCGACGCCGGTAACGCTCGCCGGGGTGGGGTCGTACGATCCGGGGGGGGACGGTGCCGAGCACCCCGAGGCGGTCGCCGAGGCGACGGACGACGACCCTGCCTCCTACTGGACGACCGAGACCTACGAGGACTTCTCCTCGACCAAGGAGGGGGTCGGACTGGTCCTCGACGCCGGTGAGAGCGGGCGCGTCTCCTCGATCACCGTCGCGACCGACACTCCGGGCTTCACCGCCGAGATTCAGGCCGGCGCATCGCCGGATGGTCCGTTCCAGGTCGTCGCCGACGGCAAGCCGGTGGCCGCAAGCACGAGCTGGGAGCTCGACGAGACCGAGGCGCGCTACTACGTCGTCTGGATCACGGAGCTCGACGGCCGTGCGAGCGTGAACGAGGTCACGGCCGACTAGGAGGGCTTGGCGATATCGGCCGGGCGGCGTCTGCCGAAATCTCTCCTAGGAGGGTCTAGAGTTTTGACTAGCAAAACTCGTGTTGTCGGCCT
>Ga0136617_10003349_pt1 | contig 14315 bp, 14 predicted proteins | sample AntDrymUQ3222106_2_FD_129672 | JGI IMG/M metagenome (GOLD analysis project Ga0136617, IMG submission 129672) | Polar desert sand microbial communities from Dry Valleys, Antarctica - metaG UQ322 (21.06) | ecosystem: Environmental > Terrestrial > Soil > Desert | place: Antarctica: Dry Valley... | reverse complement strand
CCAGCGCAGGTACATCCGCAGCATCATCTCGGCCCAGTCCTGCGCGTCCGTTCCACCCGTCCCGGAGTGGATCGAGGCAACCGCGTCGCCGCCGTCGTACTCGCCGGTGAAGAGCGCGTCTTCCTGGAGGCGCGCGAGCTCGCCGCGGAGGGGCTGGAGCTGCGCCTCGATCTCGGCGCCGAGCTCGGGATCCATCGCGAGCAGCTCGGCCGCGTCGTCGTGCTCGCGCTGGAGGCGCTCGTAGCGCTCGAGGCGCTTGGTCAGGCGGGAATGCTCGGTCGAAACTCGGGCGGCGCGGGTCTGGTCATCCCAGAAGCCGGGTTGCCCCATTTCAGCTTCGAGCTCGGTTATGCGGGCGGAGACGGCGTCCGGGTCAAAGGTAATCACGAACCCAGGCGAGCTGGGCTCTGATCTCCTCGAGCTGCTGATCGAGCGGGATCGCGGTCTCGGCCATCCGCCGATCCTAGCCCACGTGCCCCCAGGGGCCGGTGAGGGCCCCTGAGAACACGGTACGCCGGAACCTGTCACAGAGGTGTGGCGGCTTTGAGTCAGATGCGTGCCGGTTACGATCCGCGGATGGCGGAGGGCCGACTCGTCTACTCGACCGACAGCGGCGACCTTCGCCGCGAGCAGGTCGCACCGAACCCGGAGCCAAGGCTCGCGGACGACGGGATCGTCCGGATCTTCCGCGAGAAGGGCGGCCGCGGCGGCAAGACGGTGACGGTTGTCCGCGGTCTTCCGGACGGCAACCTCGCGCTCATCGCGAGCGAGTTGAAGCGACGCTGCGGCTCGGGCGGTGCGGTGAAGGCGGGAGCCGTCGAGATCCAGGGCGACCACCGCGACAAAGCCGCCGAGCTCCTCGCGCAGAAGGGCTACCGGGTCAAGCTTGCGGGCGGCGGCTAAGCGCAGAGCGCACTTTCGCGAGGTCGGCGGAGTTTCCGCCCGGCGGGATCAGATTCGCCAGGGGGCGGGTCAGGCGCGCTGCTTGCGAGCGCGGATCGAGAACAGGAACGGCACGTCGTCCCGGTCCGGGAGCCGCCACCAAGCGTCTTCCCCGCGCACCATTCCCGGGAGCCGCTGCGATGCCGCGAATGGGAACTCGTGCAGAAACTCGATCCGAAGACCCGCAGCCGCGAGCGCGCTGACCACATCACCGAGCGAGTGCTGCCACTGGTATGACGCCGCGTTGGTAAGGACGGCGCGTTGGTAAGGACGGTCTCGGGATCGGCGTACATACGGCCTCCGGGCACCTCGACCGGCCCGACATCGAAGTATGGCTCCACGACGACGAGCTTCCCATCCTGCTCATCGAGCATTACGCCGACCGGGTGCCCGTCGACGAGATAGAAGAATCCGCCGTCTGTGAGAAAGCGCGCGACAAGCTGAGCCCAGCGGTCGAGATCGGGGAGCCAGCAAAGGACGCCGTAGGAGGCGAAGACGATGTCGAACCGTCCACGGAGGTGCTCCGTCAGCTCATAGACGTCCGAGCAGACAAAGCTCGCCTCGAGCGCGAGCTCGGCTGTGAGTTCACGTGCCAGCGTGATCGCGTGAGGTGAGAAATCAACGCCCGTAACGACAGCCCCGAGCCGTGCCCACGAGAGTGTGTCGAGACCGAAATGGCATTGCAGGTGTAGGAGACGCTGCCCGTGAACGTCGCCGACCTCCGTCAACTCGAGAGGTCTCAGCGTCTGTCGCCCAGCTCTGAACCCTGTGACGTCATAGAAGTCCGAGGTAGCGTGAATGCCAGTTCGCTCGTCCCACTGTGCTCGATTGGCGTCGAGCTCTCGCCTCATCGTCAGGCGCCGTGGCAGCGCTTGAACTTCTTGCCGCTCCCGCACCAGCACGGGTCGTTGCGACCGACCTGCTTCGTCTCGTCGTTCACGACCGTGCCCTGGGTCTGGGCGCCGTTCGAGCGCGGTGCGGGCGCCAGCGCCGTCGCGACACCCGCTCCCGCGCCGGCGGCCGCGATCACGTCGGCCCCCGCGGCGGTCTCGTGCTGATAGGCGAGCGCGCCCTGCGGCTGCTCCTGAGGCTGGAGGTCGGGCGGCTGCTGCACCTCGATCTGCGCGTGGAAGAGCGTTACGACGACCTCCTCGCGGATCACGACGCTGAGCTCCTCGAACATCTTGTGACCCTCGCCGCGGTACTCGACGAGGGGATCCTTCTGGGCCATCGCGCGGAGGTGGATCCCGTCGCGCAGGTAGTCCATCGAGTCGAGATGCTCGCGCCAGCGCGAGTCGACGACCTGGAGGATCACGTAGCGCTCGACCTCGCGCATCAGCTCGATCCCGAGCTCCTCCTCCTTCTCGGCGTACGTCTCCAGCGCGTCCTCGACGAACTCCTCGATCAGCGCCTCCCGATCGAGCTCGACCTCCTCCTGCAGCTCCTCGACTGTGATGTCGGAGCCGTAGAGGCCCTGCATCTGGACGACGAGGCCGGGGAGATCCCATTCCTCCGCGAAGTCGGTCTCCGTGTGGTTGGCCACGTTCCCCGCGACGACCTCGTGGATCCACGCCTTCACGTCGTCGGATAGATCCTCGCCGTCGAGCACGCGGCGGCGCTGCTCGTAGATGACGCTGCGCTGCGTGTTCATCACGTCGTCGTACTTGAGGACGTTCTTGCGGGAGACGAAGTTCTGCTCCTCGACCTTCTTCTGGGCGCCCTCGATCTGGCGGGAGAGGATTCCCGCCTCCATCGGCTGGTCGTCCGGCAGCTTGAAGCGCTCCATGATCCCGTGGATCCGGTCGCCGGCGAAGAGGCGCACAAGATCGTCCTGCGCCGAGAGATAGAAACGCGTCTCGCCCGGATCGCCCTGCCGGCCTGAACGGCCACGGAGCTGGTTGTCGATCCGACGCGACTCGTGCCGCTCGGTCGCGAGCACGTAGAGCCCGCCCAGGTCGACGACTCCCTCGCCGAGCTTGATGTCGACGCCGCGGCCGGCCATGTTGGTCGCGATCGTGACGAGGCCGGGTTGGCCCGCGTCCTTGATGATCTCCGACTCGCGCTCGTGCTCCTTCGCGTTCAGGACGTTGTGTGGGATTCCGCGGCGCGTCATCAACTCGGACAGGTACTCGGAGGCCTCGACGGCAATCGTGCCGACGAGCACGGGCTGACCCTTCTCGTGCCGTTCCGCGATGTCGTCGATCACGGCAGCAAACTTCGCCTCCTTGGTCTTGAAGATGAAGTCGTTCTCGTCCAGGCGCGTGACCGGCACGTTCGTGGGGATCTCGACGACGTGGAGGTCGTAGATCTCGACGAACTCCTTCTCCTCGGTCTTCGCGGTGCCCGTCATCCCGGCCAGCTTCTCGTAGAGGCGGAAGTAGTTCTGGAGCGTGATCGTCGCGAGCGTGACGTTCTCCTCCTGGATCCGGACGCCCTCCTTCGCCTCGATCGCCTGGTGCAGGCCCTCGCTCCAGCGGCGGCCCTCCATGATCCGGCCGGTGTACTCGTCGACGATCTTGACCTCGCCATCCTGGATCACGTAATCGACGTCGCGCTGGTAGAGCGACTGCGCCTTCAGCGCCTGCGTCAAGTGGTTGACGAGCTGGACGTTGCGCGGGTCGTAGAGGTTCTCGATCCCAAGCGTGCGCTCGACGGCGTCGATCGCGGTCTGGGCCGGGGAGATCGTCTTGTGCTTCTCGTCGTAGAGGAAATCGGCGCCCGAGAGCTCCGTTTCGTCCTCGCCCTTCTCGGTCTTGCGGGTCGCGGGTGCCCCGCTGAGGCTCTTGGCGATGCGGGCGAAGTCGTAGTAAGTCGTCGCGGCGGTCTCGGGCTCGCCGGAGATGATCAGCGGCGTCCGAGCCTCGTCAATCAGGATCGAGTCGACCTCGTCGACGATCGCAAACGCGTGGCTGCGCTGGACGAGACCGTCCTTCGAGACGGCCATGTTGTCGCGGAGATAGTCGAAGCCGAATTCGGAGTTCGTGCCGTAGGTGATGTCGGCCCCGTAGGCCCCCTGCCGCTGAGCGAACGGCATCATGTTCTGGATGAAGCCGACGGTCATCCCAAGCCGCTCGAAGACGGGCTGATTCCACTCGGCGTCGCGCTTGGCGAGGTAGTCGTTGACGGTGACAAGATGGACGCCGGTGCCGGGGAGCGCATTCAGGTAGAGCGCGGTGCAGGCGACGAACGTCTTACCCTCACCGGTCTTCATCTCGCCGATGTCTCCCTCGTGGAGGACGATCCCGCCCATCATCTGAACGTCGAACATCCGCTGTTGCGACTCGCGCCAGCGCGCCTCGCGAACCGCCGCATAGGCCTCGAAGAGGAGCTCGTCGAGGCTCTCGCCCTGTTCGAGGCGATCCCGCAGCGCGGCCGTCGTGCCCCGGAGCTCGTCGTCGGAGAGCGCCTGGAAGTCAGGCTCGAGCGAGGCGATGTAAGCGGCCTGCTGATGGAGGCGCTTGACCCGCCGGCCCTCGCCGAAGCGGAGGACCTTGTCGAACTTCCCGAAGTCGGCGGAAGGCACCGGCACAGGGTAGCCGCTGCGACCGTCACTCATCGAGCCCTAACACGGTCGTCGCAGGACGCTTACAGGACGCTTGTAGCGTTGCGCTCATGCGGACGATCCTGGTTCTCGCAGTGCTGCTCGTGTTCGCCCCAGCGGCTCTTGCCGGCGCCGTTCGAGCGGTCACAGTCCCGGCACCGGTGCTCGCCGTAGCCTTCGACGGGTCGCGGGTCGCGGTCGCATCCGGGCGCTCCGCAACCGACTGCAACCGCGTCCACGTCTGGAATCTGGCCACGCGCGGCGTCTCGAAGCTCGGGCGAAAAACGCATTGCGAGCAGACGAGTACTGGGAACGCCATCGCCGCGATCTCGATCGCCGGCACGCGCGTGCTCTGGCTCCACTACGTGGGTGGCAACTCCCGGGACTGGTCGCTCTGGACGGCGACGACCGCGAAGCCGGCTCCGATCCGACTTCGCCTCGTGACGCGCGAGGCTGACGCCCCGGCGCCGATCGTGCTCGGAAGGAGCGGCGGCGGGCGTCCCGGCGACCTCCTCCCTTACGCTGTCGAACGGACAGTGATCGCTCTGCGGCCGAACGGTGCGAGGCGGTTCTCTTGGACGGCCCCGGCCGGGGTGGTCGCGCTCGCCGTGCTCGAGGACCGGCTCGCAGTCGCGGTCGAGGGCGGCGCCGTCGTCGTGCTCGACGGCAACGGCCGCGCGCTCCGAACGGAGATGTTTGCCCGAACAGTCGATGCCGTTCGGCTCACTCGAACCGGCCTCGTCGCTCAGTTGGGCAGGAGCCTCGAGCTGCGGCAGGGCGGCAGCGTCCGGACGTTCAGCTTCCCCGCGGGCGTTCGGCTCGCCGATGCGACGAGCGAGCGCGCGATCCTGATCAGCGGCGACAAGGTGCTGCGGTTCGAGCTCGAGGCGGGTCGCGGCAGAGTGATCGCGAGTGGAACGTCGGCGGCGCTCGCGGGTGAGAGACTCGCCGTCGGCTCCGGCAGGCGCGTCACGCTCAGATCGCATCCCTAGAGCCGGTTCAGCTCGACCTCCCAGAGCGTCTCGTCGAGGCGCTGCGCCGTCACGACGACGTCGTCGCCGGCGAGCCGCTCGAGGGTCGGGATCGAGCCGAACGCGGTCATCCCGTCGAGCTCCAGCGTGCGCTCGCCGTTGCGGACGGTCAACGTGGCGCGGTCGCCGTCGACGTCCTCTGGCACTTCGACCACCTGAACCCGCCGCGCAGCGACCGCCCAGAGCCCGTCGCCGCGACGGACGGCCTCGGCACGGTACGGCGTCTCGACCGAGCCCTCGAGTGCGTCCGCAAGTTGGTCCAGGTCGAGGTCGTCCGTCTCGGCGAGGATCGAGCCGTCCACGAGCACGACGAACCGCGCCTCGTCGCCCTCGAGCTCCGGCGCCTCGGCGATCGTGACCGCGTCCCATTCGCGCTGACGGTGCACGCCGTGGATCCCGACCTCGCCCCAGCGCGGGCCCGTATCGAGTGGGGTGTCGAGGGGACTCTGGTCCGTCGGGGTCAGCCCACCCTCACGGGCGAGCTGCTCGTGCAGCGGTTGGCGCTTCCGCCAGAACATCAGCGCCGGACGACCATCAGGCCTGCGGCTCGATGTGACCGTAGGCCCCATCGCGGCGCCGATAGACGACGTCCGTCTTCCCAGTCGCCTCGTTCTGGAAGACGAAGAAGTCGTGCCCGACGAGCTCGAGCTGGAGCACGGCTTCCTCTGCGGAGAGCGGCTGGAGCTCGAACCGCTTCGACTTGACGATCATCGTGTCGAGCTGCTCAGCCGTGAAGTTCGGCTCCTGCGGTGCAGCGTGGCCGTTCGCGCTCGCACGGCGTCCGGTCTCGCGCCGGCTTCGCTTGGCACGGTAGCGCTGGACCTGGCGCTCGAGCTTCACGACGAGCTGGTCGATCGACGACTCGAAGGAGGTCGAGCGCTCGCTCGCGCGCAGCGTCGGACCCTTCGTCCAGATCGTCGCTTCCGCGATGTGATCGTCCGCGATCGATGGGTTGTGCTCGACCGCAAGCTCGAGCTCGAGCTGCGTCGGATCGGCGAGCTGCCGCTCGAGTCGTTCGAGCTTCTCCTCGGCGTACCTCCGGATCTGATCGGTGACCTCGACGTTTCGGCCCTTGACCTGAAGTCGCATTGCGTCTCCTTCTCTCCGGATTGAGACCTCAGGTTAACGGACGAGCGGGTACAAGGCAGCCGCGGGAGCCGATCTCGTTCAGCGAACGGCACGGGCGAACGTGACGACCTCGATCTTGCGTGCACCTCCCTTCCGGAGCGCGGACGCGGCGGCGGCCACGGTGGCTCCACTCGTATAGACGTCGTCGACGAGGCAGACACGAGAGGGTGAGGAGCGGGCCGGCGCGAAAGCTCCAGCCACGTTGCTTCTACGCTCCTTCAATCCGAGCCCGCGTTGTGGCTCGACCGACCGAACCCGGCGAACGAGCGGCTCGACGGGCACTCCCCACGCCCGCCCGAGCGCGCGCGCAAGGGACTCCGCGGGACGATGACCCCGCTCGAGCGAGCGGTCGCGGTCCGCAGGGACGAACGCGAGCGCCTCGACCGCTGGCCGTGCGAGCGTCTCGACGACGACCGCAGCCGCGATCCGCGCGAGGTGGCGCTGACCGCGCTCCTTCCAGGCCGCGACGAGCTTCCGGGCGGTGCCGTCGTAGACGATCGCCGCGCGAGCAGACGCGAAGGAAAGCCGCCGTCCTCGGCACTCGGCGCAGCGACGAATCGGCCAGGCGCCCGGCGAGCCGCAGCGCTCGCAGAGCGGCGGCGCCACTCGCACGAGGTTGCCGCGACAGCCATCGCAGAACGAGGTTCCGATCGTTCCGCACGAGGCGCAGCGACGAGGAAGGAGAAGATCGAGCACAGCATCGACGCTACCGGCCGATCTGTCACGAGATTGTCACAGCTTCGTGCCAAGACGGTGCCAGTCGTTACTCCAGCAAGGACGTCGCCAACAGCTCGCGCAGCGGCTCGCGCGCCGCTTCGAGGTCGGCCGGCGTCTTGATCGGGATGAACCGACCGCGGGGCCCGGAGCGCGGCACCACCAGATACGTCGTCGGTACGAACGCCGTGAGCTCGTGGTAGAGATGCTCGAGCTGAACCGCAGCCCGCCTGTCGACTGTCTTCTCGACGTAAAGCCACGTCAGGTCATAGGCTTGCTCGAGCACGTCGAGCTGGATCGTGAGGGTGTTGACGTTGAAGACGGGGATCCGGCCGCCGTCGAACCCGGGTGGGAAGCGCGGGGCTTCGAGCAGCAGCAGCCGGCCGTCGACTCGCGCCGGCGCGCCGCCGAGATCTCCGGCCTTGCGGGCAACCTCGGTCGTCACCGGCCTGCCTCCGAGCAGATGCGCGCCAAGCACGACGGGATCGATGCGGGCGCCGAGGTTGTCGACGTTGGAGACCATCACCGTCCGGACGCCACGCCTTCGTAGGGCCTCGAGTGTCCCTGAGCGCGCGAAGGCGTCCAGGAAGTCGCCGTGACCCGGGCTGTAGAGCGAGACGCGCCCGTCGTCGCTGCGGAAGAGCGAGCCGTCGGGCTCGAGGCGCAGCGAGACGTACTGGGCGAAGATCAAAGGCTCAGGCAGGTCTCGCCCGGCGAGGAAGTCGCGAACGGCCGTGTCGGTCGCGAAGCTCGTCATTAGCGCGGTCGGAACCTCGGTCTCGAGCGCTGCCGCTACGTCGGCGGTCTGCGCGAGCTTCAGGTCGAGGAAGCTCCGGCCATCGAGAACCTCGACGGTGCCCTTGACGACGCCGCCGAACCGCGTCGCCATCCCGCCGGTAAGCACGATCGACGCGATCTCGCGGCGCCGGAGCGCAGCAAGTCCCGCCTCCCGCGCCCGCTCGTCCTCCCCGCGTTCGGGCAAGCGCTCGATGTCGGCCGGGAGCGGCGGCTCCACCTCGCCCGCGACGATGTTCGACGCCGGCGAGAGCGATCCCTGAGCGACCTTAGCCTGGAGCGCGAGAAAGGCCTTCTCCTCGAAGCCATACCGCTCGAGCGTCGCGCGGCTCTCCCCGTCGATCTCGTCGAGGAGGGTCAAACCACCGCCGCCACGACACGCGGGAGGCTGTGGGCGAAGGGCGCCCTGTGCACGCCCTCCTCGGTGACGATCGCGGCGATCAGCTCGGCCGGCGTGACGTCGAAGGCCGGATTCCGGGCTGCGAAGCGAGTCGTCACCTCCGCTCCGTCTCGCTCCTCGATCGGAATCTCGGCGCCCGTCCGCGTCGCCGGGTCGATCGTCGAGGTCGGCGCGACGACATAGAGCGGCAGCCCGTGGTGGGCCGCGGCGACAGCAAGGCCATAGGTGCCGATCTTGTTCGCCGCGTCTCCGTTGGCGGCGATCCGGTCGGCGCCCGTGACGACGCAGTCGACCTCGCCGAGCGCCATCAGGTGCGCAGCCGCCGAGTCGGCGATCACGGCGTGCGGGATCCCGAGCGTCTCGAGCTCCCAGGCGGTCAGGCGAGCTCCCTGGAGGAGCGGGCGCGTCTCGCCGACGAGAACGCTTGCGAGGAGCCCCCGCTCCCACGCGGCTCTCAGCGCGCCGACAGCAGAGCCGTAGCCGCTCGTCGCGAGCCCGCCCGCGTTGCAGTGGGTCAGCGCGCGAGTGGCCGGGCCGAAGAGCTCGGCGGCGTGCGCGGACATCCGCTTGCAGCGCGAGACCTCTTCCTCGTGCAGCCGGCGGGCGTGTTCCGGCGAGGGGTCGGCGCGCATCTGCTCGAGGGCCCAGACGAGGTTGATTGCGGTCGGGCGCGACCCGGCGAGCACCGCATACGCCTCGTCGAGATCGTCTCCGCGCTCGGCTGCGAGGGCATAGCCGTAGGCGGCCGCAACCCCGATCGAAGGCGCTCCGCGAACAGCAAGGGTGCGGATCGCCTCTGCGACCTCGGCCGCGCTCTCGCAGCGAAGCTCGACCTCCGCATCGGGCAGGCGGCGCTGGTCGAGGAGGACGACGGCGCCGGGCTCGAGCCGGAGGATCCGCTCGGGGGTCAGGTCAGCCATGTCCGTCCCGGACGTTACCCGGCGGGACACGTCCGGGCTTTGACCCCGGACGTGTCCCGCGCAGACGGTTCGGCTACGTGCCTTCGTCCCAGGAGGCCAGGTATTTCGCCTGCTCCTCGGAGAGCTGGTCGATGTCGATTCCCATCGTCGCGAGCTTGAGCCGCGCGATCTCGTCGTCGATGTCCTTCGGGACGACGTAGACCTTCCGCTCCAAGGAAGAGGCGTTCTGGACGACGTACTCGGCCGAGAGAGCCTGGTTCGCGAAGGACATGTCCATCACGATCGCGGGATGCCCTTCGGCTGCCGCGAGGTTGATCAGGCGGCCCTCTCCGAGCAGGTAGAGCCGCCGGCCATCGGCGAGCGTGAACTCCTCTACGAACTCGCGCGCCGCGCGCGACTCGCCGGCGAGGGAGCGAAGCGCCGAGATCTCGATCTCGACGTTGAAGTGGCCCGTGTTGCAGAGGATCGCGCCGTCCTTCATCTGCTCCATGTGCTTCGTCGTCAGCACCGACTTGTTGCCGGTCGCCGTGCAGAAGATGTCGCCGATCGGGGCGGCCTTCTCCATCGAGAGCACCTCGAAGCCGTCCATCGCCGCTTCCAGGGCCGGCATCGGATCGACCTCGGTCACGATCACGTGCGCGCCGAGGCCCTTCGCACGCATCGCGACGCCGCGACCGACCCAGCCGTAGCCGGCAACCACGAAGCGCTTGCCGGCGAGGAGGACGTTCGTCGCCCGGATGATTCCGTCGATCGTCGACTGGCCGGTGCCGTAGCGGTTGTCGAAGAGATGCTTCGTCCGCGCCTCGTTGACCGCGATCACGGGGAAGCCGAGCTTGCCGTCGCGCTCGAGCGCCTTCAGCCGGATCACGCCCGTCGTCGTCTCCTCCGTCCCGGCGATCACGTCGCCGAGCTGCTCGCGCCGGGCGCTGTGGAGGACTCCGATCACGTCGGCCCCGTCGTCCATCGTGATGTGCGGCTTGTGGTCGACCGCGGCCTCGATGTGCTGGTAGTAGGTGTCGTTGTCCTCGCCCTTGATCGCGAAGACGGAGATGTCGAACTCGTCGACGAGCGCGGCGGCCACGTCGTCCTGGGTGGAGAGCGGATTCGAGGCGGAGAGGACCACGTCTGCGCCACCCGCCTTGAGCGTCCGCATCAGGTTCGCCGTCTCCGTGGTCACGTGGAGGCAGGCCGCGATCCGGTAGCCGTCGAGCGGGCGCTCCGTCTCGAAGCGCTCGCGGATCGCGGCGAGCACCGGCATCTGCCGGTCGGCCCACTCGATCCTGCGCTTGCCCTCCGAGGCGAGCGCCAGATCCTTGACGTCGTGCTTGCGTGTCGTAGCCATCGATTCCTTCCGTGTTTGTGGAATGGTGAGGTTCAGGCGGCGAGCAGCCGCTCGTGCTTGCGCTGCTCCCAATCGACCCAATCGGCGGCGGGCATGGTGCCCGCGAGCCAGGTCTCGACCGCGGCGCGGAGCGTGGGCTCCCGGCGCAGGCGAGCGGCGAAAGCGAGCTCGTCCAGCTCGACCCCGTAGTGGTCGCGCAGGTCGCGCAGCGAGCGAAGCTGGTTCAGCTCGCGGAGCCCGTAGAGCCGGTAGCCGCCGCCGGAACGAGCCGGAACGACGAGCCCGGCCGACTCGAGGTAGCGCAGCATCCGCGCCGACCAGCCGCTCCGCGCCGCTGCCTCTCCGATCGCCAGCTCCATGGCCGAGACCTTACCACAATAGTGGTAAGGATTGCTCATCAGGCCTCGCTCGTCCCCTTCCGGCCGTAGCGATCCTCGAGCCGGACGACATCGTCGAGCTGCGGCGTCGAGACCTCGAGAATCGTCGTGTCCTCGATCGCGGTGACGCGGTGAACCGTTCCGGGCCGGTAGCGGAACGCCGCGCCGGCCCCGATCACCTCCTCAGTCAGGACCGCCTGGCCCGCCTCGCCGAGCTCGAGCTTCGCCTTGCCGGACTGGACGAGCCACGACTCGTCCTTTTCGTTGTGGAACTGGAGGCTGAGCGCCGCGCCCGCCTTCACGAACAGCACTTTGCCGACGTAGATCTCCGAGTGCGCCCAGATCAGCTCGTAGCCCCAGGGCTTCTCGACCCGGCGCACGTCGAAAGCCCAGCGGTCGAGCGAATCGAGGTTGGGGGAGTCGAGTTCCGTCGTCAAGAGAAGGTCAGGGCGTCCGAGGAGATGGTCTCGCCGGCGGCGATTCGGATGCCATGGTCGAGCATATTCCTCTCGCCGACGGTCGCGCCAGGCCCGACGACCGAGAGCCCCCTGATCTGGCAACCGGCGCCCACCTCGGCCTGCTCGCCGACGATCGAGCCGACCACCTTCGTCCGCGCACCGACTCGCGCACCGGCGGCCACGACCGCCGAGTCGATCTCGGCGGCAGCGCCGATTCTCGCACCTGCGCCGATCACCGCGAGGCTGCCGACCCGCGCCCCGGCCTCGATCAGCGCACCCGCGCCGACGTAGACCGGCGGCACGAGCCGCGCTCCCTCCGCGACCCGGGCGTCGGCGGCGATCAGCGTGTAGTCGGAGCCGAGCGAATCGCCGAGCTCGGAGGCGAAGTTCCGCTCGAGCGCGTCGCGATGCGCCTCGAGGTAGCTCTCGGGGGTGCCGATGTCGCGCCAGTAGCCGTCGAGCCGGAAGCCGTAGAGCGAGCCCGCCTCGACGAGTCGGGGGAAGACGTCGCGCTCGATCGAGACCGGACCGCCGGGCTCCACGAGCTCGAGCACCTTCGGCTCGAGGACGTAGAGACCGGCGTTGATCAGGTTCGTGTCGATCTCCTCGGCGCGCGGCTTCTCGACAAAGGCGCGGACACGGCCGTCCTCGGCGCAACGGACGAGCCCGTACCGGCTCGGATCGTCGACGGGGGCGAGCAGGATCGTGCCCGCAGCACCCCGCTCGCGGTGGAAGGCGAGCATTGCCCCGAGGTCGGCGCCGTGGAGCACGTCGCCGTTCAAGGCCACGAAGGTCGACGAGATCCCTTCGGCGCCGAAGCGAATCCCGCCGCCTGTCCCGAGCGGCGTCGGCTCGATCCGGTAGGAAAGTGCGAGCCGCCCGTGCCGCTCGCCGAAATGAGCCTCGATCTGTGTCGGCAGGTAGCCGCACGAAAGGACTGCGCGATCGACGCCGTGCCGGGCCAGGTGCTCGAAGGTGTACGCAAGCAGCGGCCGGTCGACGAGCGGGAGCATCGGCTTTGGCGTCCTGGCGGTCAGGGGGCGCAGCCGGGTGCCCTCGCCGCCGACGAGGATGACGGCCGGCAGCCCGGATGCGCTCACGACGCGGCGCGACCGATCCCGTCGACCGTAAAACCGGCCGCGCGCAGCAGCTCCGGATCCAGCATGTTGCGCCCGTCGACGAGCAGCGCCCTCCGCATCGCCTGCGCCGCCTGCGCCCAGTCGAGGTCGGCGAGCTCCGGCCACTCGGTTACGAGCACCGCGGCATCGGCCCCGCGCATCGCCTCGAGCGGGCTCTCGCAGATCGTCGCGTGCGGGAGCACGGCCTTCCCGTCCGCGACCGGGTCCCAGGCGCGTACCTCGGCGCCCTCGGCGACGAGCCGACCGGCGAGCACGAGGCTCGGTGCGTCGCGCACGTCATCCGTGTGCGGCTTGAAGGCGAGCCCGAGGAGCGCGATCGTGGTTCCGCGCAGGCTGCCGAGGTGCTGCTGGAGCTTGCCGATCACGCGGCGCTTCTGGAGCTCGTTCACCTCGATCACGGCGTTCAGAAGTTGGAAGTGATAACCCGAGTTCGCCGCGAGCTGCTTCAGCGCCAGCGAGTCCTTTGGAAAACAAGAACCGCCGTAGCCGATCCCCGCGCGCAGGAAGCTCGAGCCGATCCGGCGGTCGAGCCCGACGCCCTCGGCGACGCGAACGACATCGGCGCCGGTCGCCTCGCAGACGTTTGCGATCTCGTTGATGAAGCTGATCCGCGTCATCAGCGCGGCATTCGCGGCGAGCTTGATCATCTCGGCGGAGGCGACATCGGCGCGAACGATGGGCGCCTCGATCCCTGTGTGCAGCTCCGCCACCGCGTCTGCGTCTGCGTCGTCGAAGGCGCCGATCACGATCCGGTCGGGCTGCTGGAAGTCGCGGACGGCGGTTCCCTCCGCCGTGAACTCGGGATTCGAGACGTAACCGACTTGCTCGAGCCCGCGGGCGTCGAGCCGGTGGCGCACCTTCTCGCCGGTGCCGACGGGGACGGTGCTCTTCATCACGACGACAGCCCGGCTCGCAACGCCCTCGAGGCTGTCGACCACCGTCCAGACCGCAGAGAGATCGGCATCGCCCGAGTAGGTGGGCGGTGTCCCGACGGCCACGTAGAGGAACTCGGCGTCCTCGACCGCCTCGGCGACGTCGAGCGTGTACGAGAGGCGCTCGCGGTTCCGCTCGAGGAGTACGTCGAGGCCCGGCTCGTAGATCGGGACCTCGCCGGCGCGGAGCGCGGCGATCCGCTCCGGCAGGATGTCCGCGATTACGACCTCGTGGCCGAGGTCGGCGAAGCAGGCGCCGGTCACGAGACCGACATAGCCCGCGCCGAAAACGGCCACTCTGCTCACCGGGGAGACCCTACTTACCTGATGCTGGCGAGCGGCTTGAGACCCTTTGCGATCGCGAGCATGGTCTCGTTCGAGAGCGTGTCGAGCACCGTGTTCACGACCCAGTAGGTGGCACCGCCCTGGCGCAGCACGACCATGTGCAGCTTCGGCCCCGCGTAGTGGAGCTCATAGCGCCGGCCGCCGATCGAGCGGACGAAGTTGCGCTCGCTGAGGACTGGCGCATCCTCCCAGTCGGTCATCTGCACGCCCCAGTACTCGCTCGCCCCGGTACGGTAGGTCAGCCTGACCGT
>Ga0136617_10003347_pt1 | contig 14318 bp, 15 predicted proteins | sample AntDrymUQ3222106_2_FD_129672 | JGI IMG/M metagenome (GOLD analysis project Ga0136617, IMG submission 129672) | Polar desert sand microbial communities from Dry Valleys, Antarctica - metaG UQ322 (21.06) | ecosystem: Environmental > Terrestrial > Soil > Desert | place: Antarctica: Dry Valley... | reverse complement strand
GTGTTCCGTGTCTTGCGCGCCGGGCGGGCCGTGCGCGGCGTCAGGCTGGTCAAGGTGCTTGGCTCGCTCAACCGAGGCACGCGAGCCTTGGGCGCCAGCATGGGCCGGCGCGGGTTCGGATATGCCGTGGCGCTGACTGGCCTTGTAACCCTGCTGGGTGCTGCGGGAATGTATGCTTTTGAAAACAACAATCCCAAGGGGCTGAATTCGTATGGTGAGGCCTTGTGGTGGACGGCGATGATCATGACCACCATGGGATCGGCGTATTGGCCGGAAAGCGCTGAAGGCCGCGTCCTCTGCGTCGTCCTTGCGTTGTATTCCTTCGCAGCCTTCGGCTATGTAACCGCGACGCTTGCCACCTATTTCGTTGGACGGGACGCGGAATCGAGCGAAGCGGAAGTGGCGGGCGCTAAAGCAGTCGAAGAACTCAAGGCGGAGGTCGCTGCTTTGCGGGTCGAGATTGGCGAGCTTTTGCACCTCCGGCGCACGACATGAAGAAGCTGTTTGCGGCGGTGGGGGCAACGGGAGTAGAAGCTATGCAAATTCCAGCCCGGAGAACCGCCCCATGAACGCACCCGTCACAAGCCCCATCGGCATGAACAAAAGCTGGGTCGATCGCCGAGCCAAGGCGGTATCGCGCGGCATGGGCATGGCGGCGCCGGTGATGGCGGCGCGTGCCGAGAACTCGGAAATCTGGGATGTTGAAGGTAACCGCTATATCGATTTCGGCGGCGGCATCGCGGTGGTGAACACCGGCCACCGGCATCCCCTGGTGATGAAAAGGGTTTATGAGCAGCTGGAAAAATTCACCCACACCTGCGCCACGGTAATGCCCTATGCGCCGCTGATCGAGCTGTGCGAGAAGATCAACGCGGTTGCACCCATGGCGGGCGAAAACAAAACCGCCCTCGTCACGACGGGGGCGGAGGCGGTCGAGAATGCCGTCAAATTCGCGCGCTGCTACACGGGCCGTTCCGATGTCATCGCCTTCCAGGGAAGTTTCCATGGCCGCACCAATCTGACCATGGCGCTGACCGGCAAGGTGGCGCCCTACAAGATCAAGTTCGGGCCCTTCCCCGCCGGCATCTGGCATGTGCCGTTTCCGGTGGCGCATCTCGGCGTGTCGGTGGACGATACGATGCGCGCTATCGACGCGCTGTTCAAATGCGATGTGGAGGCCTCGCGCGTCGCCGCCATCATCATCGAGCCGGTTCAGGGCGAAGGCGGCTTCTACGTGGCGCCCAAGGAGCTGATGGTGCGGCTCCGCAAGCTGTGTGACGAGCATGGCATCGTGCTCATCGCCGATGAAATCCAGACGGGGTTTGGCCGCACCGGCAAATTTTTTGCCATGGAGCATTTCAGCGTTGAGCCCGATCTCGTCACAGTCGCGAAATCGCTGGCGGGCGGATTCCCTCTTGCCGGTGTCGTCGGACGTTGCAAAATCATGGATGCGCCGGAACCAGGCGGCATCGGCGGCACCTATGCAGGCAATCCCATCGCCTGTGCCGCGGCACTCGGCGTGTTTGAGGCATTTGAGACGGAAGGCTTGCTCGAGAAGGCGGAGAAGCAGGGCAAGACCATCATGGCGCGCATGAACGCGATCAAGGCGAGACGCAAGGGAATGCCGATCGGCGATGTGCGCGGGCTGGGCGCCATGTGCGCCTTCGAGCTTGTCACCGAGCACGGCGGCAACAAGCCCGATGCAGCGGGCGCCAAGGCCTTGCTGGCCAAATGCCTGGAACGCGGCCTTCTGATCCTGTCCTGTGGCGTCCACGGCGATACCATACGCCTGCTGACCCCGCTCACGGCCTCCGACATGGTTCTCAAGGAAGGGCTCGACATTCTCGAGTCGGCGATTGTGGGGAACTGATCCGCTTGGCCAAACTCTCCAACATGGCTCACCGCGACATCGAGACGGTGTTGCATCCTTATACAAATCTGGCACGGCATCGCGAGGTGGGGCCGCTCATTCTCAACGAAGGCCGGGGCATCTACCTTTATGACGACAAGGGCAAGCGTTACATCGAGGCGCTGGCGGGCTTGTGGTGCACGTCACTGGGTTATGGCAACGAAGAGATCGTCGATGCCGCAGCCGCCGCCATGCGGAAGCTCTCCTTCACATCGGTTTTCGCCGGCAAATCCCATGACGGCGTGATCGAGCTTTCCGAGAAATTGAAAGAAATCTCGCCGGTTCCCGCCTCCAAGATTCTGTTCGGCGCTTCGGGTTCGGAAGCCAACGACATGCAGGTGAAGCTCACCTGGTATTACAACAACGCGCGGGGGCTTTCTAAAAAGAAGAAGATCATATCTCGCCTGCGCGGTTATCACGGCGTCACCGTCGCATCCGGTTCGCTCACCGGCCTTCCCATGGTGCATACGGATTTCGATCTGCCGATCGCCAATATCCTGCACACCTCCTGCCCGCATTATTACCGGGGCGGCGAGGCGGGCGAGACGGAGGAGCAGTTCGGCGCCCGCATGGCGCAGGATCTCGACGATCTCATCCAGCGCGAAGGGCCGGAGACGGTTGCGGCCTTCATCGCCGAGCCGGTCATGGGTGCTGGCGGCGTGGTGGTTCCGCCACAGAGCTATTTCCCGAAGATCAATGCCGTGCTGGAAAAATACGATGTGCGCTTCATCGCCGATGAAGTGATCTGCGGCTTCGGCCGCACCGGCAATTGGTTCGGCACGCAGACCTTCGGCATGAAGGCGACATCGATCTCCATGGCCAAGGCCATCACCTCAGCCTATTTTCCCTTGAGTGCCATCACCATCGAGGATGAACTGTACCAAGCGATGGTGGATGAGAGCAAGAAGATCGGCATCTTCGGACACGGTTACACCTACACAGCCCATCCCGTCGGCTGTGCCGTGGCTCTTAAGACCATCGAAATCTATGAGCGTGAGAGAATTGTCGACCATGTGCGGAAGGTGGCTCCAGTATTCCAGAACCGCCTTCGCGGATTGGGCGAGCATCCGCTGGTCGGCGAAGCGCGCGGGGTGGGGTTGATCGGCGCACTGGAAGTCGTCGCCGACAAAAAGACAAAGCGGACCTTCGATTTGAAGAATGCAGTCGGGGCGACATGCGTCAACTTCCTGCAGGAGCTCGGCGTCATCAACCGCGCCATGGGGGATTCAGTGGCCTTCTGCCCGCCGCTCATCATCACCACCGATGAAATCCACGAGTTGTTCGACATCGTCGAGCTTGCTCTCGACAAAACCGAGGCGTGGGTTTCGAAAGAAGGCCTCCGGAATACCTAGTTCCTTCACATCATGCCCGCACTTGATGCGGCATCCCTTGAGCAGGCGAAAAGATGCCTTCGTCAAGCGGACAATGATGAAAAAGAGGTAATTACCGCCGCTCAATCGGTGTCACATAGCGGTCGCGCCGCTCGCCCCTGCGCAGCAGCGTCACACGCACCGGGCGATTGACGCGGTCGTGATTGAGCAGCCGCAGCATATCGTCGACACCCTGCACCGGTTCGTCATCGATAGCGATGACGAGGTCGCCGGGTTTCACTTCCGCCGCCTCCGCCGGGCCTTCCTTGGTCACCGCCATGACGCGCACGCCCGATGGCTGATCGACGCCGGCAAAGCGCGCGACATGGCGGGGGATGTGAGTCACCGCACCCTCGATGCCAAGGCTGGCGCGGCGCACCCGGCCATGTTGCAGAACCTGGGTCAGCACATAGAGCGCTGTGTTGCTCGCGACCGAGAAGCAGATGCCCTGGGCGCCCTGGATAACGGCGGTGTTAATGCCGATGACGCGGCCTTTCGAATCGACCAGCGGGCCGCCGGAATTGCCGGGATTGAGAGCCGCATCCGTCTGGATCACGTCGTCGATCAGGCGCCCGGTGGTGGAGCGCAGTGAGCGGCCAACGGCACTTACGACACCCGCCGTCACGGTCTGCTCGAAGCCAAGTGGGTTGCCGATGGCAATCGCGAGCTGGCCAACCCGGATCAATTTTGAATCGACGAAGGAGAGCGACGGTGCCTTGAGATGGACATCGGTGCGGAGCACGGCGATGTCGCTGTGCGGGTCCTCGCCAATCAAGCGGGCGGCGGCCTTCTGACCATCGGCAAGACTCACTTCGATGGCCGTTGCACCGGAAACCACATGGCTATTGGTAAGGATGAGGCCGTCGGACGCCGCAACCAGACCGGAACCCACGCCGCCCTTTGCTTGCCCTTTCCGCACGCCGATATGAACGACGGCCGGCCCTGCGTGCTCAACCGCGCCCATGACGGCGGTGGAGTAAGCATCGTATAGCGGTGCATCATCGTGGGTTTCAAAGGGTGCCGCAACAACGGCGCTTGTAACTTCATCCAGCATGGGAGCCTCCGCCCCAAATATGGGAAGCGGCTTAAGCGTCGCCAAGGCCTGCAATCAGGCGGGCGGAATCAGGACCAGCTTGCCGGTGAACTGCTTGGCCAGAAAATCCTGCTGGGCCTCGACGATCGCCGATAACGGATAGGTGCGGGATACAACCGGTTTGATTTCGCCGTTCTCCACATAGCGGATGAGGTTTTCGAAGACCCGATCCTCCTGGAAGGTGCAGCCGAAAAACGTGAGATCGCGCAAATAGAGTTCGCGCAGATCAAGCTCGACCAGCGGACCGGCGATGGCTCCGGCGACAGTATAGCGGCCTCCTCGCTTGAGAGTGTCGAGGAGGCGCGGCCAGGCTGCTCCACCGACCACGTCGATAACAACGTCAACCTTTCCTGCACCGACAGCCTCGGCAACGTCCGCATCCCGGGCAATAATACGGCTCGCGCCCAAAGCCAAAAGGTCCGGTGCCTTTTGCGGCGCCGCGATCGCCACAACGGTAGCACCTCGACGCTTGGAAAGCTGTATCGCGGCGGAGCCCACTCCCCCGGACGCGCCAGTGACAAGAACGGTTTCTCCAGCTTCGACATCCGCTCTGTGCAGCATGTTCTCGGCTGTAGAGTAAGCACAGGGGATGGATGCGAGTTCGGCATCGTTCCAATCGCAATCAACGCGGTAGGTCTCGCGGGCCGGCGCCTTGGCGTATTGGGCGAAGGCTCCATCGCATTCCGCTCCAAAGGTCCAGCATTCATAGGGACGATAGCCGACATAGCTGCGCAGCATGTTGCGGACGATGACGCGCTCACCAATACGGGCTTTATCGACGCCCTCGCCCACCGCCACAACGTGCCCGGAACAATCTGCTCCCTGGATTCGGGGAAAGATAAGCGATGCCCCCGACCAAGCGGCATCCTTGGGATCGATCCGGGCTTCGGCCGACTCCGCGGTGCCCCCGGTCACCTGCTTGGAGTACCAGCCAATCCGCGTATTTATGTCGGTGTTGTTGACGCCAGCCGCCGCCACCTTGATGATGACTTCGCCGGGTCCCGCGCTGGGAACGGGCACATCGTCGCGATAGTTGAGTTTGTCAAACCCTCCATGCCCGATGAGCAATACGGCCGACATGCGGTTCGGAAGATTGGTCATGACGTCCGGTTTGGAGTTATGGAATTCGAACTATCGATACGCCGTGGACGTGTAAACCTCACTTCAATGCTTCGTTGGCATGAATTCCGTTCATCCGAAAGTCGTTTACATTTGTGCCAGAGCCTGGCCGATGTCGGCGATCAGGTCGTCCACATGCTCGATGCCGATGGAAAAGCGCACGAGATTGTCGGGCACTGGGCTGGTTGGCCCTTCGACGGTCTTGCGATGCTCGGCCAGACTTTCAACGCCGCCGAGCGAGGTCGCCGGCACCACGACGCGAAGTCCCGTGCACAGGCGCTTGGCTTCCTCGATGCCGCCCTTGACGAGAATCGACAGCATGCCGCCGAAGCCATCGGTCATCTGGCGGGCAGCGATGGCATGCCCCGGATGGGACGCAAGGCCCGGATAGAGCAGGCGCTCCACTTTCGGATGTTTCTCGAAATGCCGGGCAATCGCCAGCGCATTGGTGGAAGCCTGCCGGTAACGCACGAACAGGGTGCGAAGGCCGCGCATGAGCAGCCAGCATTCGAGCGGCGCCAGCGGCGAGCCCAACTTGGTTCGCAGCGTGGCTATATCTTTCCACCGCGCATTGACCTCGCTCGTCACGAGGGCGCCCGCGAGAACATCGGAATGACCATTCAGATATTTCGTTGCGGAGTGAAAGACGATATCGGCGCCGAGCTTCAAAGGGCGCGTGGTAACGGCAGCGGTGGCGGTGGCGTCGACCGCGAGAATGGCGCCCGCCCCGTGAGCGACCTTCGCGGCAGCAGCAATATCGATTACATCCCAGGTTGGATTGAGCGGCGTTTCGATCCACACGAGATCGGTCTTGCCCTTGCGCAGGCTTGCGGCAAGAGCTGCGGGATCGCGAGCGTCGAAGAGCGTCAATTCGATGCGGCCCAGGCCTTCAAGACGCTTCAGCCAATCGCGCGTCCCATAGTACATGACATCGCAGGCAACGACATGGGCACCGTGGGGGATCGTGTCCATGAGCGTGGTGATCGCCGCCATGCCGGATGCAAAAAGCAGCGCGCCTGAGCCCTGCTCGAGTGCTGCAATCCCTTCCTCCGCCTGCCACAGCGTCGGGCTGCCGTTGCGAATGTAGTTTTCTTTTAATTTCGGAGCATAATCCTCGTCGCGCGCGTAGGTGGACGACATGCAAATCGGGGGCGCCACAGCTCCGGTCGCCGCATCGACAGCGCGTAACGCATGGGCGGCGATGGTTTCGGGCCGCAAGGCCTCGTTAGACATGCTGGCCGCCGTTGATGTGAAGCTCAGCTCCGGTGACGTAGCTCGAGGCATCGGTGCAGAGGAAATAAATTGCCTTGGCTACTTCCTCTGGCTGGCCGAGACGCCGCTGTGGAATCTGCGGAATAATTTTCTCGGTGCCGGGCGAGAGGATCGATGTTTCGATTTCACCGGGCGAGATGGCATTGACGCGGACATCATGGGGGCCAAAATCCCCCGCCATTTCGCGCGTCAACGCGGCGAGGGCCGCTTTCGAGGTGGAATAGGCCGCTCCCGCGAAAGGATGCATGCGCGAGCCCGCAATCGAGGTTACATTCACCACCGCGCCCTTGGCCGCCACCAATTCATCCATGAGGCCCCGCGCCAGCATGATAGGCGCAAAGAAATTGATCTGGAACACCGTCTTCCAATCATGCTCGCTTGTTTCCAGCGTATTCAGGCGGTCGCCGGCAGGCTGCTTGGGGCTGATGGCCGCATTGTTGACCAGCGCATGGAGCTTCGAATCCTGCGCTTTCAGCTTTTCCTTCATCAGGTCGATAGCCGAATGGGTATCGGCCGAGGAGGCAAGATCGACGGTAATGTGATCCTCCGGCCCAGCATCCCAAGGGCAATCTTCCGGAAAGGGATGGCGCGAGCAGGTGATAACGCGCCAGCCTGCCGTTGAGAAACGCTTGACCGTGGCATGCCCGATGCCGCGCGAAGCTCCGGTGAGGATCAGGGTTTTGCGTTCGCTGTCGAGGGACTGGATCATTGTAGCCTGACCTAGGCCTCTTCCTTGAGCGTACCCTTGGCGTAGCGATGCAGGATGGAGGCCACCAGGGTTTGATAGGGAATGCCCTGCTCCAACGCTTTCGCCTTGATGCGCGCGATGTCCTGCTCCTGCACACGCACGGTGATCGGCTTTTTACGCAACGTATTGCGCACTGCCTGCTGCCATTCCTTGAGAGCCTGGGCGCGGGGCTTAGCGGAAACATATTCGCCACGCTCCACGGCGCGAAAAATTTCCTCCTCTTCTTTGTCGAAGAATGGGGCGTCGAACCCCAGATGTTTTGGTTTTTTCATGCTGGCCTCATATAGACGCGCTGGAAATTGCGGTTACGATAGATGGTTTTCAAAAACATTGTTCCTTTTTCCCTGACATAAGGAACTCCACGTCCTCGAAGGCGAGGCCTCGTTCGGGTTTAGTTTTCAGTTGTTTTCGTCGCTCCAGCTTATTTCCAAGGCTATCCTCTATAAATCCATGTACATCGAATGTAGATACAATATCGACACGGTCACGGGTATAGCTTTTCCTTGCTCCAATTATCCTGGTCGCCGGTTCTGCGAAATATTACGCGGTCGTGGAGCCGGAAGGGGCGATCGTGCCAGAATTCGATACTCTGCGGCTTGACGCGAAAGCCAGACCAGAAGGGGGGACGGGGGACCTCGCCGATCGCATATTTAACCGCGTATTTTGCCACGGCGGCTTCAAGCGCGAAGCGGCCTTCGAGAGGGCGCGATTGCTGCGAGGCCCAGGCGCCGATGCGGCTATCGCGGGGCCTTGAGGCAAAATAGGAATCGGCCTCCTCCTTGCTCACCTCCTCGACCGAGCCTCTTAGACGAATCTGACGGTTGAGGCTCTTCCAATGAAACACCAAGGCGGCCTTCATGGAGCCAAGAAGCTCCAGGCCTTTCTGGCTTTCCAGGTTGGTATAGAAAACGAACCCCCGCTCATCAAAACCCTTGAGAAGCACCATGCGCACATTTGGCAAGCCATCCGCGTCGACAGTGGCAAGCGCCATGCCGTTGGGGTCATTGGGCTCGGACTTTTCAGCATCCTTCAGCCAGTCGGCGAACAGGCCGAAAGGGTCGTCCCGTTCGGTAAAACCAATGGAACCGGTCAGTTTGGCAAGATCGCTCAGGCTCATGAGTTGTTAACCATAAGGGAGGTCGCCCCAGTCTCTCCACAATTCGTTCGCGATCATGCCATTGCCTGACCTTACGGATCAAGCTCGCGGGATAGACCATAATGGCATCGCAGTCCTGGGGGATTCACATGACAGCTAAAGCCGTCGCTAGCGCCATCATCGCATGCCTTCTCCTTATGGGATGTTCCGCCGACAGCAGCCCCCGTCAAACATCAGGCGCGGTGATCGGAGGAGTGGCGGGAGGCCTTCTCGGCAACACCATCGGTCACGGCAATGGCCGTGCGGCGGCCACTATCATCGGTGCTGCACTGGGCGCCGTCGTCGGCTCCGAGATCGGCCGCAGCCTCGATGAGCGGGACCGCGAATATGCGGAGCTCGCGGCGGAGCGCAGCCTCAGGACCAACCGCGTCGGGTACTGGAAGAACCCTGAAAGCGGCCACCGGGGTCAATTCCGCCCGCGCCGCAGCTATCATCGCGACGATGATCTGTGCCGCGACTTCGACCACACCATCTGGGTCGACGGCGAACCGGAATTGGTGCAGGGCACGGCTTGCGAAATGGCTGACGGCAGCTGGCGGGTGGTTGGATGATCTGCATCGTCCTCAGCGAGAATAATCATTCGATCAACGCTGCAAGCCGCTTCGGTGCTATCAGCTTGTAACTGCGCTTGATCAGGCTGGTCACCTCATCCCAGTCGGGATCTTTGTCGAGCCGAATGCCGATCCAGCCCTTGGAGCCGACATAGGGCGGCACAAAAAATCGTTGCGGATCGGCGCCGACCAGCACGGCTTGGCTGCCGGAAGGCGCCTTGCACCAGAGAGAAATGCGCCCGTCTCCGCGTTTCTCCATTGCGAATATCTTGTTGCACACCCGGAACGTGGGATCCCCCCAAGCCTCCTTCTCCTGCGCCTCTGGTAGAGCAAGACAAATCGCGCGCAGGCGGTCTATCGGTTGTTTCGCCACGGTCATTCTCCGGTTTTCTTTCCAGTGGACCCGCCATTGGACTTGTGTCAATGAACCCGCCGGTTTCGACCGGTTGCCAATTCTTCGGACAGAAAAAATAGTATGAACGATACCAACGGCTTAATGGCGGGTATGCGCGGACTCGTCATGGGTGTCGCGAACAATCGCTCAATCGCCTGGGGTATCGCCAAATCCTGTGCCAGTCATGGCGCGGAACTTGCCTTCACCTATCAGGGTGACGCCATCAAGAAGCGGGTCGAGCCGCTTGCAGCGGAAATTGGATCCCGGTTGGTTGTGCCTTGCGACGTCACCGACATGGCCTCGATCGACGCCACCTTCGCCGCCATCGCGAAGCAGTGGGGAAAGCTTGATTTCCTTGTCCACGCCATCGCCTTTTCCGACAAGGATGAACTGACGGGGCGTTATATCGATACATCGGCGGAGAACTTCGCCAAGACCCTGTTCATCAGCTGCTACAGCTTCACCGCCGTCGCCCAGCGTGCCGAAAAGCTGATGACGGAAGGCGGATCGCTTCTCACCCTCACCTACTACGGCGCTGAGAAGTGGATGCCCCACTACAACGTCATGGGTGTCGCCAAGGCGGCGCTGGAGGCATCGGTGCGCTACATGGCCGCCGATCTCGGCCCCAGGAATATCCGGGTCAACGCCATTTCCGCTGGGCCCATCAAGACGCTCGCCGCCTCGGGCATCGGTGATTTCCGCTATATCCTCAAGTGGAACGAATACAATTCCCCGCTCCGTCGAACCGTCACCATTGATGAAGTGGGCGACTCCGCCTTCTATCTCCTCTCTAAACTGGGGCGCGGCGTCACCGGGGAAATCCTGCATGTGGATGCCGGATATCACATCGTCGGCATGAAGAACCCCGAAGCCCCCGATATGACCGTTGTTCCCAGCGACTGAACACGTGTCGCGTTTGACGCCGTCAGGGTTGCGGCTTAATCAGGGCCATGTCGCACAACACTTTCGGTCATCTTTTCCGCCTCACCACCTTTGGCGAAAGCCATGGACCCGCCATCGGCTGTGTTGTGGATGGCTGCCCGCCAGGGATCGCGCTAAAGCCGGAAGACATCCAGGCCTTTCTCGACAAGCGCCGGCCCGGGCAATCGCGCTTCACCACGCAACGCCAGGAAGCCGATGCCGTGAAAATTCTCTCGGGCGTCTTCGAGGACGACCGCACCGGCGGGCCTGTTACCACCGGCACGCCGATCATGCTGCTGATCGAGAATACGGACCAGCGGCCCAAGGATTATGCTGAGATCCGCGATAAGTTCCGCCCCGGCCACGCCGACTGGACCTATCAGGCCAAATATGGATTGCGCGATTATCGCGGCGGCGGCCGTTCCTCGGCGCGCGAAACAGCGGCGCGCGTGGCGGCTGGTGCTATCGCACGCAAGCTCATTCCCGGCGTCAATGTCCGCGGCGCGCTGGTGCAAATGGGGTCACACGTTGTTGATCGCACCAACTGGGATTGGTCGCAGGTCGACAAGAACCCGTTTTTTTCCCCCGATGCCAAGGCCGCTAGCACCTGGGAGGGCTACCTCGATGGCGTGCGGAAATCGGGTTCGTCCTGCGGTGCCATCATCGAAGTTACAGCATCGGGGGTGCCGGCGGGTTGGGGTGCGCCCGTTTACGGCAAGCTCGATCAGGACATTGCCGCCGCGATGATGAGCATCAATGCGGTGAAGGGCGTCGAAATCGGCGCGGGCTTCGGAGCGGCCGTGCTGTCGGGTGAGGAAAATTCCGATGAAATCCGCATGCGCCACGGCAAGCCCGAATTCTTGTCGAACCACGCGGGCGGTATTCTCGGCGGTATCTCCACGGGCCAGGACATCGTGGTGCGCTTTGCGGTCAAGCCCACCTCGTCGATCCTCAGTTCACGGAAGACCGTGACGACGACGGGAGAGGACGCTGATATCTCAACCAAGGGGCGCCACGATCCGTGCGTCGGCATTCGCGCCGTGCCGGTGGGCGAAGCCATGCTGGCGCTGGTGCTTGCCGACCACTTCCTGCGGCACCGGGGGCAGATGGGGTGATTCTCGGACTTGACCACGGTGGTCGCCCGGATCGCAGATGAGCGCGTCAAGTGCGGGCATGATGAGAAAGATAAGAATTACTCCACATCCAGCGGCTCAATCCCCACTGCAGTGCCGTCCGGTTTTAGAGTGATCTTCTCGATCCGCGCCTCGGCGTCCTTTAGAAGCTTTTCACAATGCTCCTTGAGGCTGCGTCCGCGCTCGTAGATCGAGATCGACTGTTCGAGATCGACCTTGCCGGATTCGAGCCGGGTGACGATCTCTTCCAGTTGCGCGAGCGCCTTCTCAAACGGAAGGGCGGCAATATCGCTGGTTTCGGCAGCCATCAGAAATCATCTCCACCCATCAGCGCTCGCACATGGGCGCCCACGGACGAAGCCAAGCCCTGCAAATCATAGCCGCCTTCCAGCACCGATACAACGCGGCCGTGGGCGTGGGTTTCCGCCAGCTGCATCAGTTGCAGCGTCGCCCAGGCGAAATCAGCTTCCGTCAAGCGCAGGCTGCCGAGGGGATCGCGGTGGTGGGCATCAAAGCCGGCCGAAATGATGACAAGATCGGGCGTGAAACCGTCAAGGGCGTGCGTGACGGAAGCGAGAGCTTCACGGAATTGCTCGCCGCCGTCACCGGCCCTTAGCGGTGCGTTGAAGATGTTGCCGACGCCGGTTTCCGTGCTCGAGCCCGTTCCCGAATAAAGCGGCATCTGGTGAGTCGAGCCGTAGAACAGGTCCGGATCGGACCAGAAAATGTTTTGCGTGCCGTTGCCGTGGTGCACATCGAAATCGACAACGGCCACTCGGGCTGCCCCGTAACGGGCGCGGGCGTAAAGAGCCGCGATGGCTGCCTGGTTGAAAAAACAGAAGCCCATAGGCCGGGCGCCCTCGGCATGGTGGCCAGGGGGCCTCATCGCGCAAAAGGCGTTGTCGGCCTCGCCGCGGAATACAAGATCGACAGCGGCGGTCGCCGCTCCCACGGCGCGAAGTGCCGCTTCCAATGTTCCCGGCGACATCGCCGTATCGGGATCGAGATATTCGATACCTTGGTGCGGTGCGGCGGAGCGGATCCGTTGTAAATGCGCGGCGGCATGGGCGCGCAGAATATCCTCGTCGCGGCCAAGCGGTGCTTCGCAGCGTAATAACCTCTCAAACGGAGGCGTTGCCAGGATACCGTCGATGGCTCTGATACGGTCGGGCCGCTCGGGGTGGCCCTCAGGTGTAACGTGCGACAATGAGGATGGATGGGTAAAAAGCGCTGTCATGATCGCTTTGTAGCTGGCGGCGGGCGGCGCTGCTATAGACGCCAATTGCATGCCCGCTCTGAATGATATTGCCGCTGCGGCGGAGGTCCTAAAGGCAGGCGACCTCGTCGCCTTTCCGACCGAGACTGTCTATGGTCTCGGTGCCGACGCTACCAACGATAGGGCGGTGGCGCGCGTCTATGCGGCGAAAGGACGGCCTGCCTTCAATCCACTGATCGTCCATGTGGCGGAGGCTCAAGCTGCGTTCCGGTTGGGAACTTTTCCAGAGACCGCCAGGATTCTGGCGCGGGATTTTTGGCCGGGGCCCTTGACGATCGTAACCCCGCGCGCTCCCGATTGCCCTGTATCACTGCTTGCTTCAGCCGGACTTCCATCCATCGCCGTCCGGGTGCCCGATCATCCGGTGGCGCTTGATCTCCTGCACAAGTTCGGCCGGCCGCTCGTGGGGCCAAGCGCCAATCCCTCGGGCCGCATCAGCCCCACGACAGCTGAGCATGTGCGGCGGCATCTGGGTTCGAGGATTGCGATGATTCTCGATGGCGGGCGCTGCAAGGTGGGCGTTGAATCGACGGTGGTGAGTTTCCTCGAATCCTCGCCCAAGCTGTTGCGGCATGGCGGCATATCGCAGGCGGAGATCGAACGGGTCACCGGCTTGACGCTCACCGTGGAGGCCCACTCGGAACGGCCCCGGGCACCGGGCCAACTCCTCAGCCATTATGCGCCCCGCGCCGAAATCCGCCTCAACGTGGAAGCCCCGCGCAATGGCGAAGCCTATTTGGGCTTCGGTCCACTGCACGCGCATGGACCTTACTCGCTTTCACCCTCTGGTGATCTCATCGAGGCCGCCGCCAGCCTCTTCCGACTCCTGCACGACATCGACGCCACGGGCGTTAGATCTATAGCCGTGGCGCCGATTCCCCATCATGGCCTCGGCGAAGCCATCAACGACCGGCTGATGCGCGCCGCGGCGCCGCGGGACCGAGCATGACTTCCACGCCCAGCGAAGATACGCTGAAGCGCCTCACCGCGGTCGTGGGCGAGAAGAACGCGATCCGCGCACCCGCCGATATGGAGGGCTACATGCGCGAGTGGCGAGGCCTTTGGCATGGCAAATCGCCACTGGTGCTGCGGCCTGGCTCGACGGAGGACGTTTCGCGCATCCTTGCAATTGCCAACGAAACCCGAACCGCCATGGTACCGCAATCGGGCAATACGGGATTGGCGGGCGGCCAAATTCCGCGTGAGACAGGAGCGGAAGTTCTGATTTCGCTCGACCGCATGACGCGCATCGTTGATGTCGAAGCGTCCGACAACACCATGACGGTGGAAGCGGGAGCCACGCTCAAATCGGTGCGGGACGCGGCCGATGCGGCGGATCGCCTGTTTCCCCTGAGTCTCGCCTCCGAAGGTTCAGC
>Ga0136617_10003345_pt1 | contig 14323 bp, 15 predicted proteins | sample AntDrymUQ3222106_2_FD_129672 | JGI IMG/M metagenome (GOLD analysis project Ga0136617, IMG submission 129672) | Polar desert sand microbial communities from Dry Valleys, Antarctica - metaG UQ322 (21.06) | ecosystem: Environmental > Terrestrial > Soil > Desert | place: Antarctica: Dry Valley... | reverse complement strand
CTCGGCCGGCGTTGACTGCGAGCGCTCGAGCAGCCCCTGACGGTGCAGGAGCGCGCGGTTCAGGCTGCGGGCCGAGAGGGAGTCGCCGGGCATCCGCGGAAGTCTGACTACCGTGGGGGCGGTGGCGCCCACGGCCTCCATCGGCTCCTTTCTCGACGCGATCGGCGACTTCGGCGCCAGCCTGGCGGACGTCGGGTGGGCTTCGCTCGGGCTGGGACTGCTGGCCTTCGGGATCTACCTGACGCTTCGCTCGCGCGCGTTCTTCGCGGTGCTGCGGGCGGCCTATCCCGACGAGCGCATCCAGTGGCGACGGATCTGGGGTGCGTACGTGGCCGCCTACGGCTTCAACAACGTCGTCCCCGCGCGCGGCGGAGACGTGATCAAGCTCTATCTGACCAAGACCTCGATCCCACGCTCGAGCTATCCGGCGGTCGGAGCGAGCTTCGCCGTGGAAGGCGTCTTCGATCTGGTGATGGGCGTACTCATCCTCACCTTCGCGTTCTCGCAGGGCGTCTTTCCCAAGCCGCCGGACTTCGCGTCGCTGAACGCGTTCGACCTCTCCTTCCTCGCCTCTCACCCGCAGCTCGCGCTCTTCGGCCTGACCGCCCTCGGGATCCTCGTGCTCGTCGGCTTCGCTCTGCTCTCCGCCAGGGTGCGGGCGTTCTGGGCGCGGGTACGGCAGGGGCTGACGATCCTGCGCGATCGTCGCCGCTACCTGCGCGAGGTTTTCCTGGTGCAGCTCGCGGGCTGGGGCTTCCGCTTCACCGCGTACTGGTTCCTGCTCGACGCCTTCAACGTGGGGGGCTCGGTGCGCAACGTCCTGCTCGTCCTGGGCGTCAACGCGGTGGCCGCCGTGGTTCCCTTCACCCCGGGCGGGGCAGGCGTGCAGCAGGCGCTGCTGGTCAAGGTCTTCGCGGGCACCGCTTCGGGGGCCACGATCGCCGCCTACTCCGTCGGCCAGCAGATCGCCATCGCGACGTTCTCGCTGGCGGTCGGCTTCGCGGCGCTGCTCTTCGTCTTCCGCTTTCGCTCCTTCAAGGAGGTGATCGCGCAGGGGCGCGCGTCACGCGCAGCCGAGATCAAGTGACTCAGAACGCTAGGAAAGGCCCTGGCGGGCCTCACGCACCAGGGTCACGGCCTCGGGGAAGACCGTGGCCATCACGGAGCGGATCTGCTGAGCCTGCTGCTCGGCCGTTCCCTGGACGTTGATGCGGTTGACGGCCGCAACCGTCATGTCCACCGCGAGCTTTATCGCGTTGTCGGCCCATGCGAGCGACTGGGCGCCCTGCATACGCTCGAACATCTCCGCCATCTGGCGCTGGAGATCCGGATCGTTGAAGAAACCGCCTAGGCCTTCGTCCATGTCGACATCGTACCCGAGCGCGACCCTACAATCTGCGCCGCGATGGCCGTGCGCACTCCAAGCCAGCTAGCGAAGCGCCGCCGGGTCGAGCACCTCATCCGCGTCGCCGCGCCGGCCCTCGACGTCCTGCTGTTCGTCGGGCATCACGTGTCCCGGGTCACGGGGCGCAAGGAGTCAGATCCCGAGCCGCCACGTCGGAGTACCGCGCCCGGCGCCATCCGCGCGTCGCTTGACGCCGGCAGCGGACGGCCCGACGCGTGACCCGGGCCGGCGGGTGGACCGCCACTAGGATGAGCCGCATAGTGGCCACCGAAGAGACCCTCGCCTGGGAGGCGCGCCAGCGCCCGCGCGCCGCGTTCGCGGCGTTGGGCGCCGCTCTCCTGCTCATCGCGAGCTACGTGGTCTCGGGCATCGTCTTCGCCGACGTGCCGGGGTCACGCCTCCTCGACGCCATCGGTCTAGCCGCCGATCCGGGTCGCGTGAACGAGGCCCAAAGCCTCGGAGGTCCGCGCTATCAGTTCTACTCGGACCACGCCGTTGAAGTGATCGCCACGTCGGTCGTGCGGGCGACTGGCTTTCTGCTCATCGGCCTGGCGCTCACCTTCCTGGCCTTCGCCACCCGGTCGCGTACGTCGCAGTTCCCGCGGCTCGCGCTCTACGTGCCGATCGTCGGCGCGGTCCTCTCGGCGATCTCCTACGTCGTCTCGCCGATCGGCACCGTCCTGGCCGTGCGGGAGTTCCTCGACGGACCGCGGACGGTCGAGGCGGCCCAGGACGTCACGACGAGCTCGCTGGTCACCACCGCGGCGCTGATCGGCTTCGTCGGGCAGCTCGCGATCGCGCTCGCCTTCGTGCTCGTCTGCCTGAACGCCATGCGTGTGGGGCTGCTCACCCGCTTCATGGGAGTACTGGGCATCCTCTCAGGTGTCCTGACCCTCATCCCGGTCGGCAGCCCTCTGCCCGTGGTGCAGTGCTTCTGGCTCGGCGCGCTGGGGGTGCTCTTCCTCGGCCGTTGGCCGAAGGGTCAGCCGCCCGCGTGGCGCACCGGCCAGGCGGAGCCGTGGCCGACCCAGCAGCAGATGCGCGAAGCCCGGACCGGCAGTAGCGGATCGACCGGGCCCAGAAAGCGTGACAAGGGCTCGGTGGCTGCGGTTGCGGCGTCGGGCGCCGAGCGTTCGGCGCCTCACCCGGCGTCGAAGAAACGCAAGCGCAAGCGGCGCGCTTGATTATTGTCGCGTTTGCCGCAAGACCTGGGGGGATACAGGAACTGAGGCGGTCCTGAGCGACGAGGGAGGAGACATGGCCGAAAGACCCATCGACTGGGAGGCGATCGAGCGATCGCCAGAATTCCAGGAACTCGTAAAGAAACGGCGGTCGTTCGTCCTACCGGCAACGATCTTCTTTCTGACCTACTACATGGCCTTCATCCTGCTCTGCGCCTTCGCGCGGGACACGATGGGAGAGTCGGTCTACCAAGGTCTGACGGTTGGATACGTGCTCGCCCTCACCCAGTTCCTGATGGTGCTGGTGCTCGGCCTCATGTATCTCAAGCGCTCGGCCAACATCTATGACCCGCTGGCCGAGGCGGCCATCGCGGATCACGTCGACCACGAGGCGCGGGTCTCCTCCGAGCGGACGACCGCCGAGCGTGAGGCCCGCGACAGCGGTAGCGCCGGTACGGGCAGCCGGTCGGCAACCTCGACCACAGGAGGAACCGCCTGATGCCCGTCGTCTTCGCAGCGGAAATCAACGGGCTGGCGCTCGCTGTCTTCAGCGTCATCCTGGCGCTTACCCTGGTCATCACCTACTGGGCGTCGAGAAGGGCGAGCTCGGCGGACAACTTCTACGCCGCCGGCCGAGGCATCACCGGCTTCCAGAACGGCCTCGCGATCTCGGGCGACTACCTGTCGGCAGCCTCCTTCCTGGGGATCGCCGGCTTGATCTACCTCTACGGCTTCGACGGGTTCCTGTACTCCATCGGGTTCCTGGTCGCCTTCCTGACCGTCATGTTCCTCCTGGCCGAGCGGATGCGCAACGCCGGCAAGTACACCATCGCCGACGTGCTGTCCTTCCGTCTGCGCGAGCGGCCGGCGCGGGTGGCGGCGGCGATCGGCACCCTCAACGTGGCGGCCTTCTACCTGATCGCCCAGATGGTCGGCGCCGGGGTCCTCATCCAGGCGCTCGTGGGCTTCGACTTCACCGTCGCGGTGCTGCTCACGGGAACGTTCATGCTCTGCTACGTGGTCTTCGGCGGGATGCTCGCCACGACCTGGGTGCAGATCATCAAGGCCGTGCTTTTGATGTTCGGCATCGTGGTGATGTCGCTCTTCGTGCTCGAGCGGGTGGGATTCAACCCGATCGAGCTCTTCAACCGGGCTGAGGAAGCGGGGCGTGGCGAGGGATCGACCTTCTCACTCGGGCCGGGCACCTTCCTCAAGAACGAACTTGACCTCGTTTCGCTCGGGCTCGCGCTCGTCCTGGGCACGGCCGGTCTGCCGCACATCCTGATGCGGTTCTTCACGGTGCCGACGGCCAAGGCTGCGCGCTCGTCCGTGGTCACCGCGATGTTCATCATCGGCGGCTTCTACATCCTCACCACCGTGATCGGGTTCGGCGCCCGCGCGATCCTCGGGCAGGGCGGAGTCGAAGCTGCGGGCAAGGGCGGCAACCTCGCCGCGCCGAACCTGGCCGAGGAACTCGGCGGCGGCGCAGGGACGACGGGCGGGGATCTGTTCCTCGCGATCATCGCCGGCATCGCCTTCGCCACGATCCTCGCCGTGGTGGCGGGCCTCGTCCTCTCCGCCTCAGCCGCCGTGGCGCACGACCTCTGGTCGAGCATCATCCGAAAGGGCAAGGAATCCGAAAAGGAGGAGGTCATCGTGGCCAAGCTCGCCGCGCTCGGTATCGGGGTCATCGCGATGGGCGTCGCCATTCTCGGCGGGGAAGGCCTGAACGTGTCCTTCATGGTCGGGCTCGCCTTCGCCATCGCCGCGAGTGCGAACTTCCCGGCGCTGCTGCTCGCGCTCACGTGGTCGCGCTTCAACACCGCGGGCGCGGTCACCGGGGTGCTGTTCGGCGTGGTCTCGGCGCTCGGGCTCATCATCATCAGCCCGATCGTGTGGGGCGGCGCTCCCGGGGCCCCCGACACCGGGGCGTTCAAGTGGTACGACCTCAACAACCCGGGCATCATCTCGATCCCGCTCGGCTTCCTCGGGTGCTATCTCGGCACGATCCTCTCGAAGGAGCGGGGCGCGGAGCGCTCGTTCCACGAGCTGTACGTGCGCTCGGAGACCGGGTTGGGGGCCGAGAAGGCCGCTTCGCACTGACCTTCTGACCAGACGCAGATAAGGCGGGTGCCGGCTCCTTGAGCGGCACCCGAACGAATCGAGGAGAGAGAACCCAATGGCAGACGCCACGCTCGAACAGGATCTCGAGCAGCTCCTGGAGCAGGAGTCCTTCCCGCCCCCGGAGGAGTTCACCAAGAACGCCGACGTGAAGGATCGATCGCTCTTCGAGGAGGCAGAGGCCGACCACGAGGGCTTTTGGGAGAAGCAGGCCGAGGCACTGGACTGGGCCGAGCCCTGGACGCAGGTCCTCGACTGGTCGAACCCCCCCTTCGCGAAGTGGTACGTGGGCGGCAAGCTCAACGTGTCGCACAATTGCGTCGACCGCCACGTGGAGGCCGGCAACGGCGACCGCGTCGCGATCCACTGGCGCGGTGAGGAGGGCGAGGAGCGCGACATCACCTACGCGGACCTCCATCGCGACGTCCAGCGCTTCGCCAACGCCCTCAAGGACCGAGGGGTCGGCGCGGGCGACATCGTCGGGATCTTCCTGCCGATGATCCCCGAGGTAGTGGTCGCGATGCTCGCCTGCGCGCGCATCGGGGCACCCCACAACGTGGTGTTCGGGGGCTTCTCGGCAGATTCGGTCAAGGAGCGCATGGAGGTCTCAAACGCCAAGGCGCTCGTGACCGTCGACGGCGCGCGCCGTAAGGGAAAGACCGCGCCGGTCAAGAAGTCCGTCGACGAGGCGATGGGCAACCTGGAGTCGCTCGAGACGATCTTCGTGGTCAAGGCGACCGACAACGACGCCCCGATGACCGAGGGTCGCGACGTGTACTTCCACGAGGCCATGGAGGCGGCCGATCCCGAATGCGCGGCGGAGCCCTTCGATTCCGAGCATCCCCTCTTCATCCTCTACTCGTCGGGCTCGACCGCCAAGCCCAAGGGCATCCAGCACACCAGCGGCGGCTACCTCACCGGCGTGGCGTACACCCACAAGCTCGTCTTCGACCTCAAGCCGGAGACCGACGTGTACTGGTGCCCGGCCGACGTCGGCTGGATCACGGGCCACTCATACATCGTGTACGGGCCGTTGGTCACCGGGACGACGAGCGTCATGCACGAAGGGGCGCCCGACTACCCCGCCAAGGACATCCACTGGGAGATGGTCGAGCGCTACGGCGTCACCATCTACTACTTCGCGCCCACCGCGATCCGGGCCTTCATGAAGTGGGGCGCCGAGCATCCCGAGAAGCACGACCTCTCGTCGCTGCGGTTGCTCGGAACGGTCGGCGAACCGATCAATCCCAAGGCGTGGCTCTGGTACCACAAGGTCATCGGGCAGGAGCGCTGCCCGATCGTGGACACCTGGTGGCAGACCGAGACGGGCCACATCATGATCGCCCCGATTCCCGGGATCACCGTGACCAAGCCCGGCTCTGCCACCCAACCGCTGCCCGGCATCGAGGCTCGAGTGGTCACCGATGAGGGCGAGGACGCCGGGACGGCGCAGGGCTATCTCACGCTCACCAAGCCGTGGCCGGGGATGCTGCGTACGCTGTTCGGCGACGACGAGCGCTACAAGGAGACCTACTGGTCCAAGTACGGCGAGGACGTCTACTTCGTCGGCGACGCCGCCCGCAAGGACGAGGACGACTGCTTCTGGATCATCGGGCGGGTCGATGACGTCCTCAACGTCTCCGGGCACCGGATGTCCACTGCCGAGATCGAGGGGGCGCTGGTCTCGCACGAGAAGGTGGCCGAGGCGGCCGTGATCGGGCAGCCCGACGAGGACACGGGCCAGTCCGTGACGGCCTTCGTGACGCTCGGCGGCGATCAGGCCGAAGGCGACGACGACACGGTCGCGGAGCTGCGCGAGCACGTCGCGAAGAAGATCGGCAAGCTCGCGCGGCCCAAGCGCATCATCTGGGCCGACGATCTGCCGAAGACCCGGTCGGGCAAGATCATGCGTCGGCTGCTGCGCGACGTGGCCGAGGGCCGCGACGTCGGTGACGTCTCGACGCTGCGCGATCCCGACGTGGTCAAGCAGCTTCAGGGCCAGATCGCGGAAGGCGGCGACCAGGGGTAGGTAGAGCGCTTGCGGTTAGCTGACGTGTTTGCTAAACTGCAAGCACGTCAGCATGAACCTCGAAACCAGGGAGTCCCCCATGGCCACGACCCGCAAGCCCATCACAAAGCCCACCACCGCCGGCCGCACCCGGTCGGGCGCCGACACCAAGACGGACAACGTCAAGGCCGCCGCGGACCGCATCCGCGAGCTCAACGACAAGCACACCGAAACCACTGAAGCCGCCGCAGACCGCTTCCGTGAGATCTCCGACCGCGTGGCCGACGAGAGCCGCAAGGTCGGCCTCACATCGATCGACGCCTACGAGAAGAGCTTCAAGGGCGTTGCCGACCTCCAGCACAAGCTCGCCCGCAACAGCCAGGTCGAGTGGTTCTCCACCGCCCTCGACGCCCAGGCCGACTTCACGCACTCGGTCACCGAGGCCTACGCCTCGGCGGGTCGTGAGCTCCTCACCAAGTAGCCACGTCGCCCTCAGCGGCGACGTCGAGCTGTACTACGAGAGCACGGGCGCAGGCGCGCCCGTGCTTCTCGTCATGGGGCTCGGAATGAATGCCACGGGCTGGTGGCGGACCGTCCCGGTCCTCGCCGGGGCCGGCCTTCGCGTGCTCTCGTTCGACAACCGCGGAGTGGGAAGGTCGGCCCGCCCGCCCGGCCCATACTCGGGAGGTGGGATGGCCGACGATTGTGTCGCCGTGCTCGACGCGGCCGGTGAGGATTCAGCCCACGTCTACGGCATCTCGCTCGGCGGCATGATCGCCCAGGAGATGGCTCTGCGCCATCCGCAGCGGGTCCGCTCTCTCGTGCTCGGCGCCACGACCCCCGGAGGATCGCGCTCGGTGACGATCGACCCTGCTGTCCGCGCCTTCTTCGACCGCCGCGCCACCATGCCGGCGCAAGAGGCGGTCTGGGCGTCCGTGCCGTACAACTACGGGCCGCGCACGCGCGCGGAGAACGCTCAGCGCATCGGTGAGGACATCGCCAGGCGCCTCGAGTTCCCCGCCGTACCCGAGTACTACGTCGCCCAGCTCGCCGCCGCGCTCTCGCACGACGCCCACGATCGTCTCTCGGCCCTCACCGTCCCGACGCTGGTGGTCCACGGGGACGCCGACGTGATGGTGCCGCCCCAGAACGCCGAGCTGCTCGCGGAGGCCATCCCGAACGCCGAGCTCGAGCTCCTGCCCGGCGCGGGACACCTCTATCCGACCGACGAGCCGGCGGCCGATCTGCGGGTCGCGGACTTCCTGGTCAGCGTGCCGTCCAGCCCTGGTCCATGGTGACCGGCGAGCCGGTGAAGGATCGCCCACGCGGACCGAGCAGAAAGGCCACCACGCCGGCGACCTCCGACGGCTCGACGAGGCGCTTGACCGCGTGCGGCGCCAGGATGATCTCCTCGAGAACGCGGTCTTCGGAGATGCCGTGGGCCTCGGCCTGGCCGGTGATCTGCTTCTCCACGAGCGGCGTGCGCACGTATCCCGGACAGACCGCCGTCGCCGTCACGCCATGCTCGGCGCCTTCGAGGGCCAGGGTCTTGACGAGTCCGAGCACGCCATGCTTGGCCGACACGTATCCAGCCTTGAAGGGCGACGCGACGAGCCCGTGGACCGACGCGATCGCCACGAAGCGCCCCGCGCCGGACTCGACCAGCGCCGGCCACGCGTACTTCGCGAGCAGGAACGGGCTCGTTAGGAGCAGAGCCAGGATGGCGTCCCAGCGATCCTCGGGGAAGTCCGCGACGGGTGAGACGTGCTGGAAACCGGCGTTGGGGATGACGGCGTCGAGCCGCCCGAAGCGCTCGAGCGCCGCCTCGACCGCGGCACGATTGCCCTCCCGGGTGGTGAGATCGGCTTGGAAGAACTCGCCCGGAGCGTCCGTTGCGTCCGGTGGGTTGAGGTCGACGGCGAGCACGTCCATGCCCTCGTCGACCAGCTTCTGCGCGATGGCCCGACCGATGCCGCTGGCCGTACCGGTGACCAGCGCTGCGCTGCTCTCAAGACTTGTCACATTCCAACTCCTCAAGGATGGGTAGGAAAATCCGATGATCGCGACCTGCGTACCCGCTCTGTCTCGCTCGACCTTCGAGTCTTCCACGGAAACGTGGCGCAGCGCGACGAGACTGACCACCGACTACTGGGCCGGGGCCATCCGCCGCGGCGCGATGCCATGGGACGTCGCGTCGGACGCGTGGCGCTGGTCGCAGGCCGTGAGCGGGCGCCGGCCTCCGACCTGGTCGTCCCCGCACGAGATCGTCCTCGAGACGCCGATCACGCGCCTTCGTGACTTCTCCCAGGGATCCAAGGACAGCGTCGTACCCACCATCGTGCTCCCGCCGCAGGCGGGCCACGACTCCTGCATCGTCGACTACACCTCCGCCCAGAGCCAGATGAAGGTGCTGCGGGCCGCCGGGCTGACCCGGCTCTACTCCGTCGACTGGGTCGGCGCAACGGCAGAGACCAAGGGCACGACGATCGACGACTATCTGGCCGACCTCGACCGGGTGCTCGACGAGGTCGCGCCCGACGGCGGCAAGGTCAACCTGGTCGGCGACTGCCAGGGCGGGTGGCTGGCGACGATCTACGCCGCCCTGCACCCTGAGCGCATGAACACGCTCACCATCGCAGGTGCCCCGATCGACTTCCACGCGGGCGAGGCCGAGATCCACAAGTACGTCGAGCTGCTCGGCGCCCCGGGCGATCTGTCGTTCTACGAGCGGATGGTCTCCAACCACGGCGGCGTCATGAAGGGCGAATATCTGCTCGGCGGGTTCATCGCCATGCAACCCGAGAACGAGGTCACGCGGCAGCTCGCGCTGCTCAAGCACCTCGACGACGCCGAGCACGTCGCCCGGTACACCGTGTTCGAGGACTGGTTCAAGCACTGTCAGGACATCCCGGGCGCCTTCTACCTGTGGATCGTCGAGCATCTCTTCTCCAACAACGAGCTCGTCAAGGGCGAGCTCCGCGTGGGCGGCGAGCGCGTCGACCTGGGTCGCATCGACTGCCCGCTGTTCCTCCTCGCCGGCCAGAAGGACCACATCACCCCGCCCGACCAGGTGTGGGCGATCGCCGAGCACGTCAGCACTCCGGCCGACAAGATCCAGCGTGAGCTGACCGCCGGCGGGCACCTCGGGCTCTTCATGGGGCGCGAAGCGCTGCGTGACCACTGGCCCGAGCTGATGGCGGGTGTGCTCGCCGCTTCGACCGTGGCCGTGAGCCCGGCGGAGGCCACGCGAGCGGCCAAGCGCGCCGCTCCCTCGCGTCCGCCGGTCATCCGCCCCGGCTACTAGCCGAGGAAGTTGCGGCCCGCGTTCTTGCGGGCCGCATCGTCAAGTCGTTGACACGTCGGCAATATCCATGTTGCAGCTTGTGCTGAGATGGGCAGACAGCCTGCGGGAGGAATTCGCATGACCGAAGACACGACGACACCCGTCGAGCAAGTCCAACGCCTCTATGAGGAGGCCGAGTCGCGCACCGCCGCCGCCATGGAGGAGGTGGTTTCGCGCAACTCCTTCGGGGAGGTTCTGGCCATGGTCTCGGGCAACGCGATCGCGGTGATGAAGCTGGGCTCGGACATCGCCGATCTCGTGGTGCGCAACCTGCGTCTGGCCGGTCGGCGAGACGTGATCGCGCTGGGGCGCCAGCTCGCGCGGACCGAGGACAAGCTCGAGCGCGTCCTACAGGAGGTCGAGGACCTCCAGGATGGTGTGCGCGGGTCGCGCGCTTCGAGCAACGGGTCCCCGGAAGCCGTACCGGAGATCATCAAGCCGTGAATGCACTGCGGGATATTTCCCGCCTTCCGGTGGACGCCCTCGAGTTCACGAACATCGTCCTGACGACCGGCGACGCGCAAGTCGGGACCTCGCCCCGCGAGGTCGTCTGGACGCATCGCAAGACCACGCTCTACCGCTACCGATCGAGCCAGCGCCGGCACGCCGTCCCGGTCCTGCTGGTCTTCGCGCTCATCAACCGGTCAGACATCTTCGACCTGCGCCCCGGGAACTCGTTCGTCGAGCACCTGCTCGAGGAGGGCTACGACGTCTTCCTGCTCGACTGGGGCGAGCCCGACGACGAGGACTCGGACATGGGACTTGACTCCTACGTCTGCGACGAGTTGCCGTGGGGGATCCGCGAGTGTCTGCGCGCGGCCGGCCAGGAGGAGGTTTCGCTGGTGGGCTGGTGCATCGGCGGGTCGCTGTGCGCGATGTACGCGGCGCTCGAGCCGGACGCTCCGGTGCGCAACGTGGTCCTGCTCACCACTCCGGTCGACACGACGGGCTCGCTCTACTCGACCTGGGTGGCTCGCGACTCGTTCGACGTCGACGCGGTCGCCGACGCGCTGCCCGCCATTCCGGGCGGTGGAATTGACATCGCCAACAAGATGATGAAGCCGGTGACGAACTTCTGGACCACCTACAAGCGCCTGTGGGATCAGGTGCGGGCCGGTGAGGTCAAGCGCGAGGCGTATCAGGCCATGGCCAAGTGGATCGCCGACAACCCTCCCTTTCCGTCGCGCGCCTACCGGCAGTGGATCACCTGGATGTACAAGGAGAACCGGCTGGCGCGCGGGACCCTGCGCCTGCGTGGTAGCCGCGTCGATCTGCAGCAGATCGATCACAACCTGCTCGTGATCACGGCGGGGGCGGACCACATCGCGCCGCGGGAGGGGACACTGCCCATCCTCGGCCTGGTCTCGAGCGCCGACGTGACCCACCTGGACCGGCCGGGCGGGCATATCGGGTTGATGGCGGGCTCCAAGGCCCGCAAAGAGGTTTGGCCGGAGATCGTCGACTGGCTCGAGGAGAGGAGCGCAGCATGAGTGTGATCCAGGATCGCGCGACGCAGCAGGATGTCGCCGGCGACAAGCTTCACGGAAGGGTCGCCTTCGTGACAGGCGGCACCCGCGGTATCGGCCGGGCGATCTGCCTGAGCCTGGCCTCGCAGGGCGCGGTGGTGGCCGCGGGTTACGGCCGTGACCGCGAGAACGCGGAGCAGTTCCGCAAGGACATCGGCGAGATGGGAGTCGAGGGCTCCGTCCATCAGGGCAACATCGGATCAGCCGAGGATTGCCGCCGGTCGGTGGCGGAGGTCATCGAGAAACACGGCCGTCTCGACATCCTCGTCAACAACGCGGGCATAACGAGCGACAAGCCGGTGCTCAAGATGGAGGACGACGACTGGGACAAGGTCTTGGCGGTCAATCTCTCCGGCGCCTTCCACATCTCCAAGGCGGCTCTGGCCCACATGCTGGAGCGCGGCTCCGGGCGGATCGTGAACATCTCCTCGATCATCGGGCAGACCGGCAACATCGGCCAGGCGAACTACGCCGCCTCGAAGTCGGGGCTCTTCGGCCTGACCATGACGATGGCGCGCGAGGCCGCGCAGGCCCTCAAGAAGGCGGAGAAGTTGACGGAGGACTCCCTCAACGTGACGGTCAACACCGTGGCCCCCGGCTTCATCGAGACCGAGATGCTCGCGACCGTTCCCGAGAAGGTCCTGGACCGCATCCGCGGGCAGGTGCCGCTCGCCCGTCTCGGCCAGCCCGAGGAGATCGCGCGCGTCGTGCACTTCCTGTGCGCGGATGCCTCCTCCTACATCACGGGGCAGGTCTGGGGAGTCAACGGCGGGCAGGAGATGTGACCCCCATTATTCTCGCCGGGTGAGCACCGGGAGCACTCTGGGGGAGATCATCCGCAGCCAGCGCGAGCTGAGCCGCATGTCGATGCGGCAGTTCGCCACGGTGGCGGGGATCTCCAACCCTTACCTCTCCCAGATCGAGCGTGGGCTCCGCGAGCCGTCCGCACGGGTGCTCGAGGGGATCGCCGAGGCGCTCAAGGTCTCCGTCGACGGGCTCTACGAGCAGGCCGGCATCGACAAGGATGCGCCCGAGGCGATCGAGCCGCCGGTCCTCGCGGCCATCCGTGAGGACTCGAAGCTCACCGGCCGCCAGCGGGCAGCGCTGGTTGAGGTGTACGAGGCGTTCACCGCGGCGCCGGGCGCAGCGCCCAAGCGCCGCAGGGTGGTGCCGAAGTGACCCCCTTCGAGAGCTATGAGCAGGCGATCGCGGCGCACGAGTGGCAGGTGCCGGAGCGCTACAACCTCGCACAGGACGTGTGCGACAAGCACCCGCGCGACACGCTCGCGATGGTCCACGAGGACTTTCGCGGTGCGGTGCGGGAGGTGCGCTGGGGTGAGCTGCAGGATCTCGCCGACCGGGCGGCCGTGACGCTGCGGAGCGCGGGTGTCGAGCGGGGCGATCGCGTCGCGGTCGTGCTCCCCGCGCTGCCCGAGACCGCCGCCGTCTTCTTCGGGACGTGGAAGCTCGGTGCGCTGCTGCTGTCCATGTCGGTGCTCTACGGCGACGACGGGATCCGACACCGGCTCTCGGACGCCGAGCCCAAGGTGCTGGTCACCGACCGCGCCAACGCGGCGCGCTTCGAGTCGTGGGGCGGTGAGATCCTCGTACTCGACGACGGCCTGCTCGACGGCGAGCAGCCGGCCGATCCGGTCACCGCGGACACGTCCGCGGACGATCCCGCTCAGCTCTACTACACGTCGGGGACAACGGGGCTGGCCAAGGGCATCGTGCACGCGCACCGGTACCTGCTCGCTCACGAGGAGTTCGTGTACTGCCACGACGTGCGGGAAGGTGAGCGCTTCCACGGCATGGGCGAATGGGCGTGGGCGGCCGGGATCGCGCCCCTCCTCGGGCCGTGGCGCCTCGGCGCCGTCCAGCTCGTCTACCAGCGCGATGGTGGCTTCAGCGCCGAGAAGCAGCTCGACTTCCTCTCCCGCCACGGTGCGGCCAATGTCTTCACCACGCCCACGGCGATGCGCTCCATGATGTCGATCGCCGACGCCGGCAAGCGCTATCCCATGCCCGAGCTCCGGATGGTGTGCAGCGCGGGCGAGCCGCTCAACCCGGAGGCGATCCGCTGGTTCCGCGAGCAGTACGGGCTCACGGTGCTCGACTACTACGGGCTCACGGAGTCCTACCCACTGGTCGCCAACTACCCCTTCCTCGAGGTCCGTGAAGGTTCGATGGGCAAGCCCATGCCGGGCTGGGACGTGCAGATCCTCGACGAGGACGAGAAGCCGGTCGTCCAGGGCGAGCGCGGCGAGATCTGCCTGCGCGCCCGGTCGAACCCGCACTATCCCCTCGGCTACTGGCGCAATGACGAGGCGGCGGCCGAGACCTTCGGCGGCGAGTGGTTTCACACGAAGGACGCCGCTTCGACGGACGAAGACGGCTACGTCTGGTACGAGGGCCGCGCCGACGACGTGATCATCGCCGCCGGCTACCGCATCGGCCCCTTCGAGGTCGAGTCTGCCTGCCTCGCGCATCCGGCGGTCGCGGAGGCGGCGGCCGTGGCTGCGCCCGACGAGCGGCGCGGCAATGTGGTCAAGACCTTCATCGTCCTCGCGGCGGGCCACGAGGGGTCAGACGAGCTCGCGGACGAGCTCAAGGCCTTCGTACGCGATCGGCTCTCGGCCTATGCCTATCCCCGCAAGGTCGAGTTCGTCTCCGAGCTGCCCAAGACCCTGACGGGGAAGATCCGCCGCATCGAGCTCCGTCAGCGCGAGGCGGAAGCGG
>Ga0136617_10003344_pt1 | contig 14324 bp, 14 predicted proteins | sample AntDrymUQ3222106_2_FD_129672 | JGI IMG/M metagenome (GOLD analysis project Ga0136617, IMG submission 129672) | Polar desert sand microbial communities from Dry Valleys, Antarctica - metaG UQ322 (21.06) | ecosystem: Environmental > Terrestrial > Soil > Desert | place: Antarctica: Dry Valley... | reverse complement strand
TCGTGGGGGCTCGGCTCGACCCATCGGCTGGCGGCCGCCGCACCGTCTGGCGATGCGGCATTCCGCATCATCGGCGTCGCCAGCCTGATCGGAGCGCCCGGCCCGCAAGTGGCCCGGCTTCTCCAGGACCGACGTGACCGACAGGGGTGACCAGGCTTGATGCGGTACCCGGGCATCACAGCGCCGACGCCGCGCGGAGCGCCACCCGATGGCCGCCCGATCTCGCGTGGGCCAAGCCTCGTTACGCTCGGACGATGCGGCGCATAGGCATCACAGCAGGCGCAGAGGGCCGGACGCCGGAGTGCCGCCGGGCGCCGGGGTGCCGCGGGCGCTACATCCGTCCCCGGCGCGCCAGGTAATCGGCCCACAGCAGCCGCGCCGCGACGGACCGCCACGGCCGCCAGCGCTCCGCCAGAACCGTCATCTCGAGCCGCGTCGGCCGCCGCGAGCGGCCCATCGCCTCGGTCACGGCGACCACGAGCGCGAGATCGCCCGACGGCCAGACATCGGGCAGGCGGAGGGCCATCAGGAGGTAGATCGCGGCCGTCCAGGGCCCGATCCCGGTCTGTGCGAGCAACGCCTGTTCGGCCTCGGCGTCGTCCAGCCCGGCGAGCCCCGCGAGGTCGAGCGCGCCGGTTCCGACCGCGGCCGCCAGCAGCCGCACGTAGCGGGCCTTCTGCCGGCTGAACCCGAACGCCAGCAGATCGGCGTCGGCGAAGGCCAGGAACCGGCCCGGGGTGAGCGGATCGGCGGACGCCACGAGGCGGTCGAACGCGGCCCTGGCCGAGGCGAGCGACACCTGCTGCTCGAGCACGATGTGGACGAGGGTCGGGAACCCGGGCTCGCGGTCCCAGAGCGGCGGCACGCCGAGACGAGCAACGATCTCGCCAAGGATGGGGTCGCGACCGGCCAGCTCGGCGGTCGCATGGGCCAGCGAGGCCGCGGTGAGTGCTTCGGCGGCAGATGACCTCACGCCCGGCATGATGCGCGATCGGTCCGTACGCTTTGCGCATGCCGGCCTTCGACGACGCACCGCACGTCCAGCCCGAGAGCCGCGCTGCGTGGCGCGCCTGGCTCGAGGCGAACCACCGGACCGCCGCCAGCGTGTGGCTCGTGACGTGGCGGGCGACGTCCGGACGCCAGGTGCTGGGCTACGAGGCGGCCGTCGAGGAGGCCCTCTGTTTCGGCTGGGTCGACAGCCGCGGCGGCAAGGTCGACGACCAGCGGACGAAGCTGTACCTCGCGCCGCGCAAGCCTCGCAGCGGCTGGGCGGGTCCCAACAAGGAGCGCGTCGAACGGCTGCTGGCGGCCGGGCTCATGGCACCGGCCGGGATTGCCGCCATCGAGGTCGCGAAGACCAACGGCAGCTGGACCGTGCTGGACGGCGCCACGCGCGGCGAGGTCCCGGATGACCTGGCCGCAGCCCTGGCCGCGCACCCGTCGGCTCGCGAGCACTGGGACGCGTTCCCATCGTCCGTGCGCCGAGCCGCGCTGGAATGGATCGCGCTCGCTCGGCGGCCCGAGACGCGCCAGCGCCGGATTGCGGAGACCGCCACCGATGCCCAGCGCAACGAGCGCCCGAACCAGGGCCGCCCGAGGGCCTGACCGCGCGGCTCCGCGTCAGCCGCTGGACCGGCGCGATCCGTTGCGACGGACCGCCGCGGTTCGCCATGCGATCCTGCGACGGCCGTGGTCCAGGTCATCCGCCCCGCCCGGGCGCCGACGCGCGTCGCCCTGCTCCTGTCGCTCGCCTTCGCGACGGGTGCCTGCCTGCCCGATTCGGGGACGTCCGATCGTGGCGCCGGCGACTTCGCGTCGATCGGTCCCACCGCGACGGCCCGCGTCGTCCGGGTCGTCGACGGCGACACCGTCCAGGTCGAGATCGCGGGTGAGCGGCAAACCGTCCGCTACATCGGGATCGACGCGCCGGAGGTCGCCCGGGGCGGCGTCCCGGCCGAGCCCCTGAGCCGAGAGGCGACCGCGGCGAACGCCGATCTGGTGGCCGGCCGGACGGTCGTGCTGGAACGGGACGTGTCCGATGTCGACCGGTTCGACCGCCTGCTGCGCTACGTCTGGGTCTCGAACGATGGTGGCTGGCAGTTCGTCAACGAGGAGCTCGTGCGCCTGGGCCTCGCCGACGCGCGCCGCTACCAGCCGGATACTGCCCGCCAGGACGAGCTCGATGCCGCGGAATCGGCCGCCCGGAGCGCTGCACGGGGATTGTGGGCGACGCCGTGAGCGCGACGCCGCCAGGCTGCCGCTACCGAACGGTGAACCCGCCGACCATTCCGAGCGCGACGTGGGGCTGACCTGAGGCGAGATCCGGCAAGAAGCACAAGAACGCGTACTCTCCCGGCTCGAGGTCGAGCGCCATCGTCCCCCGCATGTCGGTCGCGATGGCCGAGATACCGCCGGCACTCGTGAACGGCGGCGGGCCGCTGGGCGGCTCCGTCGAGGTGAACATGGGGATCAGGTCCTCGACCGTTACACCATCGCTGAGGCGGACGATCGCGGCCTCGTGGGGCTGCGGGCCGTCGTTGACGACGCTGACGGTCTGTTCGCCGGTCGGGAGCGAATCGAGCCCAACGAAGGCGAAGTCCTGCATGGTCAGCTCGGCGTCACCCTCGGGCAGCTCGCTCGCCGCGGTTGAGTCGGTCACCTCGAGCTGGCTGATCTGACCCTTGGCCAGGTGCGGCACGCCGTCGTCGCCTGTCACGAAGCAGATCAACGCGTACATACCGGGCTCCAGCTCCGAGCCGGTCTGGCCGGTCTCGCCGGCGGCCACGCCCAGGGGACCGCCGGCCAGCTCGATGGCCGCGAAGAAGCTCGGGAAGTCCTCCGCAGCCAGCGCCGCCACGATGTCCTCAAACGCCTTGTCATCGTTGATCCGCGCGAACTGCGCCTGGTGCTCCTCCGCGCCCTCATTGACGACGCTGATCGTCGTCGCGCCGGCCGGCACGCTGGCAGGGAGGTCGAAGGCGAAGTCCGTGGCCGTGATCTCCAGCTCCTGGGCCGCCGCGGCACTCTCGCTGGGGCTTGGCTCTTCGCTGGCCGAGGCGCTCGGCTCCTCGCTGGGCGAGGCGCTCGCGGCGGCGCTCGCCGGTGCCGATGCGGACGGCGCCGTGCTCGCGCTGGCCGCCGCCGAGGACGAGGCCGAGGCAGCCGGGGTGGGGCTGGCTGCGCCCCCGCACGCCGACATGATGAGGACGGCGCTACCGATGAGCGCTCCGATCGACCAGCGCGCTCGACGCCTCGCGGCGCCGGATCCTTGATCCGTCATGGACGGCCTCGCCCTGCTCGTTGCCGGCGCTCGCGGCCGTGACCCCGATATGTGCGGGCCGTGGCGCCACGCCCGGTGCGCACGTTAACAGTTCGAGCAACCCTCCCGCCAGCATGAAGACGCCCCGCCGGGGGGACCCGACGGGGCGTGACGACCGGAGAAGTCGAGACTCAGCCGGGCTGGCGATGCTCGGAGTCGGAGGATTCCGGAAACGCCTTCTCGGCTCCACTGCGGGCGTCTTCCTGGGCTCCGCTGCCCGGCTGGGCGCGATCGGCCTCCGCTTCGGCGGCGCCGTGGATGCCCGCGCCCTCGATCTCGTTCTCGAGCCCGGACGTGGTCACGGCTCGTCCCCTGGCCTGGTGGAGGCCCTCGTCCATCCGGCCGCCCTCGCTCGGCGAGCCAGTGGCATCGCGGGTGCCGAGGCCGGACTCCGATCCGCTGGAGGTCTCTTCCTCGCTGCGGTTGACATCGTCCATGCTGCACCTCCTCGCGAGCGCGGAACGAACAGGCAGACGCCCGATCGAGACACTCGACGCTTCAGGCTCGGCGAACACGGCGTGGTGACGCGACAGCCCGGCGCGCGGCGCCGTTACGCGAGTCTTGCAGCGGCTAGAGGTCGGCTCCCGGCGCGTGCTCGGTCTCGGGCGCCTCGCCCTTCTCCTCTGGCGCGATCGTTGCGCCGGGAGCCTCGGCGTCCGACTCCTCGCGGACCTCCTCCGGCCGGCCCAGGTCTTCCTCGGTCGCGGCCGGCGTTCCCGTCGGTCGACCGTCGTTGCGCTCGTTGCCGGCCTCGGCGCCGGTCTCCTGGTCGCGGTCCATGCCACCCTGGCTCATCGTCGCCTCCTCTTCCTCACCACGGATGCCGGGTGCCCAACGGTACCTGCTTCAAGCCTTGCCGGTGACGTCGCGATCCGACCGAAGAAGCCTCGCGGTACGCGTCAGCCAGTCGGCCGGGTCGGCGGCGTGGTACGGATGCTCGGCCGGCTCGATCCCGTCGAGGAACATCCGGTAGATGACCGCCATCCGGGCGGCCGCGACCGGCCCCAGCAGCGCCGCCGCGCGGTCAGGCTCGCTGCCGGGGAGCGCCGCCCGCCACGTCCGGAGCCACAACTCCCGGATGGGGCCGACCGCCGCGGCGGGGATCCGGTCGAGGAACGCCGCCTGGTCGAGCAGCGGGTGGCCCACGCCGCTGTCCCCCCAGTCGAGCAGCACGAGCGACGCCCCGTGGCCGCGCGCGTTGCCGGGCTGGAAGTCGCCATGGACCAGGGTGTCCGGGAGCCCCGTTCCGCCGAGCGACTCGAACCGCGCCGGCAGGCCGTCGACGAACGCCCCCAGCACGGCCTGATCGTCCGGTGCCAGCACGTTTGCCGTCCGCTCCACGACGCTCGCAATGGCCGCGCTGAGGGCCGGGCCCCGCCAGTCCGCCAGGCCCAGGTCTCGGAGCTCGTCTACGCGGCCGGAGCATGCGATCTGGAGACCCACCAGCAGCTCAACGAGCCGATCGAGCACGGGAGTTTCCGCGTCATAAAGATCCTCGCCCGGGATCTCGTGCATGAGGATCCGTGCGCCGTCGCGCGCGACGAGCGTGGGCACCGGGCCGCCGGCCAGCCGGGCGAGCAGCGCGCCTTCGTGGGCGAAGAACGGCGGCACGTGCTTGAGCCAGACGGTCTCGTCGCCCACGGGCAGCCGCCACAGCGACGAGAGGTTCCACGTCCGCACCTGGCGGGCGGGGCCGGTGCGCGACAGCCCGTGCGAGGTGAGCTCGCCATCGGCCCACGCGAGATCCGCGTCCGGGCCACCTGGTCGGGCGTACGGCATGCGGAGCGGATGGTCGTCGAGCCTTCCGGTCCACGGCTGCAACCCGAGCGGCGTCTCGCCGGCCTCGACCAGATACGTGACCACCCCGCCGGGCGGCACAGGGCGATCGGCCTCGAGCATCCGGAGGACCGTGACCTCCGCACCATGATGCTCGCGTGCCCCCCGGACGACCGCCTCAGCGTCCTGCCACCAGGGCGTCTCGACCGGGTACGGCGCCAGGCTGCCGAGCAATCCTCCAGCGGGAGTCACGAGGACGAGCCGGGCCAGCCGCGCGGGAGGCGTCACGACCGGCAGCTGGGCGGCATCGGCCGAGAATAGGGCGAACGGCGCAAGGTCCTGCTCCCGCGCGTCCATCAGGGTGATGCCGGACGTCTCGCTCATCGGCGACCGTTGCCTCAGGTCACCATCCATGCCCTCTTCACCCGACCGTCACGGCCGCGACTTCCGCCCGGACATCGAAGGTCTGCGCGGTCTTGCCGTGCTCGTCGTCGTCCTCTTCCACGCCGGTCTGGCGGGCATCGGCGGTGGCTTCGTGGGCGTCGACGTCTTCTTCGTCCTGTCGGGTTTTCTCATCACCGGCCTGCTGGTCCGCGAGGGACAGCGTGCGGGCCGGATCGACCTGCTCACCTTCTATGCGCGGCGCATCCGGCGGCTGGTGCCGGCGGCCGTCGTGGTGCTCGTGGCGACGGGCGGCGCGGCGGCGCTGCTGCTGGACCCGCTCAGCCGGATCGACGTCCTCCTCGACGGATCGGCGGCAGCGCTGTCCGTGGCGAACATCAGGTTCGCGCTCGGGGCCGGCGACTACTTCGCGCCCGCCGGTGGCCCGTCCCCGTTCCTCCAGTTCTGGTCGCTGGGCGTCGAAGAGCAGTTCTATCTCGCCTGGCCGCTGCTGCTGCTCGTCGCGATCCGGACCCGGCACCCGCGGCTGATGGCGGCGGTCGTGCTGCTCGTCGTGGGATGCCTGTCCTTCGCGGCTAACCTCCTGGTGATCGGCACGGAGCCGGCCTGGGCGTTCTACTCGCTGCCGACCCGAGCCTGGCAGCTGGCGCTCGGCGGGCTGCTCGCGATCGGCGGCACCTTCCTCACCCGGCTGCCGGCGCCCGGCCTGGCCGCAGTCGGCTGGCTGGGTCTAGGTGCGGTGGGTGTTGCCTGCCTGACGTACGACGCGGCCATGCTCTACCCGGGCGCCGCGGCGCTCCTCCCGACCCTCGGTGCGGTGGCTCTCATCGCCGGCGGCCAGGCGCGTGGCGGGCCCGGTCGCTGGCTGTCGACCGGCCCGTTCCGGTTCCTGGGCCGGATCAGCTACTCGCTGTACCTGTGGCACTGGCCGGTGCTGATCCTCGCGCCGGTCGCGCTCGGAACACCGGAGCTCGCGCCGCCGGTCGTGGTCGCTGCGGTCGCGCTGGCAGTCGGGCTGGCGACCGTCACCTGCCGGCTGATCGAGGAGCCCATCCGCTTCGGGCTCGGCCCGCGCCGACCGGCAAGCGCCTTCGCCCGTCCCACCCTCGCCGCGGGACTCACCGCGATTGTCGCAGTCGCCCTCGTCGGCGGCGGGCTGTCGGCGACGGCGGCACGGGAAGTCGATCGGTTGACGGCTTCGAGCGGCATGCCGGCCGCGTGGCTGCCCGCGCCGCAAGCGGCCATGCCGGGCCCATCGTCGTCCACGCCATCGATCGATCCGGAACCCACCGAGCCGCCGATCCCACCGGTGCTGTCCGGGCCGGCGGCGCCCGGCGGCGCGGCCGCCCCGCGCCCTGTGCCGGCGGCCAGCGCCATCGTCGTCGCGATCGCGACGCCCACGCCAACGCCGGCGATCGCCACGCCTTCCGGCGGCACGCCCATCGTCACACCCGCCCCGGGGGTCGGTTCCGGGCCGGCGCTGCCACCCGGCCTCCTGCCGCCGCTTGCCCGGGCCGCGAGCGACGAGGAGCGGCTCAAGGCCGACCGGTGCATCGCCTACGAGCGGGCCGTCAGCGCGCCCGAGTGCGCCTACGGGCCGGCCGGCGCCTTCACCATCGCGCTCGTGGGCGATTCGCATGCGTCGCACTGGTTCCCGGCGCTCGAGGCCGTGGCGTCGGCCCGGGGCTGGCGCATCGTGCCCTTCGTGAAGGTGTCCTGCCCGTTCATCGACATCGCCGTGCGCAGCAGCTTCTTCAAGCGCGAGTACACGGAGTGCGCCACGTTCCGCGAGTCCACCGTGGCCCGGCTGGCGGCACTGAAGCCCGGCCTGACGATCGTCGCCCAGAACAAGTGGGTCCAGCCGATGGACCCGGCTGATGGACGGGTCGAGGTGATCGGCGCCTCGCTCGCCCGCATGCTCGCGCGCATCCCGGGGCCAAGGGCGCTGCTCGTCGACACACCGCACGCGGGTATGGACGTCCCGACGTGCCTGGCAGCGAACCCGGGCAACATCGCCGCCTGCGCCACGCCCAGGGCGCGCGCGATGTGGGGCGTGGGCGGGATCGAGTCGGCCGCGGCGCGGTCCTCGGGAGCTCCCACGATCGACCTGCGCAGCCATGTCTGCGTGGCCGACCCGTGCCCGGCCGTGGTGAGCGGCATGATCGTCTATCGCGACCATCACCACCTCACGGCGACGTTCTCCCGGTCGCTCGCGCCGGCCCTCGCCGCGCTTCTCGGGCCGCTGACCGGCGGCTGACCGAGCGCCGCGCCCCTGCGCCCGTGGGCACGGGCGGTTCGAATCCGCCACGATGACGGCATGGCGACGTCCGTGACCACCTGGGTGGCCCTCCTGCGAGGCGTCAACCTGGGCCGAAATCGCAGGCTGGCGATGGCCGATCTCCGCTCGCTCCTCGAGGCGCTCGGTCATCGCGACGTTCGGACGTACGTCCAGAGCGGCAATGCGGTCTTCTCGACCCCGCCCCGGAGCGCCGCTGCGCTCGCGACCGGGATCGAACGGACGATCGCCGAGCGGCTGCAGATGGACGTGCGGGTCATCGTGCGGAGTCGCGATGAGCTCGCTTCAGTCGTGGACGCCAACCCCCTCGAGGAGGCGACGCAGGACCCAGCACGGTACTACGTCATCTTTCTCGAGGCCGACCCGACAACCGACAGGATCCAGGCCATCGATCCCGCGGCGTTCGAGCCGGAGGAGTTCCGGTTCGGTGACCGCGTCGTCTACGCCTGGTATCGCGGCGGCACGCGGGCCTCCAGGCTCGACCGGGTCCTGTCCGAGCGAGGCCTCGGAGTCCTGACCACGGCACACAACTGGAACACGGTCACGAAGCTGCTCGATCTGGCCGACGACCGCGGGGGCTGAGAGGATTCGGTTCCTCGAATACGTCATTTGACCGATGCGAACGCTCTCGCACAGGAGTGCACTGCACGGCACAGGACGGGTTCGGTCTCCGTCATCGCGAACCGTCCAAGGTCGAGCTGGAGGGGCTCCCATGGGACGCTTGGTCGCGCTGTTCGTCGCTGTGTGCCTGTGTCTGGCGCTCGTGCCGGGGGTCACGCTGGCCCGCGATCGATTCTCGCCCGGGGCGCCGGGAATCGGCGATCCGTACTTCCCGCTCGACGGCAACGGTGGATACGACGTCCAGCACTACCTGCTGGACGTTCGCTACCATCCGGAGACCGACTTTCTGCGGGGCGTCGCGACCATCAAGGCACGGGCGACCCAGAACCTCTCGGCGTTCAATCTGGATTTCGATGGCCTGACCGTCCGCTCCGTCAGGGTTGATGGCCACAACGCGTCGTGGAGCCGGTCGGACGGCGAGCTGACCGTCCGGCCCCGTGACGGCATCCGCAACCGACAGCGCTTCACGATCGTGGTCCGCTATGACGGCGTGCCCGAGCCGATCGAGGACCAGTTCGGCCTCTCAGGCTTCATTCACACGGATGATGGCGCGCTCATCGTTGGCCAACCGCATGTCGCTGCGACGTGGTTCCCGGCCAACGATCATCCCATCGACAAGGCATCGTTCACGTTCACGATCGCGGTCCCGGCGGGTCTCGAGGCCGTCGCGAACGGGCGGCTCGAGAGCCGCCAGACCCGTCGCGGCTGGACGACGTGGATCTGGGACGCCCCGGATCCCATGGCGACCTATCTGGCGGGCGTCGGGATCGGCGAGTTCGATCTTCGCGCCTACAAGGTCGATGGCATCCGGTACTGGGATGCCTTCGATCCGGACCTGTTCCTGCCGCCGCCCCCGCCGCCGGAGTTCATCCCGCGCACCGGCAGCCAGTTCGCGTACTCGCAGATGACCAACGATGGGGCCGAGGGTCCGGCCCCGTCGTGGAAGCGACTCAGCCGAACCATCGACGTGCCGGTCGGCGGCGCGACCCTCTCGTTCTGGGCGCTGCGCGACACGGAGCCCGGATTTGACTTCCTGTTCGTCGAGAGTCGCACCGCAGGTGCGGAGGACTGGACGACGCTTGATGCGAGCCCGTTCACCAGCCAGGACCCCGGGGCCTGTCCGATCTTCGGGAATCCGTTCCTCGAGCACTACCTGACGCTCGTGCTCGTTGACGAGGGCGACCCCGGCACGCCGGAGGACGATATCTACGAGTGTCAGCCCAACGGCTCCTCCGGCGAGTGGCATGCGGCGTCCGGCACCTCCTCGGACTGGGAGCAATGGTCGGTCCAGCTTGCGGACGCCGACGGAGGCGCGCGGCAGGTCGAGGTCTCGATCAGCTTCGCGAGCGACGAATCGGTCCAGCTGCGAGGGGTCGTGGTTGACGACATCGTCGTGTCCCCGGGCCAGGGGACGACGTCGTTCGAGGCCGACGGCGACGTCATGGACGGTTGGACGGCAGCGCCGCCGCCACCGGAGAGCGTGGCTCCCAACAACTGGATCGTCGCCACCGCAGCCGATTTGCCGCCCGCCCCGCCACCGCCGCCCACGTTCGGTGAGGTCGCGGAGGCGTCCCTCGATCGCCAGCCCGAGATCATCGACTTCCTCGAAGGCTACTACGGCGAGTATCCGTTCAGGATCGCCGGCGGGATCGTTGACGACGCCGACTTCTTCTTTGCGCTCGAGACCCAGACCCGCCCGATCTATTCGAAGTACTTCTTCTTCAACGAGGAGAGCGGCGCGAACGTCGTCGTTCACGAGCTTGCCCACATGTGGTTCGGCGACAGCCTCGCCATCGAGCGCTGGAGCGACATCTGGCTCAACGAGGGCTTTGCCACGTACGCCGAATGGCTATGGGCGGAGCACGAGGGCTACGCAACCCCGCAGGACATCTTCGACGGCCTCGCCAGCATCCCGGCCGGTGAGGAGATCTGGCACGTCGCACCCGCCGACCCGGGCCCGGACAACCTGTTCGGCTTCTCCTCGTACCAGCGAGGCGCGATGACCCTGCATGCACTCCGGCTCGAAGTGGGTGATCGCGACTTCTTCCGGATCCTCCGTCGCTGGTTCCAGAGTCAGCGCGGTGGGAACGTGACCACGGCCGAGTTCTTCCGGCTGGCCGAGCGTGTCTCGGGCGAGCAGCTCGACGAGCTGTTCGACGTCTGGCTGTACACGCCGGCCAAGCCCGCCGGTCTGCCGGAGCCGCCGCCCGAACCAGAGGCGCTGCGACGTGCGACGGACCCCTCGCCCGCGATCCGCGGTTGGCACGACAAGGAGCGCACGCTCCGGCGGTAGCCCTCGCATCGCTCCGCTCACGTCACCGGCAGCTGGAGCTCCGTCACAAGATCAGCCGCGCGCTCTACCACCCAGCCGCGCGGCAGGCGGAGCTCCGGCTCGGCCCCGAACTGGAGATACAGGATCCGCATCGCGCCGGCGGGCGAGAGGCCGGCACGGGCGACCCAGTCCGCGAGATCGCGTCGCGCCCGGGCCAGCGACGCGTACGAGCCCCGATGGAGCAGTGTCGCCGCGCGGCAGAGCGGAAGCCGGCGGTAGCCGATGCGGTCCGTCGGGACCACGGCCCGCCGGACCGGGACGAACAACGTGGCCTTCTCGCCGGCGATGACCCCCGGCGGTCGGTGGGCGCGGACGCCCAGGTCACGGACATGCGCCTCGAGCTCGTAGAACGCCGCGCCCACGTCCCGCCGGGGCTCGAGCCCCAGCTCGAACGTGGCCACCGCGTCGGACGGGACATGGCGCAGGACCACATCGAGATCGGGAGCGTCCAGCGCGCCACCCACGACCCGGATGTCCAGCGCGGCGAGCTGGCGTTCGACGTCGCGGCGCGCCTGCATGAGCTCCGACCGGCGGCGGTCGAGGGCCAGGCGCAGGTCGCCGCCGCCAATGACGAGCGCCTGGATGTCGGCGAGCCCCATGCCGACGTCACGCAGCGCGAGGATCCGCCGCAGGGCCGGCAGCTGGGCCGGCGTGTAGTAGCGGTAGCCGCTCGAGCGGTCGACCCACGCCGGCGCGAACAGCCCGGCGCCGTCCCACGCCCGCAGGACCTTGGCCGAGACACCCGCAACGCGAGCGAAGCCACCGACGGTGAACACGTCACAAAGATACCTCTTGACCTTACCCTACGGGGAAGGTTGACGATGGGGTCCACTCGTCTGGAGGACCCATGCACCCGATCCGCATCGCCGCTCAACTCCATCCCCAGCACGGCACCTGGCGCGACCTGCGCGCCGGCGCCCTGGACGCCGAGGCGCTCGGTTACGACATCGTCTACACGTGGGATCACTTCTTCCCGCTGTACGGCGAGCGCGATGGGCCGCACTTCGAATGCTGGTCGCTGCTCGCCGCGCTTGCGGAGGCAACCAAGCGGGTCGAGATCGGGCCCCTGGTCGCCTGCAACTCGTATCGCAACCCGCAGCTCCTTGCGGACATCGTCCGGACCGTCGACCACATCAGTGACGGTCGGGCGATCCTGGGTGTGGGCGCGGGCTGGTTCCAGCGCGACTACGACGAGTACGGCTACGAGTTCGGCACCGTTGGCTCGCGGCTGAGTGCGCTCGAGACGGCGGTCCCGAAGATGCTGGGACGGCTCGACCGGCTGAACCCGCCGCCCGTGCGACGCCCGCCGCTGCTGATCGCCGGGGTGGGGGAGCGACGGACGCTCCGGCTCGTCGCCCGCTACGCGGATGCCTGGCACGCGATGTTCCCGTCGCGACCGGCCGAGCTCGAGCCCAAGGTGGCCGCACTGCGCCAATGGTGCGATGAGCTCGGCCGCGACCCGGCGGAGATCGAGTGGGGCCTCGGCCTGGAACCAGATGATCTCGACCGGTTCTTCGCCTCGGATGCCGAGACCTATCTCGAGATGGGCTTCCGTCAGTTCACGCTGGGTTTCAACGGGCCGTCGTGGGACGTCGCCACGGGTCGGGCATGCCTCGACTGGCGCGACCGCCGTAACGCGGAGGGGTCGGCCCTCGGGGCGATGCCGGTCGCCGCCGGACGGTCAATCGGCTGAGCGTGCGCTGATCGTGTGGTAGACTGCGTCCTCGCCGCTGTGGCGATGCTCCGTGTGGTCGACCCCCTTCTCGAACTGACCGTGCGACTGCTCTTCGAGTTCGAGAAGACGTGGAGGTCAATGTGACCACCGGTACCATCAAGAAGGTCGTCTCCGACCGTGGCTTCGGCTTCATTGCAGCCGAGGACGGCAAGGAGTACTTCTTCCATCGCGACGGCCTGACGGCTTCCCTCGATTTCGACCGGCTTTCCGGCGGCGAGAAGGTCCAGTTCGACGTCGAGCAGAGCCCCAAGGGCGCGCGCGCGAAGAACGTGCAGAGCGCCTGACCTGAGCTCAAGGACCGCCCGCAACGTGCGGGCGGTCTTTCTATTTCCGCCACCGCCAGATCCTGCCGGGAGGGCACGTTGACCAAGCACTCGAAGTTCGAGAACGAGCGCCGTGCGGCGGAGACCGTCCGGATGAAGGAGATCGAGGCCGCCTGGATGGGCAGCCTCCCGACGGACACGGCGAAGGCGTTCAAGACGGCCGTCGAGTCGGCCCGGACCCGCCCCCCGGCCGAGCCGCCGGCGAACATGGCGCCGGGCACGCTGCCCCGTCCGCCAAAGCGCGAGCCGCGACCCACCAAGGAAGAGCGCACCCGCCGGCCGCCGCGCGACTGACCGGGCCACCGGCGCCCGCGACTGCCTGGCCCGCGACCGCCTGGACCGCGAGTCGGGTCCGACCCCGGCTCGGGCGCTGTGTGACGTTCCGTCCCGCGACTCACCCAACCACCGAGCAGGGGCCCCTCCGACGCTTAGCTCGTGGGACGAGTGGAACGACGTTCGACGAGTCGCCATGGAGCACTTCCTCCGTCCGGTGACTCGTGGGGCGGGACGACCGTCCGGCGCGTGCTCAACGCGGCGCCGGAGTATCGTTCCGGCGTGGGCTGGACGCTGGTCCTCCGCTCGCGTGAGATCGACACGTTCCGCGGCTGTCACCGGGCGTGGGACCTCGGGGCGCTCGTTCGACGCGGGCTCGTGCCGCGCGTTCGGCCCTCGGTGTTCGACCTCGAGCTCGCGGTCCGGATGGGGCTGGCCGTCTACTACTTCCCGGCGATGGATGACTGGAACCGGGCGATCGTCCGGCCGCTCGCCGTCAAGGGCTTCAACCGGGCGATGTCCGAGCAGGCCTCGGCGTTCGAGCGGACCAGACCGCTGACCCCGGCGCAGACGCGCGAGTGGCAGCGGCACCGCCGGCTGGGCGAGCTGCTGCTGACCCGCTATTTCGACTGGGCCGATGCCGCCGACACGTTCGACTCGCTCTTCTCGGACGAGCTCGTCTGGTCGCCGATCCCGGACCCTGACGACCCGACGCGCGATCTCGGCACGCCGGACGGACGCCCGATCCGTTTCGTCAGCCGCTTCGACGGCCTCGTCTCGGACCCGAGCGACGAGCACTGGGTCCTCGAGCATCGCGTGTCTTGGGACGAGTGGCAGACCGACGAGGCGCTCCTCGACGACGACGAGGCGCTGCGCACGATCTGGGCGCTCGAGGTGGCGTATCCGCAGCTCCTGGTCGCCGGCACGATCTACAACGAGCTGCGCGTCCACGCGGACGACCTGGACCGCTTCGCCGGGATGCCTGCCGGGCCCGTCCGAGCCGTCGCGGAAGGGCACCGCGAGACGCGCGACATGGGCCGCGTCCGGCACCCCAGCCCGGTCCGGCTGCCGCTCACCCCCACGGCCGACGAGATCGGCCGAACGGCCGTGGCCCACGACGAGATCGCGGCGCGGGCCGGCACGGAACACGCTCGCCGGACGTGGGTTCGCCGGGCTCGCGGCTCGATCGACGAGGCCGGCCGGCGCATTGCCCGCGACGTTCGTCTCATGGCCGATCCGGCCGTTGA
>Ga0136617_10003343_pt1 | contig 14325 bp, 14 predicted proteins | sample AntDrymUQ3222106_2_FD_129672 | JGI IMG/M metagenome (GOLD analysis project Ga0136617, IMG submission 129672) | Polar desert sand microbial communities from Dry Valleys, Antarctica - metaG UQ322 (21.06) | ecosystem: Environmental > Terrestrial > Soil > Desert | place: Antarctica: Dry Valley... | reverse complement strand
TTCCTAGCCAGCGCCTCCTGAGCCATCAAACCTAGTTCCCAATCAGAAACAATTTCCTCTAGCGTCTGCATAGCAAGAGGGAATCCGCGAGCAGTGGCGTCACGGCCCAAGGGGAGTCCGGACCTTCCGGCGGCCACCTCTGTTCCAGAAGCCATGCGAAGTCCGCTATTGCCTACGTCGCGGCAGGGCTCCACCCCGCCTCGAGACGATCCATCGTTCTCTGAAAGAGCTCGCGCGCTTCGTCATCGGTGATTGACCGCTGACCCTTCTCCCAGAACGCCAGGTCGAAAGTCATCTCAGATGGCCGGTCCTCGATCAGTCGGTCTGGTTCGTATCCGAGCACCTGGTGTCAGTGGTCTCGACAAGCTCGACCACCCGATGGTCCAGGCTCGACACCGACGTCCTAGAAGACGACCTCGCCGCGCTTGCGCTTGGTGCGGAGGGTCGCGATGGCCTCGTCGAGGATGTCGGCCGCCTCCTGGTCCGAGCGGCGCTCCTTCACATAGGCGAGGTGGGTCTTGTACGGCTCGATCTTGGGAGCCGGCGGCGGGTTGTCGGAGTCGAGGCTGGCCGGCAGGCCGCAGCGCGGACAGTCCCACGAGGGCGGCACGACGGCGTCGACCGCGAGCATGACCACGGACTCGTGGGCGTGCGCGCAGTAGTAGACGACACGTTGCCGTGGAGCCGCGTCGCCGCGCTCGGCCTCGCCCATGGGGCCGGCACCGACGCGACTACCACGAATGGCGTTCCCACCACCAGCCACGCTGTGCCTCCTGATCGGTTCGAGGGTCTGTCGGGGAGCTAGCTGCCCGTCCTGAGCAGCAGTCCCAACGCGATGATGCATGCCGACCAGATCAGGCCGATGCCCACGGTGATCCGGTCCAGGTTGCGTTCGGCGACTGACGAGCCGCCGAGCCCGCTCGAGACGCCTCCACCGAACATGTCGGAGAGCCCGCCGCCTCTCCCTTTATGGAGCAGGACCAGCAGGATCAGCAACAGGCTCGTGATCATGAGCAGCACGGTGAAGGTGATAGCCACGGTGGGAAATCTTAACTCACGTTCTGAGAATCAGAGGACTGGCATCTCGTAGTAGCGGCAGATCCCGCCGAACTCGTCTGCCTGCAGACTCGCGCCGCCGACGAGGCACCCGTCGACATCGGGTTTCTCCATGATCCCTGCGACGTTCGCTGCCTTGACCGAGCCGCCGTACAAGATGCGCACCGATGACGCGGCGTCCTCGGAGAAGGTCTTGGTGATGCAGGCGCGGATCTGCGCGCAGACCTCCTGCGCGTCGTCTGGCGTGGCGACCTCGCCGGTGCCGATCGCCCAGACCGGCTCGTAGGCGACGACCAGCGCGGCGACCTGCGCGGCACTGAGCCCGGCCAGCGACCCGGTGAGCTGGCTGACGCAGTGCTCGACGTGGCGACCTTCCTGGCGAACATCGATCCCCTCGCCGACGCACACGATCGGGGTCATCTTCGCGGCGATCGTCGCGCGGGCCTTGGCGTTGACCAGCTCGTCGCTCTCCTCGTGCTGCGCACGGCGCTCGGAGTGGCCGACGACGACGTAGGAGCAACCGAGCTTCGCGAGCATTGCCGCGGACACCTCCCCGGTGTGGGCGCCGGAGTCGTGCGGGGAGACGTCCTGGGCGCCGTACCGGATCTCGAGCCGGTCGCCGTCCACGAGCGTCTGCACGCCGCGGATGTCGGTGTAGGGCGGCACCACGACCACCTCGGCGCGCTCGTAGTCGTGCTTCTTGTCCGAGAGGGTCCAGGCCAGCTTCTGGACCAGCACGACCGCTTCCTGGTGGTTGAGGTTCATCTTCCAGTTGCCCGCCATGAGAGGGGTGCGTGTTGGTTTCGAGACGCTCACTTCGTTCGCTCCTCAACCACCGAGGACCTCGAGACCGGGGAGCTGCTTGCCCTCGAGGTACTCCAGGCTCGCGCCGCCGCCGGTGGAGATGTGACCGAAGGCGGTCTCGTCGAAGCCGAGCTGTCGCACCGCGGCTGCGGAGTCGCCCCCGCCGACCACGGTGAGCCCCTCGACCTTGGTCAGCGCCTCTGCCACGGCCCGGGTGCCGCCGGCGAAGTCGTCGAACTCGAAGACGCCCATCGGGCCGTTCCAGAACACCGTGCGCGCGTCGGCCAGCGCCTCCGCGAACGCCTTGCCGGAGTCCGGTCCGATGTCGAGTCCGATCGTGTCCGCCGGCATCTCGTCGGCGGGTACGACGCTCGCCTCCGCCGACGTGTCGCTACCGGGAAACTCCGACGCGACCACGATGTCGGTCGGGAGCAGAATCTGCACCCCAGACTCCTCCCCACGCCGCAGGTAGTCGCGGCAGGTGTCGACCTGATCCTCCTCGAGGAGGCTCTTGCCGACCTCGTAGCCACGAGCCTTGAGGAAGGTGAAGACCATCCCGCCTCCGACGAGCAGCCGGTCCGCCTTGTCGAGCAGGCTGTCGATCACGCCGAGCTTGTCGGAGACCTTCGCGCCGCCCAGCACGACGACGTAGGGGCGTGCGGGCTCCTCGGTGAGCCGGCGCAGGACGTCGACCTCGGCGGAGACCAGAGCGCCCATCGAGTGCGGCAGCCGCTGCGCGACGTCGTAGACCGATGCCTGCTTGCGGTGCACCACCCCGAAGCCGTCGCTGACGAAGTGGTCGGCCAGGGCCGCGAGCAGGTCGGCGAACTCCCCGCGCTCCGCGTCGTCCTTGCTGGTCTCGCCCGGGTTGAAGCGCACGTTCTCGAGCAACGCCACGTCACCGTCATCGAGAGACGCGACGGTCGAGCGGGCGTTCTCGCCGACGGTGTCGGTCGCGAAGAAGACCTCCCGGCCGAGCAGCTCGCCGAGCCTCTCGGCTACGGGCAGCAGGGAGTACTTCGGGTCGGGCTCCCCCTTCGGCCGGCCCAGATGCGCGAGGACCACGACCCGCGCGCCCTGGTCGGCCAGCTCACGGATCGTCGGCACGCTCGCCCGGATGCGGCCGTCGTCGCTGATCGTGCCGTGCTCGAGCGGGACGTTCAGGTCCGAGCGGACCAGCACCCGCTTGCCGCGAAGGTCACTCACAGTTCCCAATTGGTTCACTCGTTCCTCGCTCGGCTCCGTCGCTCACAGAGTCGAGCCGACGTGCACGATCAGGTCGGCGAGGCGGTTGGAGTAGCCCCACTCGTTGTCGTACCAGCCGACCACCTTGACCTGGTTGCCGATCACCTTGGTCAGCCCCGAGTCGAAGATGCAGGAGTGCGGGTCGGTGACGATGTCGGAGGAGACAATCGGGGCGTCGGTGTAGCTGAGCAGCCCCTGGAGGTCGCCACTGGACGCGGCCGCCAGGAATGCGCCGTTGACCTCCTCGACGGTGGTCTCCCTGCTCAGCTCGACCGTCAAGTCCGTCGCGGACCCGGTCGGGACCGGCACCCGGAGCGCGTAGCCGTCGAGCTTGCCCTTCATCTCCGGGAGGACCAGACCGATCGCCTTCGCGGCTCCGGTGGAGGTGGGGATTACGTTGATCGCGGCCGCCCGCGCGCGGCGGAAGTCCTTGTGGATGTTGTCCTGCAGGTTCTGGTCGGCGGTGTAGGCGTGCACCGTGGTCATCAGACCCTTGACGATGCCGAACTCGTCGTTGAGCACCTTGGCCATGGGCGCGAGGCAGTTCGTGGTGCACGACGCGTTGGAGATGATCGAGTGCTGGTCGGCGTCGTACTCGTGGTGGTTGACGCCCATCACGACGGTAATGTCCTCGTTCTTCGCCGGCGCGGAGATGATGACCTTCTTGGCGCCGGCCTCGATGTGCGCCCGCGCCGCGGTGGCGTCGGTGAAGAAGCCGGTCGACTCGACGACGACGTCGACTCCGACGTCCTTCCAGGGAAGGTTGCCCGGATCCTTGTCGGCGAAGGTCTGGAAGGTGTTGTCACCCACGGTGATCTCGGACTCGGTCGAGGACACCTCGGCGTCGAGGCGGCCCAGGATGGAGTCGTAGGCGAGCAGGTGAGCCAGTGACTCGTTGTCGGTCAGGTCGTTCACCGCGACGATCTCGATGTCCCCCTCGATGCCCCCGCCGCCGTGCTGATTCCGGGCTCGTACGGCGCGGTAGAAGTTGCGGCCGATGCGGCCGAAGCCGTTGATTCCCACGCGAACAGTCATGCGCGCGACCCTACCCGGCCCCGGCTCGGGTGATTAATGCGGCTCGGTGAGCATCTCGGGTGTCAGGCTCGCCTCGGTGTCGGGGATGTCGAGCTCCTGCGCGCGCTTGTCGGCCATGGCCAGCAGGCGACGAATCCGCCCGGCGATGGCGTCCTTAGTGAGCGGGGGGTCGTGCAGCTGGCCGAGCTCCTCCAGCGAGGCCTGCTTGTGTTCCAGCCGGAGGTCCCCGGCGAGCTTGAGGTGGTCGGGGATCTCCTCGGCGAGGATCTCCAGGGCACGCTCGACGCGCGCCCCGGCGGCGACCGCCGCACGCGCGGACCGGCGCAGGTTGGCGTCGTCGAAGTTGGCCAGCCGGTTCGCGGTGGCGCGCACCTCGCGCCGCATCCGGCGCTCCTCCCACGCCATGAGTGACTCGTGGGCGCCGAGCCGGGTGAGGAGGGCGCCGATTGCGTCCCCGTCGCGGATCACCACACGGTCCACGCCGCGGACCTCACGGGCCTTTGCGGAGATGCCGAGCCGGCGCGCCGCCCCCACCAGCGCAAGCGCCGCCTCCGGTCCCGGGCAAGTCACCTCCAGTGCCGACGAACGGCCGGGTTCGGTGAGCGAACCGTGGGCCAGAAAGGCGCCGCGCCACGCGGCCACCGAGTCGCAGCCGGCCCCGGAGACGACCTGCGGCGGGAGTCCGCGCACCGGTCGGCCGCGTCCGTCGAGCAGGCCGGTCTGCCTGGCCAGCGCCTCCCCGTCGCGGACCACGCGGACGAGGTACCGGCTGCCCTTGCGGATGCCGTTGCCCGAGACCATCACGACGTCGGAGCGGTGGCCGTAGACCTCCGCGATGTCCCTGCGTAGGCGGCGTGCGGCGGCGCCGGTGTCGAGCTCGGCCTCGACCACGATGCGTCCGCTGACGATGTGCAGACCGCCGGCGAAACGGAGCATCGAAGAGACCTCGGACTTGCGGCAACAGGACTTCGTCACGTGCGTGCTGGCAAGTTCTGCCTTGACCTGTGCCGTCATTGCCATGCTCCCGATCCTGCCACTGTTGCCTGTCTGTAGGAACCGCCGCGGGGACCACTTTCGCATGGCCCGGTCGCGCGACGGCGTCACCTTATGCGGTGTCCATGATCGCCGCATAGGCAGCGGCCAGTTTCGCCGGGTCGTGTCGCGGCGAACCGTCCTCGGCGGCCACGTCTGCGACGACCAGATCCGCGCCGAATGTGGCCGCCGCCTTGCGCAACAGCTCGGTGTCGGTGACTGAGCGAGAGTCGGCGAGCACCACGTCTAGACCAAGCGACGGTGCGTGGGCAGCGAGGACCTCGAGATGAGTCTCCGGGGCGAAGCCCTCGGTCTCCCCGGTCTGCGGGACGAGGTTCAGCGTGACCACCTTCCGGGCCGACGACTCGGTCACGGCAGCGCGCAGCTGGGGCACCAGGAGATGCGGGATGACGCTGGTGAACCAGGACCCCGGCCCGAGCGCGACCCAGTCCGCGTCCCGCACCGCGGCCACCGCCTCCGGGCACGCCGGAGGGTCCTGAGGCTCGAGCGCCACCGAGACCACCTCACCCGCCGTCACCGCCACCTCCACCTGGCCGCGCACCGAGGTGAGTCCCTGCGGGTCCCCCGGGTCGAGCCCGCGGACCGATGCGGTCATGTCGATGGGCGTCACCGCCATGGGCAGCACCCTGCCCTTCGCCCGGAGCAGCCGGGCCACCCAGTCCAAGCCGTCCACGTGCTCGTCGAGCAGCTCCCAGAGCGCCACGATCAGCAGGTTCCCGACGGCGTGGTCGCTCAGCTCCCCGTCGCTGGCGAAGCGATGCTGGAGCACTCGCGCCCAGGTGCGCCCCCACTCGTCGTCGCCACAGAGTGCGGCCAGGGCCTGCCGGAGGTCACCGGGAGGAAGGACGCCGAACTCCCGGCGCAACCGTCCCGACGACCCGCCGTCATCGGCCACGGTGACCACCGCGGTCAGGTCACTCACCACCCGCCGGAGAGCCGCCAGTGACGCGGCGAGGCCGTGCCCGCCACCCAGCGCGACGACCTTCACCGTCGTCTCCGACTACTCACGACCCAGGTCCCGGTGCATGGGCTTGGCGTCAAGCCCCATCGCGACCAGGCGTGCGGCGATCTCCTCGGTCATCGCGACGCTGCGGTGTCGCCCGCCGGTGCAGCCGATCGCGATCGTCATGAAGCGCTTGCCCTCGCGGGCGTAGCCCTCCACGACCGTGTCGACGAGGGCGACGTACCGCTCGATGAACTCCTTGGCCTCGGGTCGCTCCTTGACGTAGCTGGCGACGGCGTTGTCCCGGCCGGAGAGGTGGCGCAGCTCGGGCACCCAGTACGGGTTGGGCAGGAAGCGCATGTCGGCGACCAGGTCGGCGTCAACGGGAATGCCGTACTTGAACCCGAAGCTCACCACCGTGGCCTTGAGAGCGGTGGTGCTCTCGGTGCCGAACGCCTCGGCCACCCTGTCGGTGAGCTGGTGGACGTTGAGGTTCGAGGTGTCGATGACGACGTCGGCGTCCCCGCGCAGCGCGGCCATCACCACCCTCTCCCGCCGGAGTCCGTCGAGGAGCCGACCGCCCTCCTGCAGCGGGTGCGGGCGCCGGGCCGCCTCCTGCCGACGCACGAGCACGTCGTCGTTGGCCTCGAGGAACAGCAGAGTCGTACGACGGCCGGTCTTGCCTTGCGCGAGCACCTCCTGGAGCGAGGCGAAGAAGGAGCCTGAGCGCGCGTCGACCACCACCGCGACTGGCTGGAGCACCCCCTGGGACTCGTCGACCAGGCGCACCACGTCGGGGACCAGCTGGGGCGGCAGATTGTCGACCACGAAGAAGCCGAGGTCCTCGAGCTCCTTGGCCGCGGTGCTCCGACCCGCGCCGGTCATCCCGGTCACCACGACCAGCTCGCCCCTCGTTGGGTGCTGCGTTGGTTCTGGGGCCATCCGCTATCCCTCGCTTGTATCGAGCTCTGTCGAGATGATCTCGCCGGTGGCGGTGTTCACGCTCACCGTCGTCGGAGTCTTCTGCTGCTCCGCGAGCGCGGACACGATCGCCTCGGCCGTCCGGGGTCCGATGCCCGGCACGTCCGCGATCTCCTCCACTGTTGCAGCACGCAGCCGCCTGAGGGAGCCGAACTGCCGCAGCAGCGTCTTGCGGCGTACCTCTCCGAGGCCGGGGACGTCGTCGAGCAGGCTCTCCACCATGCTCTTGGAGCGGCGGGAGCGGTGGTGGGTGATCGCGAACCGGTGCGCCTCGTCACGGATCCGCTGGAGCAGGTAGAGGCCCTCGCTGGTGCGGGGCATGATCACCGGGTCCTCCTGGCGCGGGAGCCACACCTCCTCCAGCCGCTTGGCCAGCCCACAGACAGGTACGTCGTCGATCCCGAGCTCGTCGAGCGCCTGCTGAGCCGCGGCGACCTGGGGGGCGCCACCGTCGACCACGACCAGCCCGGGTGCGTAGACGAACTTCCGCGGCCGGCCGGTGTCGGGGTCGACCGCGCCGATCTCGGGTGACTCGGCCCGGTCGTCGAGCAGTCGCCGGAACCTCCGGGTGATCACCTCGTGCATGGAGGCGACGTCGTTTTGCCCCTCGACCCCGCGGATCACGAAGCGGCGGTACTCGCCCTTCCGCGCCAGCCCGTCCTCGAAGACCACCATCGACCCGACCACCTCGGTGCCTTGGAGGTTGGAGATGTCGTAGCACTCGACCCTCAGCGGCGCCGTGGCCAGTCCGAGCGCCAGCTGGATCTCCTCCAAGGCCCGGCTGCGCGTGGTGAGGTCGCTGGCGCGTTTGGTCTTGTGGAGGCCGAGCGCCTGGAGCGCGTTGCGGGCGACGGTCTCCTGCAGTGCCCTCTTGTCGCCCCTCTGAGGGACCTTGACCGAGACGCGGGCTCCACGCAGTCCGCTGAGCCACTGCTCCATCGCTATCAAGTCCTCGGGCAGCGTGGGCACGAGCACCTCGCGCGGGATCGCGTCACCGGCCTCACCGGCGTACAGCTGGAGGAGGAACCCCTCGACGAGCCCGCTGGTGTCGGCGTCGTCGACTTTGTCGGCGACCCAGCCGCGCTGGCCGCGGATCCTTCCGCCGCGCACGTAGAAGATCTGGACCGCGACCTCGAGCGGGTCCTCGCTGAGCGCGATCACGTCGGCGTCCGTCCCGTCGCCGAGCACCACGGCCTGCTTCTCCATCGCCCGGTTGAGCGTGCCGATGTCGTCGCGGAGGCGAGCGGCTCGCTCGAAGTCCTCATCGGAGGATGCGGCGTACATCTGCTTCTCGAGGCGTTTCACGAACGCCGTGGTCTGTCCGGCCATGAAGTCGCAGAAGTCGTCGACGATCTCGCGGTGCTCCTCGGCACTGACGCGGCCGACGCAGGGGGCGGCGCACTTGCCGATGTAGCCGAGCAGGCACGGTCGGCCGATCTGCCCGGAGCGTTTGAAGACTCCGTTCGAGCAGGAGCGCATCGGGAAGACCCGCAGCAGCAGATCGACGGTCTCCCGGATCGCCCACGCGTGCGAGTAGGGGCCGAAGTAGCGGACGCCGCGCTTCTTCGCACCACGTCCGACCATGACGCGCGGGAACTCCTCGTTGAGGGTGACCGCGAGCCAGGGGTAGGACTTGTCGTCGCGGTACTTCACGTTGAAACGCGGGTCGAACTCCTTGATCCAGGAGTACTCCAGCTGCAGCGCCTCGACCTCGTTGTTCACCACCGTCCACTCGACGGAGGCGGCGTTCTGGACCATGGTGGCCGTGCGCGGGTGGAGGTTGGCGATGTCCTGGAAGTACGACGACAGGCGTGAGCGCAGGTTCTTCGCCTTGCCGACGTACACGACTCGTGTGTGCTCGTCGCGGAACCGGTACACCCCCGGCTGTGCCGGAATCGACCCCGGCGAGGGGCGGTACGTCGACGGGTCGGCCACTCATCAACCCTACGGCGAACCTCGGTCACCGGTGGGAGCTGCCACATCCCAGAAGTGGTCACACATTGCAGCTCCAACGCACAGAAACATGCAATACGTGACCAGTTCTGCGGTGTAGCGGTCGCGAGTCAGGCGGTGAGGATCTGGTCGCCTTCGACGGTGATCGCAATCTCTTCGAGGGCGGAGGGGGCGGGTCCTCCGGTCGGCTCACCGGACGCGGCGTCGTACGTGCTGTTGTGGCACTCGCAGTTGATCGTGCCGTCCTCGACCGAGGCGACGACGCACTGCTGGTGGGTGCAAACGGCGGTGAAGGCCTTGAACGCGCCGTCGCTCGGTTGGGTGACGACGACCTTCTGCTCCTGCAGGATCGTGCCGCCGCCGACGGGCACGTCGCTGGTGCTCGCCAGCGTCTCACCGGTCGTGACCGAGGGTGCCTCCGCCTCACCCGAACCGCAGGCGGTCAGCAGCGGGAGGGCGACTCCGCCGACGGCCGCGCCGCGGAGCATCACCCTCCGAGAAATCTCTCCGGACTCCTCCTCGGCCATGCCGCCTCCTTGGGTACGACGATGCGCTGGCGTGGTCTTGCTCCGAGACTACGTGGCGCGCCCAGCCGAGCGTCTGGTCGAAGCGCGCTTGGCGGTGCTCTTCTTGGCGGTGCTCTTCTTGGCGGGCCGCGCAGCAGTCGTCCGCTTCGCTGCACGCTTCTTGCCCGGTTTGGCGGCCGCGACGGCGCGCGCGTCCAGCAGGGGCCGGAGGAAGTCCCCGGTGTAGCTGTCCGGGTGCGCCGCGACCTGCTCGGGGGTCCCCTCGGCGACCACCAGGCCGCCGCGGTTGCCGCCCTCGGGGCCCATGTCGACGATCCAGTCGGCGGTCTTGATCACGTCGAGGTTGTGCTCGATGACCAGCACGGTGTTGCCCTGGTCGACGAGCCGGCCGAGCACGAGCAGCAGCCGACGGATGTCCTCGAAGTGCAGCCCGGTCGTGGGCTCGTCGAGCACGTAGACGGTGCTGCCGGTGGAGCGCTTCTGCAGCTCCGCGGACAGCTTGACCCGCTGCGCCTCGCCACCGGACAGCGTCGGTGCAGGCTGCCCGAGTCGGACGTAGCCCAGACCCACGTCGACCAGCGTGCGCATGTGGCGCGCGATGGCCGGGATGGCCGCGAAGAAGTCGACGGCCTCCTCGATGGGCATGTCGAGCACCTCGGCGACCGTCTTGCCCTTGTAGTGCACCTCGAGCGTCTCGCGGTTGTAGCGGGCGCCGTGGCACACCTCGCACGGCACGTAGACGTCGGGCAGGAAGTTCATCTCGATCTTGATCGTGCCATCCCCCGAGCACGCCTCGCAGCGGCCGCCCTTGACGTTGAACGAGAACCGCCCCTGCATGTAGCCGCGCATCTTCGCCTCGGGCGTGGAGGCGAACAGCTTGCGGACGTGATCGAAGACACCGGTGTACGTCGCCGGGTTGGAGCGCGGCGTACGACCGATCGGCGACTGGTCCACGTGGATCACCTTGTCCACGTGCTGCGAACCCTTGATGCTCTTGTGGTGACCCGGCACGGTGCGCGAGTTGTAGATCTGCCGAGCCAGTGCCGTGTAGAGGATGTCGTTGACGAGCGTCGACTTGCCGGACCCGGAGACGCCGGTGATCGCGACGAAGAGGCCCAGCGGGAAGCGCACGTCGATGTCGCGGAGGTTGTGCGCCCGCGCGCCGAGCACCGTGAGCTCGCGTGATGCGGTCCGCGGGCGACGTACGGCGGGAAGCGGGATCTCCTTGCGGCCGGAGAGGTACAGCCCGGTCTGCGAGTCGTGGTGCTCGAGCAGGTCATCGACGGTGCCCGAGACCACGATCTGCCCGCCGTGCTCGCCCGCCCCCGGGCCGATGTCGACCACCCAGTCGGCGGTGCGGATGGTCTCCTCGTCGTGCTCGACGATGATCAGGGTGTTGCCGAGGTCCTTGAGCCGGACCAGCGTCTCGATCAGGCGGCGGTTGTCGCGCTGGTGCAAGCCGATGGACGGCTCGTCGAGCACGTAGAGCACGCCGACCAGGCCGGCACCGATCTGTGTTGCCAGACGGATGCGCTGTGCTTCACCGCCCGAGAGCGACCCCGACGGCCGGTCCAGCGACAGGTAGTCGAGACCCACGTCGAGCAGGAAGTTGAGACGCTCCTGGATCTCCTTGAGCACCCGCTCGGCGATCTGCTTCTCTCGGGTGCTCAGGTCGAGCGTGCGCAGGAAGTCCGCCGACTCGTTGATCGGGAGCGCGCAGACCTCCGCGATGTTCTTCTCGCCGAGGGTGACCGCGACGGAGACCGGCTTGAGGCGGGTGCCGCCGCACTCCGGGCACGGCACCTGTCGCATGTAGCCCTCGAAGCGCTCCCGGCTGGTGTCGGACTCGGCCTCCCGGTGGCGCCGCTCGATGTAGGGACGGACACCCTCGAAGTTCGTGTAGTAGGCGCGCTCGCGGCCGTAGCGGTTGCGGTGACGCACGTGCACCTTCGTCGGATGCCCCTCGAGGATCGACCTGCGCGCCTTCGCGGACAGCTTCTCCCACGGCGTGTCGAGGTCGAAGCCGAGCTCGTCACCGAGCGCGCCGAGCAGCCGGGTGAAGAAGTCGGCAACATGGGCCGCCGACCAGGGGCCGACCACACCCTCGCCGAGGGTGCTCGACGGGTCAGAGATCACCAGCTCGGGGTCGACCTCCATCCGGGTCCCCAGCCCGTGACACACCACGCATGCCCCGAACGGCGAGTTGAACGAGAACGAGCGCGGCTCAAGCTCGTCGGTGTCGATCGGGTGGTCGTTCGGGCAGGCCATCCGCTCGGAGAACCGATGCTCGCGTCCCGGGTCGCCCTCCAGCAGGTCGACGAAGTCGAAGACCACCAGCCCGCCGGCGAGACCGAGCGCGGTCTCCACCGAGTCGGTCAGCCGTCGCTTCGACGAGGCCTTCACCGCCAGCCGGTCGACCACGACCTCGATGGTGTGCTTGCGCTGCTTGTCGAGCGTGGGCGGGCTGTCGAGGGAGTACGTCGACCCGTCCACCCGTGCGCGCGAGAACCCCTGTGTCTGCAGCTGGCGGAAGAGGTCGACGTACTCCCCCTTGCGTCCACGGATCACCGGGGCGAGCACCTGGAACCGCGCCCCCTCGTCCATGGTCAGCACCCGGTCCACGATCTGCTGCGGGGTCTGCCGGGAGATGCGCGCGCCGCAGGTCGGACAGTGCGGGCGGCCGGCGCGTGCATAGAGCAGGCGGAGGTAGTCGTAGACCTCGGTGATCGTGCCGACGGTGGAGCGGGGGTTCTTCGAGGTGGACTTCTGGTCGATGGAGACCGCTGGGGAGAGCCCCTCGATGAAGTCGACGTCGGGCTTGTCCATCTGGCCGAGGAACTGTCGCGCGTAGGCCGAGAGCGACTCGACGTAGCGACGCTGGCCCTCGGCGAAGATCGTGTCGAACGCGAGACTCGACTTGCCGGAGCCGGACAGGCCGGTGAACACGATCAGGGCGTCGCGCGGGAGGTCGAGGGAGACGTCCTTGAGGTTGTGCTCGCGCGCACCCCGGATGATCAGCTGGTCAGCCACTCGACTTCCTTCGCTCTTGTCCTCACGACCGGCTCGTTCGAACAAGTGTTCGCCATCGTACCGGGCTGGTACAAGGCGACACCCCGACGCTTAGATGGACACATGCACCCGCCCATCGCGCTCCCCCACCTGGTCGAGACGGAGGACGCCTCCTCACGCTATCTGGCGGCACTGACAAGTCTCTCCGAGGAGGACATGCGGGCACCATCCCTGCTGCCCGGGTGGTCTCGCGGGCACGTCGTGACCCATGTGGCGCGGAACGCCGACGGCCTGTGCCGGCTGCTGCACTGGGCTCAGACGGGCGTGGAGAGCTACATGTACGAGTCCCAGGAGAAGCGGAACGCCGACATCGAGGAAGGCTCCGGACGCTCCGCAGACGACCTGCGGCAGGACGCCTCCGCCTCGGCCGGCCGTTTCCTGCAGGCCGTGAACGAGCTCGACGTCGCGCACCAGGACGCGATCGTCGCCCGCAGCCCCGGCGCGCCGACCTTCAAGGCCCGCACCACGGTGGTGCTCCGCCTCGTGGAGGTCGAGGTCCACCACGCCGACCTCGACATCGGCTACACCGCGCGCGACTGGGACACCTCATTCGCCGAGCTGTTGCTGGAACGCGCGATGGAGGACCGCGCAGACGGACCCGCGATGGTGCTGCGCGTCACCGACAGCGACGGGGTCTGGAAGTACGGCGTCCAGGGTCAAGGTCCCGAGATCACTGGCAACGCATGTGATCTCGCGTGGTGGGTGCTCGGCCGCGGGGACGGAGACGGCCTCTCCTCCGCCGCCGGCGTGCTCCCCGAGCTAGGGCGCTGGAGGTGAGCTGCGATGACCTATAGGGGCAAGGTGAAGCAGGGCGGTCCACCCGACCACCGGGACCTCGCCAAGCTCACCATCACCAAGCTGTCGGTCGGCGAGATGGACAACAACGCCTACCTGCTGCGCTGTCAGCGCACCGACGAACAGCTTCTCATCGACGCTGCCAACGAGCCGGAACGACTGCTCTCGGTGATCGGGGACGACGGCCTCGTGACAGTCGTCACCACGCATCGGCACGGCGACCACTGGCAGGGGCTCGCGCAGGTGGTCGCGGCGACCGGTGCGACGACGGTGGCCGGTGAGCACGACGCCGACGGCATCCCCGTCGAGACCGCACACCGGGTGGCGCACGGCGACCGGGTCGGCGTCGGAGACTGCGAGCTCGAGGTGATCCATCTCATCGGCCACACATCCGGCTCGATCGCGCTGCTGTACGACGACCCCTCCGGCACCCCGCATCTGTTCACCGGCGACTCGCTCTTCCCGGGCGGGGTGGGGAACACCTTCGGCGACGCGGACGCCTTCGCGACGCTCGTCGACGAGGTGTCGACCAAGCTGTTCGACCGGCTTCCCGACGAGACCTGGTTCTACCCTGGCCACGGCGACGACTCCACCCTCGGCGCCGAACGCCCCCATGTGGATGAGTGGCGGGAACGAGGTTGGTAAGCGGTTGGCGCGTGGCATCGCCGGGTACGGTCGAGGGATGGGCATCATGAGCAAGGTATTCAAGGCCGGCGTCGCGAAGAAGGCCTATGACCAGGCGCGCAAGCCGGAGAACCAGCGCAAGGCCAAGGAGGCCTACGCCTCCTTCCAGGAGAAGCGGTCCAAGCGACGCGGTCAGCCCCCGAGTCCCTGACCCTCAGCCCGCTTCGAGCACCTCCAGCA
>Ga0136617_10003342_pt1 | contig 14325 bp, 12 predicted proteins | sample AntDrymUQ3222106_2_FD_129672 | JGI IMG/M metagenome (GOLD analysis project Ga0136617, IMG submission 129672) | Polar desert sand microbial communities from Dry Valleys, Antarctica - metaG UQ322 (21.06) | ecosystem: Environmental > Terrestrial > Soil > Desert | place: Antarctica: Dry Valley... | reverse complement strand
CTCCGTCGCAACTTCGGCAAGGCAGCTGCTCTGGCGGCCGGCTTCGAGCAGATCCGGGGCGAGATCGCCATCACGATCGACGGCGACGGCCAAGACGACCCGGCGGAGATCGGCCGGCTGCTCGCCAAGCTGGACGAGGGATTCGACCTTGTCTCGGGTTGGAAGACGCGGCGCCGCGACCCACTCTCTCGCCGCATCCTCTCGCGTGTGTTCAACGCGGTCACGAGCTGGATCTCCGGCATCCGGCTGCACGACATGAACTGCGGGCTCAAGGCCTACCGAGCCGAGGTCGTTCGCGGCCTCAACCTCTACGGCGAGCTTCACCGCTTCGTGCCGGTGCTCGCGCATCACGAGGGCTATCGCGTCGCCGAGTTGCCCGTTCACCACCGGCCGCGCGACCACGGCCGGTCGCGCTACGGCGTCGAGCGGTACCTGCGCGGCTTCCTCGACCTGCTCACCGTCTCCTTCATGGGTCGGTATCGGCATCGGCCGCTTCACCTCTTCGGCGGCCTCGGTCTGCTGCTCGCTCTCGGGGGCGTCGCCGTCCTGGTCTACATGACCGGGCTCAAGCTCGCCGGCCAGGCGATCGGGCATCGGCCGCTCCTGACCCTCGGCGTCCTGCTTGTCGTCGTCGGGATGCAGTTCTTCTCGCTCGGACTGATCAGCGAGCTCCTCACGAGCCACCACATGGAACGCCGCCGCGATCGCGAGCGCTCAGACCTGCGGGTCGACGAGATCCTGTCCTGAAGATTCTGTACTTCGGGACCTACCAGCGGGGGTACCCGCGGAACGCCCAGGTGATCTCGTGCCTCCGCCGAGCCGGTGTGGAGGTGGTCGAGCGCAACGAGCCGGTGTGGGATGAACGGCACACGTGGTCGGCCGGCTTTCAAGCAGTACCGCGGCTGATGTGCGCGGAGGTCCGTCTGCTGCGACCGCTGCCCGAGCGCCCCGATGCGGTCATCGTCGGCTATCCGGGCCACGTGGACGTGCTCGCGGCCAGAAGGGCTGCGCGCGGAGCACCCGTCGTCTTCAATCCGCTCGTCTCGCTCTTCGACACACTCGTCGCCGACCGCGGCCGTTTTCGCCCCGGTTCGCCCGCCGCGCGGCTTCTTCGCCTCGTCGATCGCCTCGCCTTGCGGAGCGCCGACCTCGTCGTCGCAGACACCGAGATCCACGCCGACTTCCTCGCCCGCCTCGCGGGCATTCCGCGCCCGCGCGTCGCGGTCTGCTTCGTGGGCGCCGAGGAGAGGCTTTTCAGCCCGGGGTGGAAGCCGAGCGCAGCGCCCCTGTTCGTCGGCAAGCTGATCCCGTTGCACGGCCTCGAGACAATCCTGGCCGCGGCCAGGCTCGCGACAGACCTCCCTATCCGTATCGTCGGGAGCGGTCAGCTCGAGCCGCTGCTCTCGGTCCGCCCGCCGAACGTCGACTGGATTCCCTGGGTTCCGTACGAGCGCCTCGCCAGCGAGTTTCGGCGCGCAGCATGCGCACTCGGAATCTTCGGGTCTTCCGACAAGGCCGCGCGTGTGATCCCGAACAAGGCTTTCCAGGCGCTCGCCTGCGGAACGCCGCTGGTGACGGCCGACACCCCCGCGGCGCGCGAGCTGCTCGTCGACGGTGAGAGCGCGCTGCTCGTACCGGCCGGCGATCCGGATGCCCTCGCCTCGGCCTTACGGCGGTTGGACCACGAGCCGGAGCTGGCGCAGAAGCTCAGCAAGGGCGGCCTCGCCGCGTATCGCGTTCATGCGAGCGAGCAGGTACTCGGCCTGCGCTGGCGGGGCCTGCTCGAGCGGCTCCTCTAGGCAGCGTTCGCTGTACCTGGGTTCCGGATGGGCGGGCACTGCCCGGCGTTTCAGACCTACGCCCTAGCCTCCGCTCGAGCGTCCTGAGTAATCCTGCACGCCTCTAGGCTGCGCGCGTGCTGCCTCGCTCCAGCCCGCGGCTGCTCCTCGTGACGGCGATCGCGGCTTATGCGAGCGCGTTCGGGGCTCTCTCCGTCCTCAGGCACTACGCGTTTTCGACTGGCCGCTTCGACCTCGGCAACATGGTTCAGGCGGTCTGGGCGACGGCGCACGGAGAGCCGCTCTCGGTCACCAGCCTCGGCGGCGCTCAGTTCATCCGACTTGGTGCGCACTTCGATCCGATCCTGGTCCTGTTCGCACCGCTCTGGTGGCTCTGGCCCAGCCCGTCGCTCCTGCTCACCGCGCAGGCGCTCGTCGTCGCGCTCGGCGCTCTTCCGGTCTTCTGGCTCGCCCGGAAGCATCTTCGCTCCGAGCACGCCGCACTCGGTTTCGCGCTCGCGTTCCTGCTGCTCCCGCCGCTTCAGTGGATGACGCTCAGCGAGTTCCACCCGGTCGCACTCGCGACCACGTTCCTGCTGTTCGCGTTCTGGTATCTGGATGAGGAGCGCCTGCTTCCGTTCGTGCTCTTCGCCGTGATCGCGGTGATCAGCAAGGAGCACGTCGCGTTGACACTTGCCGGCTTCGGTCTCTGGCACGCGATCGGGCGCAGGCGACTATGGCCTGGCGCCGGCATCGCAGCGGCGAGCGTGGCAGTCGCAGCGCTTGCGATCGGACTCGTGATCCCGCACTTCAGCCCGGAGGGACAATCGAGCTTCTACGGGCGCTACGCGGCGATCGGCGGCTCTCCGTCCGGGGTCGCTCGAACGGTCCTCTCGGATCCCGGAGCCCTCCTGGCCGAGCTCGTTGACGGGCGCGGCGCCGCATACGTGCTCGAGTTGTTGCTTCCGCTCGCCGCCCTACCCCTGCTGGCGCCGGTCGTCCTTGTGGCCGCGGTGCCGGAGCTTCTGCTGAACCTGCTCTCGTCGACCCCCACACAGACGTCGATTCACTTTCAGTACTCGGCGACGGTGCTCGCGTCATTTGCCGCCGCGGCTGTGATCGGCGCCGCTCGTCTGACGCAGCGATCCGGGATCCCTCCGGCCCGACTCGCTGCCGCCGCGGTCGCGTGCTCACTGGCGGCGAACTACGTCCTCGGCCCGATTCCGGTCTGGCAGGCGTTCCCGCTCGGCGAGACCCTCGGGACGAGTTCCCACCGGGTGAACGGCCACGATCGGACGAGCGCTCGCGCAGTCGAGGTGATTCCGACCGACGCTGTCGTCAGCGCGTCGAACTCGCTCGGCGCCCATCTCTCCGAGCGGCGGCGCCTCCTCAGCTTTCCGTTGCTGGGCGATGCCCAGTGGGTCGCGGTCGACGAAACGCGACCGGGCAACGCCGATCGGATTGAGCCGCTGCCCTATGCCGTCGCGATCGCAAGCTTGCGGCGCGATCCGCACTGGCGGCTCGTCTTCGAACAGGACGCGGTCCTGGTCTTCCGCCGTGTGTCGTGACGCTCTCGCCACTGCTCGGCACACACCGATGCGCCTTTCGACGCTACGCTCGCAGTGGGAGGAGGCACGGGGCGGCCCCACTCACGACTCGGGCGCGCGGCCGTCAGATCGGGATCGTCTGAGGAAGCAGGTAGGCCGTCAGGCCGAGGGCCAGCAGCTGTGCCGAGCGGTCGTCCTCGGCAGCCGCCAACGGAACCGTCCAGGCCAGATACCACGGGGCGACGTACGGAGCCGCCAGCAGCAGCAGGCCGGTTGCCAGGCCGAGCCGCGCTCGCCCCCGCCAGGCCTCCCGGGCGAGCCAGGCGTAGGCGAGCGCGAAAGCGAGCGCGAAGGCGGCGAGCGCAAGCCACTCGGGGACGCCGAGCTGCTCGACCCGGTGCGGCAACGCAAACCGCGTCTCGGCATTCGCGTTCCGTGCCAGCGGCCCGAACGCCCGCAGCCAGTCCAGGCCGTACCGCCACGTGGCGAGCGCCGCCACGCCTGCGGCTGCAAGCGCGAACCCGAGGTGGCCGACGGGTCGGCCGCGCGCACGAGCCTCCAGCGCCCTTAGCGGCAGAAGGAGAAGCGGGATCCATTTCACGAGGATGGCGAGCGCCCATGCGACTCCCGCAAGCTGGGGCCGCCGCGAGGCCCCCAGCGCGAGCGCGCCAAGGACGAGCGCGACCATCCAGGCGTCGTTGTGACCACCCCCGGCGAAGTGGAGGGCGAGCAGGGGATTCCAGCCGACGAAGGCTGCCGCGAAGGCCTTCCGCGGCGCCAGCGCCGCCGCCAAACCCGTCGCGATCAGCATCGCCGCCGCCGCGAGTGCCTTGTAGACCCAGGCAGCAGCAGCGTTCGAGTCACCGGTGGCGAGCGCGATCGGCTCGGACGCCAGGGTGAAAGCAGGCCCGTAGACCGAGGTCGAGTCGCGCCAGTCCGTTCCGATGTACGGGTAGGCCAGATCCGTGCGAAACTCGGCGGGCGCGTCACGATACGGATTGCCGTCAGCGACGGCTGCGATCCGCCCGTACATCCAGTACGCCCAGGCATCGGTCGAGAGCAGGAGCGGAGCCCCGAGCGGGGCCAGCTGGATCGCTGCGGCGAGCGCCGCCACGGCCGCGAGTCGCACACCTGGGCGCGCGACGACGAGCAGGCCGGCCACGTACGCAAGAAAGGCGGCGGCCGCGCACACGAGGTAGAGCCACGGCCACCAGGCGTCTCCACTCGGATGGCCCCCATTCCGCGGCACGAGGGCCGAGTCGGCCGGCCAGGCGAAGGCCGCGCACGTGATCACAAGCGCGAGCACGATCGTGCCCGCGCCGACCAACCTCCAGTTAGCCGGCGTCTTCCTCAGTCGGCGGTGGCGGCTCGGTCGGAGGGGGCGGCTCGGTCGGAGGGGGCGGCGGAGGCGGCTCGGTCGGAACCGGAATGGGCGGGGTGGGCGAAGGCGCCGGAGGCGGGGGAGCCGGCGAAGACGCGTCTGGTGCGGGCGGAGGCGCGTCTGGGGCGGGTGCCTGCGCAGTCGTGGTCGCCTCCGTCTCGACGTCATCGTCGTCGTCGTACGAGTAGCCGAGTGCGTAGTCGCCGCGGGTGAACGCCTTCCAGATCGCGTACTCCTTCGGCGGCTCCCATGCGAGCGGCGGTGTGTAGACGAGCGCAACGGACATGAATCGTCGCCAGATCTCGGCCGGGAACGTGCCGCCGGCGACGCGAATGCCGTGAACGTTCAACATCGGGACCTGGCCGATCGGATGACCCACCCACACGGTGGTCATCAGATTCGGCGTGTACCCGCAGAACCAGGCATCCGCATGATTGTCGGTCGTCCCGGTCTTCCCGGCTGCAGGCCGCCCGAAATACGCTCCTGTGCCCGTACCGGCCAGCATGTTCTGCTCGAGGATCCGGGTCACCTCGTACGCGACGCCGTCCGACATCACGCGCCGGCGCTGCACCTTGCCCCAGCCCGCGTCGGCGTCCACCTTTCCGCCGGGAAGGACCACCCGTCGGATCGCCATCGGTTTCGAGTAAATGCCGCCGGCCGCCAGCGTCGCGTAAGCCGATGCCATCTCGAGCGGCGACACCGACGCGGCGCCGAGGCCCAGCGAGGGATACGGCGGCAGCGCCGTGCGAATGCCCATTTTGTGCGCCATCTTCCGTACCTCGAGCGGGTCGACGTCGAGAGTCAGTTGAGCGAAGACGCTGTTGTCCGAGCGAAGCGTCGCCGTCTCCACCGACGAGGTGCCGTAGTAGCTGTTGTCGTAGGTCGAGACCTCCCACGGCTCGACCTGCGGGTCGGGCTGGTACCGGAACGGGGCTGAGATGTAGGTCGTGGTCTGGGGATTGATGCCACGTGCGACGGCGGCCGTGAGCACGAACGTCTTGAACGTCGAGCCGGCCTGACGACGCGCCTGCGAGGCAAGATTGAACTGGTTTCCCTTCTTTCCGGGCGTCACGGCCGTCATTGCCCGGATCGCGCCGTTCTGGGGGTTGATCGAGACAAGGGCAGCCGCGGGGTCGTCCTTGTAATAGAGCGTGTCGCGGATTGCCCGGCCGGCCAGGCGCTGGAAGCGGCGGTCGATCGTCGTATAGACCTTGAGCCCGCCAGAGCGGACGGTCGTCGCTCCGTATTCCCTGATCAGCTCCTCGCGGACGTAGCTGAAGAAGTAGGGCTCGCGGACACGCGTGTAGAGCTTGCCGGCCCGGAGCTCGAGCGGCGCCGTCACAGCGGCCTCGTACTCACGAGCGGTGATGTCGCCCGTCTCGAGCATCGCCTGCAGCACTTCGTTCCGGCGGGCGATCGCCTGGTCTGGACGCTGGAAGGGGTCATACGTCGCAGGCGCTTGCGGGAGGCCGGCGAGCAGCGCGGCCTGGACGAGGCTGAGGTTGCGCGTTCGCTTCGAGAAATAGGTCTGCGAAGCAGCCTCGATCCCGTAGGCGTGATTGCCGAAATAGACCTGGTTCATGTAGCCGGCCAGGATCCGGTCCTTCGGCCACGCCCGATTCAGCTTGAGCGCGAGACAGGCCTCCTTGACCTTGCGCTCGAGTGTCCGCTCGCGCGAGATGTAGAGGTTGCGTACGAGCTGCTGCGTGATCGTCGAGCCGCCCTGGACGACCTTGCCGGCCTTGATGTCTGCGAGCAGGGCGCGCGCGATCCCTTCTGCGTCGACGCCCTGGTGGCGGTAGAAGCGCCGGTCCTCGATCGCAATCGTTGCTTTACGCACCAAGGGGCTCATGCTCTTGAGCGGGATCGGCTGACGATTTTGGCCCTCCGCAGGGATCGACCCGAGCAGCGATCCGTCGGCGGCGTAGACGAAGGAGTTCTGCCCGAGGCTGAGTGGCTTGAGAGCTTCCAGGTCGCAGCTCGACGCCAGGGTCGCCGCGCCCGTGAATGTCCCCGCGACTCCGACGCCGACCAGGATCGCGAGGATCAATCCGGCAACGGCGGCCGCGCGCCGGCGGCGGCCGATGCGGGCCTTCCGGCGCTCCCGGCGGCGCCGGGGGTGATATTCGCTCACCGGACGTGCCGGCTGGCGCCGGCTGGCGCCGCGGCCGGAACTCATAGGTCAACCTTTCGACTTCCAGCGTGTCGACCGGTGCTAGAGACGAGCAAAGCCTGTCCGGCCTGAGGGAGACGTCGCAAGCGTCGTCTCATGGACGAACCATGCGCCGGCTCACGCGAAGGTACCTGCCGCGCGCAGCCGCTTGTGCAGACGGAGACGAAGCTCGGCCTCGAGCCGCTCTGCCGTGACCTCGTCGTCGGCACGGACGCGGACCGTCAGCGTCGCGTTACCGTTGAGGCCGCTCACGACCACCTCGGCGTCGCGCTCGGTCGCCGTCTCGTCCCGGAGAAGCCCGACCACCGCTTCCAGATCGTGGCTCAGCGGTATTTGCAGGGTAATCTCGGCGACTTTCTCTCGGCTGACGATGGTCGAGTTGCGGATGGTATCCGAGGCCAGCTTGTCGTTCGGGATCACGAGGCGCGACCGGTCGTCCATCCGAATGAAGGTGTACGTGAGCGCGATCTCCTCGACGATGCCCGCGCCGGCCTCGACCTCGACCCGGTCACCAATTCGAAGCGGCTGCGTGAACGCAATCAGGATCCCCGCGATGAAGTTCGACAGCGTCCGCTGCGCGGCGAAGCCAATGATCAGGCCGAGGATCGCCGACGAGGCCAGGACACCGCCCGCGATCGCGCGCACCTGCGGGATCGCGAGCAGCGCCGAGAACACGCCCACGAAGATGATCACCGCGGTCACGCTGCGGCGGATGACGCGGTAGCGCGTCGTCGCCTCGGGAGGCAGCTCCTGACGCGCCATCCGCCGGTCGACGATCTTTGCGACGAGACCAGCGACGATGATCACGATCGCCGCGGCGATGCCTCGTTCCCAGGTCATGGCAACGGTATTCGACAGATGCGGCGCTGCTCCTCAGAGCGGCAGCGGCTTGCGGCCCGCGAATCCTTCCTCGAGCCCGTGCCAGTACGCGATTTCCTCCTCCCCGAGGTGCCAGCAGAGGCAGACCTCGATTCCGTCGCGAAGCGCGGGGAAGTCGATCAGGCCACGCTCGGCGTCCTTGACCTCGGCACCCTGCGCATGGATCCGCTGGACGCAGCGTCCGAGCTCGCGCCCCGCGCGATCCGCTTCTGCATGGACACGAGCGAGCTCGCTCGGAGGGATTCCGCCGCCGTTCCCGGCGATACTGGCGAGCGCCTCCGAACGGCGCGCCTCGGCTGCGCCATACGCCTGCCGTCGGTGCACCATCTGCTCGACGAGCGGACGCACCTGCGGCAGCGCCGCGTTCGCCTCCTCGGGTGTGAAATAGCGCTCGGCCACCCGGGTATGATCCAGCGCGTTGTGAGCGCGGGTCAACGGGTTCGCCAGACGCGCGCTCCGATCGAGAAGCTGCAACTCTCGCGGGCGCCCAACCCGGCGCTTGAGATCTTCCTCTGGAGCAGGCTCGCGATCTGGGCGGCCGCGGTGTTCGCCTTCCTCTGGTTCGAGCCGAACCGGCATCCGGACGCCGACCGGTGGGACAACTCGTTCTTCCACGACCTCGGCTGGCTGACGGACGTCTGGGCCCGCTGGGACAGCGGTTGGTTCCTGCAGATCGCCGAGCGCGGCTACACCGCCGACGCCGAAGCGGCTCCGGCCTTCTTCCCGCTCTACCCCGCCCTCGTCGGCGGGCTCGGACGCGTGCTCGCGGGCCACTACGTCGTCGCAGGAGTCGCCGTCTCGCTGACGGCTGCGTTCGGAGCGTTCCTGCTCCTCCACCGGCTCGCCGAGGAGCGCCTCGGCGCGGACGGCGCGCGGCGCACCGTCCTGTACCTCGCCGTCTTTCCGATGTCCCTGTTCCTGCAGGCGGTCTACAGCGAGTCACTCTTCCTCCTGCTCGCGGTCGCTGCCTTCCTCCTCGCCGAGCGCCGGCGGTGGCTCGGCGTCGCAGCGCTCGCGGGTCTCGCCCTGCTGACCCGACCGGCCGCGCTGGCCCTCCTGCCCGCGCTTGCGTTGATTGCCTGGCGAAGCGGCGAGCGGCGACGTGCGTTCGCGAGCCTGACACTCGCGCCGGCTCTGTTCGCCCTCTATCCGCTCTGGCTGCAGTGGCGAGTGGGCGACGCGCTCGCCTTCGCCCGCGCGCAGCACGACTGGAACCGCAGCCTCTCGCTCGCCGGCCCGCTCGGCGGAGTCTGGGACGGCGTGCACGCGGTCGCCACCGGCGCGGTTCCGGTCGGAGCAGTGCCGTTCCACGCCCGCGCCGTCAACCTCCAGGGTCTTATCTTCCTCGCGCTCTTCGTCGGGCTCACGGTCGTTGCGTGGCGACGCTTCGGCGCACCGTACGGGCTCTTTGCGGCGTTCAGCCTCGCCGTCCCGCTGAGCGTGCCGAGCGAGCGCTGGCCGCTTCTGTCTCTGCCTCGCTTCGGCCTCGTCGTCTTTCCGTTCTTCCTCGCGCTCGCGGCGCTCGGCGGGCGTCCGCGGATTCATACGGCGATCGTCGGAATCAGCGCCCTCTTCCTCGGCGTCGCCGTCACGCAGTGGGCGCTGTGGCAATGGGTGGCGTGAATCAGTTCACCGAGATCGACGCCGTCACGATCGACGGCCACGGGACGTTGCTGGCCCTCGCCGATCCGATCCCGGCGCTGCTGGCGCTACTTCCGGAGCACTCGCCCGCGTCGATCGAGGCGGCGTTTCGAGGGGAGGTCGACTACTACGTCGCACATTCGGCCGAGGGCCGGGACGAGGCGAGCCTCAGCCGCTTGAGAGACGCGTGCACGAGCGTCTTCAACGACGCGCTCGGTGCTGGCCTGACGACCGAGCAGTACATCGGCGCGCTCGAGTTCGAACTTCTGCCAGGAGTCCACGAAACGCTTGCCGCACTCCGCGCACGGGGACTGGCGCTCGCTGTCGTCGCCAACTGGGACTTCAGCCTGCACGAGCACCTTGGACGCCACGCGCTCCGCCGCTGGTTCGACACGGTCGTCACGTCAGCCGAGGCGGGCGTGAAGAAGCCTGAGCCGGAGCCCTTCCGGGTCGCGCTCGAACGGCTCGGCGTCGAGCCACATCGGGCGGTACACGTCGGTGACCATCCGGCGCATGACGAGGTCGGGGCTCGTGGGGTCGGGATGCGCTTCCTGCCGGCCCCGCTTGCAACAGCCTTCTCGGCATGGGGGTGACACCTGCCGCAGACCCTGCACGGAGCCCGACCCGGTTGGCGGCGTGGCTCGCGCTCGTAGTCGCGCTCTCGGCGCTCAACTATGTCGGGCGATTCGCGGTCGAGGATCGCTCGTCTGACCGCGATTTTCTGTACGAGTGGTCGTCGTTCGTGGGCGGGCTCGTGCAGTTCGCCCTCATGCTCGCGATCGTCCTCTGGCTCGCCGTCGGCTCCCCCGCAAGGCTGCTCGCGCTGCGCCGGCCCCCGAGCTGGCCACGCGCAGCCGCCTTGATCGTCGGCATCTTCCTCGTCACGATCATCCTCGCCCGGTTGCTCGATCCGATCTTTCCTGCCGGCGAGGAGCAGGGTTTGACCCCGGAGGGCTGGGATCCGACCCGGGCGACGCCGTTCCTCGCCAACGCATTCGTGGTCGCCGGCCTCTTTCCGATCGTCGAGGAGCTGGTCTTTCGCGGAGTCGGCTTCACATTCCTCGAGCGCTTCGGCCAGCGCGTTGCGATCGTCGGAACGGCGGTCGCCTTCGGGCTCGTGCACGGGCTGCTCGCGGGCCTGCCGATACTGATCGCGTTCGGGCTGGGGCTGGCCTGGCTGCGCGCGCGCACCGGGAGCACGCTCCCATGCATCGCGCTGCACTCGCTGTTCAACGCCGTCGCGTTGATCGCGGCCGTCACCCTAGGCGGCTAGCGGTGCCTAGATTCAGGACGAGCTGGTGGCGGCTGGGCTTGCGCTGCCGCGTCAGATCGACGCTCTAGGCGGCAGCACCACGTAGCGTTACCCTCGAACCATGCGACATGCGCTCGTTTGCGGGTTGTTCCTCGCGCTCGCGGCGCCTGCCGCGGCGGCTCCTCCCAGGCTCGTGCCGCAGGCAAGCGCGACCTCGGGCGCGGCCCCACTCATGATCACGTTTTCGGTTCAAGGCGATGCCGCGGGCTACCACTGGGATTTCGGCGACGGTGCGACCGCCGAGGGCGCGGTTGTCGAGCATCGTTATGCCAAGGCGGGCATCTACCGGGCCGTTGTGACCGGAGTGTCTCCAGCCGGCGAGACGGCGGTCGCCGAGGTTGCCGTGACCGCTTTCCGGCTCACCATGAAGGCGCCTCGAGCGGCTCGGTACGGACGGACGCTGCGCTTCAGGGGGAGCTTGTTCCCTCCGCTCGTGCGAGCGCCGATCGTGCTCGTCCGCGATGGGGTGGCGATCGGCCGGACGGCGACCCGGTCAGGCGGGCGTTTCCGGCTCGCAGTGCGAGCGGGAAGGGCCGGCACCTACCAGGTGCGCTATGGCCGGATCTCCTCACGACCGACGCCGGTGCGGATCCGGCCGGTGCTCGAGGCGAGCCTGGCCCGGTCCCGCCTGGTCGGGCAATCGTTGGTCGTCGTCGCGCGTGTTCGGCCGGCCGCTGCCGGAAGGATCAGCGTGCGCGTGTGGCGAAGCGGGCGCGAGCTCCGAACGACGGCGCGGCGGGCTTCCGTTCGGCGGCCGCTCGACACGAGCCGCGCGGGCTCGTACCGGGTACGCGTCGCGCTCGTGCCTGGACGCGGGTACGCGCGGGTCGCGAAGGAGCTATCCGCGACCGTCATCCAACCGCACCTGGGTCCGGGATCGGTCGGTCCGAGCGTGCTAGCGCTCGAGCGGCGCCTTTCGACTCTTCGCTACGCCCTGCCGCGCGTCGATGGACAGTACGGGCTCGACACGGTCGAGGCCCTTCTCGCCTTTCAGAAGGTCCACGGGCTGCCGTGGACCGGCCGCGTCGACGGTCGCGTCTGGCGCCTGCTCGCCCGCGCCCGCACCCCTGCCGCTCGATACCCGGGCAGCCATATCGAGATCAGCAAGGGCCGGCAGTACCTGCTCGTCGTTCGCGCGGGCCGTGTGCAGACGGTCGTCCACGTCTCGACCGGCGCGACCGGCAACACGCCGATCGGGCGTTGGCAGGTCTACCGCAAGGTGCCCGGCTGGGACTGGGTGCTCTGGTACCCGATGTACTTCCTGCGCGGCTTCGCGATTCACGGCTACCCGTCGGTGCCTGCGTACCCTGCCTCGCACGGCTGCGTCCGCGTGCCGATGTGGATCGCGCCGAGCCTCTACGCCTCGAACCCCTACGGCCAAACGATCTACGTCTACTGGTAGAAGCGTCGCGCTGGGCGTCGTCGCGGTGCTTGCGCTCGCGTGGCTTGGGTGGGACCGTGGCTACAGCCACAGCGGTGGGCGGCCGATCGAGTGGCGAGACGTGACGGCGACCACTTCAGGCGCACGCTTCCCGCGCCCGACGGTGCGCGTGATCGAGCGCCGCGAGGAGTTGATCGAAGTGCTCCCGCGTGGTCCGGCGATCGACTTCGGCGAGGAGCGCGCGGTGCTCGTGGCGAGCGGCCCGCGGTCGAGCTCCGGGTACGCGCTCGACGTACTGAGCGTGCGCGCAGAGCGGCGCCGGGTCGTCGTCACGGTACGCGAGCGGTCGCCTTCGCTGAGCGCCGCCGGCCGTCCAAGCGTCACCTATCCGTTCCGTTTGATCACGTTGCCGCGAAGCGACAAGCGCGTCGAGGTCGAGCGCGGCTCCTAACTCTCGTCTTCGACCGCGAACTCGTCGGGCGTAACGTTGTCGAGGAAGCGCTTGAACTCGGCCACCATCTCCTCCTCATTGACGTCGTCCCCTTCGAACTCGATCGCCGACTCCTCGATCACCTCGTCGGCGGCGAAGATCGGTGCATCGGCTCGAATCGCGAGCGCGATCGCGTCGGACGGCCGCGAGTCGACCTCGATCTCGGATCCGTCCTGCTGCACTGTGATCTGGGCGAAAAAGGTGTTCTCGCGCAGCTCGGTGACGGTGATCCGAGCGACCTGGGCCTGCAGCGAGCCGAGAATCTCCGTCACGAGATCGTGGGTCATCGGTCGGGGTGTCGAGGCGCCCTGGAGCTTCATCAGGATCGCCGCCGCCTCGGAGTGGCCGATCCAGATCGGGAGGAACTTGTTCCCGTCCGCAGTCTTGAGGAGGACGATCGGCTGCTTGCCGACGAGATCGAAGCTGACTCCGTAGATGACCATCTCATGCATAGAGGCAAGGCTCGGGGCCTGGACCACATTCTAGCTCAGGGGTTCTGGATCAAACCTCTGGTCAAAGGTTCAGATGTCGTCGATACAATCCGCCGCCGCGGGCGATTAGCTCAGCTGGTTAGAGCGCCGCTCTGATAAGGCGGAGGTCCCTGGTTCGAATCCAGGATCGCCCACCTCGCGCTGCGCCGCGGTCTCGAGCGCCTCGGCGAGCTCGGCCAGCTCCTCCTCGTCCGCGAACGCGATCTCGAGCCGGCCGGGGCCGACGCGGACGGACCGCCCCGTTAGCCGCTCGGCGGCCGAGCGGGCTCGGTCGGCCAGCGCCGGGTCGATGCGGGCCGACGCGCGCCGCGGTCTCGTCTGCGCTCCCGCCCGGCGCGCGGCGCGCTCGGTCGCCCGCACCGACAGGCCGTCGCGAACGGCGCGCGCGGCCAAACGGCGTCGCTCCTCATGCTCCGGAACGGACAGCACCGCCCGCGCATGCCCTTCGCTCAGCTGTCCTCGCTCGAGCAGGTCGAGGACGTCCGGCGGCAGCTCGAGCAGACGGACGCGGTTCGAGACTGCCGGTCTCGAGCGCCCCACCCGCTCGGCGACGTCGCCGAGGCCGAGGCCGAACTCGTCGAGGAGGACTGCGTACGCACGGGCCTCCTCGACCGGCGACAGCTGCTCGCGGGCAACATTCTCGACGAGCGCGAGCACGAGCGACTCACGATCGTCCGCCTGGCGCACGAGCGCGGGCACCATCGGTACCCCGGCCTCGCGCGCCGCACGCCAGCGGCGCTCGCCCGCGATCAGCTCGTAGCCGCCGGCCGGGCGCGGTCGAACGATCACCGGCTGCAGGATCCCCTGCGCACGAACTGACTCGGCCAGCCCCGATACGGCCTCCGCCGAGAGTCGCCGTCGAGGCTGGCGCGAGTTCGGGTGAATCGTCTCGACCGGCAGCTCGGTCAGCTCCGAGCCGCGGCCACCGTCGCCGCCGATCAGGACTTCGAGGCCTCGGCCGAGACCCCTTCGACCGCTAGGAACGCTCGACAAGCTCCATCGCCACCTTCCAGTACGCGGCGGCGCCCGCCGAGCGCGCGTCGTGGACGATCGCAGGCAGCCCGTAGCTCGGGGCTTCGGCCAGCCGAACGGAGCGCGGGATTACAGCCGTGAACACAAGCGTGCCGAAGTGGCGACGCACCTCGTCCGAGACGTCGGCGGAGAGTCGCGTCCGTCCGTCGACCATCGTCAGCAGCACCCCACCGATCGCGAGGTCGGGATTGAGACGGGCGCGCACGAGCTCGACCGAACG